>Ga0272448_1000345_pt1 | contig 72363 bp, 71 predicted proteins | sample YNPCB0191_FD_202220 | JGI IMG/M metagenome (GOLD analysis project Ga0272448, IMG submission 202220) | Hot spring sediment microbial communities from Yellowstone National Park, WY, United States - YNP-CB-019-1 | ecosystem: Environmental > Aquatic > Thermal springs > Hot (42-90C) > Sediment...
TTAGTCCTGAGGCCCTGAATTTTTCAATTTTATCCTTAAGACTAAGGAATATTATATCACATTTCGGTTACTTTTTTAAATGATTCAACCAGTACCATTTCGGTTACTTTTTTGATGATTTAATGCGCACACTTGACAAATTGGAATGAATATGATATAATATATAATAGTATTTGTTCTTTGATATACAAAGAGCTTGTGAAATGTCTCTAGAAAATTGATTTGGAGAGTTTGATCCTGGCTCAGGATTAATGCTGGCGGCGTGCCTAATACATGCAAGTCGAACGGAAATTAGCTGGTAGAAAGTAGTTGATAGTTTACTATTAACTGCTGGCTACTGACTGATTTCAGTGGCGAACGGGTGAGTAATGCATGGGTAACCTACCTTCAAGAGGGAAATAACCTCAAGAAATTGAGGCTAATGTCCCATAAGACTCCATCCGCTCTGGCGGAAGTAGTAAAAGTTGCCGCAAGGTAACACTTGATGATGGGCCCATGTCCTATTAGCTAGTTGGTGTGGTAATGGCGCACCAAGGCTGAGATGGGTAGCCGGTCTGAGAGGATGTACGGCCACACTGGGATTGAGAGACGGCCCAGACTCCTACGGGAGGCAGCAGTAAGGAATTTTCCACAATGCCCGAAAGGGTGATGGAGCGACGCCGCGTGGGTGATGAAGGCCTTCGGGTTGTAAAACCCTGTTGTAAAGGATGAACGACAGTACTTTACGAGAAAGCCTCGGCCAACTCTGTGCCAGCAGCCGCGGTAAGACAGAGGAGGCAAGCATTATCCGGAATGACTGGGTGTAAAATGTGTGTAGGTGGTTAAATAAGTCAAGTGTGAAATCCCTATGCTTAACATAGGAACTGCACTTGATACTGTTTAACTTGAGTTCAGGCGAGGAGGGCGGAATTCCCGGTGGAGCGGTGAAATGCGTTGAGATCGGGAAGAACACCGATGGCGAAGGCAGCTTTCCAGCTTGAAACTGACACTGAGACACGAAAGCTAGGGGAGCAAACAGGATTAGATACCCTGGTAGTCCTAGCCGTAAACCATGGATACTGGGTGTGGGTTCTTAATGAATCTGTGCCGAAGCTAACGCGTTAAGTATCCTACCTGGGGAGTACAGTCGCAAGACCGAAACTCAAAGGAATTGACGGGGGCTCGCACAAGCGGTGGAACACGTGGTTTAATTCGACGCAAAGCGAAAAACCTTATCCGGGGCTTGACATGCTGATAGTACGATCCTGAAAGGGAGAGGACTCGCCTCTGGCGAGAGTCAGCACAGGTGCTGCATGGCTGTCGTCAGCTCGTGTCGTGAGATGTTGGGTTAAGTCCCGTAACGAGCGCAACCCCTATCTTTAGTTGGTCGCCTCTGGCGACATCTCTAAAGAAACTGCCCCAGAAAATGGGGAGGAAGGTGGGGATGACGTCAAGTCCGCATGGCCCTTATGTCCCGGGCTACACACGTGTTACAATGGAGCCGACAGAGAGTTGCAATACCGCGAGGTGGAGCTAATCTCTAAACGGCTTCTCAGTTCAGATTGCAGGCTGCAACTCGTCTGCATGAAGGAGGAATCGCTAGTAATCGCGGATCAGCACGCCGCGGTGAATACGTTCCCGAGCCTTGTACACACCGCCCGTCACACCATGAGAGCTGGAGGTACCTGAAGATCGCTTATGCGATTGAGGGTAAAGCCAGTGATTGGGGTGAAGTCGTAACAAGGTAGCCGTATCGGAAGGTGCGGCTGGATCACCTCCTTTCTAAAGGTTTACCAGGGGCCTATAGCTCAGCTGGTTAGAGCGTACCCCTGATAAGGGTAAGGTCTCTGGTTCGAACCCAGATAGGCCCACCATTAAAATAAAGTTTCATTTCTGAACTTAAAGTGTACAAAATTACAGAGCACAATAATATAAAACTCTGTACTGTTTTTAGAGGGGGTGTAGCTCAGGTGGTAGAGCGACTGCTTTGCAAGCAGTAGGTCACCCGTTCGAATCGGGTCATCTCCACCATCAATATATGACTATATATGAAATATAAAGTTCTTTGAAAATTGCAGGTGTGGTTAAGCTACAAAGGGCGCATAGTGGATGCCTTGGCACAAGATGGCGATGAAAGGCGTGGTAAGCTGCGATAAGCTGCGGTGAGATGCAAACAATCTTTGACCCGCAGATTCCTGAATGGGGAAACCCATCCTGATAAAATCAGGATATTCCCATGTGAATTCATAGCATGGGAAGGCTATACCGGCTGAAGTGAAACATCTCAGTAAGCCGAGGAAAAGAAACCGAATGGTATTCCCCCAGTAGCGGCGAGCGAAAAGGGAACAGCCCAAATTTCATCATATGCTTAAAGGCTATACCCGTTGTATGATGAAAGGTAGAAGGACCTGGATGGTCTGGGTATAGACGGACCAGGAAGTTACAAATCTTTTCATTAGCTGAATAACACTGGAAAGGTTAACCATAGAAGGTGAAAGTCCTGTAAGCGAAAATGAAAAGACTTCTTCCAGGTTTCCTGAGTACCACGGGACACGTGAAATCCTGTGGGAATCTTGCCCGACCATGGGCAAAGGCTAAATACAAGCTTGTGACCGATAGCGAACTAGTACCGTGAGGGAAAGGTGAAAAGTACCCCGAAAGGGGAGTGAAAAGTACCTGAAACTGTGTGCCTACAAGCAGTAGGAGGACTATGTTCTTGATTCAGGTAGCACTCGTGGCTGCCTGAAAAATGGAACAGTCTGACTGCGTGCCTTTTGCAGAATGAGCCAGCGAGTTATTCAATGTAGCGAGGTTAATCCGCTGTGGCGGAGGAGCCGTAGCGAAAGCGAGTCCTAAAAGGGCGATTCAGTTACATTGAATAGACCCGAAACTGAGTGATCTATCCATGGTCAAGATGAAAGTCGCCGAAAGGCGACTGAAGGTCTGAACACGTTGGTCTTGAGAAACCATGTGATGAACTGTGGATAGGGGTGAAAGGCCAATCTAACTCAGAGATAGCTGGTTCTCCCCGAAATAGCTTTAGGGCTAGCCTTGCATAATTAATTGGTGGGGGTAGAGCACTGAATGGACTAGGGTCCTTAACCGGATTCCAAATCCAATCAAACTCCGAATACCACCAATCGTATTGCAGGAGTCAGCCTGTGAGGGATAATCTTCACAGACAAAAGGGGAACAACCCAGACCGCAAGATAAGGTCCCTAAGAATGGACTAAGTGGTAAAGGATGTGGGATTGCTTAGACAACCAGGATGTTGGCTTAGAGGCAGCCATCATTTAAAGAGTGCGTAACAGCTCACTGTTCGATGCAATCCTGCGCCGACAATTAACGGGGCTCAAGTTCATCACCGAAGCTGCGGCTTTTAAAACAGTTAAACCTGTTTTAAAGGGGTAGGGGAGCGTCCTGACCTGGCTGAAGGCATACCGAAAGGAGTGCTGGACGGGTCAGGAGTGAGAATGCTGGCATGAGTAGCGATAATTCCGATGAAAAATCGGGACGCCGGAAATCTAAGGTTTCCTTGAGCAAGGTTAATCCGCTCAGGGTAAGCCGGGACCTAAGCCGAGGCAGGAAATGCGTAGGCGATTGGAAAAATCCGTTAATATTCGGATGCCGTCTGAACAGCGTTTTACCGATGGGGTGACCCAGGAAGGTAAGATTAGCTCCGTAGCGGTTTACGGAGTCGAATCTCTGAGGAAGACTGCCCAGGAAAATCCAGGTAGTCGTTAATTCTGAGGAGGGACCGGGATTCGCCATTAAAGTGGCGAAGAACTAATCAATCCTACACTGGCGAGAAAAACCTCTAAGGAGTTGTTCGGATGCCCGTACCACAAACCGACACAGGTAGATGAGGAGAGAATCCTAAGGCGCTCGAGAGAACCATCGTTAAGGAACTCGGCAAATTGACTCCGTAACTTCGGGAGAAGGAGTGCCCAAAATACAGTGGAAAGTGGATAGTGAAATGTGAAAAAGTACTTTCGAGTATGATTTCACACGTAGCTATTTACTGGAAGCTGTCCCTGTTGGGTCGCAGAAACAAGCCTCTGGGGACTGTTTAACAAAAACACAGGTCTCTGCTAAGGCGACAAGCCGAAATATAGGGACTGACGCCTGCCCGGTGCTGGTAGGTTATGAGGAGATGTCCTCTTGTCCGAAAGGGCAGGAGTGGCATTGAATTTAAGCCCCAGTAAACGGCGGTCGTAACTATAACGATCCTATGGTAGCGAAATTCCTTGTCGGGTAAGTTCCGACCCGCATGAATGGCGTAACCACTGGAGGACTGTCTCAACGATGGGCTCGGCGAAATTGTACTACCGGTGAAGATGCCGGTTTCCCGCGACAGGACGGAAAGACCCCGTGGAGCTTTACTGTGATTTGATCCTGGATTTTGGGTGTGAATGTAGAGCATAGGTGGGAGGCTTTGAAGTTCCGACGCAAGTCGGGATGGAGCCGCCAGTGGAATACCACCCTTTTTCACTCGAGATTCTAACTTTTGCCTTTACAACAAGGCGAAGGACAAGGTCAGAGAGACAGTTTGACTGGGGCGGTCGCCTCCTAAAGAGTAACGGAGGCGCCCTAAGGTTCCCTCAACCTGGTTGGAAATCAGGTTAAAGAGCGTAAAGGTATAAGGGAGCTTGACTGTGAGACTTACAGGTCGAGCAGGTGCGAAAGCAGGGCTTAGTGATCCGGTGGTGCTGTATGGAAGGGCCATCGCTCAACGGATAAAAGCTACCCCGGGGATAACAGGCTGATCGGGTCCAAGAGTCCACATCGACGACCCGGTTTGGCACCTCGATGTCGGCTCATCGCATCCTGGGGCTGAAGCAGGTCCCAAGGGTTGGGCTGTTCGCCCATTAAAGCGGTACGCGAGCTGGGTTCAATACGTCGTGAGACAGTATGGTCCTGATCCGTCGCGGGCGCAAGGATATCTGAGAGGAGCTGCTCCTAGTACGAGAGGGCCGGAGTGGACAAACCTCTGATGTACCAGTTGTGGCACCAGCCGCAATCGCTGGGTAGTCATGTTTGGAAGGGATAAATGCTGAAAGCATATAAGCATGAAGCCCACCTCAAGATTAGATATCCCATCCTGAAGGTTTTTAACTGCTGGTTTCCAGCAGTTAAATTCCCGAGGGAGTAAGACCTCTCCGAGATGAGGAGGTTGATAGGCCAGAGGTGTAAGACCTGTAAGGGTTTGAGCTGACTGGTACTAATAGGTCGAGGACTTAACCACACTTGCTTTTTTCATTTTTATAAAATTTATAAAAATGGATTAAAAATAAAAAGACCTGATTTTTAATTTTAAGTGTCCCAGTGATGATAGCGAAGGTGAAACACCCGTTCCCATTCCGAATACGGAAGTTAAGCCCTTCAGCGCCAATGGTACCGTCCCGGTAACAGGATGGGAGAGTAGGACATTGCTGGGACTTTTTCTTATTCTATTAAATATACTATTATTTGAGGAATATATGTCAGGACATTCTAAGTGGGCAGGTATAAAACATAAAAAAGCTCTGGTTGATGCCCATCGCGGCAAGATATTTACAAAATTAATCCGGGAAATTACCACAGCAGCAAAACAGGGGGGCGGAAATATAGATGCAAATCCTCGCCTGCGTCAGGCAATAGAAGAAGCAAGATATTATAATATGCCCTCTGATAATATAAAGAAGGCAATTCAGCGGGGAACTGGCGAACTTCCAGGGGTTTCTTATGAGGAGTGTATTTATGAGGGATATGGCCCTGAGGGAGTGGCAGTTATGGTCAGGGTTTTAACTGACAATAGAAACAGAACTACCTCAGAGCTGAGGAAAATTTTTGCTCAGAATGGTGGCAGTCTGGGTGAGGCAGGATGTGTGGGATGGATATTTTCACAGAAAGGACTTATTTCAATAAGTAAGAAGAGGATTAATGAAGAAGACCTGATTGCCCTTGCCATAGAAGGAGGGGCAGAAGATATACAGACAGATGATAAGGATTTTTATCATATAATAACCCCGCTTTCAGAGATTGAAAGAGTTAAAAAAGTACTGGAAAAAATCGGAATTGAAAAATCAGAGATTACAATGGTGCCATCTACTTACATCAGGCTGGAAGGTGAGAAGGCCGAGCAGATGCTTAAGTTAATGAATGAACTGGATGAGAATGATGATGTGCAGGCAGTATATGCCAATTTTGATATACCTGACGAAATTTTAGAAAAAGCATCTGGAAGTGCCGGGAGCGGGTGAATGCCAGGATTTCATCCCTGTATTGTTCTGGGAATTGACCCGGGTTTGGCTACAACCGGTTATGGAGTTTTAAAATCTGAAGGGGAGAAGATAAAAACGCTGGATTACGGAATTATCAGTACGAAATCTGTTGATTCTATCCCTAAAAGGTTAAAGATTCTCAGCGAAGAATTAAACAGAATTATTAAAAAATATAAACCCGATGTAGTTGCGCATGAAAAGATATTCTTCTGCAAAAATACTAAAACAGCTATTGTTATTGGGGAGGCGATAGGTGCTATACTTTTAACCTGTGCCAATTTTTCAATTGATATAGTAGAATATACTCCCATACAGATAAAACAGGCGATAGTTGGATACGGGCGCGCAGAAAAGATTCAGATGCAGAAAATGTTACAGGTTTTGCTGGGATTGAAAGAAATGCCAGAACCTGATGACGCTGCAGACGCGCTGGCAGCAGGTGTGGCATATATTTATTCCCTTAAATTAGAGAATTGCCTGAATAGTATTTGAAAGCGGGAATGATATGGTGGCGTATATATCTGGGAAATTAACTTTTAAGTCCCCCAGATTCATTACACTGGATGTGTCTGGAATAGGTTTTAAGATATTTGTGCCACTTTCCACATATTATAAACTTCCGGATGTCAATCATACCACCAGGCTTTTTACATACCTGCATGTGAAGAATGAGGTGTTTTCTCTTTACGGTTTTTTGACAGAGGAGGAAATGGAGGTATTTGAAATTTTACTTTCTGTGGCAAGCATAGGTCCCAGAATAGCTACCAATGTTCTTTCAGAGCTGTCAGTAGGTGAATTCAAATCTGCTGTCTTAGAGGAGAATTTGAAGATATTGACCTCCATACCCGGTGTTGGCAAGAAAATAGCCCAGAGGATACTGCTGGAAGTTAAAGAAAAAATAGAAGGTATTTCAGCAGAAATACCACAGGAAGGTGGTAGAAAGGAAATTATTAATGATGCTATTTCTGCCCTTGTCTCCCTGGGATATTCTTACAATTCTTCCAGAGAGGCTGTAGAAAAGTCTGTGAAGGCTTTTACAACTGAATTTTCACTGGAAAAACTTATAAAAAAAGCACTGGAATTCCTCAGATAAAACTGATGAAGGAAAATATTACAAGTCCTAAAATAAAGAAAGAAGAGACTGAAATTGAAAATACCCTCAGACCCTCTACCTTTGATGAATTTATGGGTCAGGAAAAAATAAAAGAGGGGCTGGAAATTTTTATTGAAGCAGCCAGGACACGCAGGGAGTCTCTTGACCATATCTTACTTTCAGGCCCACCTGGACTGGGCAAGACCACCCTTGCTTATATTGTAGCCAATTCTTTAGGTGCCAGAATCAGAAGTACTACCGGACCTGCTATAGAAAAGTCAGGGGATTTAGCTGCAATCCTTACCAGTTTAAATGAAGGCGATGTACTTTTTATTGATGAAATCCACCGTCTTCCTTCTGTGGTTGAAGAGATGCTTTACCCTGCCATGGAGGAATATAAGCTGGATATAATTATCGGAAAGGGACCGGGTGCCCGCTCCGTGAAATTGAGTCTTCCCCATTTTACCCTTATCGGAGCTACAACGAGGGCTGGACTTCTCACATCGCCTCTGAGGGAAAGGTTTGGTATTATAAACCGTATTGGATTTTATCCTGAACAGGATTTATACAAAATTATTCTTCGTTCAAGCAGGATACTGAATATTGAAATAGAAGAAGATGCAGCATATGAAATCGCCCGCCGTTCCAGAGGAACTCCCCGTATAGCGAATAGATTATTGCGTCGCGTTAGAGATTATGCACAGGTTAGGTCAAAGGGTAAGATTACCCGTGATGTTTCTATTGCTGCCCTGGATATGTTGGAAGTTGACGCGCTGGGACTGGATGAAATGGACCGCAGTATTCTACTCGCCCTGATTGAGAAATTTAAAGGAGGCCCTGCAGGTATAGAAAGCCTTGCTGTAGCAGTTAATGAAGAACCGGATACCCTTGCAGATGTTTATGAGCCATATCTTATTCAGATTGGATTTATAAATCGCACCCCACGGGGCAGAGAAGCAACAAATTTAGCATACGAATATTTTAAAATTCCCGCAAGAAAAAGCTCTTAATTGTGGTGAGGGTAAGTAACATACCTGTTTGAAAAGGAGGTGGTAGAATGGAAGAAGATGAGGCAGTAGAAGAATTTCCACCCGTGGACAGAACAATATCAGTATCTGAATATCGAACTATCAGAAAAGGTAAGAGGTGGTGGTCGGCAGTTGCCCTGGTCAAGAGTTTTGGTCGTAACCAGATTGCCTTTTATCTCTGGCAGAAGAAAAATGAAAAATGGGCAAGAAAACAGAAGTTTGTTATTCATAATAAGGGACAGTGGGAAGCAATAGTGCAGAGCGTGGAAGAATTTTTGCCGGAACTTAGATGAATTCTATCCTTCTTCATGTTTGTTGCGCAAATTGTGCCTGCTTTACCTGTAAATTTTTAAAAGAAAAAGATTTTGACATTACTCTATTCTGGTACAATCCCAATATCCATCCATACTCAGAATATCAAAAGAGATTGAGCACTGCTGGATACTTTGCAACCTTGCAGGATATTAAAATTATATATAACACAGAGTACAGTATCAATAAATTTCTGCACAATCTTAATTATGGATTTGATTTCCCGGCAAGATGCGTTGCCTGCTGGACTTTAAGGCTTGAAGAAACAGCCAGGACAGCATTGAAGGAGGGTTTTTCTTTATTCTCTACGACATTGCTTTACAGTATTCATCAGGACCATAATTTAATCCGGGAAATTGGAGAAAAAATAGCCAGGGAATACAATTTAGAATTTTATTATACTGATTTTCGCAGAGGCTGGCAAGAGGGAATAGAAATTTCAAAGAAACTGGGATTATATCGTCAGAAGTATTGCGGATGTATATTCAGCGAGGAGGAAAGGTATACAAAAAAGAAATGAATTTTGGTTTGTTTGCGCGAATATTTGTTATAATTGGGTTATTCTTTATCCTCCTGGGGATAGTCTTATTTTTGTTTCCCCGCATTTTAGGGTTAGGGAAATTGCCTGGCGATATATACATTCAGAAGAAAAACTTTAGTTTCTATTTTCCCCTGACCACCTGCCTTATCATCAGTGCTCTCTTATCCCTTCTTCTAAATTTTCTAAGAAAAAGATAAGCAGATGAAATGTTGTGGCATTTTAATATTTTTTCTATTGATTTCTCAATGTACTTTTTCTGATTCCAGTTTTATCAGGGTGAGACTGTATTCCAATCAATCCTGTTTAGAAGTTACCTGTTCAGATACAGTTGATATATTTGACCCCGGTACTGCACAGGATATTGCTGCTGGATTTTTAAGCACACGTTTTTCTATTGTTCAAAATGGTACTTCTATGAAGATGGTTTATTCCTCTGATGAGTCTCCGACCTTGTGTTTTAATCTTCCACCTGAAATTGTAATAGAACCCGGGAACAGTGGCAAAATTTCTGTAAATGGAAATGAGTATCGAGGGAGTATTTTTGTAAGAAATAAGGGTGGAGACTCCCCTTCAATAGAAGTTATTAATATTCTTGATATTGAAGATTATATCAGAGGAACAATCAGGTCAGAAATTTCTCCTGCCTGGCCTCAGGAAGCAATAAAGGCACACATAGTGGCAGCGCGAACCTATGCATTATATCAGATGCAAAATAGAAAAAAAGAATTTTTTGATGTAGAGGCAAATGTTCTGTCACAGGTCTATCAGGGCTGTGCTGGAGAGGATAGTGCAGCAGATGAACTCATACGCGCTACAAAAGGAGAATTCTTGACCTACAGAAATGAGGTGGCACAGGTTTTTTATCACTCCTGCTGTGGAGGATATACAGAAGATTCTCTGGATGTCTGGGGAATTTCTATTCCCTATCTTAAGAGTGTCAGATGTCCTTTTTGCAAAGATAGCCCCCCATTTTACTGGGAGAGAAAGTTCACTTCTAACGAGATACAGGAAATGATGAAAAGAAATGGGTTAAACTTGGGAAGTATTATAAAGATATGGATAAAACGGACTTCAAGGACAGGCAGGATTATGAAATTGGGCATCAGGGGTACTGATGGAGAAGAGGAAATTACTGGAGAACGTTTTCGCAGAATAATGGGCTACAGCGTTATTCCAAGCACGCTTTTTACAATAGAACAAAGAAGCAGGGAAGAGTTTATCTTCACCGGGAGAGGCTATGGACATGGAGTAGGGATGTGCCAGTGGGGAGCGAGAGGAATGGCACTTTCGGGCTATGATTACAGGGAAATTCTCAGGTATTACTATCCAGGAACAAAAATCAATAGAATGGATGTGGCAAATAATAGATGAACATAGAAGATTTCAATTATGACCTTCCAGAAGAATTGATAGCACAGGTACCAGCAGAGAAAAGAGAAGATGCCAGATTGATGGTTGTGTTTTGTAAAGAGGAGAAATTGGTTCATTGTTATTTCAGGGACCTGCCTGATTTTTTTAAAAGGGGGGATGTTCTTATTTTCAATGATACAAAGGTAATTCCTGCTAGGCTAAAAGGGGTTAAGAGTACAGGAGGAAAGGTTGAGATACTTCTGGTTCGTCAAATTAAAGAAAATCTATGGAAGGTTCTTATAAAACCCGGGAAGAGGATAAAAGCAGGTGATGTCCTGCAGTTTGGCAACAGGTTAAAAGGAGTGATAAAAGAAGCAGTTCCTGCAGGATGTTCAATAGAGTTTATTTGCAGTGGCGATTTTAAAAAAATTTTAGAAGAAATTGGGGAAGTGCCTTTACCGCCTTATATTAAAAGACAGGGCCCTCCAGGAATAAATGACAGAATTAGATACCAGACTGTTTATGCCAGGAAAGATGGTGCGGTTGCAGCTCCTACAGCAGGCCTGCATTTTTCAGAGGAGCTTATGAGAGAAATAGCCGGAAAGGGAGTTGAACTCTTTACAATTACCCTTCATATAGGACCTGGTTCTTTCAGGCCCATAAGGACATCTGATATCTCGCTCCATAAGATGGATATGGAATATGCAGAAGTACCCGGCGATATACTTAATAAAATTATGGCTGCACGCAGGTCTTATAAAAAGGTGATAGCAGTTGGTACTTCAACAGTGCGTGCTCTTGAGTCTGCAGCAGGCATTCCTGGATTTAAAGAGGGTGGTTTCTGGGCAGATTTATATATCTATCCGGGTTATAAATTCAAAACAATAGATGGACTTATAACCAATTTTCATCTTCCAAAATCCACACCACTTTTGCTTACCTGTGCATTTGCTGGTAGAGAATTAATCCTGAAGGCATATGCGCAAGCAATTGAAAAAGGATATAGATTTTTGAGTTATGGCGATGCAATGCTAATTCTATCCTGACTCTTGACTTTTTTATATATTATAGTATAATAATTCCTATAAAAGTGCTAAAGGAGGAACCACTTATGTTAACATTTTTTTTAATTCTCTTTATTCTCTCCTGCATAATTTTAATACTGTCAGTTCTTCTTCAGAGTGGCAGGGGAGGGATTGGTGAAATTTTTGGAGGGAGTGGAGAACATGCCCTTTTTGGAGGCACCGGTGCAAAAGGATTTATAGTAAAGGCTACGATAGGTGCTGCAGCAGTATTTATGGCTACATCCCTGATTCTCTCGGTTATATATTCCAGACAGGCCAGGTTTAGACCTGTTCCTCAGGTACCAGCCGGCCCTGTTGCTCCTTCTGGAGGTGCTACAGAGGGAGCTACCATACCGGTGCCGGTGGAGGCACGATAAAATAGTGTCAGGTTTATTTTCGTGGAAGGAGCCAGGAGTATGAAAAAAAGAATTCTATATCTTTTTCTCTGTCTGTGCCTTGTATGTGGTTGCAGAAAAAAAACCTCAGAATTAATTTCCACAGGTAAAGAGGAACCTGCATATGGCGATGCAATAATTGAGGCTTCCATAGGGGACGCTTCTATTTTAAATCCGGTGCTTGCTTTTGACAGTGCCTCAGGAGATATAAATGCTCTGGTATACAATGGCCTGGTTAAGTATGATAAAGATATAAAACTTGTGGGGGACCTTGCTCGGTCCTGGGATATTTCTAAGGATGGCCTGGTTATAACCTTTGCTCTTAGAAAGGGAGTGAAATGGCACGACGGTGTAGAATTCACCAGCGCTGATGTAAAATTTACATACGAACGTCTCATAGACCCGAAAGTCAGAACTCCTTTTTCCAGTGACTATGAGAAAGTAAAGACCCTGGAGACTCCTGACAAATATACAGTGAAGGTTATTTACAAGGAGCCGTTTGCTCCAGGGCTTGAAAGCTGGGGAATAGGAATAGTGCCAAAGCACATATTTGAAAAAAGAGATTTCAATTCCAATCCTTTTAACCGCAAGCCTGTCGGAACAGGTCCCTATATCTTTAAGGAATGGATTACTGATGAGAAGATTGTTCTGGAGGCAAATCCAGATTATTTTGAAGGAAGGCCGTATATCTCAAGGTATGTCTATCGGATAATCCCTGACCAGAGTGTTCAATTTTCTGAATTGAAAAAAGGTACAATAGATTCTATGGGGTTGAATTCCTACCAGTATGCAACTGAAAGTCAGACACTTTCCACTCGGTACAGAGTAAATATATACCGCCATCCTTCCATCAATTCCTATACATATTTAGGATACAATTTATTAAATCCACTTTTCCAGGATAAAAAAGTTAGACAGGCAATTGCCTATGCTATTAACAAAAAAGACATAGTCAGGGGGGTTTTACAGGGATTTGGAAAACCAATAACAGGACCCTATCCTCCGACATTCTGGGCATACAATCCGAATGCAAGAGAATATAACTATAACCCTGACAGGGCAAGGCGTATTCTGAATTCAGCAGGCTGGAAAGATACTGATGGAGATGGCATTCTGGATAAGGATGGCAGGCCATTCAAATTTACAATTATAACCAACCAGGGAAATAAAGAGAGAGAATTGTGTGCTACCATTATTCAGCAAAATCTGAAAAATATAGGCATAGATGCAGAAATAAGAATCTTGGAATGGAGCACATTTGTAAATGAATATATTGATAAAAAGAAGTTTGACGCAGTAATTTTGGGATGGAATCTATCAATGGATCCTGACCAATATTTAATATGGCATTCAAGCCAGATTCAGAAGGAAAGGAGTCCCAATTTTATATCCTACAGCAATAAAGAAGTTGACAGACTCCTTGAAGAGGGAAGAAGGACATTCAATCTTGAAAAAAGAAAAAAGATTTATCATAAATTTCATTCTATCCTTGCTGAAGAACAGCCCTATTGTTTTCTATATGTAAGGGATGCATTTCCAGCAATCCACTCCAGGTTCAGGGGTATAAAGGTGGAGCCAATCGGCATAGGATATAACTTCATAAAATGGTATGTGCCCAGGTCCCAGCAGAAATACATCATTCAGTAGAAGGAAGTGAGTATTATTTCTGAAAAGGCAGTTATTGTAGGTTTGAATGTAAATGATAGAGAAGGTCTGGATGAGATAGAACGCCTTACATATTCAGCAGGTGCAGAAGTGGTGAAGAAATTTATCCAGCGTAGAAAGAGGATAGATCCAGCCTATTATATTGGTAAAGGAAAAGCACAGGAAATCGCATCTTTCTCAGTTCAGGAGGGAGTTAACCTTATAGTATTTGATGCAGATTTGACACCTGCACAACAGCGTAACCTTGAAGAGATTTTTAATCTTAAGGTAATTGACCGCACAAGGCTTATACTTGACATATTTGCCCAGAGGGCAAGAACAAGCGAGGGTAAATTACAGGTAGAGCTGGCACAGCTTACACACTTACTTCCCAGGCTCACAGGACATGGCATTATGCTTTCACAGCTGGCTGGTGGCATAGGCACCAGGGGCCCTGGAGAAACAAAATTAGAGTACGACCGCAGACGCATAAGAAAAAGGATAAATGTTCTTCAGAAGTCAATAGAAAAAATAAGAAACAGGCGAGCAGTCCAGCGCAGGCACAGGACTTTCCCCCTGATATCACTTGTAGGCTATACAAATGCAGGAAAGAGTACCCTTATGAATACCCTTACGAATGCAGGGGTACTTGTGGATAACAGGCCTTTTGCTACCCTTGATACAACAACCAGAAAGATTGAACTGCCAGGTCACCAGGAGGTTTTAATAACTGATACTGTAGGTTTCATACGCAATCTGCCACACCATCTGATTGCCGCGTTCAGAGCTACTCTTGAAGAAATAAAAGAGGCGGATCTGCTTCTGCACATAGTCGATATATCCTCTTCTCAAATGGAAGAAGAGATGGAAGCAGTGAGAAATGTACTTGAAGAGCTTGAGGTACACCTCAAGCCTACAATTACAGTATTCAACAAAATTGACAAATCTAACTCAAAAGAGGTTTTGAATAGACTGCTGAGGAATACACCTGATAGTGTAGGTATTTCAGCCCTTTACGGAGAAGGAATCCCTGTTTTATTAGAAAAGATATCAGTATTTTTCAGTAGCCTGAGAAGACTGGTAAAATTTTCTTTCCCGTATGAAGTAGGAATTAAATATTTACCCATTTTTTATGAGAGAGGAGAAATTTACAGGAAGGAATTTCTGAATGGGAAAATAATCATTGAAGGAAAGGTTGACAATGAAATCGCGCAGAAGTTTGCACAATACAGAATTTAATATTGAAGGAGGTTGGGTTGGCAAGGAGTAAGTCAAAACAGAAAAGGATGAGGCATATCTTTCGGTTGAAAAGGAAAAGGCGACTGGAAAGAAAAAAGCAGAGAGAAAAACAGGAACAAAAAAATCAGGAGGGAGCACAATCATAATGAATTATCAGAGAGAAGAGAAATATCCCTTCGCTCAGGTAGAAAGGAAATGGCAGGATTACTGGGCACAGCACAGAATTTATGAGGTTCAGAGGGATTCTTCAAAAGAAAAATATTATGTTCTGGAAATGTTTCCATATACCTCTGCCAGAATTCATATGGGCCATGTAAGAAACTATTCCATAGGGGATGTCATTGCAAGGTATAAAATGATGCAGGGGTTTAATGTACTGCACCCCATGGGGTATGATGCATTTGGCCTCCCGGCAGAAAATGCGGCAATAAAAGGAGGGGTGCATCCTGCAGACTGGACATATCAAAATATTGATACAATCAGGAGTCAATTGAAATTGCTTGGTTTTTCATATGACTGGTCAAGAGAGATTATTACCTGTTCCCCTGAATATTATCGCTGGACCCAGTGGTTGTTCCTGAAATTTTTTGAGCGCGGACTGGTTTATAGAAAAACTGCTTCCGTTAATTGGTGTAATTCCTGCAAAACTGTTCTTGCCAATGAGCAGGTGGAAGATGGAAAGTGCTGGAGATGTGAAAATGAAGTAATACAGAAAAATATGGAATCCTGGTTTTTTAAAATTACAGAGTACGCTCAGAATTTGCTGGATGGGCATATAAAACTTATGGATAACTGGCCACAGCGTGTATTAGAAATGCAAAAAAACTGGATAGGGAGAAGTGAAGGGGTAGAAATAAAATTTAAAATTCAGGGTGAAGAATTGAAGGTCAGGGAATTGCCAGTATTTACCACGAGGGTAGACACAATATTTGGCGCTACCTATGTTGTAATTTCACCCGAACATCCACTTGTAGAGGAAATTATTTTAAAAAGTGATAGAGCTGGTGAGATCAAAAAATTTCTTGAAAAAGTGAAAACACAAGTTAAAAAAGAAGAGTTTACAGTGATGGAAAAAGAAGGTATATGGACAGGATTTTATGCTATTAATCCTGTGAATGACCAGGAGATTCCGATATGGATTGCTAATTATGTACTTATGGAATATGGAACAGGGGCTATTATGGCAGTACCAACCCATGACCAGAGGGATTTTGAATTTGCAAAGAAATACGGATTGCCAATGCGCCTGGTAATAAAACCAGAGAACATAGAACTTTCTGAAGAGACAATGACGCAGGCCTATGAGGGGGAAGGGATTCTTGTCAATTCGGGAAAATTCAATGGGCTAACCAACAAGGAGGCAATGGGGAAGATTGCAGAATGGATGGAGAAAAATAAGACAGGAGAAAGAAAAGTATACTATCGCCTGCGCGATTGGTCTATTTCCCGCCAGAGATACTGGGGAGAACCAATACCGATTGTTTACTGTGAAAGATGCGGAATAGTGCCTGTACCCGAGGAAAATCTGCCCGTACTTCTGCCAAGGGATGTGAATTTTAAAGCAGGCGGCTCACCACTTTCCAGTTCGCCTGAGTTTGTAGAAACAAAATGTCCGAGGTGTAAAGGAAATGCAAGAAGAGAAACCGATACGCTTGACTGTTTTGTTGCTTCTTCCTGGTATTTCCTGCGGTATGTGAGTCCGCGATATGACAAAGGACCCTTTGAGCCGGAAGATGCTGAATACTGGATGCCTGTTGACCAGTACATAGGCGGACCTGAGCATGCTACCAAGCATCTTATCTATGCCCGCTTTTTTATGAATGTTATGAAGGATATGGGGTTAGTTAAAGAAAGCGAGCCTTTCAGGAGATTGCTCTGCCAGGGGATGATTATAAAAGATGGCGCAAAAATGTCAAAGTCTAAAGGAAATATTGTAGACCCTCTTGAAATTATAAATAAATATGGGGCAGATGTATTGCGCCTGTTTATTCTTTTTGCTGCTCCACCCGAAGTAGACCTGGAATGGAGCGATGAGGGAATAGAAGGTGCCCACAGGTTTTTGAACAGAGTCTGGCGGTTTGTAAAACAATGCAAAATGTCAAAAAGATCTAAAGAAACAGAAGATAAAAAAATGCAGAGAAAAATACATCAGACAATTAAAAAGGTGACAGAGGATATTGAAAAATTCCGTTTCAATACTGCTATAGCAGGTATAATGGAGTTGTTGAATGCAGCCGGCCAATCACCTGCAAAAGAAGTTCTTGAGATTATAGTTTTACTTCTGGCACCATTTGTTCCACATTTTTGTGAAGAGTGCTGGAGCCTCTTAGGAAATAAACCCAGTATTTTTAACCACCGCTGGCCATCTTATAATCCAGAGTTGATTAAGGAAAAAGATGTGTTGATTGTTATACAGGTAGATGGAAGATTGAGGGATAAGTTATCCATTCCGTCAGGAACTGAGGAGGAGGTTGTTAAGGAATTGGTGCTTGCTCGTGAAAAGGTTCAGAGGTGGCTGCAGAATAGAAAAATAGAAAAGGTTATATTTTTGCCTGATAGATTGGTGAATATAGTCACCTCTTCCTGAAAGAATTTTTAATAAATGAATTTTCAGGTTTTATCTCTTGTTGTGGGTGGTTATCTCCTGGGTTCAATCTCTCCCTCCTATATATTTTACAAGAAGGCTACAGGCAAGGATATCCGTGAAGCCGGAGATGGAAACCCGGGTGCGGCAAATATATTTAACATGATGGGAAGCACCCCTGCATTTATAGTAGCCTTTATTGACTATTGCAAGGGGATAGTTCCCCTTTTTGTAGCAAGGATACTGGGTACAGGAGATTTTTATTTGATTCCTATAGGCATGGCAACTGTTATCGGGCATGACTATTCTATATTCCTGAAATTCAGAGGGGGAAAGGGAACGCTGACTTCCCTGGGTGTCTTATCTTTCTATGTCCCGATTGAAACAATCCTTGCCTTTTCAGTATGGTTGTTTATCCACTATATTTTGAAAATCAGGTTTATAGGTTCTCTTATTACATTTATCCTGGTGGTTGTATTTACCTGGGCAATTTCCTGCAGGCTTTTGGGTGGGCCGTTCTACTATCTACTGCTACCATCAGGAATCGGGGCATTGTTTCTTTTGAATATGTATGGAAATATCAGGAATTTTTTTCAAAAGGGTTTTGAGAAAGGCTGATGAAAATTACATTTATATACGTGGCTATTCTATCGGGTATATCTATATTTATATTCTTTACCCTTTTTTATTCCCTGAGTGATTATCCTCTGAGATCTGAGGAAGGGATATATGCGAGAAGTGCCATATCATTTATTGAATGGAAGAGCCATCCCCGACCCTTTCAGAAGGAAGTCCTGACAGAGTACTGGAATGTCTGTGGAGAGCATCCATCTATAATCAAGATTTCATCTGCCATTACCTGGTTACTATTTCATAAGAAATTGGGAGACCTGTTTTCGCTCAGGCTTGCAACACTAATTTATTTTTCTCTTCTTCCAATCCTGTCTTATATGTTTGGAATTCTGTTTCTGAGGAGGCCGGTATCTCTGACTGGAAGCATATTTATCCTCTGTATTCCTGGTGTAATTGAAAGTGCACATTTTGCCGAAATCAATATTAACCTTGCATTCTTCTGGGTCCTTGCATCCTATTTCTTTCTCAGGGCGCAGATGAAAGAAGGACCGTGGATTTCTATTTCAGGAGCTATAGCAGGTCTTGCTGCAGGAGCAAAGATAACAACACTTGCACTGCTGATTACAATTCTGATATGGCTGCTGATTTATGCTCGCGGGAGATGGATTAGAGATATCCTTTTATTCACAGGAGTAGGAATCGTGATATTTTTAGTTGCCTGGCCTTCTCTATGGGTTGATAATCCCGTTACAGCTCTTATATCTCATATAAAATATCACATTCCAGAAATAAATATGAGGCAGCCCTGGTATTCTGTGCCTGTATCCCTTTTTTCAATTATTCCTTTAGGATTTATGGTTTTGTTTCCACTGGGAATTATCAGGATTTTTCTTGAGAAAAACAAAGGGGGAATGTTCTGTTTAATACTCCTTCTTGTATTTTTAGGATTTTTTTCAATATTCAAGATCTGTCCTCCTGATTGGTTCAGATACCTTTTGCCTTTAATTCCCTTCTTTACTATTATATGTGCAATGGGATTAGATTTTCTGGCAAGACCCCTCATAAAGAGGAATATTATATATGTATGAAGGGAAAATTTTGCTTCTCGCTTCTTTTATCGGGTCAGGACACAAAAAGGCTGCTGAATATGTAGAACTTGCCCTGAAGGAGGAAGCGCCAAATATAGAAGTGAGGCTTATAAATTTTTTTGAATTTGCACATCCGGAAATTGCCAGTGCAATCAGCAGCCTTTATTTTAAATTACTCCATTCAAAACCCAGGATATGGGGTTATCTCTATGACCCGCAGGAAGGAAAGGCAAGAATTGCTGATATTTCAGGAGCCAGGGGACTTATAGAAGGGATAAGGATAAAAAGAGCTATGGAATGTGCCTTTGATATGGATACCGAAAAAAAATTAGCAGGAATTCTTAAAGATACTGCAGAACAACTGGAAATGGGGGAATTGCTGCAGATGTTAGGTGCAAGGTCAGAGGTGGCGCAGAAGATATATAATCCAGAGGCCGATAAAATAAAATTTCCTTATTCCCTTATCAATAGAAAACTGAGGTTATTAAGAACCCTGGGAAGTTATTTTTTTCTCCGTATGAAGGAATTGATAAAAGATTATATGCCACAGGTAATTGTCTGTACACAGGTTCTGCCCTGTCTGTTTGTAGATAAAGTAAAGGAAAAGGAAAAATTAGGTGTGCCACTTATTGCAATCCTGACTGATTTTGGTATTCATTCCTGGTGGATAAGGCCAAATGTAAATGCATTTATAGTGCCCAGTTCTGAAATATCATCTACACTTTTGAAAAAAGGTATTCCACAAAAGGCAATTTATGAATACGGGATACCTGTTAATCGTAAGTTCAGTGTCCCAAAGGACAAGATTGGTATGCGCAGAAAATTGGGTTTTAAACCTGAATTGTTCACCGTGCTTGTGATGGGTGGCGGAACCGGGTTTATAGTTGATTTTTCTCGCGCTTTGCGGATGTGGGAAAAAGGAGGATTGCTTATTCAGGTAGTGGTGGTGGCGGGTGAAAATGAAGAACTCAGAAGGGATATAGAGGAATTGCGGACGAAGACAAAAATTCCTATTTTTACATTCGGGTTCGTAGATAATGTAGATGAATTGATGGCTGCTTCTGACCTGATTATTACCAAGCCAGGGGGACTTACTGTTTCTGAGGCAATGGCTTCCTGTTTGCCTATGGTGCTGGTGAGGGTTATACAGGGTCAGGAAGAAAATAATATGAGATTTCTTCTGAGTAAAAAGGTAGCTCTTGACGGGGGTAATGGCAGGAGAATAGGTCCGATTGTAATGGAACTCTACAGGAATCCCCAGAAGCTGGATGAGTTGAGACGCAGGGCAAGGGGTCTGGTATATGAGAATTCTGCCGGGAACACCGCCAGACTTATCCTCTCATATTTGAAAACGAATTAATGTTTACTAAAAAGGAACAGACAGTTCTTCTTCTGCTGATTTCTATAGTTGTTGCTGGCATAGTTATTATTCTATTCAGAGATTACCGAGTGCCTGGAAAACTTGAAGCTTCTTCTTATGTTGAAGTTTTCATATGTGGTGAAGTATTGCATCCTGGTTTATACAGGATTCAGTGCAGGGATACTTTTAAAAAGATTTTTACTTCTGCAGGGATTTCCAGAGGTGCCGGGGGTATAGTAGAGGTTGATGTGCTTGATTCTGAAGAAGAAATTTTTCTTCCTGTGAATATAAATAAGGCAACCCTGCAGGAGATTGAATCCCTTCCTGGCATTGGTCCAAAACTGGCAATGGCTATTATTTCCTGGAGGGAGAAGAACGGACCTTTTAAAGAAAAAATACAGCTCAGAAATATTAAAGGGATCGGGGTTAAGAAATATGCCCAGATTGTGGATTTAATCCAGATGGAGGAAAAAGAATCAGGAGTAGTTCCGGATAAACTAAAATTTATAATACCAGAGGAAAAGGTTACAGGAGAAATTGATATTGATTCAAGCTTTATGATTCTTCTGGAAAAAGTTCAATTCTCTGAACAAAATTTAGTCTCCAAGACACAGAGGACAGAAGGAATTCCGTTACGTCTTAAAATGGAACTGAAATGACCATAACAGAAAAAATTCTTGCAATCCATGCAGGTAAGAAGAAGGTTTTTCCAGGTGAGTTTATTGATGCAGGGGTGGATTTAGCACTTGGAAATGACATAACTGCACCGCTTGCAATCAAGGAATTTGAAAAACTGGGAATAAATAGAGTATTTAACCCCAAAAGGATAGTGCTTATTCCTGACCATTTTGTTCCTGCTAAGGACTTAAAAAGTGCACAGCAGGCCAGACTCCTGAAGAATTTTGCTAAAAATTATAACATAAAATTCTATTACGAACTTGGAAGGGCAGGAGTTGAGCATGCCTTTCTTCCGGAACAGGGATTGGTAAAACCCGGGGATTTAATCATTGGAGCAGATTCTCATACCTGTACTTACGGAGCACTGGGTGCTTTTGCTACAGGGGTTGGCAGTACAGACCTTGCTGGCGTATTTGCAACAGGTAGAATCTGGCTGAAAGTTCCGGAGAGTATCAAATTTATTTATTATGGCAGAATGGGTAGATGGGTTAGCGGTAAGGATTTGATTCTTTATACCATATCTAAAACAGGAGTGGATGGGGCATCCTATTGTGCAATGGAATTTACCGGAGAGGTGATATCAGGGCTGGAAATTTCTGAACGCCTGACGATGTGCAATATGGCTATAGAGGCTGGAGCGAAAAATGGTATTATTGCACCTGACAGGATAACAGAAAAATACTTATCAGGTATCAAATGTCAGGTACCAGGGTTTTCAAGAGCTGTAAAATATCTGAAAAGTGATAAAGATGCAAAATACAAAAATATAATCGAAATTGATGTAAGCAAGATAAAACCATTTGTGGCATGTCCGTCTCTGCCTTCAAAGGGAAAGCCTGCCAGCGAACTGAAAAATGTAAAAATAGATCAGGTTTTTATTGGTTCCTGCACAAACGGCAGAATAGAAGATCTGCGCATCGCAGCAAAACTTTTGAAAGGTCATAGAGTAAAATCAGGTGTTCGTCTGATAGTAATTCCCGGGACACAGAGGGTGTATTTACAGGCGTTGAAAGAAGGACTGCTGGAGATATTTATCACAGCAGGTGGTACGGTCTGCACTCCAAGCTGTGGTCCATGTCTGGGCGGGCATTGCGGCGTACTGGGTCCTGATGAAATCTGTATTGCCACAAGCAACCGCAATTTTACAGGAAGAATGGGTGATTTAAAAAGTAAGGTTTATCTGGCAAGCCCGGCAGTGGCTATTTCATCCGCGATTAAAGGTAGAATTACAAGTCCTGAAGAAATAAGTTAAAAAAACAAAAAATTGTCAGGATTAACTCTAAATGATAATTAAAGGAAAGGTGTGGAAATTCGGGAATAATATAAATACAGATGAAATCATTCCTGCAAAATATCTGAATGTTTCAGATGCAGATGAGCTTGCAAAATACTGTATGGCAGGAATAGATCAAAAATTCAGCTTAAAGATATCCAGGGGAGATATTATTGTTGCTGGCAAAAATTTTGGATGCGGTTCTTCAAGGGAACATGCACCCCTTTCAATCAAATCCTGTGGTATTGCATGCGTAATTGCTGTTTCCTTTGCCAGGATATTTTTTCGCAATTGCATTAATATTGGTTTGCCAATTTCAGAGTGTAAGGATGCTGACAGGATTAAACAGGGCGATGTGATTGTAATAGATTTTACTGCTGGAAGTATTCAGGACCTGACCCAGGGTAAAATCTACAGAATTATCCCATTTCCCGCATTTATGCAGGAGATTGTAGATGCTGGTGGGCTTATGGGGTATGTGGCAAGGAAGATTAGAAAATGAGAATATTTTATTCACTGATTGTCTTTATTTTTGGACTGGCAATCGGTAGTTTTTTAAATGTCTGCATATATCGCATACCCAGAAAAGAATCTATTATTTCTCCTGGTTCCCACTGTCCTCATTGCAGGCATCCACTGGGATTATGGGATTTGATTCCTTTGATAAGTATCATAATTCTTAGAGGAAAATGCAGATACTGTGGAAAGGAAATCTCACCCAGATATTTTTTTGTTGAGCTTACCACCGCGGTTCTGTTCCTGGCATTATATGTGAGATTTATGGTTTACGAAAGAAGTCCTGTGCTTTTCTTTTCTTATCTATTATTATCCAGTGCTTTAATAGCAATCACCTTTATAGATTTAGAACATAAAATTATACCTGACAGGATTACCTATCCAGGAATAGCAGCAGGTTTGCTGTTCAGTATTTTCATCGGCAATTTCTGGGTTTCTCTTCTGGGGTTGTTTATTGGTGCAGGAGTTTTATACTTTATAATTATTGTTTCACATGGAGGGATGGGCGGTGGAGATGTAAAACTTGCAGGAATGCTTGGTTCATTTCTGGGCTGGAGGCTTTTATTATTAACTCTTTTTCTTTCATTTCTATCAGGGGGAATAGTTGCAATAATTCTTCTTTTACTTAAGTTAAAAGGAAGGAAGGACTACATTCCATTTGGTCCTTATCTTGCTATTGCTGGGATAGTGGCTATTTTCTGGGGGCAACAGATTCTTTCCTGGTATGGTTTCTGAAATTACACGAGGTGAAAAATGATAAAATTTATAACAGCAGGCGAATCGCATGGAAAGGGAATTATTGCTATAATAGAGGGTATTCCTGCACATTTGAAACTTGCTGAAGAGGATATTAATCTTGAATTGAAGAGGCGCCAGTCAGGTTATGGCAGGAGTGCCAGAATGAAGATTGAGATGGACCGCGCAGAGATAATAAGCGGGATAAGAAAAGGGGAAACACTCGGGTCTCCAGTTACAATTGCTGTATGGAATAAGGACTTCCATGTAAAACCGCCAGAACCAATTTATGTTCCCAGGCCGGGACATGCTGACCTGCCAGGAGCACTGAAGTATGAGCAGAAAGATATCAGAAATATATGGGAAAGGGCGAGTGCACGGGAAACTACCGGAAGGGTGGCAGCAGGTGCAGTTTGTAAAAAATTGCTGAGAGAGTTTAATATAGAGATATTGAGTCATATTACTGGAATAGGCTCAATTTCAATTGACACAACTGGAATTAATTTAACACAGATAAGAAAAAAAGTTAAATCAGCTGACAGACAGCCCCTCAGATGTATCCACAGGGAAGCAATGAAAGAAATGATAAAAGAGATAGATGAGGCAAGGAAAAAAGGAGATACCCTTGGTGGTATATTTGAAGTTATTGTTTTTGGGGTTCCACCCGGGCTTGGCAGTTATGTACAGTGGGATGCCCGACTTGATACAAAATTGGCAGGAGCACTTATGAGCATACCAGGGATAAGGGGTGTAGAAATTGGGCTTGGATTTGAATCTGCCAGAATGTTGGGGTCAGAGGTTCACGATGAAATTGCTTTTAGAGGTAAATTTATGCGTAAGACCAATAATGCAGGAGGTATTGAGGGTGGAATTTCCAATGGCGAGCCCATTGTGCTCAGGGCAGCAATGAAACCGATTCCCACTCTTTTAAATCCACTTAAATCAGTGAATCTAAGAACTAAAAAGACTGTTCCTGCCCCTGTGCTGAGGGCAGATATATGCGCAGTATCTGCAGCGGGGGTGGTGGGTGAGGCAATGGTTGCAATAGAAATCGCATCTGCAATGACAGAAAAATTTGGTAGCGATACACTTCAGGAAATGAAAGCAGCATTTGATGGATATCTCAGAAATGTTAAAAAATTCTAAAAAGAAGCCCGGGAATATTGTTCTTATTGGTTTTATGGCAAGCGGCAAGACAGCAGTGGGCAGGAAACTTGCTTCAAGGTTAAAAATGGGATTTATTGATATGGACCTGCTTATTGAAAGTCAGGAAGGAATGAAAATAAGTGATATATTCAGGTTAAAGGGTGAACCTTACTTCAGAAATCTTGAAAAAAGTATGATTAAGAGCTTTCAGCATTTGAAAAATGTTGTTATTTCCACAGGTGGGGGAGTTGTGAAGGATTCTGGAAATCGCAGGATATTGCGCAGAATGGGAAAGGTTATATATCTTGATACATCTCCTGAGGCGATGATCTCAAGGTTGAAGAAGTCAGAAATTGATAAACGCCCACTTCTAAGAGGTGAAGGCAGTTTAATATTTAGAATAAAAAAGATTCTGGAGCCCAGGATTCCCCTGTACAGACGCTGTGCCCATTGTATTATTGAAACTTCAAAGATGAATTTAAACCAGGTTGTGAACAGGGTAATGGATTGTGTGTAGTAGCAGAAAATGTTAAAATTAGGTAATCTAACTCTCGGGTCAAGACCTGTAATTGCTACAACAGTGGGAAAGGTAAATGAGCAAATCCTTAAAAAAGCCAGAAATGCAGGTACTGATATAATAGAATTCAGGATTGATGCCCTGCGCCAGCCCCGGATACCTCTCATAACACATATTATAAAAAAAATCAAAGATAAAAATTTTCCTTTAATATTGACAATAAGAAAAAAACAGGAGGGCGGCGTAAGATATCTTCCTGATGCAATGCGTCTTTTTCTTTTCAGGGAATTGATGGACAGGGTTGATGCAGTGGATATTGAGCTGAGCAGCAGGGCTATTTTATCTTCAGTAATTGCACTTGCCCACAAGAAAAACAAGAAGGTTATTGTTTCATTTCATAATTTTAAAAAGACTCCTTCTGAGGCAAGATTGAAACAGATTCTCAGGGAAGCTAAAAAGGCAGGTGCTGACATAGTTAAGTTTGGGACAATGGTGAAGGGACGGGCTGATATTCTGAGGTTATTAGCCTTTACCCTCAAGCATCGCAAGGAGAATATCATAACTATTGGGATGGGGAAGCCGGGTTCTGTTTTAAGAATCATATTGCCTGTAATGGGTTCGCTTATAACATATGGTTTTGTGGACAGGCCCCGTGCACCAGGTCAGATTTATGCGGGGCAATTAAAAAAATGTTTGGAGACATATTTGTAAAATGAGTATTCAGAGGATAGAAAGCTTAAGAAAAAAGATGCGGATAAAAGGGATAGACGGTCTGTTTGTTATACATAGACCGAATCTGGAGTATCTTTTGAATATTGATTTTTCAATTGAGGGCGCTTGCCTCATAACTTATAAGGATGTCTATTTCCTTACTGACTTTTGCAATTTTGAAGAAGCAAAGGAGAAGATAAAAAATGCAAGGGTTGTGTTTGCAGGTAAAAAACTTGTCAATTTGATTGATAGTATTGCAGGGCAGGATAAAGTAAAAAAACTCGGGATTGAGCATCAGTATTTGTCTATTGCAAGATACAATGAGATTAAAAAAGCAGGAAATATTGAAATTGTCTATGCAGGGGGAATGGTTGAAGAGTTGAGAATGTTTAAAGAAAGGTCTGAAATAGAGAACATAAGAAAGGCATGTGAACTAACCACATTTGTTTTTTTCAGGATTTTGAATATGCTCAGGCCCGGTATGACCGAAAAGGAAGTAGCCCGCAGAATAGAAGGCTTTATACGGGAGAATGGCGGAGAAATTGCATTTGAAACAATCGTAGCTTCCGGGTTGCGCTCAGGTTATCCCCATGGAACTGCTTCAGATAAAAGTCTTTGCAGTGGAGATGCAGTGATAATAGATTTTGGTGTCAGATACAAAGGTTATCATTCAGATTTTACCAGAACAATATTTGTTGGAAAGCCGGGACCTTTAGAAAGAAAAATATATAACCTCATTCGCTGTGCACAGGAAAAAGCAATAGAAAAAATAAAGGATGGAATTTTTTGTTCAGCAGTTGACCTGGCAGCACGCAGTTATATTATAAAAAAAGGCTATGGGAAAAATTTTGGTCATAGCCTGGGACATGGAGTTGGAAAAGAGGTTCATGAATTGCCGGGCCTTTCCAGGAAAAGTAAAGTAGCGATGAAGGCCGGTATGGTTGTAGCAGTTGAGCCTGGCATTTACATTCCTGGCGGGTTTGGTGTAAGGATTGAAGATACAGTTCTTGTTACTGATGAAGGCGCTGAAATTCTGACAGATGCGCCCAGAAATATAATTTTAATATAGTAGGAAAAATGATTACCCCTAATGATTTTAAAAATGGTATGATAATCAGTTTTGAAGGCAGGCTTTACGAAATTCTCGAATTTCAGCATGTAAAGCCCGGGAAAGGCGGTGCCTTTGTCAGAACAAGGTTGAAGGACCTTAAAGAGGATTTTGTAATTGATAGAACATTCAGACCACACGAGATGGTAGAAGAAATTCATGTTGAAGAGAAGAAGTATCAGTTTCTATATCAGGATGGGGAAAATTTCTTATTTATGGATACAGAAACATATGAACAGATTTCTTTTGAGAGTAAACAAATTAAGGATAAAGTCAGGTTTTTGAAAGAGGGAATGGATGTGACAGTTTTATTCTATACTGAAAAAACTGATAGAGCCGGGAAGCTCATCCCATTTTCAATAGTGCTGCCTACATTTGTGGAACTGAAGGTTATAGAAGCACCCCCTGGCTTGAAGGGTGATACAGTATCTTCTCCGACAAAAGAAGTAGTACTTGAAAATGGCTCCAGGATACAGGTTCCTCTTTTTATTAATGCTGGGGAAACAATTCGTATTAATACCCGTACCGGAGAATATGTGGAGCGGGCATAGGAGGATTTATGAACCTTAAGGAACTGAAGGAAATTATCCAGATAATAAAGGATGCAGATATTGATGAGCTGGAGATTGAAAGGGAAGGGGTTAAAATAAGGATAAAGAAGACACCAGGTGTTTCCCACATTCCTGTAGTATCTACCAGTGTTCCTTCCCAGATTTTTCAACAACCACTCCCTGTATCTCAGGTAGCTGCTGAACAGTCCCAGACTCCTGCACCCGGTGAAAAACCAGTGGAAGACAAAAAGGACTTAATCCAGATTGTCTCTCCTATGGTGGGTACGTTTTACAGGGCACCCAGCCCAGATGCTGAACCATATGTTGAAGTGGGAACTGAAGTAAAGAAGGGACAGCCGCTGTGTATTATTGAGGCAATGAAGATGATGAATGAAATTGAATCAGAAGTTGATGGGAAAATTGTTAAGATTCTGGTTGAAAATGGACAGCCTGTAGAATATGGCCAGGTTCTTTTTCATATGGAGCCATTAACAAATGTTTAAAAAAATTTTGATAGCAAATCGCGGTGAGATAGCAATAAGGGTGATACGTGCCTGCAGGGAACTTGGAATCGCCACTGTCGCAGTCTTTTCTGAAGCTGATAGAGATTCCCTCCATGTCAGGCTTGCTGATGAGAGTATCTGTATTGGTTCAGCTGCTCCAAGGTCAAGCTATCTGAACGTCCCGGCTATAATTACTGCCGCAGAATTAAGTGGAGCAGAAGCGATTCACCCGGGCTACGGGTTTTTAGCAGAAAACCCAAATTTTGCAGAAGCCTGTGAATCCTGTGGTTTGAAGTTTATCGGGCCCTCTTCCAGAACCCTGAGTATGGTTGGAGATAAATCTAAAACACGACAGATTATGAGCAAAGAAGGCATTCCCGTAATTCCTGGTTCCAGTGAATCTATAAAGGATGAAGCAGATGCATTGAAAACCGCCCGTTTAATAGGCTACCCCCTTATAATAAAAGCATCCCTGGGAGGGGGAGGGAAGGGTATGAGGGTTGTTCAAAATGAAGAGGAATTAAAAAAGGGACTGCAGATATCTTCTTCTGAGGCTGAATCTGCTTTTGGTAGCAGGGAAATATATTTAGAAAAATATATAAGGGAGCCAAGGCATATAGAATTTCAAATTCTTGCAGATAGCCATGGAAATATTGTTCATCTGGGTGAGAGAGATTGCTCAGTTCAGCGGCGCCATCAGAAGCTGATTGAAGAATCACCATCTTCTGCAGTTGATTCTAAGCTGCGAAAGATAATGGGCAGGTTTGCAATTCGCGCAGCTAAAGCAGTAGATTATACAGGAGCAGGAACAGTGGAGTTTCTTTTAGATAGAGATGGTAAGTTTTATTTTATGGAGATGAATGCAAGGATTCAGGTGGAACATCCTGTGACAGAGTGGGTTACAGGTATTGATATCGTCAAAGAGCAATTGAAGATTGCGACAGGAGAAAAAATAGGACTTACACAGGACGAAATTAAATTTGAAGGGCATGCAATTGAGTGCAGGATTAATGCAGAGGACCCTGATAAAGATTTTATGCCTGTACCCGGTAAAATTACTGCATTTTATATGCCCGGAGGCCCGGGGGTAAGAGTGGATACGCATGTTTACACCGGATATATAGTTCCACCATACTATGATTCTCTTCTCGCCAAATTGATTGTGTGGGCAGGCAGGAGAGAAGAATCCATACAGCGAATGCAGAGAACCCTGCAAGAATTCATTATTGAAGGGGTACCTACTACAATTCCCTTTCACAGGAAAGTATTAAATAATGCTTTCTTCAAAAGGGGTGAGGTATATACTAATTTTGTTCAACGCAGGATTATGGGGGAGGAATAAAAATTAAGGCAGACACCGGGGGTAAGAAATGATAGAAAAAAGCGAGCTGGGTACAGTGAGGGTTTCAAAAGAGGCCATAGCAGGGATATCCATCCATGCAGCAAGGGAAGTAAAGGGAGTGGTTGGAATAGGTGGAGGAATGTGGCAGAGATTGTGTAAATTTTTTAATCTCAGTTTTTCTTCAGGGGTAAGGGTAGAAATATTGAGCAACGGAGATGTAATAGTGTCTGTACCCGTAATTGTTGAATACGGGAAGGAAATCTCAGGTATAGCCTCTGAAATTCAGGAAAAGGTGAGGAAAGCAATAGAAGATTTAACAGGACTGGAGGTTGTGAAGGTGGATGTAAGTATAGATGGAGTCAGATGAAGGAGGAAAAATGCGAGGATTGATAAAGTTTTTTCTGATTTTAGGTGCGGTTATATTTTTTGGATTAGCGATTTATACATTTCTTTTATCATCCGGGATACTGGTTTATAAAGACGCTCAGGAATTTATTAAACTGGGACTTGAAAATCTTGAGAAGGCTAATTTCAGATTGATTCTGGGAATTGTTTCATTCATTTCCCTGGTTATAAGTGTGGTTATTTTCTATGCTTCACTGAAAGAAAGAATAGTAAAGAAAGAGATATCCTTTGGTAATCCACTGGGAGAAGTCAAGATTTCTCTGTCTGCAATAAGTGAATTTGTAAAAAGACTGGGAGGGCAGATTGAAGAAATAAAGGAAATTAAACCGCGCGTGGTAATCGGCAGAAAGGGATTGCAGATTTATAACAAAATAACCCTCTTTTCAGATAGCAATATTCCAGAGGCAAGTGACCGTGTGCAGACAGTGGTGAAGAGATATGTGCAAGATGTGCTGGGAATTCAGGAGGTAAGTGAGGTAAAGGTGTTTGTGGAAAAAATTATTCCTCGTGAAACAGGTGCAGCGAGCGCATAGAAATTGTGGAGGAAAAAATGGGAAATGAAATTGGAGAAATATTGAAAAAGAAACAGGCCAGATTAACAGGAGCAGCTATAGGATTTGTAATAGGAATCTTGATTATGTTCCCCAGGATTTTCATACTTATTATTTGTGTTTTAATTGGATACTTTGTAGGAAGATATTTTGAAGAGAAGGGTGCGGGTGAGGTATTGCTGGACAAGGATCTGGAAAGGAACAAAAAGTGAGAAAGAATGGGGTATTAAGGGTAATTGATGCTAATTTAAATCGCGCTATTGAAGGAATAAGAACGATTGAAGATACAGTCAGATTTATCCTGGAAGATGGCCCGTCTACTTTGAGGCTAAAGGAAATCCGCCACAGAATAAAAAGGGAAATAGAAGCGCTGTTTGGCAGGGGACAGGCGCTTCTTGCAGCAAGAGAATCAGGAAGAGATGTTGGTTTTTACAGTTCTGTTAAGGATGAGCTTAAAAGGTCTGACCCTATTGAGATTCTGGAAGCCAGTTTCAAGCGCACAGAGGAATCATTGCGTGTACTGGAAGAATTTACAAAGTTGTTTAATCCTGATTCAGGGATTGCATTTAAAAAGTTGCGTTTTGAATTTTACTCCCTGGAAAAAAAGATATTGACTTCCTATTTTACAAGTTTTAAATCAAAAAGTGCAAATTTAAGAGGTTTGTATGTTATTTTAGACCCATCTTTTTGCCCGCAGAAAACCCATTTACAGATAGCAAATGAAATTATCAAGGGTGGAGCAGGAATTATCCAGCTGAGAGAGAAAAGACTTACTGATAGGAAATTAATCGGTATCGCAAAGGATTTAAGGGAAATGACCCTCAGAAAAGGGGTGAAGTTAATAATCAATGACAGGGCTGATATCTGCCTTGCAGTTGATGCTGATGGTATTCATCTTGGAAGGGACGATATGGACCCTGTTTATGCACGGGTACTCCTGGGAAATGAAAAAATCATAGGTGTTTCAACACACAGCCTGAAAGAGGCGATTGAATCTGCACGTAAACCGGTGGATTATATCTCAATAGGACCCATTTTTCATTCAAATACAAAGCCTGATCTTGAACCTGTAGGCCTTGAGGTGGTTTCAAAAATAAAAAAGAAGATCAGGATTCCGCTCTTTGCCATAGGTGGTATCAATAAGGGGAATATAGGGAAGGTGAAAAAGGCAGGTGCTGATGGGGTTGTGGTTCTTTCTGCAGTAATGACCGCCCAGGACATCGCTCTGGCTACCAGAAAGCTAAATTCATCTTTCAGAATCTGAAGTCTCTGGCGGGATGTACACCTTTTTCATAAATTCAGCCCAGATGGGCAAAGCCACTACTGCCCCTGTCATTTTATTACCCAAACTTTGTTTTAAATCACATCCTACATATACAGTAGTTACCAGGGTGGGAGTAAATCCTATAAACCAGGCATCTGTATAATTGTCAGTAGTACCGGTTTTGCCAGCACAGGGATAGGTAAAACCCCAGTCCTTCAGGTACCTTGCAGTTCCATATTCAACCACTCCCCTCATTAATTCTGTGGTTAATTCGCAGGCCCGGGCACTGAGAACCTCTTCCTGTTTGGGTGAATTTTCTTCCAGTATTCTTCCATCACTATCTTTTACCATTCGGATTACATAGGGTTCTGTTCTTATTCCATGGTTTGCAATTGTGGCGAATGCCCGGGTTATTTCAAGGGGTGTAACCTCATATGTTCCGAGGGCAAGGGACAGGTCAGATCCAAGTGGACTTTTAATTCCTGCTGCTATAGCGTAGGGAATTACATTCTGGGGTCCTATCTTTTCAAGTAATCTGATAGTTGCTACATTTAATGACAGTGCCAGGGCTGTTCTGAGGGTTACGGTGCCATGAAATGTTCCGTCATAATTTTGGGGTTCCCATTTTCCCTGTTCTTTTGTGTAGTAAGATACTTTCGTATCAACAATAGTGTCGTCCGGTCTGTATCCATTATCCATAGCTGCAAGATATACAAAAGGTTTGAATGCAGAACCGGGCTGACGATGGGCCTGTACGGCCCTGTTAAACTGGCTCTTTCTAAAATCATAGCCACCAACCATAGCTTTGATTTCACCTGTTAAGGGGTCCATAGATATCAGTGCTCCATCCAGGGTGTCTTTTTTTAGTTCTTTTCGAAAACGTTCTATTCCCTCGCGGAATACTTTTTCACCTGTTATCTGCATCAGGGGGTCTACAGTTGTGTAAATTTCCAGGCCTCCTTTGTAAAGGAGGTTGCTTCCATATTTTTCCTCCATGTAGATACGGATAAATTCAATGAGGTACAGTGGCTTTATTTCATTCAATATGGAACTACGAATAGAAATAGGAAAATTGCGGGCTTTATTTTCTTCTTCAGGTGTGATAAATCCCAATTCTTTCATTTTATGTAATACAACTTTTTGTCTTTGCAGTGCTTTTTCAAAATTGCGAAATGGAGAATAAGCGTTTGGAGCACGCGGGAGGGAAGCCAGCAGGGCACTCTCAGCAAGATTTAATTCACTTACATCCTTTCCAAAGAAAGTACGGGAAGCTGAGCTTACTCCATATGCACCAGAGCCATAATATACTTGATTGAGATACATCTCCAGAATCTGTTCTTTGGTGTATCTTCTTTCTATTTCAAGAGAAAGAAGCACTTCTCTTATTTTTCTAATGAATGTCTTTTTTTGAGTAAGAAAGAGAGAACGTGCCAGTTGCTGGGTAATGGTACTGGCACCCTCTTTCAGTTTTAGATGTAAGATATCTTTCAGGGCTGCGCCAAATATTCTGTAGATATCTATTCCACGATGCTGGAAGAATCTTTCGTCTTCAATTGCTATAGTGGCATTTCTTAAGTGAAGGGGTATTTGATTTAAAGTGACCAGTGTTCTGCGTTCCTCTCCCAGTTCTGCCATAAGTGAGCCATCAGCATAGTAGATTTTACTGGAGAGGCGGGGTTGATATTGTTCAAGGCTCTTGAGTGAGGGAAGCCCGAGTATCGCAATTATAATGACTGAAGTGGCTGCACAAATTGCAAGAAATATAAGAAACAGAATTGCTTTTGTTTCTCTTTTCATACTAAACCCTTATACCTTTTGAATCACTTTTATTATAATATTATACAATTCTTTCAGGAAAAGTCAACTTTTGTTTTATATTTTGTTATAAAAATGTTTAGCGATTAACTTTAAAGAGGGAGTAGACGTGAATATAGAAGAAGAATTGCATATAATTACAAGGAATGCAGTGGAGGTATTGCCGGGCAAAGACGAAATGAGGAATGTGCTGGAACTGGCAAGAAAAGAGGATAGGCCGCTTAAGGTTAAGTATGGAGTGGACCCCACTGCTCCAGACATTCACCTGGGACACACTGTTGTTCTCTGGAAACTGAGGGACTTTCAAAATCTTGGACATATTGTTCAGTTTATAATAGGGGATTTTACAGCAAGGATAGGCGATCCATCAGGAAGGAATGAAGCAAGGAAGCCCCTTTCAGAAGATGAGATCAGGAAGAATGCCAGAACATATCTCGGGCAGGTATTTAAAATTCTGGATAAGGAAAAGACGCTGGTTGTTCCAAACAGCAAATGGTTTGGGAAAATGAAACTTAATGATTTTCTGGAAATAGCTTCGCATTACACTGTTGCAAGAGTTTTAGAAAGGGCAGAATTCAGAGAGAGATTCAAAAATAAGCAGGAGATAAGCCTTCTTGAATTTATATATCCACTCCTGCAGGGCTATGATTCTGTTATGCTTGAAAATGATATAGAAATAGGTGGAACTGACCAGACCTTTAACCTGCTTGTGGGCAGGGACCTGCAAAGGGATTATGGAAAAAAACAGCAGGTTGTTATTACTATGCCCCTGCTTGAAGGAACTGATGGAGTACGCAAGATGAGCAAAACATACAATAATTATATAGGTATTACAGAGCCGCCGGATGAAATGTATGGAAAAGTAATGTCTATACCGGATTCACTCATATTCAGATATATGAAATTGTTGACCTCTGTGCCGGAAGAAAAAATTTTAGAAATTGAAGAAAAAGTAAAACAGGATAAAATGAATCCCAGGGATGCAAAGGCTTTTCTTGCATTTGAACTTGTAGTGATGTATCATAATAGAAAAGAGGCTGAGAGAGCAGCGTATGAGTTTAACAGGGTATTTGCCGGGAAGGAGCTTCCATCTGAGATGCCCGTGCTTGAAATAGATAAGGATAAAATCTGGATAGTGGAGCTTCTTGTTATGAGTGGGTATGCAAAGAATAAAACTGAGGCAAACCGACTTATTTTACAGGGTGGAGTCGAGGTTGATAGAAAAACTGTTAAAACTCCTGATATGGATTTAATACTGAATACTGAACATATTTTAAAAGTTGGAAAACATAGATTTCTGAAAATAAAAGGAGTGCGTGACAAACAATAATAAAACTACCACGGGGTGAAGTTTCATCTTTAAAAGGCACAGGACATAAGATACTTCATTATGTAACGAAAGTACCTGTTCTTTAAATGCCATTTATCAGCATAGAGCCTGTTTCTCCTGTTAAGGGCGTCTTGCCTGCTTTGCTGCAGAGGGAAATATCACGAAACCACGTTTCTATGCGTTGTTCCTGAGTTCGTTCATCCAGATTCTTTAGAATTAATTTTCTATTCTTCCAGAGAACTTTATGAAGGCTATTCTCCTGTTCTTTGAGCATCTTGCGGTATTCAGCCTCGGGAACAGGGAGGCTAAAACTTCCTTTTTCACAATTATGATATTATGAATATTAAAAAATTGACAGTTCTTACTGTTTTTGGTATTGCAATGGGATGGTGGGAAGGTGTTGTGGTTGTATATATCAGGGAGATACTCTCCCTTCGTGCGGTAGACCTTACCCGGATAACTATGGAACAGGTAAAGCGTGCCCTTACGGTAGCTCATCCCGCATACACCCTTCTGTTTATAGAACAGACCAGGGAGGTTTCTACAATTGTAATGCTTGTAGCAATTTCATTGTTACTGGATAAAAATTGGGTGAGAAAAATAGGGATATTTCTGTGGACATTTGCAGTATGGGACATTTTTTATTATGTGGCATTAAAGATTCTCTTAAACTGGCCCCCTTCACTAAATACCATTGACTGCCTTTTTTTGATTCCGCGTCCCTGGATTGCACCTGTGTGGGTGCCCCTGACGGTAATGGCAGGATTTTTAATTATCTCAGGATATATTTTTCTAAGATACAGACCAGAGTCTTAGATATATTGAATCAAAAAAATACCGGAAAGAGGTTTTTATGATTTGCAGTATGACAGGATATGGGCAGTGCAGGATTAAAGGAAGTGGTTTTTCATTTTTTATTGAAGCGCGTTCACTCAATAGTAAATTTCTGGATATAATAGTAAAAATGCCCGAGGGAATTATCCATCTGGAAGACAGGGTTAAAAATCTCATTCAGAATAAAATTGAAAGAGGGCGGATAAACCTTACAATAAATGAAGAAAAGAATCTGTCAGAACAAATCCATCTGGATCTCGGCAGGGCAAGGAGATATCTTGCAATCCTCAGGATGCTGAAAAATAAATTAAAGATACCGGGAGAATTAAACCTGGAGCTTCTATTAAATTTTCCTCAGATTGTTGGGTTAAAGGAAGAGAAAAAGCAGGTAGCTGAAATCTGGCCATTATTAAAGAGGGGAATAGAAAAAACGCTGGATTCCCTTATTCATTCAAGATTAAAAGAAGGAAGGAGTATTTACTGCAATCTTATAAGGCATGCAACAATTATTTCAAATTCATTAAAAAAAATAGAAGAACAAACTCCCGATATAGTGAAAGCTCATAAAGCAAAACTTGAACATACACTGAGGGAATTTTTACCTGAATTAAATTTGAACCATCCAAGGCTTGTTGAAGAGCTTACACTGTTTGCTACAAGGGTTGATATTACTGAGGAAATGGCGCGGCTGAAGGCACATCTGAAAACCTTTCTTAATACTATTGAAAAAACAGGCTCTGTGGGTCGGCGCCTTGATTTTATAATTCAGGAGATGGGACGGGAAATTAATACGCTCTCATCCAAAGCCAATAGTTTTGCCATTTCTTCAGAGTCAATTGTGATAAAGGAAGAACTTGAAAAATTAAGGGAGCAGATTCAAAACATTGAATAAGAAAAAAGAAGGTAAGATTTTTGTAATTTCAGCTCCTTCAGGAACCGGGAAGTCTACGCTGGCAGATATGTTATTAAAATCCTGTCCATTGCTACACAAATCCATTTCTTACACTACGCGTTCTCCAAGACCAGGGGAAGTAAACGGGAAGGATTATTACTTTATAACTGTAGCAGATTTTAAGAAGAAAATAAAAGAAGGATTTTTTGCTGAATGGGCAGAGGTCTATGGAGATTATTATGGCACAAGTTATGACTTTCTGGCTCGGATGTTAAAAGAGGGGAGGTATGTAATACTGGTTATTGATACACAGGGCGCTTTTCAGATAAGAAAAAGATATCCCGAAAATACAGTTCTTATTTTTATTGCACCACCATCATTTTCAGAGCTGAAAAAGAGGCTTATCAACAGGGGTACCGAAAATGAACAGAGAATTTTAAAGAGGCTTGAAAAGGCAAAAAAGGAAATGAAAGAAGGTAAGCAATATGATATTGTAATAATTAATGACTCTCTTGAAAAGGCATTCAGGGAACTCAGACAGAGAATAATGCAATATCTATCCTGATTTTTCTTTTACTGTAAATTATCTTTAAATTTAAATAAAAGGAGGTTAAAATTGGATAAAGATAAAATAAACATAGATGAGCTATTGAAAAAAGTGGATACAAGATTTCATCTTGTACACATTGCTGCAAAAAGAACCAGGGAAATAATTGAAGGGAGTGATGGCACAATTAAGATTGCAGATGCAATAAAAAAATCGCTTGAGGAAATTATTGAGGATAAGCTTAAATTTAGATCCGGTATAGAGGAGGGCAGAGATGAGGGTAAACAGAGAGAACCTGAAAAGGTTGAGGGAAAGGTTCAAAGGGTATCTGGAGGGAGAAAGGGTAGATGAGTTTTTGAGTTTTTATGAAATAAATTTTGCAGCAGGACACTGGTGTGCAGGAGATTTTGTTGATAGATTTGCCTCAGGCGGATATAATCCGGATATAGATTCCAGTATTGTAGCCCAGATAGAAAGGGTGGCAGAAGCAGGAATAAAGGGTATAGAATTCCATGAGTCTGTATTTATAAATGGTGATTTTAAGAAAGATCCCGCAAAAATATCAGAGGTAAAGGATGCCCTGAAAAAATATGGGCTTGTTCCTACTAATATGAATACAAATCTATTTACAAACCCCAAATGGAAGCTCGGAGGTATTACAAATGCAGATAAATCTATTCGCGAGGATGCAATAGCAATTGCAATACAGGGTATAGAGATAGCAAAGGAAATCGGTTGCAAAAGCGTTGCTCTATGGCCTGGCTCGGATGGGTGGGATTACAACTTTGAAGTTAATTACGGGAAAATACTTGATAGATTTATAGAGGGATGTATTAAAATAAATAAAAAGGCAAAATCGATGGGATTGAAATTTGGAGTTGAAGCAAAACTACACGAACCCAGGGAGGGGAATATGATATTACCCACAACCCATTTTGCAGCAATGGTTGCCAGAGAAGTAAATGAAGAATGCGGGGGAAAGAATATGGGAGTGGCAATTGATTATGGACATGAACAGATGTATGCTGTTGAACCGGCTTTCACACTTTATGCAGTTCAAAAATTAGGTGTTCCTGTAGTGAATTTTCATCTCAATAATGCAAAACTCCATTCCAATGATGAAGACAGGGTTGCCGGTACAGGAGATAACTGGCGACTTGCAGATTTCTGTTATGCTGCAATTGATACCGGGTATGATGGATGGTTCGGGGAAGACCAGTTTACCTACAGGCTTGACCCTGTAAAAGCAATGTCCCTTTCAAAAGAACTTTTTGCCAATGTGTTCAAAAAGGCACTTTTGATTTATGCTGAGAAAGATAAACTGGAAAAAGCCCGCGCCACCGGTGATGCAGGGAAGGTAATAGATGTAATCAAGAAGATTATTGTGTAAAAGGAAGCCTTTTGAATATTTCAGTTTCCGAAACCTAATTTACAGGAGGTGTGTATGAAACTTGGAGTGATGATGGCTCTTTTTGGCCAGAGGAAATTGGAAGAGGCTCTTGACTATGTCGCGAGGAGCGGGGTAGAGATGGTGGAGCTGTGTGCAGGAAATTATCCCGGAGAACCACATTTCAAGGTGGAAGAGCTTTTACAGGATGACAGGAAGACTGCATGGCTACAGAAGGTCCTTAAAGACAGGAATCTCCAGATAAGTGCACTTTCCTGTCACGGAAATCCTTTACACCCGGATCAAAAAATTGCATCTGCACATCGCCAGGCACAGAGAAATTGCATCTTGCTTGCTGAGAAACTCGGGATAGAAGTGGTTATTGGTTTTTCAGGATGTCCTGGCGATTCTGATAGTTCCAGATACCCAAACTGGGTGACCTGTCCCTGGCCTGACGACTATTTGAAGATTCTGGACTGGCAATGGAAAGAGAAAATAATTCCATTCTGGAAAGAAGAAGTAGAATTTGCAAACAGACATAAAATTAAAAAAATTGCGATTGAAATGCATCCTGGCTTTGCTGTATACAATACAGAATCTCTTTTGAAGCTTAGGTCTGCTGCTGGAGATACAATAGGTGCAAATTTTGACCCAAGCCATCTTTTCTGGCAGGGAATTGACCCTATACTTTCAGTAAGGAAACTCGGTTCTGCTATTTTTCATGTGCATGCAAAGGATACAATGATTTATGAGGTGAATAGCAGGGTAAATGGAGTACTGGATATAAAACCTTACAGTGATGAAATTAACCGCTCCTGGATCTTCAGAACAGTAGGTTATGGTCATAACTATGATTTCTGGAAGGATTTTGTAAGTACGTTGAGGATGGTTGGGTATGACTATGTTTTGAGCATTGAGCACGAAGACAGCCTGATGTCAGTGAATGAAGGATTTCAGAAGGCGGTCTCATTCCTGAAAGAAATAATGCTTGCAGAGACAAAAGGTACAATGTGGTGGGCATAAATAAACTGGGGGGTGAAAATTGGACTGGAAAGTGTTTCTGACTACATTCGGTATGATTTTCCTTGCGGAACTGGGCGATAAAACTCAGCTTGCAGCGATTTCAATGTCAAGCGAAACGAAAATGCCGTTTGCTGTTTTTTGGGGAGCAATCGCAGCACTCGGTGTCATAACCCTTATCGGAGTTCTGGTGGGCGGACTGCTGACAAAGGTTGTTCCTCAGTTCTATATCCGTATAGGCTCAGGAACGCTGTTTGTTCTCGTCGGCACGCTAATTCTTACAGGGTTTTTTAAGTGATTTCTGCAAATTAAAGCAGCAGGAGGGTATAAATGACTAAATCAAAAATCGGAGCACAATTGTATACGGTGAGGGATTTCACAAAAACTCCTCAGGACATAGCACAGACCCTTAAAAGGGTGCGTGAAATCGGGTATGAGGCTGTGCAGATTTCAGCATTCGGCGCGATAGATACCAAAGAACTCAGGAAAATCCTGGACAGTGAGGGTTTATATGCCTGTTCCACGCATATAGGATATGACAGGGTGGTCAAAGATACGGCAAAATTGATTGAAGAGCATAAAATACTTGGGGTACCCCATGTGGTTTGCCCATGGCTTCCGGAAGAGCTGCGCAATCCAGACGGGTATAAAAAAGTTGCTGCAGAACTTACAAAAGCGGGCGAGGTCCTGGCAAAAGAAAAAATTGTGCTTTCCTACCACAACCATGGATTTGAATTTGAAAAATATGGTGATAAACTCGGAATAGAAATCCTTATGGGTGAGAGTGACCCGAGGTATTTGAAGATGGAGCTGGACACCTACTGGGTGCAGTACGGGGGAGCAGATCCTGCACAGTGGTGTCTGAAATTTAAAGGGAGGCTTCCACTCTTACACTGCAAGGATATGGCAATAAAAAACAACCAGCCGATAATGGCAGAGGTGGGAGAGGGCAATCTGAACTGGAAGGCTATATTTGATGCCTGCAAAAAGGCAGGTACAGAATGGTATCTGGTTGAGCAGGATGTTTGCCAGAGAGATCCCTTTGAGAGTCTCAGGATAAGCCTTGAAAATATGAGGAAAATGGGCCTGCAGTAGTTTAAAATCTATATCTAAAATTTGAGTTTAAGATGTGGCGGGCAAATGACAGAATTAAATTTCAATAAGTTAAACAATCTTTTTTTAAAATACAAAGGCAGAGGAGAAACAGAGCTTGTTATTCCTGTGTTACAGGAAATCCAGAATATCTTTGGATATCTTCCACAGAGGGCACTTGAGAAAATGAGCAGGCACTACAATATTCCTCTGAGTTATATATATGGTGTGGCAACTTTCTATAAATATTTCACCTTTGAACCACGGGGGAAAAATATTATCAGGGTATGCGATGGAACTGCCTGTCACATAAAAGGCGCCAGGTCTATTTTAAAAACAGTTGAAGATACTCTGGGGATAAAGCCAGGGGGTACTACAAAAGATTTCAAATTCAGTCTGGAGGTGGTAAGATGCCTCGGAATATGCTTTCTTGCTCCCGTAATGGTTATTAACCAGGATTATTATGGAAGGCTTACCCCGGAAAAAGTAAAAAAAATTTTAAAAAGATATAAATAATACAAAATGATAAAAAGGGTAGAAGAAAAGAGAATTTTAATGGAAAATTGTGTTGCTGTAAATTTAAAGACAGCAGAGAAAAGAATATTTACTTCTAAGAATATTGCTTTTTTAAAGAGAAGGTATCCCCGGCTCAAACTCAGGACAGGAGAGTGGCTTCCTTTTGAATCTCCTGATGCAAGTATAGAAGGATATATAAAAAAGGGTGGTTATAAAGCCTTAGAAAAAGTTTTAAAAATGAAGCCGGAGGAGGTTATAAAAGAAATAGAAGATTCTCAGTTAATTGGAAGGGGAGGAGCAGCGTTCCCTACAGGTTTAAAGTGGAAATTTGTCTTTAAACAAACTGAAAAGGAAAAATATTTCGTTTGTAATGCTGATGAGGGTGAACCAGGAACATTTAAGGATAAGGTACTCCTTGATCAGAGTCCTCACAAAATTATTGAAGGGATGATAATAGGAGCATACGCATCAGGTGCCTCAAAAGGATATATCTATGTAAGGGAGGAGTATTTTGATAGCACCAGAACAATAGAAAAGGCTATTGGGGAGGCACGGGATAAAGGATTTTTAGGTATAAATATTTTAGATTCTTCCTTTTCTTTTGATATAAAGGTTGTAAGGGGAATGGGTTCGTATATCTGTGGTGAAGAAACTGCCCTTTTCAGGTCTATCGAGGGAAGGCGTGGTATTCCTGAAGTAAAACCTCCTTTTCCAACCACAAGCGGTCTTTATAAAAAACCAACTGTAATAAATAATGTAGAGACTCTGGCCAATATTCCACACATTATTCTAAACGGAGCCAGATGGTTTAAAAGTCTGGGAGTAGAGGGTTCTTTTGGCACCAAAATTTTTTCTATAAGTGGAAATGTTAAAAACCCGGGGGTATATGAACTTGAACTCGGTAAATTTACTTTAGCTGATTTGATCTATGGCTTAGCCGGAGGAATTGAAGGAAATAGAAAATTAAAAGCAGTACTTCCAGGTGGTGCATCAACACGATTTCTGACAAAAGATAATCTGGATATCAAGATGGATTATAAGTCATTAAAAGAAGCCGGAACCAGCCTTGGTACAGGAGCAGTGATTGTCTTTGATGAAACCATCAGTATACCACGGATAGTAAAACATCTTTTTGATTTCTACGAGGAGGAGTCTTGCGGCAGCTGCGTTCCCTGCAGAATAGGTACTAAAAGGATATCTGAGATTCTTAAGGATATAATTGAACCAGCAACCGTGAAGGTAGGAAATCTGTATGGTACTGATGGAGCAAATATGAATTATTTGACAAAACTAAAAGATATAGGTATGGCAATGAAAGAATCTTCTAAATGCGGCCTGGGTCAATCTGCTCCTGACCCTCTGTTAAGTTCCATAGATTTCTTTAGTAATGAATACCTTGCTTTGATTAAAAAAGTAAATGGAAGAAAAAGTTAAGTTGACTATTGATGGGAAAGAAGTGGAAGTACCGGCGGGCTTGACCATAATGGAAGCTGCGGATTCCATAGGGATTTATATTCCACACCTCTGCTATAATCCAACTTATAAGAAATTTTTACTCCCATCCAGTTCCTGCAGAATCTGTGTTGTGGAAGTTGAGGGAATGAAGAATCTCATAGCATCCTGTTCCTATCCTGTTTCTTCGGGAATGGTGGTGAGAACCAATTCTGAAAGGGTGCAGAAGGCACGCAGGGTAACCCTGGAACTTTTGCTTTCCAGCCATCCCATGGATTGTATGACCTGTGAAATCAGTGGAAGGTGTGAACTGGAAAAAGTTGCGTATGAACTGGGTGTTCCATCTTCTTCATTTCAGGGAGAACGAGTTAATTATCCGATTGACACATCCAACCCATTTATTATCAGGGATTATAATAAGTGTATTTTATGTGGGAGATGCGTTGCTGCTTGCGCTGAGATTCAATATAACAACGCAATTGACTTTTCAAACAGGGGATTCAGGACGAAGATTGCAACTGCATATGATAGACCATTGCAGGAATCTACCTGTGAGTTCTGCGGGAGATGTGTAAGTGTCTGTCCTGTGGGAGCGCTGACTGAAAAGATGCGCAGGGGCAGGGGAAGGGAATGGGAATTGAAAAAATTTACTACGATCTGTCCCTACTGTGGTTGTGGATGTACAATTGAGCTGAATGTTAAAGATAACAAAATCGTGAAGATTACCGCAGACCCATTTGTCGGGATAAATGAAGGCAGTCTCTGTGTGAAGGGAAAGTTTGGATATGATTTTATATCGCATCCAGATAGACTCAAAATGCCACTCATTAAAAAAGATGGAAAATTTGTAGAGTGTAGATGGGAAGAAGCTTTAAAATATACGGCAGATAAATTGAAGGAATTGAAGGAAAGATATGGTCCGGATGCAATTGCCGGGCTATCAAGTGCAAAGTGCACCAATGAAGAAAATTACCTCTTCCAGAAGTTTATGCGTGCTGTCACAGGAACAAACAATGTAGACCACTGTGCAAGGTTATGTCATGCCTCTACCGTAGCCGGGCTTGCAAAGGCATTTGGAAGTGGAGCAATGACAAATTCCATTGCAGAATTGGAAGATGCAAAATGTATTCTGGTTACAGGCTCTAATACTTCTGAAGCACATCCAATAATTGCATTGCGCATAAAGGCAGCAGTAAAGAGAAATGGTGCAAAACTGATTGTTGCCGATCCCAGAAAAATTGATATGGTGAGGTTTGCCTGTATACATCTTCAGCACAGACCTGGAACAGATGTAGCCCTTTTTAACGGAATGATGAATGTGATATTGAAAGAAGGTTTACAGGACAAAGAATTCATAAAAAACAGGACTGAAGGTTTTGATGAATTTAAAAAAGTAGTTGAAAAATATGACCCGCAAATAGTTGAGAGAATTACAGGAGTTCCTGAAGAAAAGATAATTGAGGCAGCAAGGGTTTATGCAACTTCAAAGCCTGCAGCTATTGTTTACAGCATGGGAATCACCCAGCATACAACAGGCACTGACAATGTGCTTACGCTTGCAAATCTTGCAATGCTAACAGGAAACATTGGTAAGGAATCAAGCGGGGTAAATCCGCTGCGCGGACAGAATAATGTCCAGGGTGCCTGCGATATGGGAGCACTCCCGAATCTATTGCCAGGTTACTTATCAATAATAGATGAGAATGCCAGAAAAAAATTTGCAGATGCCTGGGGAAGAGACATTCCTGCCAAACCTGGTTTAACTGTTGTGGAGATGATGCATGCAGCCAGAAAAGGTATTCTTAAGGGAATGTATATTATGGGAGAGAATCCATTTTTAAGCGACCCGAATGCAAATGAAGTAAGAAAAGCTCTTGAGAAACTTGAATTCCTTGTTGTTCAGGATATATTTCTTTCAGAGACAGCAGAATATGCGAATGTTGTGTTTCCTGCCGTAAGCTTTGCGGAAAAAGACGGAACCTTTACCAATACAGAACGCCGTGTTCAGCGCATAAGAAAAATTATAGAGCCACCCTGGGAAGCAAAGCCGGACTGGCAGATAATATGTTTACTCAGCGAGAAGATGGGATATGAAATGAAGTATGAGAATCCGTCAGAGATAATGGCAGAAATTGGAATTTTGGTTCCTTCTTATGGTGGAATCACTTATGATAGAATTGAAAGAAAAGGTTTGCAGTGGCCCTGCCCTGATAAAAATCATCCTGGTACCCCTGTACTGCACAGGGAAAAATTTACAAGGGGAAAAGGACTTTTTAGTCCTGTTGAATATATTGCGCCTGTGGAGAATCCGGACGCTGAATATCCATTTGTGCTTACTACAGGAAGAGTCCTTTACCACTATCATACCGGTACAATGACCCGTCATTCACAGGGATTGAATGAGATTTATCCTCAGGGAGTAGTGGAGATAAATCCTGAGGACGCGGTTAAGCTACACATCAACACAGGGGATATGGTGGAGGTTTCTTCCAGAAGGGGCAGTGTGAAAGTGAAGGCGGAGATATCCGAGCGTCCCCTCCCTGGAGTTGTATTTATGACTTTCCATTTTAAGGAAGCAGCTGCAAATCTACTTACAATTGATGCACTTGACCCTGTTGCAAAGATTCCGGAATTCAAGGTTTGTGCTGTTCGTATCAATGGGGTCAGGTCTTGATTTTTCACTTATCTTTTTCTGGTCAGGTTCTATGAAAATAATCTGTATCACAGGGGCTACGAGCGGAGTCGGCAAAACAACGCTTGCAGAGATGCTTCTAAGAAATCTTAAAAACTGGGCTGCGTGCAAGGTTACAGCATGCACAGGTGGTTCAGCACATAGATGCCCGAGGGGAAAGAAAGACTGCGGCGTCTGCAGTTCTTTAAAAAAAGATTATGAAATAAAGAAGGAGACTGTTTATTCAAATAATAATGCAGAATTCCCATTTATGGCACGTAGTAAAAAAGATACCCATCGCTTGCTTAAGGCGGGCGCAAAAGCCGTGTTATGGGTCAAAACAAAACCGGAATTTTTGGCGAAGTCAATTAAAAGAGCGCTTGCAAGATTAAAAGGATATAGCGGTGTAATTTTTGAAGGAAACCATGCCCTGCAGGTTCTCAATCCTGACCTTGCACTTATGGTGTTATCTCCTGATGGGAGATTCAAAAGGTCTGCACTTGAAATAAAAAATAAGGTAGACCTTTTTATCAAGAATGTAAATAATGTGCAGATTAAGGCAATACTGGAAAAAGTCAGGCAATAAATAAGATGAAAAAAAGGAAGAGGGATAGAGAGATTGTGTTGAAGGTAAACGACAGAAGAGTTGAAATAAACCAGTTTGTCAGCAGAATATTATCAAATACTATTGTTGCAATGGTGAAATCACTCAGGGGCGTAAAAGGTATCAGAAAGATTGATCTGAGACTTGTGAAAAAAGAATGAACGCAATTATCCTTTCTGGTGGAAAGGGAAGCAGGATAGGTTATAGAGAAAAAGCCTTTTTGAAACTTGGCAAAGACACCTTTATTGGCAGGAAAATAAAATTATTAAAACAGTTTTTTGAAGAAATCATAATAGTAGCAAATAAACCCGGACTTTATAAAAGTCTGGGTGTTAAGGTCGTAAAGGATGAAAAAGAAGGTGTTGGTCCACTTATGGGGCTCTATACCGGCTTGAAGAACAGCTCTGCTAAACTAAACTTTGCTACAACTTCAGACACGCCATTCCTGAAGAAGAATCTGATTCAGTATTTAATCAAAAATGCTAAAGGTTGCGATGTTCTGGTTCCAAGATGGCAGGGCAATATAGAACCGCTGTGCGCGGTTTATTCCAGGAGATGTATACCTTATATAAAAAGAGCAATGAAATATGGTAGTGTAAGGTCATTTTACAGGTCTGTCAATGTAAAATATGTTTCGCAATCAATAATAAAAAAAATTGACCCCGGGGGTCTGTCTTTTTTTAATGTCAATACCCTGAAAGACTATGATAAGGCCAGAACCATGGGAGGAAAAGCGAAATGCTAAAAAAAGTAGTGTTGCTTGTTGGCACACTGATTCTTTTTTCAGGGCTTGCTTCCGGAAATGAGGAGTTTGAACTGGGTGAGATTCTCATAAAGGGATTAAAAAATGTTTACTACTATTCTATAGATGAAATTAGCTCAAAAGATATAACAAAAAAGAACGCAAGGACTGTTGAACAAGCCCTGGAATTTATACCGGGTGTCAGGATAAGCGTTGGGAACAAAAACGAACCGGACATCAGAATAAGGGGCATGGGACAGGACAGGGTCCTTACACTTTTAGACGGAATACCGATTTCAAGTCCTGTGTACGGCTACATAGATATGAGCCAGTTTTCTACAGAGAATATAGCAAAGATTGAAATTATAAAAGGAACAAGTTCTGTTCTGTACGGTGCAAATGGATTCAGCGGGGTTATTAATATTATAACAAAAAAACCTGCTCCAGCGCCATTATTCCAGTGGAGTCTTGGAGTCCTGGACAATGCAAGAAGTTATGACCTTAATTTTGGTTTAAATTTTGATAAAATTTATTTATGGTTTACCGGAAGCTATCTTTACTCCCCTGGATTTTTGTTGAGCAGTTTTTATCAACCAGCAGGTAATGAGGATGGTGGATTGCGCAGCAACAGCGATTACAGGAAACGTTCTGTTTCTGCCAGGGTTGGTTTAAAAGAATTGGAAAGACACGATATCTGTCTCTCTGCTTTTTATATAAACAATGAGAAAGGCATACCCCCAAGCGATACGGGTACGCTAAAGTATTACAACTGTGCACGTTTTCCTTTCTGGCAGTACTGGTCAGTATCACTTGCTGATGAATACAGGATGAATGAAAGGGCTATTTTGAAAAGCAGGGTTTATTATAATAAATCTGACAATATATATGCCACTTATAAAGATACAATTGCCTTTTCTGTAATTAAAGAAACAAGCACATACGACGATTATACTGCTGGAGGCAATATCCAGTTCTTTCTTGAGATATCCGGATGGAATTATCTCCGGACAAATGCAAGTATAAAGGTTGACAGTCATAATGAAAAGGATACTGCATCAGCTCCATGGGAATCTTATATAATTCATACTTATTCCCTGGGAGCAGAAAATGAGATAAGTATTTCAGAAAAACTTAAGCTACTTGCGGGATTGAGCTGGGATATATTTTCGCAGAAATATGCATATACAGGCAGGATGAACCCGGATGTATATACTCTAAACCCGCTCGTAGCAGCTACCTACACTTTTAATGAAAATAATTCGGTCTTTGCAAATGTTTCCAGGAAGACACTTTTTCCGACCCTGCATCAGCTTTATAGCAACAGGTCAGGAAACCCGGACCTTAAAGAGCAGACAAATATAAAAAGTGAGATTGGAATAAGAGGAAAGTTTTTTAACCTTCTATCCACAGAGGCTATCTTTTTCTATAATGATGTGACGAATTTGATTCAGAGGGCTTCCAAAAACGACCCCTACATCAATTGCGCCCATGTTGTATATCAGGGAATTGAAATGAATCTGCGTTCTATGATAGGTAAGTTTTTAAACATGAAGGTTGGCTATACATATTTGAATTCACGGGATGAGATGCCACAGCTGTTGAAGCGCACAAGCAATATACTTCCTTATACACCCGAACATAAGATTGATGCTGAGTTAAATTTCATCTTTGGGTTCGGTCTTTCAGGAGTTATTTACGGTACTTACAGTAGCCTGTCATATTATTATGACAAACAAACCCTGAAAACACTTGACGGTTTTACAGTGTGGAACCTGAGTGTTGAGCAGAAACTTTTCTGGAATCTGACAGCAAATTTAACCGTGACAAATATTTTTGACCTTAATTACCAGGAGGAATATGGTTATCCCCAGCCTGGCAGGGAAATATGGCTGGGCATAAGAAAGAATATGTAAAGGGGGAACAATTGCATAGCAGAATAAAAGTAATAGCAGGGATTATATTATTCGGATCATTGTGGGGTATGCTGGAGGCAACGCTGGGTGGAATCCTGCACTATGTTGGCATTGTGAACCCGGGACCTGTAATGGCTTCAACAGGATTTTCAATACTCGCTTTTGCTGTGGCTATTTATGGAAAGCCGTGGATTGCTCCGTACATAGGACTGGTTGCTGCGTCTGAAAAATTCCTGGGATTCATAATTTTTCCCTGGTCATCCTGGGGGAAAATTATCCGTCCTGCAACGGGCATATTCCTGGAATCCTTGCTTTTTGGAGCAGTTACAGCTATAATGTGGAATGAATACAGGGAAAAAGCTGGCTCAAAGGTATTGTGTACGAGTTTGGCCAGCTATCTGGGGATGTTTGCTTATGGTTTTCTTGGGTGGACAATATTCAGATCTGGCATAGGAGCTAACAGGAATATCCTGGTCATGTTGAAAGATATTGGTTTCAGTGCCACGCTGACTTTTATGCTCAGTGCTTTTCTTGTACCTGCAGGACACTGGCTTGGAAACAGGGTCAGGGATTATGATGAGCGCATGGCTTTAAAGGACCCCGCTTTTTATTATAGTATGGCAACTATTGCTTCTGTATGGTGCTGGATTGTGGCTTTTATTACTACTGTCAAGGGTCCTTAAACAGGAGTTTTTATTGATTTTCATAGTGACGGGAAAAACGCACTCTGGAAAAACTACATTCGTTGAAAAAGCAATACTTAAATTGAAGAAAAAAAGATATAGATTTTATGGAATCCTGAGCAGGGCTGTTTTCAGGGATAGAAAAAGAATTGGCTATGACGCCCTTGACTTAAAGACAGGAAAAAAGTTCCCGCTACTGCGCAGAAAGGCAATGGAGGATAAAAAATTTGAAAAGATAGGCAGGTATTATATACTGCCTGAAGGCATAAGAAAGATTTACAGGATTCTCCTGAAAAATATAAGTCCGGAAAACATACTCGTTATTGACGAAATTGGTCCACTTGAAATAAAGAAGAAAAAAGGATTGTGGCAGATAGTGCAGAAGGTGTTAAGAAATGAGAAGAGAAATTCTATAATAGTTGTCAGAAACACCGTGCTGGACAAGTTTCTGAACACCATAGAGCAGGAGAAAGAAATTTTTTCAGTGCAGAAAAAAGGTGCGTTTAATAAAATGATTAAAACAATTAAAGAAAGGATTCCAGATGCTTGATATGTTTTTTAAACCGAAATCAGTGGCTGTGATTGGTGCATCCAGAGAGGAAGGCAAGGTTGGCCACAGTATTTTAAAGAACATAATTCAGTACGGATATAAAGGAAAGGTATATCCTGTTAACCCGGTGGCTGAGGAGATTTCAGGGCTCAAATGTTATCCAAATGTTTCTGCTATTCCTGAAGAAGTAGATATGGCAGTTGTAGTTGTTCCTGCAAAGATTGTTCCTCAGGTGATGGAAGAGTGCGGAGTAAAAGGAATCAAGGGAGTTATTGTAATTTCTGCAGGGTTCAAGGAAATCGGAGGTGAGGGTTCAAAGATTGAAAAAGAAATTGTTGAAATTGCCAGGAAATACAAAATGCGGCTCTGGGGTCCGAACTGCCTGGGTATGATTGATACTTATTCAAGCCTGAATGCATCTTTTGCGAAGGGTATGCCCTTAAAGGGAAATATCGGTTTTATGTCTCAGTCAGGAGCACTCGGAACAGCAATACTGGACTGGGCAATCTCGGAAGAAATAGGGTTTTCAAAATTTGTGAGTATGGGGAATAAGGCAGATGTAAATGAAAATGATTTTTTTGAAGACTGGAGTGCTGATGAGAATACAAAGGTCATTACTGGCTATCTTGAAGATATAAAGGATGGTCCATCTTTTATGAAAATTGCAAAAAAAATTACTAAGAAAACACCGGTTATAATTTTCAAATCCGGATCCACAGGCGCAGGCGCGAGAGCATCTTCTTCTCATACGGGTAGCCTTGCAGGGATGGAAGCAGCATACAATGCAGCCTTCAAACAGACAGGAGTAATAAGGGCAAATTCAATGGAGGAATTATTTGACCTTGCAGAGGGTTTTGCATTCCAGCCCCTTCCACAGGGCAGGCGCGTAGCAATTGTGACAAATGCCGGTGGGCCGGGTATTATTGCTACAGATGCCTGCGAAAAATCAGGTTTGAAGATTACCTCATTTGAACCAGCCACAGTAGAATTCCTGCGTCAGAATCTACCTCCAGCTGCAAATATTTACAATCCTGTGGATATACTTGGAGATGCCCCTGCATCTCTTTATAAATTAGCAATTGAGTGCGTACTTAAAGATACAAATGTGGATGCTGTTATTGTGCTCCTTACTCCCCAGGCTCCTACCGAGGTGGAGGAAACTGCTGAGGTAATAGTGGAACTTGGAAGAAAATTTAAAAAACCCATTTTCTCCTGCTTTATGGGTGAGGCAACTGTTCGTCCTGGCATAAAGATATTGACCGAAAATAAATTTCCTGTTTATTCTTTCCCCGAGCGAGCGGCACAGGCACTTGTGACCATGGCAGGATATAAAGAATGGGTTGACGAGCCCGAGCACCATTTTAAACATTTTAATGCAAGAAAAGAAGAAGTAGTGAAGGTGATTCAGAAGGTGAGGGAAGAGAGAAGGGTGAATCTTGTGGATGTAGAAGCAATGAAGGTTATTTCAGCATACGGGATTAATGTAGTCAGGAGCAAGATTGCTACTACTCCAGATGAGGCAGTGGATGCTGCTTCGGAAATTGGTTATCCAGTTGTAATGAAAATTGCTTCGCCTGAGATATTGCACAAGTCAGATATTGGAGGGGTAAAAGTAGGAATAAACAGTGAACAGGAAGTCAGGGATATTTTTGAGCTTATGCTGATTCGCGCGAAGAAATTTTTTCCCGATGTTCCTGTATGGGGTGTGAGCGTTCAGGAAATGGTAAAAGAGGGAAAGGAAGTAATACTGGGGATGAGCCGGGACCCCCAGTTCGGACCACTTGTGATGTTTGGCCTGGGAGGAATCTATGTGGAGGTATTAAAAGATGTGGCTTTCAGGATAGCACCGTTCAGTGAGGAAGAAGCAAAAAGAATGATTCAGGAAATAAAAACATATCCACTTTTAAGCGGGACCCGCGGAGAAAAATCAGTGGATATTGATGCAATTGTGGATTGTCTTTTACGTCTGTCGCAGCTGGTCACTGATTTTTCAGAGATACTTGAGATGGATATAAATCCTCTAAAGGTCAGTAATAAAGGTGCACTGGCAATAGATGCAAGAATGACGATAAAATAGAGAAAATCTCTATTCAAAATATAATTTCAGGGATGGCTTCTTCAGCATTTTCAATCAAAAAAGCTATCCCCTTTTAGGGAGGAAAGGATGAATTCAATCTATATCGCGTCAAGCGGACCTTTTGCGGGTAAAAGCCTGATGAGTTTGCTTCTTTGTCTGCGGTTCAGGGATGAGGGTAAAAAGGTAGGATATTTTAAACCGGTTGGATTGCTGCCAGCAAAAGTTGATGAGGCAATCGTGGATGAAGATGCTCTTTTCATAGTCAGGTATCTCAGTTTAGACATAAAGCCAGAACTTATTTCTCCTGTTATGCGTACTCCATCCTTTGTTGAAGAATTTCTGGAGGGCAGGGGAAAAGACCTTTCCGGAGTTATCAAAAAGATATTTGAGGAAATAGGAAAGGACAAAGATGTGATGGTTGTAGGTGGTTCTGGATTTCTGACCACGGGCTACCTCTTCAAACTCTCAGGGATTGATATTTCCAAGCTATTGAAGATAAAAGTACTACTTCTGTTAAGATATAGTGAGGATATATCAATAGCAGATGAAGCACTGGTTGCGAAATGCCTGCTTGGACAAAATCTAGGAGGGATTGTGATTAACAGAGCTCCTGAGGGTGCGATAGGTCATATATCCACAAAGCTTATTCCGTATCTGGAAAGTCAGGGTATTCCTGTTTTTGGAGTTATACCTCAGGACAGACTTCTATCCGCGGTGAGCATTAAAGAACTTATTAAACACCTGGGAGGAACTATTCTTTGCTGTGAAGACAGGCTTGACCAATTGGTGGAAAGATTTAGCATAGGTGCGATGAGTGTTGAAAGCGCTCTGCACCACTTCAGGCAGTTACCGAATAAGGCAGTAATTACCGGAGGTGATAGATCAGATATTCAGCTGGCAGCGCTTGAAACTTCAACAAAATGTCTGGTGCTCACCGGAAACCTCCATCCAAATTCACTTATCATTGCAAAGGCACAGGAATCAGGTGTTCCGATAATCCTTGTTGCCGAGGATACTCTTACTACTGTAGAGAAGATAGAATCCACCCTGAGCAGGATGAGATTGAGGGAAGAAGAAAAGATTCAGAGAGCTCGTGAGATTTTTGAAAAGAATATTAATTTTAAAAGGCTTTATTCAGTGTTTGGTATAAGATAACATATAATTTTCTAATAGAATTGCGGAGGATAAATGGAGCGCACTCTTGTAGTCATAAAACCTGATGGGGTATGCAGGAAGGTGATAGGGGAGATTATAAGGAAGTTTGAGGTAGAAGGATTCAGAATATGCGCGCTTAAAATGCTTCATCTTACAAGAGAAAAGGTAGAAGAATTTTATCAGGTGCATAAAAACAGTCATTTTTTCCCGGGTCTTATTAAGTTTATGCTTACTGCTCCCTGTGTTATAATGGTTGTGGAAGGCGAAAATGCCATCACCAGAGTTAGAGATTTAATAGGGGCAAGAGTACCCTCTGAAGCAAAAGAAGGAACTATAAGAAGAGAGTTTGGAGCGGATGGAAGAAGAAATATTGTACACGGGTCTGATTCCAGGGAAACCGCTGAGTTCGAAATAAATTGTTTCTTCAGTCCGGATGAAATATTTTCTTACAAGGAAGAAGACTGGCTCAACAGCGAACCGGGTTAACCAATAAAATTAAAGATATAGTTTATATTATTTAATTTAAGTCTAATAAAATCAAGGATTAATATGGGATATATAATACTCAATAAAGAAGAACTGGCTCCAGGGATAAAATTATTTGATATTGATGCACCACAGATAGCAAAAAAGTTCCAGCCAGGACAATTTATTATCCTGAGGATAAGCCAGAAGGGTGAGAGAATTCCCCTTACCATAGTTGATGCTGAAGAAAAAAGGGGAAGTATCAGAATTATCTTTCAGGAGGTAGGCAAAACTACAACAGAGCTCGGTGCTTTGGAAAGGGGCCAGAGTATAATGGATGTACTGGGCCCACTCGGAAAACCCAGTGAAATACACAAATACGGTAATATTATAGGAATAGGCGGTGGAGTTGGAGCGGCTCCACTGCTTCCCATATTGAGAGCCCTTAAAAAGATGGGAAACAGAATAATCACAATTCTGGGTGCGAGGTCAGAAAAATATATAATTCTTCAGAAAGAGCTAAGGGCTACAAGCGATGAACTTATAATTACTACTGATGATGGCACACTGGGAGAAAAGGGATTTGTCACATTTCCATTAAAGAGATTGCTTGAAAATGGAAAAAAACCAGATCTGGTATGGGCAATAGGGCCCTTAATTATGATGAAGAATGTCTGTGTAATTACTAAGAGCTTTGAAGTGAAGACAATAGTGAGTTTGAATCCTATAATGCTGGATGGAACAGGAATGTGTGGGTGCTGCAGGGTTACAATAGGTGGACATACAAAGTTTTGCTGTGTGGATGGTCCGGAATTTGACGGACACCTGGTAGATTTTGACGAGATAATTCTACGCAACAATCGTTTCCTTGAACAGGAAAAAATTTCTCTGGAGAAATACAGGAATGGATAAAATTTCAAGTTCACATAATATTATAGAAAAGCGTCAGCAGATGCCCAGGCAGGAACCCGGGAAAAGAATTCACAATTTTAATGAAGTCGCTCTCGGGTACACAGAAGAACAAGCGTTAAAAGAATCGTCCAGGTGCCTGCAGTGTAAGAAGGCACCCTGCAAAACAGGCTGTCCTGTGGAAATTGATATTCCGGGTTTTATCAAGGCAATAAAAGAAAGAGATTTTGGCAGGGCTATAGAAATCATCAAGGAAAAGAATAACCTGCCTGCTGTATGCGGAAGGGTTTGCCCCCAGGAATCCCAGTGCGAAAAGGTCTGCACTCTTGCCAGGAAATACGAACCGGTTGCAATTGGCAGGCTTGAAAGATTTGTTGCTGACTGGCAGATAAACCAGAATAAAGAAGGTGTTTTTAAATCTCCAGCAGGGAATAGGATTTTGCAGAAAGCAGGAAAGCCATTGATTAAGATTGCAGTGGTTGGCTCAGGACCTGCTGGTCTTACATGTGCTGCGGACCTGGCAAAAATGGGATACAGGGTCACAATCTTTGAATCCCTGCATGCTGCTGGAGGAGTACTCAGATATGGTATTCCAGAGTTCCGGATGCCCAAATACATTCTTGACTATGAAATTAATTACATAAAATCCCTCGGGGTGGATGTTCAGCTTAATACACTTATAGGTGAAACCTTTAGCATAGAAGACCTTTTTAAAGAAGGTTATAGAGCAATTTTTATAGGGACAGGAGCGGGATTGCCTTATTTTATGGGCATAAAAGGTGAAAGCCTGAATGGTGTTTATTCAGCAAATGAGTTTCTTACGAGGGTAAATCTGTTGAAGGCATATGAATTTCCAGAATCTGACACACCTGTAAAGATAGGTAAAAAGGTTGCTGTGATAGGAGCAGGGAATGTGAGCATGGATTGTGCACGTGTTGCCCTCCGGCTGGGCGCGGAAGAATCACATATTGTTTACAGGCGCTCTGAGCAGGAGATGCCTGCCAGGTTTGAAGAGATTGAAAATGCGAAGGAAGAAGGTGTGAAGTTCAATCTGCTGACATTGCCGGTGGAAATACTCGGAGATGAGAAAAATTGGGTGAGGGCAATGAAGTGTATAAGGATGGAACTTGGAGAGCCTGACGAGAGTGGAAGAAGAAAACCCATTCCTGTTAAGGGATCAGAATTTATTATGGAAATAGATACTGTGGTAGTGGCTATTGGACAGGGTCCAAATCCCCTTCTGGTAAGAAAAATTCCTGGTTTGAAAACAGGGAGCCACGGAAATATAATTGCAAACCCGCTGACAGGAGAGACATCTGTGGAAGGTATTTTTGCAGGAGGAGATATTGTGTCAGGGGCAGCCACAGTGATTGAAGCAATGGGAGCGGGGAAAAGGTCTGCCAGGGCAATTGATGAATATATTAAAACTAAATGGGAGGGTAAAAATGCCAAAAATTAAAAGGGCACTGATAAGTGTTTCGGATAAAACAGGGATTATAGAATTTGCAAAAGGACTCTTAGAAATGGGGGTGGAAATTATATCCACCGGAGGAACAGCAAAAATTCTTCAGAAATCCAAGATTCCTGTTATAGAAGTTTCAGAATACACGGGGTTTCCTGAAATGTTAGATGGAAGGGTGAAGACCCTGCATCCTAAAATACACGCGGGGTTGCTTGCCCTTCGCAACAATGCAGAACATATCAAGCAGCTCAAAAATGAAAAAATAGGCCTTATAGATATGGTGGTGGTAAACCTTTATCCTTTTGAGAATACCATTGCAAAGGCAGGAGTAAAACTTGAGGAGGCAATAGAAAATATTGATATCGGTGGCCCTGCAATGTTGCGCTCAGCAGCAAAGAATTATCAGAGTGTTGCAGTTGTGTGCAACCCGGGGCGATACCAGGCAATCCTGGAGGAAATGAAAAAACATAGAGGTGACCTGACGTTAAAGACAAGACAGCAACTTGCGGAAGAAGTATTCCTGCTCACAAGTCATTATGATGGTGTTATTCACAACTTCCTGAATATGAAATTTAAAATTAAAGAGGAGGGATTCCAGACTGCTGAATTGAGTTTTCCAAACTTTCTTGAACTTAAATTTGAAAAAATACAGGACCTGCGCTATGGCGAAAACCCGCACCAGAAAGCTGCATTTTATCGCGACTGGGGAATTAAACCCTGGGGACTGGCAGGTATAAGGCAATTGCACGGCAAGGAACTTTCTTTCAATAACATATATGATATGCATGCTGCATATGAATGCGTAAAAGAATTTGAAGAACCCACTGTAGTAATTGTAAAACATAACAATCCCTGTGGTGTTGCATCAGCAAAAGAATTGGTGGCAGCGTATCAAGATGCATTAGAATGCGATTCTGTATCTGCGTTTGGCTCTATCATAGGAGTAAACAGAGAACTGGATGGTGCAACAGCCAGGGAGATGTCATCTCTCTTTATAGAAGTTATAGTGGCACCTTCATATTCAAAGGATGCGCTTGCTATTTTAAAGGAAAAGAAAAATATAAGGCTTATTGAGGCTTCCTTTACCGGTGCCCTATCCCACAGACAGCCTTCTTTAAATCTGGACCTGAAAAAGGTGAGCGGTGGATTATTGGTACAGGAAATAGATCAGCGACAGATAGATCCCAGGAGCTTTAAGGTTGTAACAAAATCCCATCCTACAGAAGAGGAAACTGTTTCCCTTCTGTTTGCCTGGCGTGTTGCAAAATATGTGAAATCAAATGCTATTGTGCTGGCACAGGGAACAAAAACAGTTGGCATTGGTGCAGGACAGATGAGCAGGGTGGATGCGGTGATGCTCGCAACCCTTGAAGCAAAAGAAAGGGCAAAAAATTCTGTAATGGCATCAGATGCATTTTTCCCCAAACCCGATGGGGTTGAACTGGCAGCAAAGGCAGGAGTCAGGGCAATTATTCAACCAGGTGGTTCAGTGGAAGATGAAACAATAATTAAAATCTGCAATGAGAATAACATTGCTATGATTTTTACAGGTATGCGTCATTTCAGACATTGAGAACTGGATTTTTTATTCTGTTTGGGACCGGGTTAATAATAAACTTTGAAAAAAATTTTTGTAAAAGGCCCTCCGCTGCTTTTGCAGCGGAGATTTTTTTATTGCCTCTTTTCAATGGTCCCGACTTCAGAACACTGGATTTGCTTATTTTTACTTGATTTTTTGAAAAAATAGGATATAATATAAATTTAAAAAAGTATAATACAGAAGTATGTGATAAGAACACAACTGATGAAGGAGTAAATATGAGTGTAATAGATAAAGTGGACCCTGAAACAGGTAAAATCCTGAAGCAGGAATTGAAGCGTCAGCAGGAAAATCTCATAATGATAGCATCTGAAAACTATGCAAGTCCTGCAGTGCTGGAAGCTCAGGGATGTATAATGACGAATAAATATGCAGAAGGGTATCCCTCAGAACGTTTCTATCAGGGATGCAAATATTATGATCAAATAGAATCCCTTGCGATAGCCAGGGCAAAAAAGCTTTTTGGTGCGGAATATGTAAATGTGCAACCACACTCGGGCTCGCAAGCAAATATGGCTGTGTATTTTGCAGTCCTTAAACCAGGCGATAAAATTCTTTCTATGAGACTTGACCAGGGTGGTCATCTTACACATGGTTTAAAAACCAATTTCTCGGGTAGATATTACAGGTGTGCATTTTATGGAGTAAGCAGGGAAACAGAGACTATTGATTATGACTATGTACTGAAAGCTGCAAAAAAGTTCAGGCCCAAATTAATTGTATGCGGAGCCAGCAGTTATCCCAGGATAATTGATTTTAAGAAATTCAGACAGATTGCAGATAAGTGCGGCGCTATGTTAATGGCAGATATCGCACATATTGCAGGTTTGGTTGTAGGCAGAATCCATCCGGATCCCGTTCCCTACTGCGATTTTGTGACTACAACAACCCACAAAACCCTGAAGGGTGCACGCGGTGCAATTATAATGTGTAAAAAGAAATATGCCGGTGCAATTGATAGAGCAGTATTCCCAGGGATTCAGGGCGGGCCCTTTATGCATGAAATTGCTGCCAAGGCAGTAGCTTTTAAGGAGGCGATGAAACCAGGGTTTAGAGAATATCAGAGAAATATTGTGAGGAATGCAAATGTGCTTGCCGGGGGTCTGACGAAGAACGGCTTGCGTCTGGTTTCCGGTGGTACTGACAATCATCTGATGCTTGTGGATGTGTCCCTTCTAAATCTCAATGGAAGGAATGCAGCAGAAATTCTTGAGGAAGCGGGTATAGTTGTGAATGCAAATCAGATACCTTTTGACAAATTGTCCCCGGTTCTTACAAGCGGAATTCGTATTGGAACTTCTGCGATAACTGCACGGGGAATGGGTGAAAAAGAAATGCTTTGTATTGCCAGCTGGATTTCCCGAATCTTAAAAGAACCCGAAAACAAAAAATTACGCAGGGATATTAACGCTGAGGTAAAAAAACTATGTGCAAGATTTCCTGTTTACAAAGATCTGTGAAAAATAAAAACATTTTTAATGATACAATTGCTGCAATATCAACCCCGATAGGGGAAGGGGGGATAGGTATTGTACGGCTCAGTGGCCCGCTCTCTTTGAAGATTGCAGATGAAATTTTTCAGGGAGGGCATACGAAAGAAAAACCCTCACAGTTTGCTTCTTATACCACCCATTATGGATATATTCTAAATGGCGGAACAAAAATAGACGAAGTTATTTTAACAGTAATGCGTGCCCCCAGAACCTATACACGGGAAGATGTTGTGGAAATAAACTGTCATGGTGGAATTGTTCCGTTAAGGAAAGTTCTTGAGCTGGTAATAAAAAAGGGTGCACGGCTTGCACAGCCTGGAGAATTTACAAAGAGGGCATTCCTTAACGGAAGGATAGATCTGGCACAGGCAGAAGCGGTTATTGATATTATAAGGGCAAGGACTGACCTGAGTTTAAAGGCTGCAATGGAACAGCTGAGGGGCGGGCTATCTACATCCATTAGAAAAATAAGAGAAAAACTTTTTAATATTCTTTCCCACATAGAGGCATCCATAGATTTTCCGGAAGAAGAAATTGAAGAAATTACAGAAGAGAAATTTAAAAAAGAATTGGGTCTGGCCAAAACAGAGCTTGAGGATTTGCAGGCAAGTTTCAATAAAGGGAAAATACTCAAGAAGGGAGCAGTTGTTGTTATAACAGGCAGGTCCAATGTAGGTAAATCTTCCCTAATGAATGCAATGCTTGGAGAAGAGAGATCTATAGTAACCCCTCTTCCGGGAACAACCAGAGATACTATTGAAGAAGGAATAGAAATAGATGGGGCATATATAAGAATAGTGGATACAGCAGGTTTAAGTCTGCCGGGTGAGAAGAATCTTGATCCTGTTGAAATAGAAGGTATAAAAAGGGCAAGAAAAGTACTGGAGTGCGCAGACCTCTTACTGGTTGTAATAGATGGCTCAGAAACACTTAAAAAAGAGGACATAAATCTATTGAAAAAAATAAAAGACAGAAATGCAATTATAGTGATAAATAAGATTGATCTGCCACAGAGAATAACCCCTGCTGAAGTAAAAAGGTTTGCAAAATGTAGTATTCTTGAGATTTCGGCAAAAAAGAAAATAAATATTTTAAAAGTTAAAGAGGAGATAAGCAATATGATATGGGGAGGGAAAATAGAATTCGCCGGGGAAAATATTCTCACCAGCATCCGGCACAAAGAATTAATTTCTGCTGCACTCAGCAGTTTAGATAGAGCTATAAAACCGGGCTTGAATTTTCCTGAGCTGGTTGCTCTGGATATAAGGGAAGCAATAAATACTCTGGGCGAGATAACAGGTGAAACTATCAAAGAAGAAATTCTGGACAGAATTTTTGAAAATTTTTGCATTGGAAAATAAAAATTGAATAAGGGGACAAAAAGGGACAGGCTACTTTTTCTCTTCTTTCATGTCAGTTTGAAAGAAAATGTTAAAAATAGGTGTTATAGGATACGAGGGGCATGGTCAGGCATTCACAGAAGCATTGAATGGGACAGAGCTTGGCGAGAAACTTGGAATGAAGGTAACCCGGGTCTGGCAGGACCCTTTGGTAAAACAATCGTATCAGAATATGCTTGCAGCCAGAGAAAAACTTGGCTTTCAGGTTGTTAAAGAAAGAAGCGATCTGGAAAAAGAAAGTGATGGAATAATAGTGGGTGAAGAACGGCCTGCAAGGTATCTGGAATTAGCCAGGCCATTTCTTGAAAAAAAGATACCAACTTTTGTAAACAGGCCTGTAGGACCAAATGTTGGAGATGCAGCTGCTGTATTTTATCTGGCACGAAAGTATCAGGCGCCCCTTCTGACAGGGTCTTCACTTGTATTTGATCCTGTTGTTAGAATGTTGAGGAATGAAATTGAAAATTACCAGCCTGTTCAACTTTTTTATGCCACATGTCCAACACCATATGTAAATTTTTATCTTCCACATATTATAAGCGTTGTGGTTACTGTCTTTGGACCAGGGATTGCACATGTAAAATGCCTGGCTCTGGAATGGGATGAACCTGGATGGACCTGCAAAAATGGAATTATAGCGTATCTGGAATATAATGAAAAGTCAAAATGTCCTTCAGCACATGGAATAATCGCGCAGGTGGTTGATAGAGTAAAACAGTGGTACGGATTCAGGCTTAAAGTGTTTGGTGCAGGAGAATCCCCGGAATACAATACATATCAATCTCACGGCTGGCAGGAAATTCTGGAAGCGTTTAAGGAAGTAATAATGACCAAAAGTTCAATTGTACCGGAAGATGAAGCGCTGGAAGTTCCAAAGGTTTACTATGCTATATTGCGCAGTGCTGAACAAAACCGTACAGTTGAACTGAAGGAGTTTGATGCTGAAATAAAAGAAAGAATAGAAAAGTTGGAGTTGGAATAATCAAAATGACCTCAAAAGAAAGAATGCTCACTGCAATGTGTAATAGAGAACCGGACATGGTTCCCGTTGCACCTGATATTTCAAATATGATTCCCTGCAAGCTGACAGGAAAACCATTCTGGGACATATATCTTTATCAGAATCCACCGCTGTGGCAGGCATATATTGATGCAGTAAGGTATTTTGGATTTGATGGATGGCTCTGTGATATAGGAGGCGACCTTTATTTCGAGCATGCAGAACCTGACCGCAAAATTGAGACAGTCATTGTATTTAGAAATGAAGAGCGTATAATAACCAGGCAGTATTTTGAGAAAGAAAGTGGTAAGAAGGAGTGGTCAGATTTTATCACAGTATATTATCGTAGCGATCCACCAACCTATATGAAGGCTTCCAAGATAGGAATGGATGCTTCGCCTGAAAAATGGGAACCTGTTGAAGGAGTAAAATCCCAGAAAAAAGATGCAGAACTTCTTGCAGAAGTAAAAGAATATATGGGGGAAGACGGGGTAGTAGGAATCGGGTGTTATCCTCCTGCATTAAGCAATCCTGAGGGCCCGGGCTACTCTATATACGACTATTATGATCGCTACAGGGAAGTTAAGGAATGGAGCGAACGAGCAGAGCAGGAAATATTAAAAAGATTAAAAAGAATTCTGGAAGCACCGGTTAGACCTGATTTCATTCTCACAGGCGGCTCAGGACTTCTCGTGTTCAATACGCCGAAGATTTTACGTGATATTACATTGCCAGCACTCCAGAAAATTACAAAGATATGCAGGGATGCGGGGGTTCCAACCCAGGTTCATTGTTGTGGCCCTGAAAAGGCTCTTGTGGAGATGTGTGCAAACGAAACCGATCTGGATTCCATAAATCCGCTGGAAACCCCTCCCATGGGTGATTGTGAACTTAAAGAAATAAAAAAATTATTTGGGAAAAGACTGTCCTTAATGGGAAATTTACATACAACGAAGATAATGTTAAAGGGAAGTGTCAGGGATGTTGAAATGGCTTGCAAAAAAGCAATTGACGATGCAGGTGAAGGTGGAGGATTTATACTTTCAACAGGAGATCAGTGTGGAAGGGATACCCCTGAGGAGAATATTTTTAAAATGATAGAAGTTGCCAGGACCTATGGAAGATATTGAAAAACAGGGTATCTCTATCAGTTTGCTATCCTTTTGGAATGGAGAGAAAAAAAATGGATATAGTTTGTATGGGAATTATAGTGGCTGATGTTGTGGCGAGGCCTGTGAAAAAATTTCCTGAAAAAGGTAAACTTGAACTTACAGAAGAGATGAGTCTACATATAGGGGGATGTGCGAGCAATACAGCAATTGACCTGGCAAAACTGGGAATTTCCACAGGCATTATAGGTAAGGTTGGAAACGATGGTTTTGGTGATTTTGTGCTCAAAGAAATGCATAAGCATGGCGTTAATATAAAAGGGGTGAAAAGGGATGTGAAATCAAACACCTCCGGAACAATGGTTTTTGTGCTTCCTGATGGCGAGAGGTCCTTCATCCATTATTTTGGTGCAAATTCTACTTTGAGTGATAGGGATATAGATTACAATTTCATAAAGGGTGCAAAGATATTCAATCTGGGTGGTTTTTTTCTTCTTCCTGGACTCGAAGGTAGGCCAGTTGCAAATATCTTCAGGAAGGTAAAACAGATGGGAATAACCACTTCTCTTGATACTGCCTGGGATTCAAGGGGCAGGTGGCTTAAGGCAATTAAATATGCATTTCCTTATGTAGATTTATTTCTTCCCAGTATTGCTGAGGCAAGCATGATTTCAGGAGAGGAGAACCCTGACAGTATATGCCAATTCTTCCTTGATAGGGGAGTGAAGGTGGTGGCTTTAAAAATGGGATCAAGAGGTTCGTATCTGAAAACCAGAGATATGAAAATATTTATCCCGCCTTTTAAGGTAAAGGCTATAGATGGTACAGGTGCAGGGGATGCTTTTGTTGCCGGGTTTCTGGCAGGAATGGTAAAGGGATTTTCCCTTGAAGAGTGTGCCCGTTTTGCCAATGCTGTAGGTGCACTTGCAACAACAAAGATTGGTGCCACATCAGGGGTAATTTCTATGAAAGAAACACTGAGATTTATGAAACAGGATAGATAAAATGTTCTTCAGGAGGAGAAAATGAGAATATATATCATCTTTACAATTGCTGCTGTTATGGCATTTTCTTCATGCAATTCCTTTTCAGAAGACATTGGTGAAATTGAAAACAAAATACTGGAGCTTTCCATTGCGGGCAGGAACAACCAGGCAATAGACGAGTATAAAAAATTATTCACACTGACCAACAAACACAATGTAAAACTCCTTCACAGAATTACACTTGGAAGCCTTGAGGATGAAAATGGATTTATGAAAATGGGAGGTGCAATCGCTGCAGGACAATTGGGAAATACAGAGGCTCTACCTTCTTTAAGGATTAATTTAAGGGATAAAGATATGTGGGTACGCGTGTGGACAGCAGTTTCTATGGGAGAAGTTGGTGATAAACAGGCTGTGCCAGAGCTACTTAGATTGCTTAAAGACAGGATTGATTTTGTCAGAATTGCTGCAATAGTGTCGCTGGGTAAATTAGGGGATGCCAGCATTATTCCTGATATAGCGCAATCTTTGAAGGATAAAAATCCGAATGTGAGACAGATGGCTGCAATAGCCCTCGGGAGAATTGGAGACAAATCTGCCATTCCATATCTTGAAAAGATACTCATAGAAGATAAGGATATGTGGGCAAGGCTTGCGGCAGTGGCATCCCTGGAAAAATTGCTTGGTAAATAAATTTAATGGGAGGCGAAAATGCGCAAAGAATGTCCAAATAAGAAAGAAAACAAAAAGGAATGTGTGTGCAGTGAGACCGATTGTGAGAGGCATGGAATCTGCTGTGAGTGTATCAAGTATCACAGGGAACATGGTGGAAAACCTGCCTGTATAAAGTAGCGGGCAAGAAATTAGAAAATTGATTATATAAAATCAAAAAAGGGGAAGTATGCGCACAGTTGACGCATCTTTGATTGTTTCTGTAGTTAGAGAATTGTGCATAAAGGCAAATTACGGGGTGCGTCCTGATATAGAAAGGGCATTGAGGATGGCCGAAAAAAGAGAAAAGGGACTTGCCAGGTTTGCCCTGAAGAAAATCCTTGAGAATATCCACATTGCAAAAAGGGAACATATTCCCCTCTGTCAGGATACAGGAATGGCTTTGATTTTTTTAAGGGCAGGGCAGGAACTGCGGATAAAAGGTAATCTGGAAAGTGCAGTGAATGAAGGGGTGAGGCAGGGATATAAAAAAGGGTACCTTCGCAAATCAGTTGTTATTAATCCACTTGGAGAGTACATAAATTCAGGTGATAATACACCTGCAGTTATACATACTGAGATAGTCCCCGGCAATAGATTGAAGATTATTGTTTTTCCAAAGGGTTTTGGCAGTGAGAATGCAAGCGTACTTAAAATGTTTACTCCTGCTGATGGAATTGAGGCAGTTAAAAATTTTATTCTAAAAACTGTCCGCGCTAAAGGTGCTGATGCCTGTCCTCCTTTAATAATAGGTGTGGGAATTGGTGGAACTTTTGAAAAATGTGCAGAACTTGCAAAAAGGGCACTGTTAAGGCCAATTGGCATAGAAAACAAAAATTCACTGGTTGCATCTTTTGAAAAACAACTATTGAAAGGAATTAATTCTCTTGGCATAGGTCCTTCTGGTTTTGGTGGCAAAACCACAGCACTCACAGTGAACATAGAAACCTTTCCAACGCACATTGCTGGTTTACCTGTAGCAGTAAATATTTCCTGCTGGGCCCTGCGCCAGGCATCAGCCGTGCTGTAAATAAAAACTTGAAACTGGAAAATAAAAGTTTTATAAGAAGGGGGTATTGGTGGAGACAGAGATAACAACGGGCACAAAAAAATATGATGGGTTTCTGGAAGGGCTGAAGAAAATTGTATCTGCTGATAGACAGTCTTTCTCTGTTGATGGAAAGGTTGTGAATATGAATCCTTGCTGGTTGCGAGACCATATTCATGAGATGAAAGGATATAAATACTGGGAGAAGGAGATTAAAACAGGATTAGAGCATTTTCTACAGAGGCAGACACCAAGGGGATTTTTCTACGAAATGATAGTACCTATTGACAATGAACATACTAAAATGGTATCTCCAGAATTTGTGCAATTTGATGAAAAAAATAAACTTGCATATGTACGGCTGGAAATAGAAGCAGATATTGAATACCTGATGGTTGAGGGTGTTTATAATGTGTGGCAGGCAACAGGAGATATGGAATGGATGAAGGAAAATCTTGAGAAGGTGGAAAGGGGAATCGAATACTGCCTTACCGATCCCGTTCGTTTCTGTAAAGGACATATGCTTGTAAAAAGGGCTTTCACGATTGACACCTGGGATTTTACATACGGAGTCCCGACCAACAACCGCAGGATAGAACCGACAACACCAATGGCAATTATGCATGGGGACAACAGCGGAATATACAGCAGTTGCCTGATGCTTGCAAGGATGTATGGAGAACTTGCAAATTTTGACAGGGTAAGATACTGGCAGGAAAAGGCAGAAGATTTCAGGCACAGGACAAACAGCATCTGCTGGAATGGAAAATTTTATACGCACCAGGTTCCTATACAAAACCCGCCTTCAACAGGTGTAAACGAAAAGGATATTTTGAGTCTGAGTAATACTTATGATATCAACCGTGGACTCCCTGACCATAAAATGGCGGTGAGTATAATCAATGAATATATTAAAAGGCGAAAAGAAACGCAGGGAAAATATTTTTCAGAGTGGTTTAGCATCCACCCCGCATATCCTGATTTCTGCGGGTACAAACCCGGAGAATATATAAATGGAGGCGTGGCAGGATTTGTTGCTGGAGAACTGGCTAAGGCATCTTTTGAACACGGGTTTGAGAATTATGCAGTTGATATTCTGGATAGACTCGTGAATTTATGGAAAAGGGATGGGACCATTCATTTTCTGTATACTCCTGACGGAAAAGAATACGGTGGTGGACCAAGGGGGTGGGGAGCTTCAGCAATTATTTCTGCTATAATAGAGGGACTTGCTGGTGTCAGAGATGAATCTTGTTTGTTTGAACGAATTAAACTTTCTCCGCGATGGGCTTCTATAAAAGAAGAGCAGGCAAATGTGAGTGTTGTTTATGGTGCTTCAGAAACATTTTTAAACTATGAATACGCACACAGGGGTTCTATTATTTCAATGTCTGTTGAGGGAAATAAAACCAGAGAAATAAGTTTTCACATTCTTTTACCTGAGGGCAAGAAAGCTAAAAAGGTAGTCTGTGCAGGAAAGACCCCGCAATTTACAAATTTAAAAATAGAAAAAAGTAGTTATGTAGATTTTGTCCATAAGGGCAGCGGTAAGGTTGAGATATATGTGGAAATGTAAAATTTTCATTCAGGGTGGTAAATATGAAAAAAGTAAAATTACCACTTGATGATTCTGTTATTAAACAGTTGAAAGCAGGAGACAGAATTTTGCTTGAGGGTATAGTTTACACAGCAAGAGATGCAGCACATAAAAAAATGCAGAAAAAAAATCAAAACAGATTTTCAAAGGGCAGACAGCTTAAGACTCAAGATTTACCATTTAATATAAAAGGCCAGGTTATATATTATACAGGTCCAACTCCCGCACCTCCCGGTAAAGTCATTGGTTCCTGCGGGCCAACCACAAGTGCAAGGATGGATGTTTATACTCCAGCCCTGCTAAAGTCAGGTTTGAAAGGTATGATAGGAAAGGGAGACCGTTCACAGGAAGTGAGAAGAGCAATAAAAAAATATGGTGCAGTCTATTTTGTTGCTATTGGTGGAACAGGGGCGCTGCTATCCAAAAAGGTTAAATCTGCAAAAATTATTGCCTATAAGGATTTGGGTCCGGAGGCAATTTATAAACTTGAAATAAAAGATTTTCCGGTTGTTGTTGGAATAGATTCCCGGGGCAATAGCATTTATAAAAAGTATTAAATCGGAGGGTTTATGCGTCTGGATGGAAGGCTGAATGACAAATTGAGAAACATAAAAATTACAAGGAATTTCGCCAAATATGCAGAGGGCTCCGCACTTATTGAAATGGGAAATACAAAGGTTATTTGTACTGCTACGGTGGAAGAAAAAGTTCCGCCATTTTTAAAGAATACTGGAGAGGGCTGGATTACTTCTGAATACGGAATGTTACCCAGGTCAAGCCCTACCAGAATTCCCAGAGAAACCTATGGAAGGATTTCCGGTCGTATCCAGGAAATTCAGAGGTTAATTGGCAGGGCATTGAGGGCAGTGACAAATTTAAAAGTTTTTGGAGAACGAACCATCACCATTGACTGCGATGTGCTGCAGGCAGATGGAGGTACAAGAACTGCATCAATTAATGGAGGGTTTATAGCACTTGTAGATGCTTTTATTTATTTGAAAAAAAGCGGGATACTGACTTCCTGGCCCATTTATGACTTTGTAGCCGGAGTAAGTGTGGGTATAGTAAATGACAATTTGATGCTGGACCTTTCCTATGAAGAAGATTCTAAAGCAGAAGTGGATATGAACCTTGTAATGAGCGGGAGTGGAGAAATTGTGGAGATTCAGGGAACAGCTGAAGGGAAACCATTCAGTAAAGAACAGCTGGATAGACTTCTTGTGCTTGGTGAGAAGGGAATTAAGGAAATTATTGAGATTCAGAAACAGGTATTGGGCAATATAGAGCTGGCAAAAAGATAATTTAGAACGCTGAAATTTAGAACTATTCGCTATGGAAATAGTACTGGCGACAAACAATTTTGACAAGGTTAGAGAAATGAAAAAAATTCTGAAGGGTCTCAAAATAAAAATTCTTACACTCAGGGATTTTCCTTTTATACCCAGGGTGAAGGAAGATGGTAAAACTCTGAGGGAGAATGCAATTAAAAAAGCTGTGGAAATAGCACGCAGAACCAAAAAAATTGCTATTGCAGATGATTCTGGCCTGGAGGTAAATGCACTGAAAAGAAAGCCAGGCGTATACTCATCAAGATTTGCAGGAAAAAATTGCACTTATGCTGACAATAACAGAAAGCTTTTGCGATTGATGAAGAAGGTGCCAAGGAATAAAAGGCAGGCCCGGTTTGTATGTGTAATTGCTATTGCATCTCCCGAGGGAAAGATAAAAACTGCAACAGGAGTTTGCAGGGGTAGAATTGCTATGGAAACAAGGGGTAGAAGTGGTTTTGGTTATGACCCGGTTTTTATTCCCGAAGGATACAGTAGGACCTATGCAGAATTGGGTTTGAGAATAAAAAATAAAATCAGTCACAGGGCAAAAGCCCTGCAAAAGGCAAAAAAAATCCTCCACAATTTTTTTACTTGAGTTATTAAATATATTATGATATAATATATTTGTTTCCTGCCGGGGTGTAGCGCAGCTGGTTTAGCGCGCTTGCTTTGGGGTGAACGACATCACTTATGTCGTTCACGGGTATGGAGTGAGTGGAACGAACAATATCTTTGCTTGTCCGCAAAATACCCCGGGCGAGCAAAGCAATCATCGGGGTGTAGCGCAGCTGGTTTAGCGCGCTTGCTTTGGGAGCAAGAGGTCCCCGGTTCAAATCCGGGCACCCCGAGAGAAAGTAAAAACGCGCCTGTAGCTCAGCTGGATAGAGCACCTGCCTTCTAAGCAGGGTGTCGGGCGTTCGACTCGCCCCAGGCGCGCCATAAAACAAGTGTATGGTGAGTGTAGCTCAGTCCGGGTAGAGCACTTGGCTGTGGCCCAAGTTGTCGGGGGTTCAAATCCCCTCACTCACCCCATATTAAATCCCTAAAGGGATTTGAAAGACACCGGTCGCCACCTGTAAAGCGACACCTTAAAACTTATATATTAAAAAGAAGGAGAGGATAAAGTGTAAAGAATAATATCTGTTCCGGGAGGTGCGTTATGGTTACTACAGCGCAGTTCAGGAAAGGCTTAACTTTTGAACTGGAAGGAAAGATTTATACAGTAATCTGGTTTCAGCATCAGACATCCGGACCACATGCTGGAATGATAACAAGGGCTAAGCTGAGGAATGTGCGCACAGGAAATATTATGGAATGCACCTTCAAACCAACAGATAAATTTAACGATATTGAACTTGAACGCAGAAAGAACCAGTTTCTCTATGCAGATGGAGAAAAATTCTATTTTATGGACAAAGAAACATATGAGCAGATAAGTGTTACCAGAGAACAGATGGGAAAGGGGGCGTTATTTGTAAAACCTGATATGGAGGTTGACGCGCTTTATTATAAGGGAGAGATGTTAGGTGTTGAATTGCCACCTGTGCTTGAATTGAAGGTTGTGCGTACTTCAGCACCTGTAAAAAGTGATTCAGGGAATGTGATGAAACCAGCGATTTTAGAGAACGAAGTGGAAATACTTGTGCCGCAGTTCATAAGTCAGGGAGAAGTAATAAGGATTGACACACATACAGGTGAATACATTGAGAGGGTACAGGAGCCAAAAAGGGGACATAAATGAAAAAGGTAAAAATTTTAGTATTGATAGGGGGAGATGCTCGTTTTCACGATTTTCAGGGATGCGGGAAAATTTTGAAAGATTTTCTTGAGGCATCAGGTAAGTTTGAAGTAGAATTGACAGAAAATAGAAATGTGCTGGTTTCAGACAGATTAAAGTCTAAAGATGCCTGTCTGTTTTATACTCATGGAGAAATAGGCACTGAATGTACAGGTAAAAAATTAACACAGGAAGAGGAAAATGCCCTTCTTTCATTTGTAAAAAATGGAGGAGGTTTTGTGGGGATTCATTGTGCCTCTATTTTCAAAGGTAATAAGGACTATCTGGAAATGCTGGGTGCAATGTTTATTACCCATAGTCCCTTTGAAGAATTTTCTGTAAACATTACCAATCATGAGAATATGATAACAAAGAGATTGCAGGATTTCAGCATCAAAGATGAATTATATATTTTAGACTACGACCCCTCTGTGCAGGTTCTGGCAACTGCTATGTGGCAGGGCAAGCCACAGCCAGTGGTCTATCTGAAAGAATATGGAAAGGGAAAAGTTGGCTACATAGCCCTGGGACACAATGCAGACGCACTCCTGAATCCTTTCTTTCAGAAATTACTGGTTCGGACAGTAAGTTCGGTGTGTGGATTCAGAGAAAGAAAGCCGGTAAACTGTGCTGTAATAGGTTATGGTGGAGCTTTTAATATGGGGAAGTATCATCTTGACCTTATAAACGCAACTCCCGGACTAAAAGGTATTGCTGCCTGCGATATTGATTTTAGAAGGATGGAAGTAGCCCAAAAAGATTTCCCCGGGATAAAAACATATACTGACTACAAAGACCTATTGAAAAATAGAGAGGTAGAACTTATTGTGGTGATAACACCACACAATACCCATGCACCCATAGCAATGGATTGTCTTAATGCGGGCAAAAATGTTGTTATTGAAAAGCCGATGTGCATTACTATCAGAGAAGCTACAGATTTGATTCGTACTGCAAAAAAGAATAGAGTGATGCTTTCAGTGTTTCATAATCGCAGGTGGGATGGAGATTATCTAACAATTGAAGAGGTGGTCAAAAAGGGGATGATAGGGGATATTTTTCATATTGAAATTTTTATCGGGGGCTATGGACATCCAGGATTCTGGTGGCGATCTGATAAAAAAATTTCAGGCGGTGCTTTCTATGACTGGGGGGCGCACATGATCTACTGGACTCTGGGATTAATCCCGTCCAGGATTAAAAATGTTGTGGGATTCTTTCACAAGAGGAGATGGCATAGTGTAACGAATGAAGATCAGTGCCAGGCAATTATCCGTTTTGAAAATGGCGCTTATGCAGATATTCAGGTTTCCAGCATTGCATCAATTGGAAAGCCGCGATGGAGAATTCTCGGTGAAAAAGGTGGAATAATTGACGAGTGGGGAAAAAGTTCTTTTCGACTGAACACTACGGTCCATGGCGTGTGGGCAGAAATGGAAATCAAATATAAACCATCTCAACATGGAAATTATTATGCCAATATTGCTGACCATCTGATTTTAGGGGAGCCACTCGCTATTACTCCTGAATCTGCAAGAAGGGTAATTGCTGTTATAGAGACTGCAGAAAAATCTTCAAAAAATGGAGAGGCATTACCTGTGCCATACGAGAGATAAATGAAACAGGAGAAAATGGACTGGGAGGGAAAGAAGTGCTTTGCGAGTTTTGGTTTGAAAGATACTCCTTCATCTATCTTTTTAGATAAAACAACCTGTTGTTTTTTACCATTTGACATTTTATTAAATTTATGATATATTAATATATTTATCCTTTATAAGCGTATTTGTGCGCCTGTAGCTCAGCTGGATAGAGCGGTGGCCTTCGAAGCCAAAGGTCGGGCGTTCGACTCGCCCCAGGCGTGGATTTAAACCGGGCCGACGCGCTGCTAGCTCAAAGGTAGAGCAGATCCCTCTTAAGGATAAGGTTGCAGGTTCAAGTCCTGCGCAGCGCATTTTGCAATGGATTAAAGCGAGGGTGGCGGAATGGAATACGCGTACGGCTTAGGACCGTATGCCGAAAGGCTTGGGGGTTCAAGTCCCTTCCCTCGCACTTTCATTGATGTTCAGGACTTGAAGCCGACCCGAACGCCAACGGTTCGAGTGAGGGCGGCCGGTTTCGGAGGAGGAACGGAGTGACGGGGGAGAAAAAGTCCCTTCCCTCGCACTTTCATTGATGTTCAGGACTTGGAATTAAAATACAAAGCGGGAGTAACTCAGGGGTAGAGTATCACCTTGCCAAGGTGAGAGTCGCGGGTTCAAATCCCGTCTCCCGCTCCATTTGAAAACTCCAGAGGGATTTGAAAGACACTGGTCGCCACCGGTAAAGCGACGCCTCGCATCAGGCGGAGCGTCAGACCAGTGTCGTGGCTCGGAGCAAGCCTGA
>Ga0272448_1000346_pt1 | contig 72332 bp, 62 predicted proteins | sample YNPCB0191_FD_202220 | JGI IMG/M metagenome (GOLD analysis project Ga0272448, IMG submission 202220) | Hot spring sediment microbial communities from Yellowstone National Park, WY, United States - YNP-CB-019-1 | ecosystem: Environmental > Aquatic > Thermal springs > Hot (42-90C) > Sediment...
TTCGTCAACGACGCGAGCCTGGAGCGCATGATCTACGGGCCCTTCCGCTTCCTCAACGAAAAACGCGCCGGCAAGGTCTGCGCCGAGTTCGCCGACGACAAACGCGCCGCCTGACCGGCGCCCCAAGAAGGACTAACGCCTGTGTCCCTTCGACGAATTTACACACGAAACTTGACACTACCCAAATGCCTACTTGGTTGACCATGCGAAATAAGTGTGATAACATGAAGTGCTTCTTTGTGCTGGCCGTAAGGAGAATTTGAGAAGAGCATGTGACAGCCGGGTGCTCGCAATTGCCGGGGATGGGAGTTGACGCAATGGCCAAGGATGTGACGGAAATCAGGTGGCACGCGCGCGGCGGTCAGGGGGCGAAAACGGCAGCGACACTGGTGGCCGCTGTAGTTCTTGAGGATGGCAGGTACGGGCAGGGATTTCCTGACTATGGCCCTGAGCGGATGGGCGCGCCCATCCGTGGCTACACACGCATTAGCAGCAAGCCTATCCGGCAACACTCTGCTGTTTACCATCCGGATGTTGTTGTGGTCTTGGACCCCACGTTGCTTGACAGCGTGGACGTATGCGAGGGGTTGGCGCCAGATGGCGCTGTACTCATCAACACCGCCGCATCCCCAGCGGAGGTGCGCAGGAAACTGGGCCTGCAGGGGGGCCGCATCTACACAATAGACGCCTCGCAGATTGCACTTGATGAAATCGGGCGCAACATCCCGAACACTCCGATGATGGGTGCGCTCGCGCGCGTTGTGCCCGATCTCAAGCTTGACACTATCCTCAATGATGTACGCAAGAAGTTCGGCCCAAAGGGCGAGCGCGTTGTTGAGGGCAACGTGCGCGCCATCAGGCGGGCCTACGAGGAGGTAAAGTCCGAATGAGTGACAAGGGCAGCACTCTCAAGGGATGGCGCGAGATACCGCCCGGCTGCGTCATACTTGCAGCTGGTTGCAGTGAAGAGATCAATACCGGCACTTGGCGCACCTACGTCCCGCTGCGCAACATGCGGAAGTGTATCCACTGCCTCCGCTGCTGGATTATGTGTCCCGATTCCTCCATATTGACCAGTGGCGGCAGAATCGTTGGCACCGACCTGATGCACTGCAAGGGTTGTGGTGTCTGTGCCAGAGAATGTCCCGTTGACGCCATTGAGATGAAACTTGAGTCCGAGATGAGGGAAGACTAGCGGAAAGTTTGATGGACGCGCCACTCGGGGGCGTGACCGATGCGAAGGAGATGAAGCGAGATGCCCACGCTGGTGGCTTTGACCGGAAATGAGGCGGCAGCGCACGCGTTCAGACAGGTAAATCCCGATGTTGCAGCAGTTTATCCAATTACGCCGCAGACCGAACTGATGCATGCTTACGCCGAGTTTGCCGCCGACGGCTTGGTGAAGACAGAAATGATCCTCGTGGAGTCTGAGCATAGCGCCATGAGCGCCTGCATTGGCGCGGCAGCTGCCGGCGCCCGGACCTTCACCGCCACATCCTCCCAGGGGCTGGCGCTCATGTGGGAAGTGGTTTACATCGCTGCCTCGTATCGCCTCCCCATTGTCATGGCCGAGATCAACCGCGCCCTCAGTGGCCCCATCAACATCCACTGCGACCACTCGGATTCCATGGGTTGCCGCGATTCCGGATGGATTCAGATTTTTTCCGAGAACGCCCAGGAAGCCTACGACAACGCTATTCAGGCCTTCCGCATCGCCGAGGACCCGCGCGTCCTTCTGCCGGTGATGTTTACCCAGGACGGCTTTATCATCAGCCATACTGTTGAGGGCGTCCAGATGCTTGATGACGACACCGTGCAAAAGTTCGTTGGCTCTTACCGCCCCCAGCGGAGCCTTCTGGATGTGGCCCATCCGTACACGCTCGGTCCTCTCTGCCTGCAGAACTACTACTTTGAGATCAAGCGGCAGCAGGTGGAGGCGATGGAGGCTGCTCGCAAGGTTATCCTGGAGGTCGGCGAAGAATTCGGGAAGGTCAGCGGCCGCCATTATGGCAACTTCAGCGCCTACCGGCTTGAGGACGCTGAAATTGCCTTTGTTGGCCTCGGTTCTACCTGCGGTACGGCCAAGGTCGCAGTGGATATGCTGCGCGATGACGGCGTGCGCGCTGGGTTCCTAGCGCTTCGCGTGTATCGGCCGTTCCCTGGGCCGGAGATTATCGCCGCCCTGCGGCACGTGCCGGTGGTCGGCGTGCTTGATCGTTCCATTTCCTTCGGGCTTGAAGGCGGCCCGCTTTTCAACGAAATCCGCTCCTTCGCCTATGGCGAAAAGATGCTCCTCAGCAGTTGGATTTATGGCCTGGGCGGGCGCGACATCAATGTCGAGGAAATCTGCGGCGCCTACCGTGACACGCTCAAAGCCGCTGCCAGGGGCAGGACGATTTCTATGGGCTACATCGGTTTGCGGGAGTAACCGCCCGCACCGCGTGACTTCGGGAGCCAGGCATGGCAATCAACCTCAGGGATCTGTCGAAGAAGCGTGAACTACTTGCTGGTGGGCACACCGCCTGCAGCGGCTGTGCCGGTCCAGTCCTCATCCGCCAAATCCTGTTCGCGGCAGAGCATCCGGTCGTCTGTGGGTGTGCCACCGGGTGCATGGAGGTCGCTACCACCATATATCCTTACACTGCCTGGCGCGTGCCTTTCATCCATTGCGCCTTTGAAAACTCTGCCGCCACCGTGAGTGGGGTGGAGGCCGCCTATCGTGCGCTCAAGCGTCAGGGCAAGGTCGGCGAAGAAATCAATTTCATCGCCTTCGGCGGCGATGGCGGCACCTATGACATCGGCCTGCAATCACTTTCCGGTGCTCTTGAGCGTGGTCACAAGATGCTCTACGTCTGCTATGACAACGAAGCCTACATGAACACGGGTATCCAGCGCTCCAGCGCCACGCCGCGCGGTGCCTGGACGACCACCGCTCCTGTCGGTGATGTACAAATCGGCAAGGCACAACACCGCAAGGACCTTACCGCTATCGTGATCGCCCACAACCCTGCCTACGCCGCCCAAGCCAGCGTCCACAACCCACGCGACCTAATGGCCAAGGTTCAGAAGGCTCTCGCCAAGGACGGGCCTTCCTTCCTCAATGTCCTCACTCCCTGTCACCGTGGCTGGCGCATCAAGCCGGAGGACTCCATTGAAATCGCCAAGGTCGCTGTGGAAACCTGCTTCTGGCCGTTGTTTGAGTGGGAGAATGGGAAGTATACGGTGAACTATAAGCCGAAGCAGAAGAAGGCAATAGAGGAGTGGCTCAAGCCGCAAGGCCGCTTCGCCCACCTCTTTGAGCCGAAGAACAGACACCTCATCGCCGAACTCCAGGCCGAGGTTGATCAGCAGTGGGAGCGTCTCCTGGCCTTGGAAGCGCTTACTGGCAGCACACCGGCCACAGGGAAGGAACAACAAGGAGCGGGCAGTTGAGGCCCTTGTCCTCCTCGCGCCGTACATGTGCCGTCGCTGCGTGCTTAGGGGGTGGTTGGCATCGCGCTTTCCAGCAATGACCGCACATAGGCGCGCTCCGCGTCCGGTACTGGGCCGCGCAGATAGGCCTCTAGGTCGGCGCGCCCTTTCACCTTGTCGCCGAGCAACAGATGTGCCCGCCCCGAAAGTCCGAGCACCAAGTGTGAGCCAGGTTCTACCTCCGCCCAGCGCCGCGCCACCGCTAGGGCACGTTGGCCGTCCCGGGCGTCAAGTGCGGCAGCCCCCATCAGGCGTAGGAGAGCGGGCGAGAATGCTTCGTCAAGGCTGAACTCTGCGAGAATCCCCTCTGCTTCGGCTTGCCGTCCCCGCGCCAGCGCCGACAATGCTGCCGCGGCGGCGAAGTCCTGGTTGAGCGGTGCAATCGCCCTGGCGCTCGCCAAGTGGTATGCTGCCTCTTCCCGTTTCCCGCTGCGCTCGGCCAGTTGCGCCAGGAGCCCATACGCCTCCAGATTGTGGAGGCACAGGCGCAACGCTGCCCCAAGGATGCGCCTAGCGTTCTCGCGTTCATGCCGCTGCAACGCCTGCTTTGCCTCATGTACCATGAGGAGGCTGGCTCGAATCCGCCTTTCACTGGCCGCTGTGTCCGTAAAAGTGTTGTCGGTATGATTAAAGTTCCGCGCGTCAAAGAAGGGGCTGTAAGCGTTGTCGGCAATCATCGCAATTCTGCGCCTTCTGGTCTCGTCATCTTCAGAGGCAGGCGTCTCTCGCACCCGATAAACGCGGAACTGTTTGCATTGCCAGACAAGGTCAAACCAACGCAATTCCTGGGGGGCGAAATGGCAACGCGCCACCGCCCACTCAAGGCGGAGCGGCCCGACCTTCGCGGCCTCGTAGCGTGGCGAGCCAGCCCCTTCCTTCAGGGCAAAGGCAAGGTCGCAGATGAAATAAGCCGCGCGGAACTCCCGCAGGCGCCGCCAGAAAGTCTCCTCGTCGGCGAATGCCGCGGTCGCCAGGATTTCCCATTTCTCCCGGCTTGCCTTCGACTCGTAGATGGAATGGACCAGGCAGGGGCGGTCGGCGTCAAGTTGGATGGTCCCTGCCACTGCCAGGCGAGCGAAGAATGCCTCGTCCGGCCGCGTATGTGTGCGCATCCACGCGACTAGGTCACCGTAAAGTGCTCGCCCGACACCCATCTCACCGCGCACTCGCTTCGGGAGGGTCACCCCGTTCGCCGCCACAATCAGTACTGCCGCCCAGGGAAGCGCGCGGGCCAGATGCAGACGCCACCCTCCGACGCGGGCGCGGCAAAGGTCTTCATGGACGAGCGCCAACCCCGCCACCGCTCCCGTGGCTACCAGCGGCGCGGCGAGCGTGAGAAACCGCCACATCGCCAGCCCGCCCGCCAGAACCCCAAGGGCCATGAGACAGAAGGTCGCCAGCGGGGTCCCGCGGCTCCGGCGCAGCAGTATGGGCACCAGCAGAAGTGGTGCCAGGACCAGCCCGAAGCGCAGGCCGAGCACAATGTCATCACGCCCTGCCGCCAAGGCCGAAGGCTCCCACATCGTCCGCGCCACAAAGGACATCGCCGTCGGCTCCGCCGGCGGTCCCAACGGATAGCGCAGGCGCGCCATGACATATTCCATCACGTGCCCGTAGTCGCCTGTGTGCGGGTTGGCCACCAGGAATAGCAGTATCAGCCCCACAAGTGTCGCCACCCACGCTGACATCCGTGCCCACCGCCACCTGCCGCCCGGTCGCCACCGGCTGGTCCATAACCACCAGTGGCAGAATGTCGCTATCGGCAGCGACAAGATGAACCACTTCGCCCGCAACACCGGGGAAAGGAGAGCCACAGCGCCGAAACCCGCAATTACGCCGGCCACGAAACGCGACTCCTTCGCCTCCGCCTCCGCACACGCCCGCCGCAGCGACAGGAGCGCTGCGAGGAGTGCCAGCGGATATTGCGAGACGTGCCAGAAACTGGCGGCGCAGCCTGCTGTTGCGCCGGCAGCCAATCCCCGCCACACAGGCCAATGGTAAGAAGCGTTCTCTCGCGGCGGCAGCATCAGCGCTAGCGCTGCGAGGAGAAATGGCAATGCGAAATCCTCGTAGAGAAATCCGCCCCAGACTGACCGCTCAAATGACCATGCCAGCGTCGCATAGAAGGCCGCGGCGAGCAACGCCCACCATGGACTGCCGGTAAGACGCCGCGCCAGCAGGAAGACCATCACGAGCAAGAAGCCGGCGTATACTGACATCGCATGCACTAGGAACACGTGCGGGGGCGTTGCGGGTGCGAACCACCGGCGCAACACTCCGTAGAAGATCTCCATGCCCACCGGAAAGTCGCGCAGCACCGCGACACCTTCCGGATATTGGATTGCCGGGTCGTGACTTAGGGTCGCGGCAATTTCTCGCCATGAAGTCGCCGGGTCGGCGACGAGGCGATAATAGCGGTAGTGTGTTGCGGCCTCGCTGTGGAAAAACCCGACTTCGCTTTGCGGATCGTAGCCAGGCAGATCGGTTGTTAGACGAAGCCGATAGGCGCTCCAGGACGCCCACATTGCGGCAAGGACGGCAATCAGCAATAAGCCAGCGCCGCGCCTTTTCACGAGACGTCCTTTTATGTTATGTTGAACAATCCCTTGGCCGCATCGTTGGGAATTGTTCTGTGACCTTAAGCACCCGACATTCTCCATCATCTGAAGGGTGCCTCATTGCTTTTACGCCCCGTTACCGTATCATATCCAAACGCAGGTGCTAAATGGCAGCACTTGCCGACCCTGCAAACATGGATGCTTTGCTGTCAGCAATGTGGCATAAGCAATGAATTGGCGTCAGGCGACCTATGACACCTTTGAGCACCGGCGTCCTGAGCGCATTGTGTGGCAGCCCCGCCTGGAACACTGGTACAACATTAATAAACAAAGTGGTACCCTGCCACGCAGATATCGCGGCATGACTCTCCTGGACCTCTACCGCGACCTCAACTGCTCAAAGCGCTCCTATGACCTCTTCAATGACTGCTTCAAATGGAGCCTAGTCGACGACGTGCGTGAAACCATAGAGCCGCTTGTGGACGGTTGGAGGCGCATCTGGCACACGCCGAAGGGGAACCTCACCGCCATCTTCAAGTGGACGGAGGAATCCGTTCTCTGCAAGGAGTTTCCAGTTAAGAGCGTGGCCGACCTCCCCGCGCTGGAGTGCTATCTGCGTGCCCGACGAGTACGCTTTGACCACCGACTTTTTGATGAACGCGACAAACTACTGGGGGACTTGGGTGCGCCGACAACGTGGCGCCGTGCGCTGCCAACTCAACTCTTTTTCATTGAGTACATGGGGTTTGAGTCCACCATATTTGCACTGCACGAGCACCGCGCCACCATGGAACACGCCTTCGCCGTCATTCGCGAGACCGGTGAACAACACTTCGACGCCATTGACCAATCGCCGATTCGCGTGGTGAACCTGGGAGACAACGTAGACGCCTTCATGCTCTCGCCGCCGCATTTTGAGAAATATGCGCTCTCCTACTATCGCCACCTCAGCTGTCGTTGCCATCGGGCGGGCAAGTTTCTTCACGCTCACTGGGATGGTGCATTGCGCACGCTGTTGCCCTATGCCGGACGCTGTGGATTTGATGGCCTGGAGGCGCTGACGCCGCTCCCGCAGGGCGACGTGAGTTTGGAAGAAATTCGCGAGGCGTTGCCCGAAAGAATGATTCTGATTGACGGCATCCCTGCCACACATTTTCTGCCCCAAACTTCCTACAAGGAACTGGAGTCCTTCACGCTCAAAATCCTCGACCTCTTCGCGCCCAATCTCATCCTCGGCATCTCCGACGAATTGCCGCCGCCAGGTGATATTGAAAAGGTGCGTCTGGTGAGCGAGATCGTCGCCACCTACCCCGTGCCAGCGCCATGAAACCACCGAACATCCTCCTCAGTCATTCTCACCAGCACCGTTTTGACTGCCTGGACTGCAATGGCCACCCGCTTCCGAAGATGCCCAACCTTGACCGTTTGGCGCGGGCATGAACTTCACTCGGGCCTACTGCCCGATTCCATTGTGCGTGCCGGTTCGGGTATCGTTCCTCTGTGGGACTTGGGCCCTCTGAACACCTCTGCATTGCCAACTTCGATAGCGAGATGCCGTGGCCGATATGCGACGGCGGAGGCGGAACTTTACGACCTGGAGAGCGACCCTAGCGACCTGCGCAGCCGCGCCGCCAATGCCTCCTGCGGCGGGATTCTGCGCCGCCTGCGCCAGCGCCTTGTGGCATGGACGGAAGCCAACAACGGCCGCCTCTTCTACTGCACCTGGATTCGTCTGCAGATCCTTGAGGGTCGCAAACGCTGACGTCTGTCCGGTTTCAAATCTCCTAAGTCATATCGCAATGGAGACGCGAAGTACCCCTGGAACTGAACCTTTGGTATTGTTGGCACTGTGAAACCTTGTGTCTGGGGTGAGTTGCTGTTCTCGGAGTTTCAGGTGGGGAGTGATCTGCGTCGCGCCTTAAACGGTCATGACCTCTTCGGTCTTGGCCTTGACAAGCTCGTCCACCTTGCCCTCATATTGTTTGGTGAGTTCCTGAACGTCCTCCTTGGCGCGATACATCTCGTCCTCGGAAATGAGGCCATCTTTCTGTGCCTGCTCAATAGCCTTGTTGGCGTCGCGGCGGACATTCCTGATGGCTACCTTGGCCTCCTCGCCCATGTGTTTGACTTGAGTGGCCAGTTGCCGCCGACGCTCTTCGCTCATCGGTGGGATGACAAGGCGGATGAACTTGCCGTCGCTCTGCGGATTAATGCCGATGTCGGACTGCTGGATAGCCTTCTCAATGGCCTTGAGGCTGCCGGGGTCAAAGGGCCGGATAACGATAAGTTGAGGTTCGGGCGTGCCGATATTAGCAATCTGCCGCAGGGGGGTAGGGGTGCCATAATAATCCACGCGGATGTGCTCAACCAGCGCCGGCGAGGCGCGGCCAGTGCGCAGTGCGCGCAGGGAATTGCCGAGCACCCCGACGCTCTTCTCCATGCGCTCTTCGGCATCCAAAAGGATATCATCCACTGGCATGGTTGCCTCCCGAAATCAGCGTACCGACGGGTTCGCCCATGATGGCGCGGGCAATGGTGCCCTCCTGGAAGAGGTTGAAGACGATGATTGGGATACGGCTTTCCATGCAGATGGTGATGGCAGTGGAGTCCATCACGCCCAACTGAAGGTTAAGGACATCTAGGTAAGTGAGGGTGTCGTATTTTTTTGCTTGGGGGTCGCGGGCAGGGTCGGCCGAGAAGACCCCATCTACATTGGTGCCCTTGAGGAGGATGTCGGCGCTGATTTCACGTGCCCGGAGGGCGGCCGCGGTATCAGTCGTGAAGTGGGGGTTACCGGTGCCCGCCGCGAGAATGACGATGCGCTTCTTTTCCAGGTGGCGGGTGGCGCGACGGCGGATGTATGGCTCAGCTACCGCGCGCATCTCAATCGCCGTCTGCAGGCGCGTCTGAAGCCCCAAACTTTCAAGTGCGTCCTGTAGCGCCAGACCGTTGATGACCGTGGCCAGCATACCCATGTAGTCGGCAGTGCTGTCGGACACGCCTTCGTTGACGAGGCGACGGCCGCGGATGAAATTGCCCCCGCCCACAACCACGGCGAGCTCCACACCAAGAGCTGCCACGCGCTTTAGACGATTGGCAATGGAGCGCACTCGCGCAGTATCCAACCCCGCTGCTTCGCCTGCGCCAAAGGCTTCGCCGCTGACCTTAAGCACCACCCGTTGGTATCGCGGCTTCTGCAAGCCCATGCCGATTGGCTGCCCTAGTCTTCGCGACCGAACTCCAGCCGCACAAAGCGCCCCACGGTGATATTCTCGCCCAGTTTTGCGACCACCCCGTCAATACGGTCCTTGACCGTCATCTTCGGGTCTTTGATAAAGGGCTGTTCAAGAAGGCAGACTTCCTTGTAGAAAGACTCCAGTTTGCTGGCGATGATCTTTTCCTGGACAGCGGGGGGCTTGTCAGCTACCTGTGCCCTGTAGATTTCCTTTTCCTTCTCCACGGTTGCCGCGGGCAGGCCCTCGCGGTCAAGTGCCAGTGGCTTGGCGGCTGCCACCTGCATGCACAGGTCCTTGAGGAGCGCCTCAAATTCGGCGTTACGCGCAACAAAGTCGGTCTCGCAGCGTAGTTCTACAAGGACGCCGATTTTCTGATTAGAATGGACGTAGTGTCCGATGCGGCCTTCGCCGGTGGCGCGGCCCTGTTTTTTGGCAGCGATGGCTAGCCCCTTCTTGCGCAAGATTTCCACAGCCCGCTGCAGATCGCCGCCAGACTCAGCCAGCGCTTCCTTGCAGTCCATCACCCCCAGACCTGTCAATTCGCGTAGTTCCTTCACTTGTGCCGCAGTTACTGCCATAAGATTATTCTCCTCAGTTGTCCTGCTTTTCCTTCTCGCGCACGCGGCCCGAACCGCTATCGTTGTTCGCCTTCCTTACTATTATTGGCGGGGGATTCCTGAGGCGGCGCTGTGGCGGCAACGTCCGTGTCCATCTGAGCGGATGGCGCCGACTCCATCCGCGTGGGCGCAACCTGACGTCGCGAGCGTGTCCGCCCCACTCGCGACGAGGTTGCCGCCTCAGATTCCACCGCATCCTTCGGGGGCTCAAGTGGCTGCACCGGCTCAACACGCTGTGCCCGGCCCTCCAGAACCGCGTCGGCTATCTTGTTGACAACGATTTCAATTGCCCGCATCGCGTCGTCATTTCCCGGAATACAGATATCGCAGTAGTCCGGGTCGCAGTCGGTGTCAAGCAAGCATATCGTCGGGATGCCCAGACGATTAGCCTCAAGCACCGCATTTCGCTCGTGACGCGGATCAACCACGAAAAGTGCGCCTGGTAGCCGGGTCATCTGCCGGAGTCCCTCCATGTTACTCCGGATCTGGGCGATTTCGCGGCGGATGCGTGCCGCCTCCTTCTTGGTCATTTGTTCCAGCGCCCCCTGTGCCTCCAGTTGTTCTAACTCCTCCAGTCGGGCAAGGCGGCGACGGATCACTTGGTAGTTCGTCAGTGTCCCGCCAAGCCAGCGCTCGCAGACATATGGCATCCGGCACTTTTCCGCCGCCTGCCGAATTGCCATTTGTGCCTGCCTCTTTGTTCCCACGAAGAGAACGTCCTTGCCCTGGGCAACAACTTTGGCCACGAACTTGTACGCAGCCACCAGGCCGCGAACCGTCTCGCGCACATCCAGAATATGAATAAGGTTACGTTTTCCGTAGATGAATGGACGCATTTTCGGATTCCAACGGCTCACACGATGGCCGTAATGGATTCCGGAATCCAGCAATTGCCGCAAAGTCAATATGGGCAAGTCGTTCCTCCTGAACCACACATGTGCGAGAACCGCTTCTTCTCTATCACACCCCTAGGCACGCCACCCCGTGCAGAAGCCACAATCGTGGGGAGCAAGGGAGGCCTGACCGGGCAAGACGACTAAAATTATACCAGTCATGGCTTTTATGTCAAGCGCAGAAGCTAGGAAAAGTTCACGGCAACGGGAAGGAGCCCACCTAGAATGTACGCCGCGAGTGTTGATCACCTCGATCAACGACGAATCTTGCCTTGCCGGGGGCGTTGAGCATCCCAGCGATACTGCATCGTTTCATGGTCAGCCTGATAGATAAGAGGCTCATCTTCTTTCGTGCTCTTCTGCGCAGGTAAGATGCTATGAAAGTGGGACCGGCAGGCATTATTTTGTTGACTTTGCCCTTAATTGAGATATGATAAGCGTTAGTAAAATGAGGCTGTCGGAGATAAAGATCATGCAGCAAACACTACTGGTGCTGGTGGGGCTGGCATTGTTTCTGGTCGGCGCAGCCGACACGGCGCAGAAGCCAGCCATCACCATAGAGCGGAAATACCTGCCAATTGGACCTGCCGAGGTCGGCAGAGAGCCAGATCGCTTCGTGGGTCGCCTGGTGGAAATCAAGGATACATTCTATCGTTTCGTTCCAGTGGTGCCCGACGACCTTGTGCGCGCTGGCGTGACGCCGCGGACGCACGTCCTCTTTGAGACCGATCCACTCGTCGGCGGCAACCTTCTGTGTGTAATGTCGCGGACCAACGAGGATGGGCTGAAAATTCTGGATACCGCGGTGGAGGGGACGCGGTTGCTCCTGCGCGGACAAGTCTTGCAGCGGTTTCGCACACGGGCGCTCTTTCGTGTGGACGAAATCTACCGCGGCTGGGAGGAGCGCCCCCTGGATCTACAGCGTGAGGTGGTTATCTCGCTCAGTTCTGTGCCGCGGCCTGACCCGCAGCGCGGGGAAGTGAATACCTATACGATCCCGGAACTGGGCAAGGTCTTCAAAATTGCCTGTCCAGGTGTGGCTCAGCCGATTTACATCAAGGTGGAGCTCAGAGAACCGAAAGAGGGGAAATAATTTCGCCAGGAGAAAGCGCACCATGACTGTATTTCAGAAGATATTAGAGAACGCCAGCCAGGTGATAGCGCTGACTATCTTTGCGATGGTGGTGCTCATCGTCCAGTGGAAGACGGTGCGTGCACTCAACATGATAAACAACCTGTTGCTCTATTATGGCAAGCAAATTGAGGAGATCCGCCGCTTGGTAAGCAGCGCTTCACCTATTCCGCGTGAATCTCCCTCCGATTCCGGCGCGACCGCCAGCCCGGTGGCGCGCACCAGTGGCATGTATGAGATTCTCATGGAGCCAGAGCCCGGCAAGCGGCCAGCCAGAGATAAGGGCAAGGCATAGGACAACAATCTCGTGAGGCACCTGTCCGGCCGATGCGGGGGCAACGCGGGAGAGAGGGGCGGAGGGCGCGACGACACCGATGACCCGCATCAAAGCCATAATTTTTGACTTGGACGACACCCTCTACGACTGTACCGGCTCACTGGTTGAGTCGGCGCGCCGTAGAGCCGCGGCGGCCATGGTTAAGGCCGGCCTCCCGATGTCCGTTGAGGAGGCCTACCGCCTGCAATTGGACCTCCTCAAGCGTTACGGCATGCGCTGCAACGTATTTGACCGTATCGCTGAGCAGTTCGGCTTGGGAGAGGACCTCGTTAATGCCGCCTTGGCTGCTTACAACAGCGACGAAGTCGGCGAAATCCAGCCCTTTCCTGATGTTGTCCCGACATTACAGCGACTGCGAAGTCAGGGATATCTCCTTTTCCTGGTGACGAGTGGCGTTCACGCTCGCCAGACCAAGAAAATTGAGCGTTTGGGTCTCGCCCCGTACTTTGACGAGATAATCGTGCAAGACAAGGAACGGGGCATGGCGCGCGAGGACTGCTTCCTGGACCTCATGACGCGCTACAATTTGCGACCTGAAGAAATCGTTTCGGTGGGGGATCGCATTCACAGCGAAATCCGCGTGAGCAACTACCTGCGGATGACCACCGTGCAGATGATGCACGGTCAGTTTCAGAGCCTGCTGCCCAAAAGCGACTTGGAGGAGCCCGACTACCGCATCCACCACATCAGCGAGATCCTGGAGATCCTCGCGCAGGCCAACAAACGGCGGTCGCGGGAACAACTCCGCATAGTGGCCATTGGCGGTGGCACCGGCCTCCCCATCGTCTTGCGCGGCCTGAAAAAATACACTCGCAACCTAACGGCGCTGGTCACGGTTATGGATTCCGGACGGAGCAGTGGCAAACTTCGCCGCGACCTCGGCGTCCTGCCCCCCGGTGATGCGCGCAACTGCCTCATCGCCCTGAGTGCCTCAGAGCGCTCGGAAAAGCGGCTCTATGACCTGTTCCAGTACCGCTTCGAGGAGGGCGACCTCCGAGGAATGAGTTTCGGCAACCTGTTCTTGGCCGCCCTGGAAAAAATCACCGGCTCCTTTGAAGAGGCCCTGCGAGAGGCCAGCAACATCCTTGCTATTGAGGGGCGGGTCCTGCCCTCCACTCTCGCGAACGTTCACGTTTGTGCGCGCCTCGCTGACGGGAGTGTGGTGCGCGAGGAGTTCAATGTGCGGCGCCCCCACAAGGCTCCTATTGCCGAAATCTTTCTGGAACCGCCTGATGCCCCGGCGTGTGAAGACGCTGTCAGCGAAATTGAGCGTGCCGACCTTGTTGTTTTTGGCCCGGGCAGCCTCTTTACCAGCGTGCTACCCAACCTACTTGTCCGCGGTATCACTGCCGCCCTGCGCCGTTCCCGCGCCACCATGGTCTACGTCTGCAATATCGTTACCCAGCCCGGCCAGACGGACGGCATGACCGCTCGCGACCACGTCGCTGTCCTCGTCAAGTATCTCGGCGATGGCATGCTGGACTACATCATCGTCAACAGCGCCGCACCGCCACCTGACATCATGAGACGCTACGAGGCGGACGGCGCTGCTCTCCTTCAGCCGGCAGACGGTCTTGAAGAGTTCGGCGCCAAGGTAGTGGCTGCTGACCTCCTTGAGGACCTGTCCGGCGGCCAGCGCATACTCTGGGAGAAACAGGACCTTCTCCGCCACGATCCTGACAAACTTGCCCACATCTTGGTGGACTTGCGTTGAGCGGGACGCGGTGGCAAGACCGCCAGCCTGAACGGCAGGAAGGCCCATGAGCTAGCCGCGCACCGCCGCGCGTTCTGCACGCGCGCTTCCAGCGTTCTTTCTGGCAATCTCCGCGATTGCTGGCGCCTCCAGTAGCCCAACGCCAACATACGACTAATGCCCCAATCTTGAAGTTCATGCGGGCGGATAAAGACCCGCGCCTGCGGCAACCGACGCTTGAGGACATGGCCGTCTTGGGCGCTGTGGCTCAAAGTGCTCTGCACCAGAACGCCGCCAACTACTACGCCAAGGTTGCCCCCTATCCTTCTGGCGGAGGAGTGGTCTACCAACAGCGTTGCAACATGCCCGGAGGACGGCCCGGCACCAGCACCACGCACATTTGCACCCGGCACCGTTGACCATGGAGCCGGCGTCATCAACGTGCTGTCTCTTCTTGGACAGCTCTGCTGGGACGCCGGCTTTCGGGAAGGCGTTGGTGCTTCGCGCCGTGATTAAACATGAACAGAGACGCGATAGAACGCCCGCAAACCTGCAGGAACTGGTCCATGACTGCCCATTGTCCCGCAGGACCCCTTTGACAGCGCCGAAATGCGCTATGAGGTCAACGATGGCCGCTGGAAATTGTGGAATATCAGGGAAGACCCCACAGACGACGGCAGTCCGCCCGCATCAGCGGCTAATTCATGGGGCGGGCCGCATTACCAATCTTCAGTCGTGGGGACCAACGGGGCCCATCGCCGCTCGCTGGGGCGGTTACCGCGGCCGTGATCCTGAGAGCACACGGCCCGCCAGACAGATGACAGGATATACATCTCCTCCGCCTCCTCGCCCTGCCGATTTTCCTCAACGGACCGCCGATGTGCCCTGTCCCCACGAGAGGTGCAGGATGGAGAGGACTTGACTATTCGCGAGGTCTCGGAATGGGGGCGCGCTGGACAAGAACCACTGAACAGCGGACATGGGGAAGCGCTACCTCACCACCCACCGGCTCGGTAAACAATGCGTCCACCGACGATGGTCATGGTAACGAACGCATCTCGGATCCGCTCCGGCGGCAGATTTAGAATGTCGTCCGAGAGTACCACGAGGTCAGCCAATTTTCCGGGCGCCAGTGAGCCCTTCGTCTGTTCCTGGAACTCGGCGTAAGCGTTTTCCACGGTGTAGGCGTGGAGTGCCTCGGCGACGGTGAGGCGTTGTTCCGGAAACCAGCCTTCAGGCTGGGACCCATCAAGTGGGGCGCGGGTTACGGCGGCCTGTATGCCTGCGAGCGGTGCGAGCGGCGTTACCGGCCAGTCAGTGCCGAAGGTGAGGTGCGCGCCGACCTTGAGGAAGGTGCGGAAGGCATACGTGCGCGCAGCCCGCTCCGGACCGAGAGCGCGATCCACCACCGGCGCGTCAAGGAGGATATGCGGCGGCTGCACCGAAGCGATGACGCCGAGGCGGGCGAAGCGGGGGAAATCCTCCGCGCGCAAGTGCTGGGCATGCTCAATCCGCAAACGACGGTCGCGCGCGCCATGGTCGCGTATCACCCGCTCCACGATGTCAAGTGTCAACGCATTAGCGCGGTCGCCAATCGCGTGCACCGCAACCTGCAGGCCAGCGCCGTCGGCTGCCCGGATCTGCTGCTCCAGCGTGCCATCTTCCACTCCCTCAGCAGCAAGCCCGCAATTGCCTTGTTCGTCGGCGAAAGGAGTGAACATCAGTGCGGTGCGCGAGCCGAGGGAGCCGTCCATGAAGGCCTTAACCCCGCCGAGGCGCAGGAAGCCTCCTGAAAACTCACCGCAACGATGCAGTCTTGCGGCCTCCTCCCACTGCCGAATGCCATGCCAGTATGTGATGCGGCACGTCAACTTATCCGCGGCTTCCAGCGCGCGATAGATGGGGAGGACCTCCGGGCTCTCGAAATCGTTGACGCCGGTTACTCCGAGAGCCGCGGCATGAGCGAGGGCAGCGCGAATTGCCCTCTCCTTCTCCACCGGTGTTGAGTGCGGGATTCGCGTCTCCACGAGGGCCATTGCTGTCTCGCGCAGGATGCCAGTCGGTTCGCCGTCAGTGTCCCGGTCAATGCTGCCGCCGGGGGGCGAGGCGGTGTCTCTGGTGATTCCGGTCAGTCGGAGTGCACAGGTGTTGGCAAGAGCCATGTGGCCATCGGCACGCCGTAGAAAGATGGGTACGTCAGCGCTGAATGGATCAATAAGTCTGCGGTGGGGCCATTGGCCACCCGGCCAGCGGGCGTTGTCCCAGCGCCCGCCGGTAATCCATCCACCACGAGGGGGAACCGTGGCGGTGCGATGAGCTTCCACAGCAGCGAAGACGCGCCGGACAAAGTCATCCGGACTGTCGGCGCTGCTCAGGTCTAGCCCCAGCAGGTGTTCGCCGCCGCTGAGGAAATGCACGTGGTTATCAATGAAGCCGGGAACGACGCGGCGGCCACCGAGATCTATTTCCTCCGCGTTCTGCCCCAGCGCAGCGCGGACACGTGCGGCATCCCCGACAGCGACAACCCTGTCGCCGACAATACCGATAGCCTCCGCTTCCGGGAGTGCTGGCGTGCCCGTCCAGACGCGACCATTGCGGAGAAGCAAGGCCATATTCATATTGAGACAGCGGCTCTTGCTCATTGGCAGGGCACCTAGATCAGCCTGATATCGGCGCCTCCGCGTGCCTGATGGTCTGAGTGCGCTCCCGGATGAAAAAGGCGGCGATGGTGCCGTCGCCCACAGCTGTGGTGATTTGAGCACGACTGCCGGCCCTTACGTCACCAACGGCAAAGACATTGGTGCGAGTGGTCTCCACCGAGCAGGGTGCCGTCTGGATGAATCCCTCCGCGTCGCAGGCGACGTAGGTTCGCGCAAAGCCACTGTTGGGCACGCGGCCGATGAAGACAAAGACGCCTTGAACCGGCAAATGTTTGATCTGGCCTGTCCGGCGATCAAGGATCTCAATGCCAGTAACAACATCATTGCCCAGAACCCGCTCTACGTGGTGCTCAAAGAAGATTTCCACCTTGCCACTGCGGAGCAGGCGTTCCTGCGCAATTTTCTCGGCTTTCAGTCGGTTGCCGCGCAGCACCAGATAGATACGCTCAGCGAACCGCGTGAGAAAGTTGGCCTCGTCTACTGCGGCATTGCCGCCCCCCACGACCGCAATGGTTTTGCCGCGGTAGAAAGCAGCATCGCACACGGCGCAGTAGGATACGCCGCGTCCAGTGAATTCCGCACCACCGGGCACGGTCAGGCGGCGGTAATCACTGCCGGTCGCGATGATGACGTACGGGGCAATGAAGGTGCGGTCGCCGCAAATCACACGGTGCCGGCTGCCTTCAGCCTCAATGCCGGTGGCCTCACAGCCGGTCTCCAGGCGCGCCCCGAAACGCGTCACTTGCTCGGCAAGTCGCTGCATCAGTTGCGGACCAGCGATGCCTTCCGGAAATCCGGGATAATTCTCCACCCGCTCCGTCAGCAATACCTGACCGCCGGGAATGTCTTTTTCCAGGAGGATAACCTCAATCTGGTCACGCGCCAGGTAGAGCGCGGCAGTGAGACCAGCGGGGCCGCCGCCGATGATGAGTGTCTCGGTATGCACTGTCGTTGTTGCCATTGGTTGTCCCTTGCCGAAACGTCTGCAGTACAAGTTCGCACTATATCACACGCCCTTGTCAGACCGCAAACATCCCGGCAACCGTAACGGGCTCCACACGCCGCCCCTGAAGATAGCGGATGAGGCGTATGGAGGCGTACCACCCTGGCAGGGTGATATGTAGGCCGTAGTGAGTGACTTGGCCATCATCAGGCCAACTAGTTCTCTAAGAGCGACATCAGCTACCTCTCGCGTGTTGCTCGTAGTTGCGATAAACAGCGGTTCGTCAGTCGCCTCAATGCCGGACAACACTGCCCCCATGATAGTTGAGCAGTGTCCACGGGATTTGGTAAGGGGAGTGTCACGAGGGAGGCAGTTTCTCCGGAAGTGCTGCCCTGTGGTGGTTTTTCCACCGCGAGATGGGGACGCTTTCAACTTTCCAAGAAGAAACCTGTCGGGCGAGATGCCCGACAGGGCCTCTGGCACCATGCCTGGACCAGCGTGAGCGGCTTCACATGCCTTTGGTGACCTCGCCAATCGCCTCGTCCAGCACGGCGATGCCTTCTTCGGCCTGTTCCCTGGTGATAACCAGGGGAGGAGCGACCTTGACGCTGGCGCGCCCCACAGGGCTGAAGAAGAGGAGGCCCCGCTCGACGCAAGCGCGGATTATCTCAAAGGCAGTGTCATAGTCGGCTTCCTTGCGGCCAGGTTTGACAATGTGCAGGGCATAGACGAGACCGCGGCCTTGGACGCTGCCGATGACTGGATACTTGGCCTGCAGTTTACGGAAGCCTGCTTCAAGAACCTTGCCGATGCGCGCGGCATTCAGCCACAGTTTCTCGCGCTGGACAATATCAAGATTAGCAAGGGCCGCAGCGCAGCAGACGGGGTTGCCAGTATGGGTGCTGGTCATGGAGCCGGGTGGATACTGGTCGAGAAGGTCGGCGCGGCCAATTACCGCAGAGACCGGCAGGCCGCCGGAGATGGCCTTGCCGCACGCAATAAGGTCTGGCGTGATGCCATAGTGCTGGAAGCCGAAAGGCTTACCGGTGCGCCCAAAACCGGCTTGGATTTCGTCCATGATGAGCACAATATTGTACTGTTTGCACCATGCAGCGAGGTCCTGAGCGTATTGACGTGGGAAGAAGGAGGCACCGCCACCCTGATAGGTCTCGGAAATCACGCCCGCGACCATGTCGGGGGTTACGCCGAGGCGATCCAGGTGTTTTAGGAATGAGTCAAACGACGTCTCCTCGCACCAGTACCCGTCAGGAAAGGGCACCTGCCACATTGCCGGGTCAAGATTGACAATCCACTCCTTTAGCGAGGGGATGCCGCCCATCATCTGAGCGCCGAGCGTGCGGCCGTGGAAGGCCCCCTCAAAAGAGATGATGCCAATTTTTTTCTTGCCGCCGACGCGAAGGCCGTGGGTGCGCGCCAGTTTGAGACAGCACTCGGTGGCCTCGGAGCCAGTGGTAAGGATGAAAGCCTTGTCTAGGCCGCGCGGGGTCATCTCAACCAGTTTCCGGGCTAGTTTGGCGCGGATCTCGCTGGGGAAACAGTAGTTATGTAGCATGGGCTTGCGCGCCTGCCGCACGATCGCTTCCACCATTTCCCTGCGGCCATGACCAGCACTGGCGACGAGGACGCCGGAACTGAAGTCAAGCCACATGTTGCCCCATTTGTCGTAAACTTGGCAGCCCTTGGCCCGGTCCCACACTACAAGTGGCTGTCCGGTCATTGAAATCGGCTCGTATTTGCGCAGTTGCTTGAGGATCGGCAGCGACTGCGGCACAGGAATCGGCGTGCAGATGCGCCGATACCTGGTCTTCACCTGCGGCACCTTCTTGGGCACCAATTCAAACTGCTTGCCTGCCATTTTAGACCTCCTTCTGTGACTAGGGGCGGTAAACCAGGCAAAACCAACTAACTGGGATCGCCGTGCGTGGTGTTCCTCAGCTTACACAAAACCTCCTTGATAGGCAAGGAGCTGAAGTAAGTGCCGCTTCGTTTGACGCAGCCATGAACAAACTGTTATGGTGAAGTATGTCTCGGCTGTGTGTCTGGGCGCGGGCTCTGGGCCGTGCGTATGCTAGGAGTGGCACTTGTGGAGGTGGTTCGCTAATGCAGAAATACAGATGTTCACTCTGCGGGTATATTTATAATCCGGCGAAGGGTGACCCTGAAAACGGCATCAAACCGGGCACACCATTTGCAGCACTCCCTGATGACTGGGTGTGTCCCGAATGCGGCGCAGAGAAGGACGTCTTTGAACCGTGCGACTGATCCATTCAGTGTGTCCAGCGATGCTTTACCGCTGCACGGTCTGCGGATATGTATATGATTGCACTGCGGGCGACCCGGTGGGCGGCATCCCCCCTGGAACGGTATTCGCGGCACTGCCAGAGAACTGGGTGTGCCCGGTGTGCGGTTTTGGCAAGGAAAAGTTTGTCGTGTTTAGGACTGTCCCTCAGGCGGCCGCGGGCCGGAGCATAGGTCCAGACACAGACATCGGGAGGAACCAATCAATGAACCCACAGGAGATTCTAAACCGGGCCGCACAGATGGAACGCGATGGCCGCGCCTTCTATCTCAAGGCCGCCGCCGAATCATCCAACGTTTTGGCGAAGCAGATGTTTGAGGCCTTTGCCGCCGAAGAGGCCAGACACCTTTCCCTCATTGAATCATTGGCAGCCAAGCGCGGAGTGACGCTCGTGCCCAGTGACTTCACCGCTCGCCTGAAGAACATTTTCACCTCTGCGCCCGAATCGCTGCGCGCAGGGGCACGGGCCGCCGACGGCGACCGCAAGGCCATCGCATTTGCCTTGGAGATTGAGGAGAAATCTTACAATCTCTATAAGGAATGGGAGACTAAGGCCTCGGCGCCAGAAGTGCGCGACCTTTGCCGCTTCCTCGCCGAAGAAGAAAACCGCCACTACCGCCTCTTCGCTAATATTGGCGAATACCTAGATCGCACTGCCGACTGGTTCATGCGCGAAGAACATTGGATTTTCGAGGGCGGTTGACACCGCGCCCAGGGGAGACAGAATCATGGATTTCTTCGAGGCAGTGAAGGCGCGTTACAGTTATCGCGGGGCCTACAGGCCAGGCCCGGTGCCGGAGGCGCACCTGCGGCGCATCGGCCAGGCTGGGCCTGGACGCGCCTTCGGGCTGCGACTTCCAAACTACCGATTTCACCGCCGAGGAGAAGGTTCAGAGACCCCGCATGCCTCCATAAAACTCCGGGGGTGGGGCGGAGCCCCAGGACCTCGTGACAGGGCAGGCTCCGGGGGGCTGGAGTCTCTCATCGGCGTGAGGTCTTCAGCGGATACTGGCCGGTCCTCTGGGGCTATCAGATGGCAACGCGCGCGGGCTTCTTCCTCGCCTTTCGGCAGTTCAGCATCAGCATCGTCCTCGAGGTTCTCGCGGTCTTCATCCTCTACCGCGAGAAAGCCGTATCGGTTCGCCTGACGGCCAAGGTCCTTGATCACGGGCAGATTCGTGGTCATTGCACTTTTTGGCCGGTAACATGCTTCTCGCCAGTGACTTACGGATATTTGTGCCAATTGTCCGCAGGCGTTGTGGAAATGCGACGCTGATTGAAGCGCGCTCATCAACATAGACATTTCGTAACTGACAGCTGGACAGTGCCTTAGGTAAAATCATGCCCCTCGCTTCGGCGTGTTGAATCCCGTAGATGCTGAGCAGCAATGACGGTGTGCGCTGGCTTGCCGAGTTATCTGATGCCATGATTGCAAGCGACTGTATTACAATTATTTAGGTAGTTTGGGCAAATATTCGAGGCGCGTTCGCCCCTTACGGCACATCATTTGCGGCCTTCCTTAAGACGTATAGGCATTGGAGTGGCTGGCTATCGCGCAGAGGATGTGAGTTTGTTGGATTGTTGGTCCTGTGAGATTCGGTTCTGGTGGCCGTGGGTTCTGGCGATGAAAGGAGCGGAAACTGTGGTAGCGCACACAAGGCGTATCGGCGGCCCGTGGGCCTTGTTGGTCGGTGTCGCGGTCATCGCTTGGTGCTGTTCTCCGGCGGCCTTTGCTTTTGAACTCTTCTCGAGTGGGATGCTGACGCCGGAGACCATCTCTCCCACGCCGGAAGGCGCGTATGGGGGCGCGTTCAACAACACGTATTTTATTCCGGATCCGGGCCGGGTATCGGCTGACCCGTTCGGCTCCACCATTTGGGCGGTTCCCATGTCAGGCGGTGCGCCTTCGGTCTTTGTGTCCGGGGCAACCACGCCACTCAGTGTGAGCACGGTCGGCGGGCTTTTCTTGCCTGACACTCCGTATTGGGGCAGCCATGCGGGGAAGTACATAACTGTCGGCTACAAATGGGACCCGGAACTCAGGCGGAGTGTTGGGGAGATCAACGTGTGGGAGGCTGACGGCAGTTACACTGTGCTCTATCGGGCGCCCGGCGCGCCGAAGACCCCTATCCTCGCCCCTGCCGGCTGGGGCAACGTGGGCGGTCAGATTATTGTCGCGGATGGCGGGCCGAATGTGTACGCGGTGGACCCGCTCGGCAACGTAACGCCCCTTGTTCCCAACCCCATCATACCGGAGACCGCGAGGTTCGGCTTGGCCTTCGCGCCGGAGGGTTGGGGCGCGGTGGGTGGGCAACTGTTGGCGTCACGTAGCAGCACGGGCCAGATTTTCGCCGTTGACGAGTCGGGGGTGGAAACCCTCTTTGCGGTTGTGCCACTGGCCGCCGGTCAGATGGGCCTTCGCCAGATGGCTTTCTGCCCCGCTGGGTTCTTCCCGGGTCTCGGGGAACTTCTGTTCGTTTCGGTGAGTGGCTCGGCGCACGGCGGCGGCACGCTCGGTGACGTGGTTGTGCTGGACTCCACCGGGCGGGTAATAGCGCGACTGCGCAGCACGCTCGGCCTCGAGAAGTTTGACCCGCGTGGGCTGTACTTCACGGAAGCAGGCCAACTCCTCATCAGCGACGCCTCAGACCCCATCTGGCTGGCCACGCGCGCGGATTTCGATGTATCCATGATTCCTGAGCCGTGCACCCTCGTCCTCCTCGGGATTGGCGTGGCTGGCGCGGCAATTCGTCGGCGGAGGGCCGCGCGCTAGCCGGTTGAAATCAACGCGGATGTGATGGACACGCGCGGCGGGCACGGCCCGCCGCGCGTGTTTTCGGCCCAGTATCCGCCCGTGTATCATTCGCTCGCGGGTGCTGGACGCCTGTCAGCGCTAGAGCGAGGCGGTGGTCTTGAATCTGTACGTGGACGGCCTTTCGGCGTGTGATTACGGGCACGCCCTCGAGCCGGTGTGGCAAGGGTGCGGGACTGTCGCGCTCGACGGTGAGCCAGGCGAACGGGCAGACCGCGCAGCGCTTCGAGACCTGGCGCCGGCGCAACCTGTCCGCTGACGAGTTGTCGTATCTCTTCCTCGATGGCCCCTGCGAGGGGGTACGCTTGGGCGCAGTGGAGAAGGAGGCGATCTTGGTGGCCCACGGGATCACTAAGAAAGGCGCACGGGGGCTCCTGGTTCTGCGGCCCTAGGAACTGTCGTTCTGCCCTCCGCCGCGGGAGCGGCCCCGCGCCTTGGAGCTGCTTCACCGACTTCTTCAGCCTCCGGGGCGTTTCGCTGGTTCGAGAGTGAGCGGCTCGTACTTGTACCGAGACCAATTGTGAGGCATCATAAAGGGCCTCCCTTCGTCGTGGCTAACCGTACTGATTTCGGAGAGAGGTGAGTGATGACTCCCAAGGAGCGCGTGCGCCTGGCGCTTGCCCACCGGCAGCCGGACCGGGTACCGCACCATTTCGATTTCACGCAGCCGGCATGCGCGGCGCTCGCCGCGTACTACGGCGAAGACAATCTGGAGGCGATCCTCGGCAACCACCTGGCCATCGCCGGAGTTGAGGCGGACAACGAGTGGGAAGAAATCCGTCCCGGAGTCTGGCGTGATGGCTTCGGCGTCGTGTGGGACCGCACGATTGATCCCGACATCGGCACCGTCTCCGGCTGCGTCCTGCTGCGGCCGAACCTCAAGGGCTACCGCTTCCCCGACCCGCACGAGCCGTCGCGCTTCGCGCGCCTGCCCGCCTTCATTAGTAAATACCGTGACCGTTTCATCCTCGTCAGCATCGGTTTCTCGCTCTTTGAACGCGCGTGGACCCTGCGCGGCATGGAGAATCTGTTGCTGGACATGGTTGAGCATCCTGCCTTCGTGGAGGAGCTCTTGGACGCAATCCTAGAGTTCAATCTGGCACTCATACACCGCGCACTGGATTACGATATTGACGGCATGCGTTTCGGCGACGACTGGGGCCAGCAGCGCGGGTTGCTGATGGGAGCACGACACTGGCGACGCTATCTCAAGCCTCGTCTCGCCCGCATGTACGGTGCAGTCAAAGCCGCGGGAAAGGTTGTCTGCATCCATTCGTGCGGCGACGTCAAGGAAATCTTCCCCGACCTCATTGAAATCGGCGTGGACATCTTCAACCCTTTCCAGCCCGAGGTGATGGACGTACACTGGATGAAGAAGACCTACGGCGCCCACATAACCTTCTACGGCGGCATCAGCCTCCAGCATACCCTGCCGCACGGCACGCCTGCCCAAGTGAAAGCGGAAGTGCGTGACCGCATCACGACGGTAGGGCAAGGGGGTGGCTACATCCTTGCGCCTTCCCATGCGATCACGCGTGACGTGCCCGTAAAGAATATGGTGGCGCTTATTGAAGCAGTGTGCGAGCAGTAGTTGTACATACATGGCGTGCTTTCCCCTCCGTACGCGATGCGCTGGTTGGGGCAGTCTATAGCCTCAAGCCTGCAATCGTCTGGAGCAGGTTGTGTGCAGGATGCCTGAACGTCAGTAGGCTTGGGTGGGCGTAGCGGCATCCTTCCAAAAAATCAGTATCCCACTTGCCTCTGACATTGGGGCCATTTTTCACCCTGCGCCTTCTTCAAAAAAACGCGTTTTAGAGAAAATTTTTTTGTCCTTGAAACCACAATCTGTTGCGTATCATTTTCTGTATGCCCCAATCTGAAGGAGTATAGAAAATTTCGTGAAAAAACTCGCCAACATTTTCTCTTGACAATGCGGTGGAGCATGGCTAGCATTCCGTGGTGCTAAGTGGTGGTATAACCCATAAAAAACCACCAAGTGACATTGAGAAGCACAGAAATGCTTCTGGGCGAGTACCGGCACACAATTGATAGCAAAAATCGGGTGATTGTGCCCGTCAAACTCCGGGAGATGGGTGGACCGGACAAGCTCTGGTCCACATTCATCCTGACCCGTGGAACGGAGAATTGCATCTTCGTCTATACGCCGGAGGCATGGGAGCGGCTGGCCCGCAGTCTGATTCAGGATGCGAGCCTGCCGAGCGAGCAACTGCGTCGTTTTGAGCGGACATTTAGTGCGGCTGCTACTTACTGCACCTGTGACGCGCAAGGACGGATTGTCCTACCGGACAAACTGCGGGCACACGCAGGCCTCAAGCGGGATGTCGTGTGGCTCGGCGTGATTGACCGTGCTGAGTTGTGGGACGCGGATCGCTGGGAAGCATACGAGCGCGAGCACATGGCGTCTTTTGAGGCGACCTTTGAAGAAATCGTCAAGCGGGTCCAGCAGACACGTGGAGTCGTGCCGCCGGGACACGATGCTGGGGGGTAAAGCCGTGGCCGCGTGCTGGTCAGGGCGGGAGCCAGTAGGCCAGGCAGTGGGCCTGATAGATGCCGAGGCGATAGGCACAGAGCACGGCAGCGTCAGGCAGTCTGCCCCTGGAGCAGGGCACAAATTCGGCGCGAGGACGCGCACCTGCTCTTGCCAATTTGCGGTTGGAGGAGGGGGGCGGTTCCAAACCCACAACCCCATTGAGGGAACGTCAGCCCCCCTCCCTCTTCCGACCGAGGCAGCAGGCGAGCGGGGCGCCTGCGGCTCTGACCAACCGCCGTCTGACGGTGATCCGGATTTTCCGACGTCGGACGCCAACAAGGTGCTCCATCAGCCGGTCATGGTTACGGAAGTGCTCGCTTACCTCGCCCCTGCGCCTGGCAAGATTATCCTGGACGCAACACTCGGTGTGGCCGGCCACGCTCGTGTTATTGCGCCGCGCCTTGTCCCGGGAGGAATACTGATAGGGCTTGACCGCGACCCGGCGATGGCCGCTGCGTCGAAGTCGGTTCTGGCGGGTGTGGGCGGGTCCGTTGGGGTCCGCATCTTTGTGGCCAACTACGCTGAAATGGGGGAGGTTCTGTGCGCTGCAGGTGTGCCCGTTGTTGATGGCATCCTGATGGATTTGGGCGTGTGCTCGGCGCAGTTGGATGCCGCCGAGCGGGGATTCTCCTACCGCGCTGACGGCCCGCTCTCAATGCAGATGACACCGGAGGCGGGAGCCAGCGCCGCGGACTTGGTCAACACACTACCCGAGGCGGAATTGGAGCGCATTATCCGCGAGTATGGGGAGGAGCGCTGGGCGAGGCGGATAGCGCGGGCGATTGTGGTGGCACGTCAGCGCAGTCCCATCACCCGAACTCTGCAGTTGGCTGAAATTATTGCGCAGAGTGTGCCTCCCGGCCCGCGGCGCTCGCATCCGGCGCGGCGCACGTTTCAGGCGCTGCGCATTGCCACTAATCGGGAACTGGAGCACCTTAAAAGCGCCCTTACCCAGATACACCGTTACCTGCGGCCGGGCGGGCGGCTGGTCGTCATTGCCTATCATTCACTGGAAGACCGCCTGGTCAAGATGACATTGCGGCGCGGCGCGCAGGCAGGCTGGTTCGCTGTGCTGACGCCTAAGGTGGTGCGCCCCTCGGCAGCAGAGGCACAGCAGAATCCTCGCGCGCGCAGCGCCAAGTTGCGTGCTGCGGAGCGCTGCGCCGGACTAGATGTGCGTGACGCGGGCACCGGGAGGGAGGTGCTGCGATGAAAGTGGCGAAAATTGCGGCACTGTTCGCGCTCCTAACCTTGCTGGGTTTGGGCCTTGCCTGGCAGCGCGTTGGCATTATCGCCCGCGGATACGAAATCAGGCGGCTGGGAGTTGCCAAGGCAGACCTGGAACGACGTCAGCGTGATCTTCTCTGCGAGATTGGCGCACTGTCGGCTCCGGACGCGATGGCGCAACGCCTACAGGTGTTTAATGTCAGGCTTGCCCGACCGGAAAGTCTGCGCCAGTTCGGCGCGTCTGGTATTGCCCGGTTGGCCCATCACCAGGAATGTCCGCCGACAGTGCGGCAACCAACTCGTCGTGTAGTCGTGCGGCAGGGAAAGCACGTGGTCTTGGTGGCCAGACATGCGCGCTGATGCTGTGGAACATCCATTTGGCCGGCGCTGTCGCTGGGTGGCGGGTCTGCTCCTGGCGGGTTTTGGTGCCTTGGCGCTGCGCCTCATCTGGGTACAGGTGGTAGAGCACCCGAAGTGGTCGCACCGTGCCGCGCAGCAGGAGTTCACACAGGTCACGATTCCCGCCGAACGGGGGGCGATTTTCGACCGGAACGGTCGCCGCCTCGCCACCAGCCGGGATGTGTGGTCAGTCTGGGCCGACCCGAAGTTTGTTGAGGATGCCGGGGCAACTGCCGGTGCCTTGGCAAGGGAGCTTGGTCTGGAAGAGGCGCAGGTGCGTGCGCGCCTAGAACAGCCGCGGCGCTTCGTCTGGCTCAAGCGCAAGGTTGGTGCCCCCGAGGCCGAGGCCGTGCGACGACTAGATCTGGCTGGCGTTGGCCTCCAGCGCGAGAGCCTACGCACCTATCCTGAAGGCGTACGCGCCTGCCATGTCCTCGGTTTCGTCAACATTGACAACATCGGGCAGGAGGGTTTGGAAGCGCGCTTTGATGCGTTGCTGCGCGGTGCCGACGGGGCAGCCATCCTGCGTGTGGACGGCAGGCGACGCCCCATCTGCGATGCCTCCATGCCCATCATTGAGCCGCAGCATGGCGAGAATCTGGTTTTGACCCTTGATGCCAACATCCAAGCCATTTGCGAGGAGGAACTGGAGGCTGCGGTGCGGCGATGGCGGGCGAAGAGCGGCGTGTCCATCGTCATGGACCCCTGCAGCGGCGATGTCCTGGCCCTGGCTTGTCTCCCGAACTTTGACCCGAACCATTTCAGCGAGTGCCCCGCCGACGCGCGGCGCAATCGCGCGGTTGTTGACTACTATGAACCGGGTTCCTCCTTGAAGCCTGTGGTCGCCGCGGCGGTCTTGGAGACCGGTCTCGCGGCTCCAACCACGCGCTTTGATTGCCACATGGGCGAGTGGCGTGTCGGCAGCCGTGTCCTTCACGATGTCCATGGCTACGGCATGTTGACGCTGGTGGAGGTGGTGGAGAAGTCGTCCAACATCGGCATTGCCCAGGTGGCCGCCCTCCTCGGTCCACGGGGGCTGTATCAGACGGTGCGTGCCTTCGGATTCGGCGAGCCCACGGGAATTGAGTTGCCGGGTGAAACGGCGGGCATGGTGCATCCGCTCCGGTATTGGACTAGTTACAGCATGACCTCGGTGCCCATGGGACAGGAGATAGGTGTAAGCGCACTGCAACTGGCACGAGCCTTTTGCGTGTTCGCTAACGGCGGTTATCTGGTGTCGCCACGTTTGGTGGCCGGCAGTGTCACTCCGGATGGGATGACATTGCGTGAGCATTTCGGCCGCCCAGCGCCGCGTCGGGTGTTAAGCCGCGGGGTGGCCGAGTTCATGGCACGACAGGTGCTGGCGGGTGTGGTGGAGCGCGGCACGGGTAAGGCCGCCCGGCTGGCCGGATACAGCGTTGGCGGTAAGACGGGAACTGCGCAGGTAACGCGACCTGGTGGGCGAGGTTACGAGCCAGGGGCATATATCGGCACCTTTGTCGGCTTCGCGCCGGTGGAGGCGCCGCGCTTTGTGGTGCTGGTCTCGCTGGAGCGGCCAGTGGGCACACATTATGGCGGAACGGTGGCCGCCCCTACAGTCGCCCGCATTCTTGAGCGTTCATTGGCGTATGCCGGTGTGCCGCCGCGCGTGGGTGCGACGGCTATGCGTTGAGGCTGGAAAGGTCGGGCGCGCCATGGGCGAGCAGAGCGACTGGAGCAATGGTGGACCGGGTATGCGTCTCTCGGCGCTGGTCAAGTGTCTCCCCGGCATGACCACTTGGTCGGGGCCTGACCCCGTTGTATGTGCGGTGGTGGATCACAACGCGCGGGCGCGACCTGGGGCGCTGTTCGTTGCCGTTACCGGCCACACGCGCGACGGTCACGTTTATGCCCACGAAGCGGCGCGTCGCGGGGCGGTGGGGGTGGTCAGCACACGGCCCCTAGACCTCCCGCCAGAAGTGCCCCAGATTCTGGTCAAGGACAGCCGCCGCGCGCTGGCGGCCCTATGCAACACCTTCTACCGCCAGCCCTCTCGGGACCTCCAGGTGGTGGGTGTGACCGGGACCAATGGCAAGACGACCACGTGCTATCTCCTGCGTTCCATCTTTGAAGCGGCGGGTCGCCGCACCGGCTACCTCGGCACCGTGCTCTACAATACTGGCCGGCGCATACTGCCGGCTCCCAATACAACTCCGGGTCCGGCGGACCTGCACGCGCTCCTCAGCGAAATGCGCGATGCTGGGCTGCACTGCGCGGTGATGGAGGTTTCCTCACACGCCCTGATGCAGCATCGCACTGATTTCATCCACTTTGCCGCGGGCGTCTTCACTAATCTTTCCGAGGAGCACCTGGATTATCACGGGACCATAACCAAGTATCGCAACGCCAAAGGACGCCTCTTTCGACAACTGGGCGCGCGTGCCTTCGCCATCATCAATGCGGACGACCGGCATTCGGCCTATTTCCGCGAGCACACCGCGGCCCAGGTGGTGCTCTACGGTTTCGCACGCGAGGCATCCGTGCGTGCTGAGGATTGCGCGGTGACGCTGGACGGCTCGCGATTCCGTCTTATTGCCCCCCAGGGGGCCGTGGCAGTGGACTCGCCGCTCCCAGGCCTGCACAACGTCCACAATTCCCTCGCCGCTGCTGCCACGGCCCTCGCCCTTGATTGTTCGCTCCAGGCCGTGAAAGCGGGCCTAGAGCATCCAGAACCGGTGCCTGGTCGTTTGGAGAAAGTCTGCTGCGGACAGCCATTCCACGTGTTTGTGGACTACGCCCACACGCCGCAGGCGCTGGAGGCAGTGTTGCGGGCGCTGCGGCCACTGGTGCGGGGTGCCCTCATCGTGGTGTTTGGTGCGGGCGGCGATCGCGACCAGCTGAAGCGGCCGAAGATGGGCGCAGTGGTGGAGCGCTACGCTGACGCGGTATGGATTACCAACGACAACCCGCGTTCCGAGGATCCGATGGCGATCATCCGTGCAATTCGGGCCGGCATGGTGCAGACAGCGAAGATTCGCGTGGAGGCAGACCGCAGGGAGGCGATTGCGCAGGCTCTCGGCTACGCGCGGGCCGGTGACCTCGTCCTTATTGCTGGCAAGGGACACGAGACGCAGCAGATTTTTGCCGACCGGGTGATTGAATTTGACGACCGGAAGGTCGCCCGGGAGATTCTGGGCGCCCGCTGGTCGGGCGCGCCGACGGCAGTTTCTCCAGCATGATTGCGACATGAGACATTCTGCTCAGGAGTGCCGTTGGCGCGAGGTGTAACCAAAATGTTGAGCTTGGGCTGTGTGGAGATCGTGGAGGCTATCGGGGGACGCCCGGAAAGGAGGGTACAAATAACGGGCGTCTCCACCGATAGCCGGGGAACTCAACCCGGCGACCTCTTTTTTGCCCTCAAGGGGGAGAGGTTTGACGGACATGATTTTGTGCGTGATGCGTTTTCCCGCGGGGCGGCGGCTGCTGTTGTCTCGCGCCCGGTGGCGGGACTGGAGCCGCACCATTACTGCATCATGGTGCCCGATACGATCCGCGCCCTTGGCGACCTGGCTCGTTTCTGCCGCCGGCGCTGGGGGGGCACCGTCATTGCCATCACCGGCAGCAACGGGAAGACGACCACAAAGGACATGGTGCATCACATTCTTGCTGGCGAGCGGCGGGCGCGCAAGGCGCAGCATAGTTTCAATAACCACATCGGCGTGCCGCTCACCATCTTCGCGCTGGAAGCGGACGACAAATATGCCGTTCTGGAAATGGGCACCAGTGCTCCGGGCGAGATTGCGCGTTTGGCGGAGATTGCCGAGCCGGACGTGGGCGTGGTGACTAATGTGGCGCCGACACATCTGCAAGACTTGGGTAGCGTGCGTGGGGTGGCAGTGGAGAAGGGGGCGCTGGTGGCCGCACTGCGCGCGGAGGGGATGGCAGTGCTGAACGGCGACAACGTCTGGTGTCGTCGGATGGCACGAGACTGTCGCGCCCGGGTGGTTACTTTTGGCTTCGGTCGCGGCGCCACAACGCGGGTCGTGGCGCTGGAGTGGCTGGAGTGGGGGACGCGCTTCCGGACGAAAGACGGCGCCGTGTTTGAACTGGTGGTGCCGGGGCGGCACAACGTGCTGAACGCCCTTGCGGCCATTGCGGTGGGCCGCGAACTCGGCCTTACAGACGCGGAGATGGCCGAGCGCCTGCGCACCTTTGAACTGCCGCCGATGCGGCTGGCGCGTCGGGACGTGGGCGGCATCACTCTCATCAATGACGCCTACAATGCAAATCCCGCCTCAATGGAGGCAGCGCTGGACGTTTATGCGGCGCTGCCGGTGCGCGGGCGGCGCTTTGTGGTCTTTGGCGACATGCTGGAATTGGGCCGCCGCTCACGCCGCCTGCACGAAGACCTCGGTGCGCGTGTCGCGCAAGCGCGACTGGATGGGTTGTGGACAGTGGGCGAGGAAAGCCGCTGGACTGCTGTCGCGGCGCGGGCGCACAATCCGGCGCTACGGGTTCAGGAAGCGCGTCATCTGGAGGAGGCGGCCATCCAGATACTCAGCGTGCTCATGCCGGGTGATGCCGTGCTGATCAAGGGGTCGCGGCGGATGAACCTGGACAGGCTACTTGACCTCCTCGTGGCGGGACTTGCCGCCGGCGAGGGAGTTGAGGCGATGGTGCAACCGGAGGCCGCCGGTAAACGGTGCGACCCGAATGGCCAGGAAGGGCAACGATGTTCTACCTCTGGCTGAAGACGATGTTACCAGAGAATCCCGCCGTGGCACGTATCACGACACAGGCGGGCTTGGCAGCGCTCTCAGCATTTGCCTTCAGCCTTGTCTTCGGGCGCCTGCTGATTCGTCTCTTCCGGCGTCGCGGGGTGATAGAGGATGTGGCAAAGCCGGACTCCGCAACACTGGATCGCCTGCACAGCGTGAAGCGCGGGACGCCGACGATGGGCGGGTTGATGATTCTCGCGGCAACGCTGGCAAGTACGCTGCTTTGGGCGAACGTCCGTGACGGTCTCGTGCTGCTGGGACTGGGCACGCTGCTGGGCCTGGGGGCGCTGGGATTTGCCGATGACTATCTGAAGTTGACGCGGCGACCGCGACGTGGCCTGAGGGCACGCACCAAACTGGCTGGTCAACTCATGGTGGGTCTGGTTGTCGGTGTTCTTTTGTGGCGAGGAACTCATACCGCTCCAGCCGATGGGCACGTGTTGTCCTCGCTGGTGGAGGGCGGTGTGCGTCTGGGGCCCTGGTTTGCCGTCTTAGCAGCACTGGCCATCGCGATTATGTCAAACGGGGTGAATCTGACAGATGGAGTGGATGGCCTGGCTGGAGGTTGTGTGGCGTTGGCAATGCTGGCATTGGCAGCACTAGCTGGCGTCATGTGCCACGCGGCTCTGAGCGTAACTCTGGGATTGGGCCACATGCCAGAGGCACGGGGATTGGCAGTGCTCTGCGCGGCGGTGGGCGGGGCGACGCTCGGGTTCCTCTGGTACAACGGCCACCCGGCCCAGATTTTCATGGGCGATACCGGCAGCCTCGCACTCGGTGGTCTTCTCGGCTTTGTGGCGGTGGCGCTTAGACAGGAGATGCTCGTCCTTCTGCTGGGCTGTGTATTCGTCGTTGAACTGCTCTCGGTGGTTCTTCAAGTGGCGTGCTTCAAGGCGACTGGGCGGCGGCTATTCCGCTGTTCGCCTATTCATCACCATTTTGAGTTCGCCGGCTGGCCGGAGACGAAGGTGACGGTGCGTTTCTGGATTGTGATGGTAGTTGCCCTGGTCTGCACGGTGGCATTGTTTCGGGTGTCGTGATGGTTGAGGAATTGTGGCACCGCGAGCGGCTGCGGCGCTCATCAGAGGTCATGGTGGTGAGCATGTCGGCGCTTATCTGTCTGGGTCTGGTAATGCTCTACAGCGTCACAGCGGCGCAGGCGGTGGGCGGAGCTGGCGGGTGGGCTGCACTCCAGAAACGCTTGGTGTGGTTGCTTCTGGGGGCCGTCGGCCTAGTGATCGCATGGCGTGCGGACCTTGGTTTTCTTGCGCGGCAATACCGCTGGGCGCTGGTGGTTGCGGTGGCGTTGCTTTTGCTGGTTTTCGTTCCGGGTTTGGGCGTGAAAATAAATGGCGCGCGGCGCTGGATTCGCCTCGGTAGCCAGAGCCTCCAGCCAGCCGAATTTGCCAAGTGGTGTCTGGTGGTCTTTGTAGCGGGCATGGCGGCGAGTCTGGGAAGACAGCTGCGCGATTTTCGCCGCGGATTCCTCCCTGCGTCTGCGGCCATTGGGTTGGTTAGTGCACTGATAATTGTAGAGCCCGACTTTGGCACGGCGGCGCTTATGGGTGTGGTGGGAGGAGTGCTTCTCCTGGTGGCAGGGGCGCGGTGGGCACATTTGGCGGCAGTGGGCGGGGCAGGAGCGCTGTGCGTGGCGCTGCTTGTTGCCCGCTCCCCGGAACGGCTGACGCGCGTCTTCGCCTTCCTGGAGCCGGAAAAATACAGTCAGGGTGCTGCCTATCAGCAGATGCAATCGCTCATTGCCCTCGGCTCCGGCGGCATGTTCGGCAAAGGACTAGGCGCGAGTGGGCGTAAGTTGTTCTTTCTGCCCGAGGCGCCCAGTGACTTCATCTTTGCCATCATTGGCGAGGAACTGGGGCTGATAGGTGCATTGGCGGTGGTCGCACTTTTTGCCGTGTTTGTCTTCCATGGTCTGCGGATCGCAACGTTGGCCCGTGACTCCTTTCGGGCGCTGGTGGCGCTCGGGGTAACCTTCGCCATCGGATTCCAGGCGCTCATTAATCTTGCGGTCGTGGCGGGTTGCGCCCCAACGAAAGGCATCGCGCTACCTTTCATCAGCCTTGGCGGTTCGTCGCTGGTGGCCATGATGATCGGCACCGGCCTGGTGCTGGCGGTGGCGCGAGCAGAGATAGCTGCAGCGAAGGCGCAAGCGACTATGGAGCCGGCCATGACCGGTGTTCTCGCGGAGGGTGTGCATCATGGTTAGCCAGCAGGTGCACCCGCGGGTGATCTTTGCCGGCGGCGGTACGCTGGGACATCTCATGCCGGGCTGGTGCGTTTGCGAGGAGGTGCGCCGACTCTGGCCGCAGGGTGCCTATCTCTTTGTCGCGGGCAGTAAGGATTGGGATGCGGATTTCATGCGGCAGCGGGGTGTTGCCGTTTGGACTTTCGCGGGCCGGCGGTGTCCGCCAGCTTGGACACCGCATCCGTGGGCACGACCAGAGTTATTCGCGCATGGTGCTGGCAACCTGCTGGAGGCAGTGGGTCTGATGCGGCGCTATCGCCCGCAGGTAGTGGTTGGCCTAGGTGGACATCTCTCCATTCCCGTGGTGCTCGGCGCCATTCTCACCGGAGTCCCGGCAATTCTCCTGGAGCAGAATGCCTATCCTGGCCGGGCTAACCGTTTCCTGTCGCGTTGGGCCGAGTGTGTCTGCTGCTCGTGGCGAGGAAGCGAGCGCTGGCTGGCAAGGCCGGAGCGGGCGGTGCTGACGGGGAATCCTATCCGGCGCGGCATTGGGCCCGCCATGCCCACCGCAGGCGATTTCCATCAGTTCGGCCTGCGTCCCGGGAAGCGGACGCTTCTTGTGTTGGGGGGCAGTCGTGGGGCAGTCGCGCTCAATGAAGCCGTGTTGGCAGCGCTGCCGATACTGGCGAAGCGGCGCGAGTTACTCCAGGTGGTTCATGCTGCCGGCCCAGCCGGGGTTGCCAGCGTGCGTCGGGCTTATGAGGCCGCGAATGTGCAGGCAGCGGTGCAATCTTTTATTGAAGATATGGCGGCGGCGTACCGCGTGGCCGACCTGGTGTTCTGCCGCGCGGGCGGCACCACTTTAGCAGAGGTGTGCGCGGCAGGCAGACCAGCCATTGTCGTGCCCTATCCCTATGCTGCGGAGGGTCATCAGCATGCGAACGCAGCGGTGGTGGCCGGGGCGGGAGCGGCGTTGGCTGTGGATCAGTCGCGGTTGACCGGAGACCTCTTGGCCCATCTTGTGCTCGGTTTGTTGGGGGAGCCGATGCGGCTTGAGAAGATGGCACAAAACAGTCGTAGCCTCGGCCGTCTTGAGGCTACCGCTGCTGTTTTGAAGCAGGTTCAGGGTCTTATTTTGTCGCGTTGTCTGACGCCTGCAATTTTGGATGAGCGGGCAAGAGAAGCGGCGCCGTTGTTCCGGCCAATAGTGCGGGGGGAGCGCGCATGACTCTCTACCGGTCTGCCGATGGAGGAGGGACGTCTGTTGTGAACGGCCAGAGCCCGTGGGCAGGCAAGCGTGTGCACTTCATCGGCATTGGCGGCACGGGGATGCGCGGCGCAGCGCGCATGCTATTACAGCAGGGATGTCTTGTTTCAGGTTCCGACCTCCACGATTCGGAGTGGCTGCGCGACCTGCGGGCGCAGGGTGCACGCATATACGTCGGCCATCATGCTTCTCAGTTGCCGGCACGGGTGGATTTGGTCGTCATCACGGCTGCCATTCCTTCCGATAACCCGGAATTGCGCTGTGCGCAGGCACGCGGCACGCGCGTGATGAAGTATGCCGAACTGGTCGGGGAACTGATGCTCGGGCATGAGGGAATTGCCATCAGCGGGACACATGGCAAGACCACGACAACAGCGCTGACTGCTTGGCTTTTGCGCCGCGCGGGATGCGACCCAAGTTTCGTTATTGGGGGTGAGGTGCCGCAATTGGGCGGCAACGCGCACCTAGGAGCAAAGTGCGGCAAAGGTAACTACTTTGTGGTGGAGGCGTGCGAGTACGACCGATCGTTTTGGCATCTGCACCCGAAGTATGCAGTGATTACCAATGTAGATCGTGACCATTTGGACTTCTATGGCAACCTCGAAAGTATCGTGGCTGCTTTTGCTGGTTTCTGCCGCGGAATGATGCCGGGGGGTTTTTTGCTCGTCAATGGGGATGACGCCAATGCTTTGCGTGCGGCGCGGTCAGCGCCTTGCCCAGTCACAACTTACGGGTGGGGTGCCGGCCTGGATTGGCGTGTGGTGGACTACTGTTGCGACTCCTCGGTTGGAGGGGCGCGGTCGCGCTTCTGGTTGGAACATGGAGATGAGCGCCTGGGTCCATTTGAGATTGCGTTTCCGGGTGCGCACTATGCGTTCGATGCGGCGGCAGCAGCAATTGTCTGCCTTGGGCTTGGGGTAGTGCTGGAGACCGTCACAGAGGGCATCGCCTCCTATCGTGGCACGCGGCGGCGCTTTGAGGAAGTGGGCTTTGTGCGGGGAGTGCGGATCATTGACGACTATGGCCATCATCCCACCGAGATTGCTACGACTCTGGCGGCCGCACGTCAGAAATTTCCGAAGAACCGCATTTGGTGCGTTTTTCAGCCGCACCAATACAGTCGCACACGGCTTTTGCTGGAAGAATTCGCACGTGCATTCGGTGTGGCAGACCGCGTCATCGTGCCGGACATCTACTCGGTGCGTGACAGTGAAGCGGACAAGGAGGCGGTCTCCTCTTACGACTTGGTGCAGCGCATGCGCGCCTTGGGAGTTACCGCTGAACACATTTCTACTTTGATAGCGGTGGTGGAACGTCTGGTGGAGGCGGTTGAGCCGGGTGACGTCGTAGTCACCATGGGGGCTGGTTCTGTTGACCAGGTGGGGCGGCACTTGCTTTATCGTTTGCGCGGCGGGGCTACAGAAGGAGCCAGCCGTGAGTGTGCTGACTGTTCCCCTGCGGCGTAATGAGCCGCTGGCGCGGTATACGACGTTTGGTATCGGCGGCACGGCAGACTGGTTCTTTGAGCCGCGCACGGTCGCCGAACTGTCCGAGGCATGCCGCATGGCGCACTCGCTGTGTACCGAGGTGCGTATCCTGGGCGGTGGCAGCAATCTCCTCATCAGTGATGCGGGCGTACGCGGGGCAGTAATTTCAATGCGGCGGTTTGAGACGCGGCTCATTGAGCCAATTGCAGCGACCATGGTGCGAGTATCGGCGGGAGTACGATTGGCGCGACTGGTGCGCCACTGTGCCAAGCACGGTCTGGCCGGGCTGGAGTGCCTGGCGGGCATTCCCGGTACGGTAGGGGGTGCCATCGCCATGAATGCTGGTGGTATAGGGGGAACCATCGGCAGCCTGGTGGCGTGGCTGGACGTGATGCACCCCGATGGCGCTATGCGCCGCTTGTCCGCTGAAGAGGTAGCGTGGGGTTACCGTTCTACAAACTTGGGTGAACTGGTTGTGGTCTTCGCTGGCCTGCGCCTGACCCCGAGACCTGTGGAGGAGGTGGTAGCACAGTTGGAGCGTACGCTGAGTTGCAAGCGCACGGCACAGCCACTGACCATGCCAAGCGCTGGGTGTTTTTTCCGCAATCCGGCGGGTGATTATGCCGGACGTCTGGTGGACCAGGCCGGGCTGAAGGGGCATCGTGTTGGTGGGGCGATGGTCTCGCGCAAACACGCCAATTTTTTGGTCAATCGTGGCGGGGCTACTGCGCGGGATGTCCTGGAACTGGTCCGCCAAGTGCGGCGGGCAGTTTTGGAGCGCTTTCACGTGGAATTGCAGAACGAGGTGCATTGCTGGGTTTGATCCGGCGCAGAAGGAGACAGGCAGTGGCAAGGTTACGAGTTGCGGTGGTGATGGGCGGTGTTTCGTGCGAGCGTGATGTTTCTTTGCGCTCCGGGCGCTGTGTGGCGGCGGCGCTCCAGCAGAAAGGTTACGAGGTCGTGCCTATAGATCTGTGCTGCGAAAGTATAGATGAGATTGTGGCGGTGCGGCCCGATGTGGTCTTCATCGCCTTGCACGGTGAGTTTGGTGAGGACGGCACAATCCAGGCACTGCTGGAACAGGCGGGGTTGGCCTTCACCGGTTCGGGCGCGGTGGCCAGTCGTCTGGGCATGGACAAGGTGGCGGCCAAGCGCTGCTTCATCACGCATGGTGTTTCCACCCCCCCTTTCCGCCTCATTAGCAAACTGGATACGTGGGGCCAGCTTGGGCGCGCGATGGGCGAGATAGGCCTGCCGCTGGTTGTCAAGCCGCTTCGTCAAGGCTCGTCCATTGGCGTGGCCATTGTTGAGGAGATTGAGGCAGTTGTCAGTGCACTGCGCGACGCCTTTGCTTATGGTGACGAGGTGCTCCTGGAGCAGAAGATTGAAGGCCGGGAATTGACGGTAGGGGTGCTGGCAGAGCGTGCGCTGCCAATCATCGAAGTGCGGCCGCGTCGTCCTTTCTTTGACCGCGAGGCCAAGTATGTTGATCCGGCCACGCTCTATATTACTGCGCCGGAGCTGGATGAGTTGACCTATGGGGTGGTGCAGGATGTCGCGGTGCGCGCGCATCTTGCTATCGGTGCCCGCGATTTTTCGCGGGTTGACCTAATACTCGCGGAGGACGGTCGTCCCTTCGTTCTGGAGGTGAACACGATCCCGGGGCTCACCGAGCGCAGCCTTCTTCCGTTGGCAGCGCAGGTAGCAGGTCTCAGTTTCGCTGAACTCTGCGACAGCATCGTGCGCATGGCGTTGTTGCGCTCGCCGACTGCGGCGGCCGACACAGCTTCGCACCTTGCCGAAGCCACGGCAGGCCGCGAGGTCGTTCCTCCCGTGGTGGCCGCCTCGGCCTGAAGGCAGGGGTGAAAGATGGCGTGGTGGTTCGGCCACAGAGAAAGGGCTGCCGGCGCGGCTGAGCGCAACCGGCACTGGCTCTTCGGGGCGCGCACGGTGACGGGTGACGGCGCGGCACGATGGCGCTCGCCAGCGCTCATCGGAGCCATTTGTGCCTTGGTGGTGGTCGGCGGCTGGTTGGGGTTCCGCGCTCTCTGGCGGTATATGGTGGATCTTCAGGAGTTTCGTGTCTATCCCGGCACCATTGAATTAGGACGCACCGTGGAATGGCTGGACAGCCAGGCGTTTCGCCAAGACCTTCTTCGACGGGATGTGGCGGGGGTTCTTGTGCGCGACGGCCAGTTGCGCGGCTACAGCATTCTTGCCCCAGACTTGAGCCGTGTGGTAGCGCGTGCATACGAACAGAGTCCCTGGGTACGCCGCACCCTTTCGGTCCGCCGGTGCTTTCCCAACCGCCTCCAGGTGCAACTTGACCTCCGCCGACCTTACACTTGGGTGGAATACCGGGGGCATTCCTACCTGGTGGACCGTGAAGGGGTATGGCTTGATTCGCGTATCTATCGCGTGCCAGCGGGTGGGCTGAGATGTGCGCCCATTCGCATTACTCAGGTGGAGCACCAGCCGGTGCTGGGCAAGGTTTGGGACGATCCCGGAGTCCAACTCGGTCTGGACATGGCGCGTTACATTGAAGCTAATGAGGCGCTTTTCCAGCGCTTCGGCCTGCGCGGGGTTGAGATACGTCAGGAAGGATCTCTTACTGGCGGTAATCGCAATTGTGCCGTGCTAATGACCGGCGTGGGTACGGAGATCAGGTGGGGCAGTTCGCCATATCAGTCCCCAGCGCGTGCAGGCTCAGAAGTCAGCCCCAGCACAAAGGTGCGTGCCCTGCGCGCCATTCTCCAGGAACATGGCGCCGAACTGGGTGAGTTTGAGTACATTGACGTGCGCTGGGACCGGCCTGCACTCAAACCCCGCAGTGCATCTCGCCGACCGTTCCCCCAAGTCTGACGTCTGGTTGTGCCCGACAGGTTACTCTGGGCAAAAAATTAGAGGAAATTTTTCACTTGCAATCGCCGGGCGTGGTATTATATTATAAAGACATTCGTATAGCTGCTGCGCAGGAAAGTCCGCAGCCCGGTTTCTGCATCCTTGTGCCACCAACCAGGCAGGCTCGGCTCACCTGAGTCAGTGGATCGGCCAACGCACCAGACGGGTGCGGAGAGCCGTGGAGTACAGCGAAGTCCACTGCGCCAGTTGAATAACGCTGTCAGCGGGTGGTTTCTATAGAGAAATGGCAACACCAAACAGGCGATCGTCGTCGGTGCTCCGAGTTCCTACCGATTGCTGGATCATATCATAAGGAGATGAGCCTGCTGATTGAAAAGGTGGAAGGACAATCGCCAGCACGCGCTCGAGTGGTTGCCGCCAGGACACAGGCGGAAGTGGGAGTTCAATCGGGCGGTGGTGCCTTTCTCTTTTCTTGCCGCAAGGTTGCCAGCATCGCCATCAACACTTTTCGGGAAAGCATCCGCCAGCCGGTCTTCGGGGTTATCATGGCGGTGGCTTTCGCACTTATCGTCCTCAGCCCGATGTACACGCTTTTTACCCTGATGGAAAGCCCCAAACTCATCAAGGATATGGGGCTGGCCACCATTTTGCTGGCAGGATTGCTCCTTAGCGCGTTTTCAGCCGGCAATGTCATCTCGGCGGAGATAGAGAACAAAACGGCGCTGACGGTATTATCAAAGCCGGTCGGCCGGATTGAGTTTATCCTAGGCAAGTATCTTGGGGTGGCGTTGTCACTGCTGCTAGCGGGATATGTGCTTTCTGTGGTGCTGATTCTGACGGTAGCGGCGGGGGCGTTTGAGGCCGATTTGCAAGTCGTACACCGGTGGGTGGTGTTCGGCATGATCGGCGCTGGGGTGCTGACGGTGGGCACCGCACTCTTCGCCAATTACTACATGGACCGTCCATTTGCCTCCACGGCAGTGCTCCTTGCTGTCCCTTTCTTCACAGCCTGTCTGTTGGTCTTCCTCGTGTGGACGCCGCCGCCGGAGATGGTTACCTATTATGTCAAGGTGGATCCCCAGGTGGCGCTGGGATGCTTTCTGGTCATGTGTGCGTTGTTTGTGCTGGGGGCTGTGGCGGTGGCGGCTTCTGTGCGCTTGAACATGGTCCTCAATGTGACATTGTGTGCCGGCGTCCTGCTGTTGGGGCTCCTCAGCGATTATCTCTTCGGTCGGTTTGCCTGGCGATATGAAGTTGCCGATGTGGTTTATGCTGAGAGCAATTTCGGGCGTCCGGAACAGGAAGAGTTTTTCAAGGCCGCGGCCACCGCTTTGGATCGCATCTCGCCCGCGATGACGTCGGCAGTATTGGCGTCAGCACGGCAGCGGGGGATTGAACTGGCGCGGCCACAGGGCATGACAGAGTTCGTACTGGCCAATCTTGGGGAATTTGAGACGCACGACACTTCCGTGCCGAAGTTGGCTGGTAACGCGGCGACCATGGTACGCCACGGGGTGCGGGTGGGCGCACTGGAGGCCAAGTATCTCACCTTACTCGGCGAAGGGAAGAAGGCCTACTATGTGGCTGCGGGGAACCGGTTGCTGGGTGTTATTGGTCTGTTGGATAAAAGCAGTTTGCCAGCCCGCGTGGCGCATGCGTTGGTGCCGAATCTGCAGGTTTTCTGGATAGCCCAGGCGCTGGCAGCGGAGCGGCCAGTGCCGGTGAGTTACGCATTTTCGGCCGGAGGATATGCTGCACTCTATAGTCTGGCCATGCTCTGTCTGGCGGTCTTGTTGATTGAGAGACGGGAGATCTCGTAGCGTCGTCGCAATATCGCCCTTGGGTTGGGGCTGGAGACGTCGGAAGGCGTGACGGATTATTGAAGGGAGTGAGAGAGGTGCGAAAACTTTCGCGCAAAAGAGCCGAGTCGGTGGCGCTGTATGCCTTTCTCATGCAGGCCTTCTTGAGCGGCTGCACCTTCTTTATTGCTGCTTGGTGCAAGTCGCAGGCGGCCTGGGCATCGGCGTGGGTATTGCTGTTGGGCCTACCAGTCTGGCTCCTGTCGTGGCTCCTGTTGCGGCAACGACGCTTGGCGGAGGAGGAGGCGGCGGAGTGGGAACGTCTGGAGGCAGAGCGCAAGGCGGGGGGGGGAGAACGCACGTCGTTGTTTGTGGCTGGCGAGCAGGAGGCTTTTATTGCCCAGACGCGTCTGCGGCAGTTGGAAAAATATCTGTTGCCAACCGGGTCGCTGATTGTGGCAGTGCTTTTTGGTCTGCTGGGCGCGCTCCTCTTCCTGGCCCGGTGGCGCGAAGGTCGCATCCCGGTGGCGGAGAATGCCAACTTGGGGGCTGCCCTCCTCCTGTGCGAGTCGTTCATTCTCTTCCTAGTGGGCATGTATGCGCGCGGCATGGCGCGGCAGGCGGAGTGGCGGCCGCTGCGGGCGGGGGCCTCGTTCATGATGGCCGGATCACTCGCCCTGTGCATCTCGGGCCTGGGTTTGGCGGCCTGGGGCCTACAATTTAAACTGATCGAGCAGGTTGCGGCGCTGATTATCCCCGCGCTCATGGTGCTGACGGCAGTAGAAATCCTGCTCAACTTCATTCTTGATTTCTACCGCCCGCGCATCCCCGGCCAGGAAGCGCGCCCGTCCTACGACAGCCGTCTGCTCGGCCTTCTTACGGAGCCGGGTGGCATCCTACGTACAGCGGCAGCCACGCTTGATTACCAGTTCGGGTTCAAGGTCTCGGAGACGTGGTTTTATCGCTTCTTGGAGCGGGCGATTGCGCCGCTGTTGCTCTTCCAAGGCGTGGCCTTCTATCTGTTGACCTGTGTCCTCGTCGTCGGTCCCGAACAGCAGGCGATTATTGAGCGTTGGGGGCGGCCGATTCGGGCAGAGGCCAGCGGCGCCGGGGAGGCGACTGTGCGTGTCTTCGGCCCCGGACTGCACCTGAAATGGCCATGGCCTATTGAGCGCGCCTATCGCTTCCCTGCTCTCCAGGTGCAGGAAATCGCAATCGGTGGCGAAGGTGTGGTTGAGGGGGCTAAGTTTATCTGGACACAGGAACATTTCAAAACAGAGTATCACTTCCTAGTGGCCACAAGGCTGGAGGAAGTGGGTGGTGCAGGCGGCGAGTCCGAGAAGGCGCCGCCTCCGGTGAACATGCTGGCGGCAAATATCGTTGTTCAATATCGCGTAAAACCCACACCAAAAGGCCTTTACGACTTCCGTTATCGTGTGGCGGATACGCGTGCGCTGCTGGAGGGGCTGGCCTACCGCGAGGCAACCCGCTATCTGGCACATGTGGACCTCCTGGAGGTCATGAGCAAAGGCCGCCGCGCCTGCGCCGATGTTCTAAAACAGCGCATTCAGGAGGCAGTTGACGCTGAAAATATGGGGGTTGACATTGTCTTCGTGGGCCTCACCAATATCCACCCGCCGGTTCAAGGGGAGGTCGGCATGGCATTTGAGCGGGTGGTGGCTGCCGAAGAGGAGCGCGTAGCAACAGTCCTTCAGGCGGTCGGCTATAAGAATCAGCAGGAGTATGGCGCCGTTGAGGAGCGAGCCAAGATACTGGCGACAGCACGCGGCGAGGCCTTTGAGCGAGTAAAGAACGCCGAGGGGGAGCGCGACCGTTTCATGTGCCAACTGTCCGCCTACCATGCAGCCCCCAGTGTCTTTCCGGTGCGCGAGTATTTACGAGCACTGGAGGCGGGCTTGAAGGACATCCGTAAGTATGTCCTACTGACCGAACATTTAAGCAACCTGACAATTCCCATCGACCTGCAGGAGGTGAAACGCCCCGAACTGTTTGATGTTGAACTCGGACGTCCGGAAGAAAAAAGAGAGAAGGGAAAGGAGAAGAAATGAGGCAGCAACTTTTCACCATCGTCGTCGCTTTTATCATTGCACTGGTGTTGCTCCTGTATCTGTTCAGTTTCCAGGTGCGCGAGACGGAATTGGCCATCGTCACCACCTTCGGCGCTCCCTCGCGCGTTATCACCGAGCCGGGTTTGTATTGGAAACTGCCCTGGCCGGTGCAGAAGGTGGAAAGGTACGATGGTCGCATACAGGTATTTGAAGACCGTATGGACGAAACGCTGACCCGCGACAAGAAGAATGTCCTCGTCACTGCCTGTGTCGGGTGGCGAGTGGCACCGGATAAGGAGGGGGCGCTGCTCTTCCGGCGCAGCACAGTCACATTTGAGGCGGCCAAGCGCAACCTCCTGTCGCTGGTCGGTGACCGCAAGAGTGACGTTATCGGTCGCTATGACTTGGCCAACTTTGTCTCGGTTGACCCGAAGCAGATGCAGTTTGAGAAGATAGAGAGCGAGATGCTCGCGGCTGTGGCTCCCTTCGCCCGCGAGAAGTATGGACTTGAGGTTGTGCTTTTCCGCATCAAGCGCCTGGAGTTGCCCAGTGCGGCCACCGACGCTGTGCAGAACCGCATGAAGGAGGAGCGCAACACCGAAGTGGAAAAATTCCGCGCTGAAGGCCAGGCAGAGGCCCAGCAGATCCGTTCGGAGGCCGAGCGGCAGCGCAAGAACATCGTGGCCATGGCCAATGCCGAGGCGCAGCGTATCCGCGGCGAGGGTGAAGCGGAGGTAGCCAAATATTCCAAGATCTTCGCTGAGCAGCCGGAACTGGCCAACTGGCTGCGCACTATCCGCGCCGTAGAGAACATCACCAAGACGCGCACTACGGTTGTCCTTGACAGCCGCAATACGCTGCTTGAAGCGATTACCCGCGACATCCATTTACCGGATGCCGCTCATGTTGAGCGGGCAGTAGGAGAGGTCGGCGCCGGTAAGCAAGAGGCCGCGACACCGGCACCCGCGCCCGCCAGCAAGGCCGCTGGCAAGCAAGGAGGCTGAGCCGTGGCTGAGTTCTTACACCCACACCCGCACGGCCGGGCCAAAGACTTGCACACTTTAGCGGCGGCACCGCCGCCTGATCCAGGCACGCAGTCTTTGGCCGATGCGCTTCGCATCAGTTTCTGGCTCCTCAAGGTCTTCGTCGTCATTGTGGTGATTGTGTACTTCTGTTCGGGGTTCTTTACAGTGGCCCCGGAGGAAGTTGCTCTGGTGCTGCGGTTCGGGACGATACGCACCGAGGAGCCGCTTGGTCCTGGTGCCCACTGGGCTTGGCCTTTTCCCGTGGACGAAGTGGTGCGCATCCCCGCTAAAAAAACCATGTACTTGGATATCGGCACTTTCTGGTACAAGATCCAGGAAAGCGCCGTCCAGCGCGCCTATGAAGGGACAGAGCGCTTCCCGGAGGGACAGGTGCCGGGTGGTGAGGGGGGTTATCTTCTCACCGGCGATCGGAACATCATCAACACCATGTGGCGCGTCTATTACCGGATTGCCGACCCCATCGCCTACTTCCGCCATGTTCATGATCCCGAGCGTTTGGTGCGCTCGGTAGTGGAAGCAGCCGTGGTTCAGGTCACGGCCAAATACGAGGTTTTTGACGCACTTTATAAGAACGTGGAGGAGCTGCGCAATGAAGCTCGTCGTCTGGCCCAGAAGCAATTGAACGACATGCAGACGGGCATTGAAATAACGAGTCTTGAACGCCGCTACTGGACGCCGCCGCTGGTGGCCAAGTCTGCTTTTGACGCGGTGTTGGTCGCCACGCAAGAGGTGGACCAGAAGCGTAACGAAGCGCGCGCCTATCGCAACCGCATCCTCAGTGAGGCGGCGGGTGCTGTAGGAGTACAACTGGCCATGGCCATTGACGAATTGGAGGAGGCCACACGAACCGGCAGGCCGGAGTCAGAAGTGGCACCGCTGCGCGCGCGTGTCAAGGAACTGTATGAACGAGCGGGTGGCGATGTGGCGCGCATTCGTGCTGAGGCCGAGGCCTACCGCACCATGGTCAGTGAGGAGGCGCGCGGCGACGCAGAGTACATCCAGCGCCTGTTGCAACAATACGGCGCCGGCCCCGGACTCCAGGAGTATCTCAAGCAGTATCGCATAGAAAAACTCATGGGCATGCTGGCGCAGGCAGAGGATAAATACCTCATCTCCGCTGGTAGCATTGAGCGGCTGGAATTGCGTCCCATGCTCAGTCCACCGCCCGAACTTCTCAAAGAGAAACGCAAAGTGGAGGAGACGCGTTAACCCAACGACGCCAGTAGTGCCCGAGAGCAAACGCATAAAGGAGATTGGCTTATGGCGGTGCACTCGCATACCCCTTCGCCCTCGCGACCAACCCACGCGGCTGAGCAGGAGCGGACCGTAGCCGTCTGGCTCGTCGGTGCCTTTCTGGGATTGACACTCACCATCAATGCCTTTATCGCCGAGCGTGTGTGGCCGGATGCCCCCGAGATCGGCTCAATCAGCGCCTTCTTCGGCGCCATTCTTCTTGGTGTCCCGGTGGTCTGGGGTGCCGTGCGCGACCTTATTCGCGGTGAGCGCCACATGAACGAACTTGTGGCGCTGGCTATTCTTGCGTCTTTTGCCCGCGGGGAATACCAGACCGCTGGGGTGGTAGCGTTTTTCATGCTCATTGCCGACCTCGTACAGCACCGCACTGCCCTGGGTGCACGGGAGGCGCTTGAATCCCTCGTTCGCCTGACACCGCGCCGCGCGCGCCTGATACGTGACGACGGCACTGAAGAGGAAGTTGACTCAGTGCTGCTTCAGGTGGGCCAGCGCATTCGCCTCCGACCCGGAGACTACATCCCCGCTGACGGCGAGGTTTTGGAGGGCACCACAAGCGTGGATGAGGCAACCATTACTGGCGAATCCATCCCTGCCGATAAGAGCAAGGGCGACCGCGTGTTCGCCGGAACGGTGAACCTCACGGGCACAGTAGTTGTGCGTGTCACCCGCGTTGGCGAGGACACGACCCTTGGCCGCGTGCATGATCTTATTCTCCAGGCCGAGGAGACCCGCATTCCCGTGATGCGCCTGATTGATGAGTATGTCCATTGGTATACTCCCGTGGTGCTGATGATTGCGGGCATCATCTATTTCTTCACCCAGGATGCGTCGCGGGCGATTACCGCTCTGGTGATTGCCTGTCCCTGTGCCTTTATTCTCGCCACACCGACCGCAATGGTGGCGGCGCTGTCCTGCGCGGCACGCCTCGGCATCCTGGTAAAGAACGTCAGCGACCTGGAGGCTGCGGGGAAACTGACAGCTATTGCCTTTGACAAGACGGGCACGCTGACCACCGGTCGGCTTGCGGTGACGCGCCTGGCACCGGCTAAGGGGGTGGACCCGGTAGAGATGTTGCGCCTGGCTGCCTCTGTGGAGCGTCACAGTAACCATCCCGCCGCTCGCGCGGTGATGGCTGTCGCCGCAGATGCGGAGCTGGAGTTGCAGGAGCCGCAGCAGTTTGAAGAGGTGGCGGGGCAGGGCGTGCGCGGTGTCGTGAATGGCCGAGTGGTGCGTGTCGGTCGCCTCACCTGGCTGCGGAGTGAGGGGGTGGATGAGGCTTCACTGAACGCGCCGGAGCTGCGGGAGGTGGAGGGCATCAGCCCGCTGTATGTCGCAGAAGGTAGCCGTTGCCTAGGCTGGATTGGCGTGGAGGACAAGGCTCGCCCTGATGCGCAGCAGGCGACGACTGAATTGAAGGAACTGGGCATTCGTCGCTTGACGATGTTCACTGGTGACCGCTGGACGGTGGCTCGGAAGGTGGCGGGCGAACTGGGCTGCACCAACGTTGAAGCCGAGTGTCTGCCCGAGCGCAAACTTGAACTGGTGCGCCGGATGAAGGATGAAGGTCATCTCGTCGCGGTGGTGGGAGATGGCGTCAACGACGCACCGGCCCTTGCTGCCGGTGATATCGGCATTGCGATGGGCGCGGCGGGCAGCGATATCGCCATTGAGAGCGCCAGCATCGCGCTAATGTCCAACGACCTCACCCGGTTGCCGTTCCTTATTCGCCTATCGCGCAAGACACGTGCCGTGGTGGTGCAAAATCTGATCTTCGGTGCCGTGTTTATTGTTGCCGGCCTGACGCTCGCCAGTTTCCGGACGCCGGGCGGCGCACAGTTGCTGACACCGGTTACTGCTGCCTTCCTGCACTTGGTGAGTTCGTTCTTCGTGGTCTTCAATAGCGCGCGCCTTGTGCGCTTTGGCGAAGAATTGCGCCCGCACGCAGCGCCCGCCGGCGAGTAGGCCCGGTCAGTTGAGTTGATGCGGGCACTGTTCAAGTGCGCGAGAAGGAGGTGTTGAGTGGCTCCCAAGCGCGAAGTTGCCATTGAGGCGGTGCATCTGACCAAGGTGTTCCGCGATTTCTGGCGCCGCCCTCGGGTGCGCGCGGTGGATGACTTCAACCTTGAGGTCTATCGAGGCGAGGTCTTTGGCCTTCTCGGTCCCAACGGCTCGGGCAAGTCCACCGTGCTCAAGCTCATGCTCGGCCTGCTCTTCCCGACAAGCGGCACAGTCGCCATTCTTGGTCATCACCCGCGTAATCAGCGTGTCAAGGCCCGCATCGGCTTCCTGCCGGAGGAGACCTATCTCTATCGATATCTGAACGCGGACGAGACGCTGGACTTCTACGGACGTTTGTTCAACATTGATGCCCACAAGCGCCGCACCCGCAACGAAAGGCTGCTGGAAATGGTCGGCCTGATGCCGCATCGTCGCCGGCCGCTGGGTGAGTATTCCAAGGGCATGGCTCGCCGTATTGGTCTGGCTCAAGCGCTCATCAACGATCCGGACCTCCTTCTCTTGGATGAACCAACGAGCGGTCTGGACCCCATTGGCACACGCGAGATCAAGGACCTTATCCTGGAACTCAAGGCGCGTGGGAAGACTGTGTTTATTTGCAGCCACCTTCTGGCTGATATGGAAGATGTCTGCGATCGCATTGGCATCATGTACGGCGGCAAACTCCGCGTGGTCGGACCGGTAAGCGAGTTGCTCAAGAAGCGCTCGGTGACCCGCATTGAAACCGAAGAGCTCCCCCCCGCCACGTTAGAGCGCATTTTTGCCGTGCTGCGGGAAGAGGTTCCGGATCGCAAGGTAATGGTGGAGGTGCCGCAGGTTCGCCTGGAGGAGTATTTCCTGCAGGTGATAACTGCTGCACGTGCTGAGGAGCCGGTTACGACCGGCGCTACCGCGGGTAAGGCGGCGGGCTTCTTCTGGGAAGGCGAGGAGCTAGCCAAGGGAGCGGCCGTGATAGAACAATTGCTTAAGGGGGAGGAGGCGCAGCCTGTGCCGCAGGTGGCCCCCGAATCGCCGCCGGTTGAGAAGCGTGAGCGTGCCGAGGTGATTGCGGGGCTGGTGTCAGAAACCCCGCCACCCGCGCCAGTAGTTTTGCCGGAAGAGCCTCCTCCGGACAGACAGGAACAGGAAGAGCGCCGAAAGCGGGCTGCGGCCCTTCTACGGCAGTTTGTGCAGCCCGGCAATGACAGTAAGGCCGGAACGGAAGGCACCGCCGATAAGGGCGAAAAGCGGGAGCAGTCGGCATGAAGAAGGTATGGGCCATTGCTCGCGTCACCATTGCACAGGCCCTGCGCATGCGGCTGCCGGTCGTTCTTATTGTTTTCCTCATCGTCATGGTGCCGGCGCTACCTTTCCTCCTGAAGACCGAACAAAGCCTGTTGAGCCGCCTGCGGGTCATCATGACTTACTGCATGTATCTCATAATTTTCCTCATGTCCCTGGTGACGCTTTTCCTTTCCTGCGGGGTTCTGGCCAACGAAATCAAACAGAAGCAGATTTACATTCTTGACACCAAGCCAGTGCCGCGTTGGCAGGTGCTTGCCGGCAAGTGGTTGGGCATCATGGTGCTCAACGCTGCGCTGCTGTTCGTGATGGGTTGCGCCTCATACGTTATTCTCCGCTACCTCGGCAATCCTGGCACGACGCGACCGGCGCTGCTGGTTACGACAATTGTGGCCGGCGCCCTCGTGTTCTTGCTCCTCATAGCAAGCGTGGCCCAATGGGCAATAGGCTATCGTGGTAAGTGGCTCAAACGAGCGCTGGTTGCGGCCGTCGCCTGTGCCGTGGTTGGCGCCGGCGCCCATTTGTTGCGTCGCGTCACTCCCCCCAGTGTGGAACTTGAGGAGGTGCTTGCCCTGGAGGAGCGCTTGCGGGAACTTGAAGGCAAACCTCTGACCCGTGACGGGATGCGCCTTATGCGCACATATCAGGTCAAGAGAAAGGAGTTGGCTGAGCGCGCGCAGACCCAGGGGCAAATCCTCGTCGCCCGTGCCAGCGCGCGGCCGGAAATCCCCAATTTGGATCATGTGGTGGAGGCCGAACTGCAGCGATTGACCGCGCAGGGCATGACTGTGCCTGAGAAAACGGCTGACTGGCACCGCAAGCAACTGCGGAAGTTAATTATCCACGCCGGCTTCGTAGTCACGCCGCGCAACTGGCACGAGTGGGTAATCACTGGCCTGCCGAAGAACCTTGGCCCGCGCGACATGATAACTATTCGTTATCTGCACTACGCCTCCGAGAAACTGCAGGGCGTGGCCGTGGAGGAGATGGTCGGTGAATGGAAGATCGGCTCAGAGGCGGAGGGTACGCGCATCTGGGAGCAGGAGACGCGCTCGCCCAGCGGCACTGTGCACGAGTTTCTTGTCCCCGGCGACTGCGTCAGTAAGACTGGAAAACTGGTGATCCGCTACACCAACATGAACCCCTACCCGCGCCAGCGGTGGGCGCGTTTTCCCTACGACAATGGCCTGGAGGTGCTCTATCCGGTTGGCACGGTGGAGGCCAACTTCTGCCGTGGCCTGGGGCTGATCTTCATCTGGCTGGGGTTCCTGGCGATTCTTGGCCTGGCCTCGGCGAGTTTTCTGGGTTTCCCGGTGGCAGTATTCCTCTGCCTGGTCGTCCTGGGGATATCTCTTTCCATACCTTTGTGGGAAGATCTGGCGGAACGCATCTACATCATAGCACCTGACCGGCCGCCGGGAGACGTGGCGGCTGAGACGGATGTCTATCTGCAGCGTGTTGTGCGTACGGCCCTCTATCTCTTTCCCGATTTCCGGCAGTGTGACCCTGTGCCGCTCCTGGTGGAAGGACGGGTCGTCCCGCTGCGCATGTTTCTGACCAGCGGGGCAATAATCCTGCTGATCCGAGGTGGTCTTCTGGCCCTTCTTGGCGGGTGGCTTTTCTGGCGGCGCGAACTTGCCGCCGATGTTTCCTAGGGTATTTCTGTGCTATACGAACGCGTACGCGCGTTGTTCTTGTTGGCCGTGGCCGCGGGTTGCCTTGTTGTTGGCTCACTGCTTCAGCCCGCCATGACGCGTGTCCGCGCTGACTTCGCGCTTCACGAAGACGTGCTGGCGCAGATGCCGCCAGAACTGGTTATTGCGACCACTGCCTTAGGTGGCTTTCGCGGCCTTCTCGTGGACGCGGTCTGGCTCCGGGCACGCAAGTTGGAGATAGACGGCAAGTTCTGGGAACTCGTTCAGCTTTACGACTGGATCGGCAAGCTTGAGCCGCACCTTGATCGCATCTGGGCGTACAATGCCTGGAACATGGCGTATAACGTCGTTGCCCAACTCAAGAACAGTGAGGAGCGTTGGCAGTGGATCTGGCGGGCTATTGAGACTCTGCGTGACCAAGGCCTGAAGTATAATCCGCGCTCTGTTGAAATCTACCGCGAACTCAGTTGGATATTCTTCCAGAAGATCTCGCGCGAGACCGATGAGCACCAACTCTATTACAAGCACCGCTTGGCCTTGCACGTTATGGAAAAACTGCAGATTCCGGCCGTGCCGGTGCTGAACGTAGAGCGCCTCGCTGAAGCACCGCTGACGAGAGACGAACTTAACCGCCAACTGCTGGCCGAGGAAGGTGAGCGACTGCGCTGGTTCTTCGGCGTTGCCGACAACGTGCGTGAGTTTGACGTGGTCCAGGCCTACCTGGATGCGCGCCAGGATCGGACGAAAATCCCTCCAGAGCGCCGCCGGCGCGGCAACGAGCCCGCGTTCGCTAACATATGGCGCCGCATTCAGGATTTTCTTCTCGCAGAACGTCTGCGGACCCACTTCGGTCTGGATCCGCGCAAGATGCTGCAACTGGAGAAGGAATACGGCCAGATGGACTGGCGGCTGCCTGACCCCCACGCCATCTACTGGGCCACTCTCGGCCTGGAGCGTTCCCAGAATCTTGATCTCAAGGAGCGGATCAAACTCCACCGCATCATTCTCTTCAGCCTGTGCCAGCTTTATCGCCAGGGCGCGATTACCTACATGGATAACGACCCTTATGGCGACATCATTTTCACGTACAACCTCCGGTATGTTGACCCGGTAGACCGCCTGTATCGCAAGTTGATTGACGAGTACAAGAATCCAAAGGGAAAGGACGCCATTGATTTCAGCGATTCTCTGCGGGACGGTCACATGTATCACCTTCAGGAGAGCCTCTTTCTCCTCTATTTCGCTGGCCTGCAGAAGGATGCTGAACGCTACCTGAAGATGTTGCAGCGCGACTATCCCAGTGATCGCTGGAAGGACCTCAGCCTTGAAGAGTATATCTATGGCCAGATCAAGAAGATGGTGGAGGAATGGGGCACGTATGCGCAGGTGCGTAACCTGATTGATAACCTCCTGGTGCAAACCCTGATAAACCTTGCCGTTGGCAGGACTGATCTTGCAGTGATGTATGAGGCTTTTGCGAAGCGCGCCTATCTCTGGTTCCGCGAGGACTTCGTCATGCACCGCCAGGATCGTGGCACGGATGCGCGCATGATCCCCACCTGGGAGGAGGTCTATCGGGAAGTCACCCTCAGTGCATTAGAAGGCAAGTATCCTTCCATTCCGCCCTACCTCGTGAGCCGTCTCCGCGAGATTGTGAAGCCACCGGAGCCGCCCAAGAAACCAGAAGAAAAGGAGAGGTTGGCTCCCTAGCTAGTTTGCCTCTGTTGTCCTGCCTTGGGAAACTTGTCCTGCCACATTGCCCCAGTAGACCTGGGGCTGTCGCTATTCGGAAGCCACACCGTCGTCAAATGGCTGCGGCGTGATGTGCAAAGTGCGTGAATTGACAGCCAAGGCACCGGCGACTACAATGAAAAGAAGACCTGCAAGGAACCTGGCGGGATCAGGGACTCGCCCTTGTATTCCATCATCATACTCACTCACAACAAGGCTGCCTACACGCGGCAGTGCCTGGAAAGCATCCTGCGCGGCGATTGTTCGCGAGTGGAAGTTATCGTGGTGGATAATGGCTCCACTGACGACACACGGGCACTTTTGGCGGAGATGACCGGACGTTTTGCCGCTGGTGGTGGATGTCTTCGTGTCATACTGAACGAACGCAACGTTGGGTGTTCCACGGGGCGCAATATGGGACTTGCCGCAGCCACTGGCGAGTACATCGTTTTCTTGGACAATGACACAATTATCCCAGATCCTGCCTGGTTGGACAAGATGGCGGCAGTCCTCGGCCAACACGAGCGAGCGCGGCTTGTCGGCCCGAAAATCTGTTATCCTTTTCCGCCATACCGCATTCAGTGCGCAGGCGTCGGCATCTCACGCACTGGGCGAGTTCAGTTCCGCGGTCGCGGGGAACTGCCGGACGACCCCCGCTTTGCCCGCACCGAACCGGTGCAGGCACTTATCAGCGCCTGTATGATGTTTGACGCCGCCCTCCCGCGCGAAATCGGCGGACTGGACGAGGCCTTCAATCCTATTGAGTACGAGGACTTGGACTTCTGCTACCGCGCCCGTGCCCGCGGCTACCAGGCCATCTATACCCCCGATCCTGTTGTCTATCATTGGGAGAGTATTACCTCCGAGGGCACGCCGGCCCTGCCTAACAAGTACCTGATTATCAAGCATGGCCTCCTCTTCAAAGAGCGCTGGCGACACATGTTTGCCAACGAGAATGGCCCGCCTGATGAGGAAACCCGTTGGAAGAAAATTGAGGTGCCCTCCCTGGAGGGCGTGCGCCAGCGCTGAGGTGGGCCCGCTTTCTCTTCCGGAACGGGCCAATGATACCGGCAACCATAATGAAAGAGGTCACAGTGGGCGAACAGCGGATTGAAGACAAGGTCAAGGAAATGTTGGTGGAGCGGCTCTTTCTCAAGGTGGAGCCGCAGACGATTGGCGACGACGATGTTCTGGCTGACACACTGGGTCTGGATTCGGTGAGCGTGTTTGAGATTGTCGTCGGTCTTGAAGAGGTTTACGGCCTCTCGTTTGAAGACGAAGAATTCGACATGGCGGTCTTTCGCAGTGTTAGGTCCATAGCCGACTTCGTCCGCCGCAAGCAAGAGGAGCAGCGTGCCAGCCAATGAGGAACTGGTGAGTTTCCCTGGGGCACAGGGCCCCCTCCTGGGCATGTGGCACGCAGCCGTGCCCTCGGCGCGCGGGGCCTTTCTCTTCTGCCATCCCTTTGCCGAGGAGAAGAAGTGCAGTCACCGGGCGTTCGTGCACATGGCACGGGCGCTGGCCGCCGCCGGCTATTATGTCCTCCGCTTTGATTTCAGCGGCTGCGGCGATAGCGCTGGTGATTTTGCAGCGGCCACATGTGAGGCTTGGCAGCAGGACATCCTTGCCGCGGCCGAGTTGCTGCGAGCACGTGCGCCGGGGATGGACGTCGGCCTCTTCGGCCTCCGTCTCGGCGCGACTCTTGCCTGTACGGCTTCGGGTAGCCTTGCCCCGAAATGGGCAATTCTCTGGGAACCGATTTTAGAGGGTGAGGCATATTTCCGTGAGAGCCTGCGCCGTGTCCTCATCAAACAGATGATGATTGACGGCCGAAGCCGCACCCGCCGTGACGAGCTTCTGCGCCAACTGCAACAGGGCGAGGGTTGGGTGGATCTGGATGGTTTTTGTCTGCGCGGCACGCTGTATCGCGGACTGTCAGCGTTGCGGCTGGCGTCCCTTGGCCCACCGGCACGGCGAGCGCTGCTGCTTCGGATTGCCCCGCGTCCCACGATCGGTGCGGAACTGGAGCAACTTGCAGCAGGCTGGCGCGGTGCCGGGGCCGAGGTCGTTACCAGAGCCATTGCTGCGCCTGCCATCTGGAACCGTCTGGAACTGGACGACGTCTCGCCGCTGGTAGCTGCCACGATGTCCTGGCTCCGAGAAGCGAGTTGAGCCATGGAGAAGCCCGTGGCCTTCTTGAGCGATGGTCTACGCCTGTACGGTGTCCTTGGTTTGCCGCCGGCGCCGGCTTCGCGCGGCGTCGTTCTCATCCATGGGTGGAGTGGTTATCGCATCGGGCCACACCAGATGCTGGTGGAGACGGCTCGCCACCTGGAGGCTCGCGGCTTTGCGACGCTGCGCTTTGACCTCCGCGGCCGCGGCGACAGCGAGGGCGAAGATGCTGAGACCGACCTGGACGGCATGATAGCGGATACGCTAGTTGCAGTTCGCTTCCTACGGGAGATGGCAGCAGTGCGGGCCGTGGCGCTGCTGGGCATCTGTTCAGGTGCCAACGTGGCCATCGGTGCGGCAACGCTGGAACCGGATATTCGCGATCTTGTCCTGTGGTCGGTGCTGCCTTTTCAGCCCCAGGTGCGGAAGAGCGACCATTTGCGCCGTACACGTTTCTTTGCGATTGAGTATGCGCGACGGCTTTTTCGCCGTGAGACCTGGGAGAAACTGCGCACGGGCCGCGTGGATTTTCGCGCCGTGCGGTGGGCCTTGTTCAGCGGGGGTGGGCGGGCGGTGGGGAGGCGGAATCTTAAGGACTCGCGCCGCGACATTATGGCCGCGTTCGCTGGGTTTCGTGGCCGAGCGCTGTTTGTGCACGGCGATAAGGATCCCGACGCCGCGAGAGCCCGTGCTGTCTTCATGCCCTTCTGCCGTGCGCATGGCCTGAACGCGCAGTTTCACCTGATTGAGGGGGCGAGTCATTCATATTACTCGCTGGCCTGGAAACAGCGCCTCATCACGCTTACAACCAACTGGTTGTTGTCCTGCAGCACCTCGCCGGAGGGACCCACGTGAGCCATCCCGTTCCTGCCCTTGGGCGGCGCATCGTCAGAGGGATGGTTGTCATTCTTTTTTTTGGCCTGTTCGCCCGCTTCGGTGGCTTTCTTATCAACGTTCTGATTGCAGGTCACTACGGGCCGGGTCGCGTGCTGGACGCTTTCTCGGAAGTCTTCAACGTCATCGTCTTCACCCTGATTTATTCCACTGTTCTCAAGGTGTTCGTGCCGGCCTTCATGCCCCTTTTTGCTGAGGTGCGCGAGCGTGAGGATGAAGAGCGGGCATGGCACTTTGCCAACACCGCTCTCAATCTGCTGCTCCTCGGTGGCGCTGCCGTGGTTGTCATCAGCGCCGCCTTGGCGCCGCAGATTGTGGCAACGTTGGTGCCGGGCTTCAGCTCCGAAGCGCAGGCGGGGGCGGTTGCGCTTCTCCGCGGGATGGCGCCGGGGGTCATGGCCTTTCTTTTTGCTGCCGCTGCCCTTGGTGTTCTCAACAGTTATAAGGTCTTCAGCTACCCCTCAGCTGGTGAGGCGGTGCAGAAACTGGTGTGGGCGGGTGCCTTTTTTGCTATTGCCCGTTTAGGTGGGGGAGCGGCAGCGCGCGATTCCACGCAGCCGATCGTCCTTGGCTTCCTCATTGGTTGTGCGGCGCAGGTAGGGGTGCTTTTCCTGGGGCTGCGGCCCCAGTTGCCGCTATACAGCCCCTCGTTTCCGGCACTGAGTGTCGGCCGGCTCTGCCGCGAAATCCTGCTCGGGCTGGCCTTCGTGGCAGTGTTCGTTGGCTGGACCTTGGTGCTTCGGAATGCAACGCGTTTGCCGTTTCTTGGCGACACAGCGCTTGCAAAATACCTGGCCAGTCACGCTTCTCTGGCGATACTCACCGGTGGTCTTGCGCTGGTTTGCCTTTATGCTGCCTGGCTCTGGCAGCGGGCCAGGCGTCGTGGAGGTGTGATGGCGCGCTTCGCCGTTCTCGCCGCGCCGTTGCTCCTTGGTGTGGTCTTCGCACGTTACCGCGACCTGACCACCGCGCTTTATCAGAGTCGTACGTGGGAAGGGGGATTCGGCATCTTGGAGGCCGGTAAGAAGGTGGCCAACCTCGCACCGGGTCTGGTCGCCTATTCCCTTAGTATCGCGATGTTTCCCTTCCTGTGTGACTTGGCGGCGCGCAGGGACACTGCCTCCTTCGGCGACCTGCTGGGGCGGACGCTGCGTACGATCGCGCTCTTCTTTGCGCCCCTGACGGTGGCCATGATGCTGCTCGGACGCCCTCTATTTCAGTTGTTCTTTGACCGCGGCGGGTGGCAGGACCATTTCCTCTTCTACGGTGGGCTCGCCGTGGCGGTTCACGCCAGTGCCCTGGTGTTCTATGCCATGGAAAATGTGCTGATGCAGGCGTTTTTCAGCATTCAGCGCATGTGGACGCCGACGTTGCTGGGTGCGCTATTTGTGCTCGTACACGCGGGGTTTCTCGTCTTTGCCATTGACGGATTGGGCTTCCGGGCGCCGGACGAAGTCTTCATTGTTGTCGCACTTTCCTTTCCGCTCACTCGGGCACTGAAAAATATTCTACTCCTGCTCATCCTCCATCGGCGCGTTCCGGTTGTGCCGCTGCGCCAGACAGCGGTTTTTCTGGGCAAACTGGCGGTGGTCTGCGTTGGCGTTGCCGTTGGCATGCTGATTGCGCGAGCAGTTGTGGTGCCTTTGGCCGCTCCTGAGAGATTCAACCGTCGCGAGGTTGTATTGGACACGTTCGAGGCGGAGGCACGTGGATGGTTTTCACCTGATGTGATGAAGGTGGGAGTAGCCCCGGCGCCGGGCTTTGAGGGCAACGCGTTGGCCGTGCGCTACGAAGGACGGGGTGGACGGCACGTGGCATTTCAGCGCGATTTGACGGAATTCCGCCTCCGTGGGGTGGAGGTGGTTTCATTGCGCTTGGCCGCCGCCATTGAGGAGCCGACGGCGCGGGAGGTTGGCTCGGAGGCGTCCTTAACGGACCTGCGACGTCCGCCGCTTTTGTTCCGCGTTATTCTTGAAGTGGCAGAGGAGCAGCGTCCGATTTGGGGGGTGTTGCCGGTTGCGGGCCATGGAGTGGTAGAAGCGCTCAGGGTCCCCGTCCCCGTGGGATCAACGGCAACGTCGGTAAAATTGTCCTTGTCCGCTTTGGAAACGGGTGTGTCGTCGTTTAGCCGTTCCCGGCCGGTAAGACTTCGTATTGAGGATGCTAATGACTGGAAGGGCAGGCGCGGGCTTGTGCGCCTCTTTGTGGACGACGTGTACGTCCGCGCCGATGGACGCGATATTTTGATTGACAACTTTGATGCAGGCACGGCATGGGAGGGGATAAACGGGCAGGCAGCCTGTTTGGCGTCCTTGCCATCTGACGGCGATGAGATGACCCTGCGGGTGGCGGGTGGGCCACATCGCCTGGTGCGCGATATCTCCGCATACGACTTGCGCGGCTGCACGCATTTTGAGTTCAAGGCAGCTGCCACTCATCCCCTGCGGCTGCGCCTCAATTTTACGCGCCGTGGCAAGCCTTCCGGCCTCGCAGAGGCAGAGATTGCCGCATCATCGGAGCGGCGGCCCTATAGGATTCGCTTGGCTGCTGGGGACGGTGCAGTTGCCTGGGATCCGGAGAGCGATAGGATGGAAATTACAGTGCCATCGGACTATCAGGGAAGGCTCTGGCTGGACAATATCGCCTTCGTGCGTCCAGGACAGCGTGTTTCCTTTGAAGTAGCGAAGGCACTGGTGGTGATAGTGCCCTGCCTGGCGGCGTTTGTTTGCTTCGTCGGCTTCGCGGTGCTGTTGCGGGTTGAGGAGGCGCGCGCCGTGTGGCATTGGCTGCGGGCGAAAGGATGGCGCCAGCGCGACGAACTCCCGAAGTCCGCGGCGCCGCCTCCCGGAGCCTCGGACATGGCGTTGACCTAGCGGGATTCGTGTGCGCATTTCAGGGCGCGGCGCCGACGGCCGAAGAACAGGAAGAGGGCTGCCAACCCGAGCATCAGCCCGAGAAGCGTGAGGACTGTGCCTGCCGCGACATAGAACAGATGTTTGCCGGGCAGGCCGTGGCTGATGACGAGAATACAGGGTGTTTGCGCCTCTGGTTGTCGCAGGGCAACTGCTACCGAAAAGACGTCAGCCTGCGCAACGTCAAACTCTGCAAGTAGAACACCACGGCGTCCCCCAAGTGTTCGGTGCGATTCTGCCGGACGCGGGCGCAGGGGCAAAGAATCAGCACTCTGGGACGGTCGGATCTGGATGTCCAACGCCTCCAATGGGACGGGGGCGGGCATCCGTGCCTGCCGCGGGAACTCCTGGAGAACTACGTAGTGGCCGGCACGCTCAAACCGCACCTGCCGCATCTCAGGCACGCGCAGGCGCAGCATGGTCTTGGTTGCGTCAAGGCTGTGGCTGGTAAGGGCCAGTCCGGCCACAGCGAGGATAGAGCCAGCTGCCCCCGCGCCCGCAAGAAATACGGGGCCGCGGGTTAGCCGCATATCTGTTTTCCCAATTCGGCTACCAAGGTCTCATCCCCATCATTGCAAACCATGTTAGCATGGCGGGTAGCGCCCGGCAAGCGCGCCTGTGGAAGCAATTGCAGAAACAGTGCGAGTCTGCTAACATGCCACCGTTTCGTTGCCAGCGCAGCGGCGACTCAACTATTGTGCCTTTTTTCTCGGATTTGACATGGACTGGGAGCAAATACGCCTCTTGGCCTTTGACCTGGATGGCACCTCTGTTGAGGATGGTCGTCTCGGCGAGTGCGCTGTTGTCGCCCTGGATCGATTCGTACGCGCCGGTCGCTGGACGGTGTGCGCTAGTGGCAGGACTTTCTCAGTTCAGCAGGAGATTTTCGCGCGCAGTGGTATTCGGCCACAGGACGGCTACCCGCACTACCTGATTGCCTGTGACAAGTTTATCTATCGGCTCTGCGGTAGCGAATATGTGTCTGAAGAATCTTGGAACGCTCCGCTGCGCCAACGCTGGAGTTGTCTTCTGCCCCAGGTACTTGCTCGCTTGCCACATCTGGAAAAGGCGCTAGCAGAGGCGAGATTAGAGTTTGTAATTGTGGGTGACCATTTACTGCACGAAGAGGCTGGGTATTTCCCCTTGCAGTTCGTTGATGTGGCGGCTGCGGAGCGGGCCATGGGTGTCATGGCCAAGGTCTATTCGGGGATACCTGACTTCGCGGTCAACCGGAATGGACCATACGTAGCGGCGACGCTGCGACATGCGGGCAAGGGCGAAACGTTGGAGGTTATCTGTCGTGAGTTGCAGGTGGTCCCTGAAGAGGTCCTGGCTGTGGGCGATTCTTTTAACGACCTCAGCATGCTTGATGGTCGCTTTGGCTATCGCTCGGCGGCAGTTGCCAACGGCGAGAAGATAGTGCAGAAGGCAGTGCGCGCCAATCGCGGCTACGTTGCCACGCGCCCAGGACCGGCAGGCTTTGCTGAGATTCTAAATAGTATTCTGGCGCGGCATAGCGGCTTCGGCGTGTGAAGGGCGCTCGTTGTTTGCGTCTCGGGCGATGAGACAGACTTCCGGCTCTCGCGGGCGAGGCCCTATGCCGTAAGGAGATAAGGCATCGTGCTCGAAGAGTTTTTCGCGCCGCGGGCTGTGGCGGTGGTCGGCGCTTCCCGCGAACCGGGCAAGGTCGGCCACGATGTGCTACGCAATCTTCAGAAGTACGGCTTTCGCGGTGCTATCTACCCCATTAACCCCAAGGCCGAGGAGATTCTCGGCCTGCGCTGTTACGCAAGTATTGGTGAGGTGCCTGGCCCGGTGGACCTCGCTGTGATCGTCGTTCCCGCACGGTTTGTGCCCGCCGTGGTAGATGATTGCGGCAGAAAGGGTGTACGCGGCCTTATCATTATCAGCGCCGGCTTCAAGGAAGTTGGCCGTGATGGTGCGGAACTGGAACGACAGGTTGTTGAAATCGCTCGTCGGCACAGCATGCGTATCATCGGGCCAAACTGCCTGGGCCTCATTAATACTCATGCGCGCCTTAATGCTTCTTTCGCTGCTGGTGCGCCCGCAGAGGGCAACGTTGCCTTCATTTCTCAATCGGGGGCCTTCGGTACGGCTATCCTGGATTGGGCGCTGCACGAGCGGCGCGGGTTCAGCAAGTTCGTCAGCGTCGGCAATAAGGCAGATGTGGATGAGTCTGACCTTCTGAAGGCGATTGGACAGGATAACGAAACGGAGGTAATCCTCATCTACCTGGAGGGTTTGAACGACGGCCGCAAGTTTGTAGAAGTGGCGCGGGCTGTGACCAGACGTCGGCCTGTGGTGGTGTTGAAGGCTGGGGGCACAGCAGCAGGTGCGCGGGCTGCTTCGTCTCACACCGGTGCATTGGCTGGCTCGGAGGCTGCCTATGAGGCGGCCTTTCGCCAGACGGGCATCTTGCGGGCGCGCACTGTGGAGGAACTATTTGATTACGCGAGTGCCTTCAGCCTGCAGGGGCGCATGGCAGGCCACCGCGTCGCCATTGTTACCAATGCGGGCGGGCCGGGCATCATCGCCACCGACGCGGTGGAGCGCTCGGCGTTGACGATGGCAACCCTGGCCAGAGAGACCGTGGAGCGCCTACGACCAGCGCTGCCGCCAGCAGCCAACCTTTATAACCCCGTGGACGTCATTGGGGATGCGGGCCCGGACCGTTATGACGCGGCGCTCCAGGCTGTCGCTGCCGATCCCGGCGTGGACGGGATAATTGTGATTGTGACACCGCAGAGCACGACGAAGGTGGAGGAGACCGCCGCTGTGGTTGGCCGTGCCGCGGCAGCGACGGACAAGCCAGTGCTTGCATGCTTCATGGGCGGGGAGCGCATCAGCGCCGGCCTGCGCGTGCTCGCTGATGGCGGCGTGCCGAACTATCCTTTCCCCGAGCGTGCCGTTGCAGCGCTGGATGCCATGAGCCGCTATAGCGCCTACACGCTGCGACCGGAGTCCCAGGTAGAGTCTTTTCCCGTGGACCGTGAGCAGGTTGCAGCGGTGCTGAGCCGGGCACGTGCCGCGGGCAAGTTTGAGCTGGCCGAAGCGGACGCGCGTGCAATCATCGCCGCCTACGGCTTTCGGACGCCGGCAAGCATCCTGGCGTCAACCCCCGATGCGGCCGTCCAGGCGGCCGAGCAGATCGGCTATCCGGTAGTGCTGAAAATCGCCTCTCCCGATATCCTCCATAAGTCCGACATCGGCGGCGTGCGCGTCTGGCTGTCTGACCCTCAGTCCGTGCGCCAGGCTTTCGGTGAAATCGTTGAGGGCGCACGCCGTCGTCTGCCATTGGCGCGACTGGAAGGTTGTCTGGTGCAGCCCATGATCATGGGTGGCAAGGAGGTCATTCTCGGCATGAACCGCGACCCCCAATTCGGGCCGATGCTGATGTTTGGCCTGGGCGGCATATATGTTGAGGTGCTCAGGGACGTTGCTTTTCGGCTGGCGCCATTGACACCGGCTGATGCCATGTCCATGATCCGCGAGATTCGCTCGCTGCCGCTGCTGCGCGGTACTCGCGGTGAGAAGCCTTCCGACCTGAGCGCGATTGTTGAAGGGCTTCTGCGGCTTTCGCAGTTGGCTATGGATTTTCCCGAAATCGTGGAGCTGGACCTGAATCCGTTGGTCGTCTATCCAGTGGGCGAGGGGGCGGTAGCGCTTGACTGTCGGCTCTCGCTGGCCGCAGACCCGAAGGAGGCGCGCACATGAAGACCATTTTCCTGGCCTCAGTTTGCCCCTTTTCCGGCAAGAATGTCATTGGCTTAGGCATCGCCCAGCGATTACGGCGTGCGGGGCTGCGCGTGGGGTATTTCAAGCCGATCGGCCTGATGCCGGAATGCTGCGGCGATGTCATCACCGATGAGGATGCGGCGCTCTTTGCTGAAGCACTTGGGTTGGTGGAGCCGCTGGACATAATCTGCCCATTGGTCGTTACTGACGAAGTCTTCACACAGGCACTGCGCGGCACGCTGCCTGAGATCCGCGCGCGCATTATCTCTGCCTACGAAAAGGTCAGCAAGGGCAAGGACATTGTGCTGGTGGGCGGCTTGGGACGCCTCTCGGCGGGTATGGTGTTCGGTTATCCGTCGCATCAGTTCATCCGGGACACGGGTGCCCTTACTCTTATCGCCGAGAAGTATGTCTTCCCATGTGAGGCGCTTGATGGCATTCTGCACGCTAGGGCCGTTCTCGGTCCGCAATTGCTTGGTGTTGTCTTCAACCGGGTGGAAGAAGGCCGCCGCGCCTCGCTCGAGCAGGAGGTCTTGCCCTTTCTCCGGGGGCGTGAAATAGAAGTGTTCGGCATCATCCCCCACGATCCAGTTCTGGCGGCGGTTCCCCTGGCGGAGATTGTGGAAGCACTTAACGCGCAAGTGCTGTGCGGCGACGCGACCAAGGATGTCCTCATTGAAAACTTTTTGGTGGGCGCGATGAATGTCAATGCCGCGCTGACCTACTTCCGCCGTACGCCTAACAAAGCAGTGATTACTGGGGGCGACCGGGCCGACATCCAGTTGGCGGCACTGGAAACAGACGCCAAGTGTCTTATCCTCACCGGCGATCTCTATCCTAACGAACGCATCCTCACTCGAGCTGAACGGCAGGGTGTACCGGTTTTGTTGGTGTCTACGCACACGAGCGCGGCGTTGGAAACCTGTGAGCGCCTTGCCGGTCATCTCAGTCTGCGGAGCCACAGTAAGGTCAGGCGCGTTAGCGAGGTTGTAGAGCGCGCCCTTGACTTCAACACGCTCTTCCGCCGGCTCGGTCTCGGTTAAGGACGAGTTGGCGCCAACGGCGTTTCCTCGCATTGGGGTGAGAGTGAGGAGCCAGCGCATATGCGCAGGCCACTTGTGCCAGTGGCGCTGGCCTTTGCCTGTGGCATCCTGCTGGGAGCCACCCTGAATCTCCAGCCGCTGGTCTGGGTGCTGGCAGCACTCTTGCTGGCTGTGGGTGGGTTGTTGGCGACCTGGCGAATACGAACGGTGTTTGTGCTGTTCGTGCTCATGCTGGCTGTTGTCTCAATAACTGGCGCCGCCTATGCCGCGCTGCGGGCAGTGTCGCGACCTACAATAAGCCACCAGGCGCTAGTTTCCGCGCACGCACGGGTTTGGGGGGTGGTAGCCGGGGAGCCCGTCATACAGAAATTCCCCGCACGCAGCCCACAGAGCGCGCCGAGTTTTACCACTACATTTCCACTTCGGGTCTCTTACATCTATTCGGCAGAGGGGTGGCGGCCGGTGCGCGGTCTTTTGCGCGTGCATGTTAGAGACGCGCTGCCGCAAATCCAATTTGGCGATGAGGTGGCGCTGACCTGCGTGATTGTGCCGTTTCGGGGGGCGCGCAACCCCGGGCAATTTGATGTGAGAGCATATTGGTCACGGCATGGGTATGTGGCTCTGGCGCGTGCCACAGCAGCCGGGAATGTGCAACGTACTGGGAGGACGCTTCTTGGCAGGCTCGTCAGCCCAGTATTTGCGGCAAAGCGGGCGATGCGCACCGCACTGTCGGCGCACCTTGGCGAGGACTCCGCGGCCTTGCTTGCCTGTGTGCTCCTTGGCGACCGGGGAGCGCTGAGCGCCGATGCCCAGGAGCGTTTTGTGCGTACTGGCACGGCACACTTTCTGGCTGTGAGCGGGTTGAATGTCGCCATCCTGGCCGGCTCGCTGTGGTTTCTGCTGGGTGCCGGCGGGTTGGGTATCCGACCGCTCACAGCGGTGGTAGCTGCGGTCAGCATCATCTATGCCCTTCTTTGCGGCTTTCAACCGCCAATTGTGCGTGCAGTAGTGATGTGTCTTGCGCTGTGTCTCGGTTACTGGCTGTACCGCAAGCCTGAATTGCTCAACGCGCTGGCGCTTGCTGCTATTGTTGTCTTGCTCATTCAACCTGCCGATCTGTTCAACCCTGGGTTTCAACTCTCCTTTATCGTCGTTGCCGGGATTATCATGTGTCGGCAGTGGGTGGAAGTGCGCCTCTTTGGTGGGCCGACCCTTGCGGAACAGCTGGCCGTGCCTGCGGAGCGCAGCGTGGTGGGTATGTTTCTGCGACGGTATGTACGGGGAGCAGTTTCCGTCTCGCTGGTGGCTTTTGCTGCGTGTTTGCCGCTAATCGCTTATCATTTTCATTGTTTCACGCCCCTTACACCGGTGTTCAATCTGATTGTTGGTCCAATCTTCTGGTTGGTGGTAGTCCTGGGGCTGCCGATTGTGGTAGTGGCCCCGCTTCTGGACCATCTGGCGGCTCTTCTTCTTGGGTTTGTCGGGTTTCTGGCGACTTTGGTTGAAAAAATCACGGGCGCGCTGGCGCAACTTCCGGGCAGCCCGATTTATGTTGCCTCCCCGCACCCAGCCTGGGTTATGATTTATTATGTCGTGCTCCTTATCGTGGTGTTCAGGCCGCGGCTTCGCTTGCACCGATCGCATGTGCTCATTGGGGGGCTCCTTCTCGCCAACGTCTTCGTCTGGAGTGCCTGGCATCGGGTGGTTCGCCCAGCTGCGGTAACGGCGCTGGATGTGGGCCACGGCTCTGCCGTTGTAGTGCGCCTGACAGGCGGCGGCCACGTGCTCTGCGACGCGGGAAGTGTGGCATTTCCCCGTGTAGGGGAAGAGATTATCGCGCCTTATCTCTGGTCGCAGGGCGTCCGACGGCTGGATGCTGTAATCATTTCCCACGCTGACGCGGATCATTGCAACGGGTTAGCAGAAGTGCTTGACCGCTTTCACGTGGGAGTGGTGCTCCTGCCGCATGGCATTGAGTGCTGGGAAGGCGGGGCGCGATTAGTGAGGATGCTTGGAGATCGGAAGATTCCGGTACGGATAGTGGCGGCCGGGGACGTGTTGCAGCTGGGCGAGACACGCTTGGCCGTCCAGCATCCGCCGGCATACCCATCGCCTTTTCACTGGCGCGCGCCCAACCTTGCTTCGCTCGTTGTGCGGGTTGAGGATCCGGCTGGCAGCATCATTCTCACCGGTGACGCAGAGGCTGCTGCCTTGACGTCCCTGATCCGAAGGCCGGAGGCACTGCATGCTGACGTCTTGGTAGCTCCCCATCATGGGCGACCCGTGGAAGGGTTGTCGGAGTTTCTTCAGGCGGTTCGCCCGCGGCTCATCCTTGTCAGTACTGGCGAACCCGTGCTCGCGTCTGCCTACCGTGCGTGGGACGTGGCTAGCACCTGTGTGCACGGTGCAGTTAGCGTTCGTCTGGCGGGAGCCGGAATCAGGTTGGGGCAAGGGCTGGCGGAATGAGGGGCGCGCCGGCTTGCTCGGTCATGGCGCCGGTAACCTCACACTCGCCTCCTGTGGCTTGACATTCGGCGATGCTTCTGGTTTGGTTTTCTGCACTGGTGTCAGCGCTGCATGAGTCTGGGAGCCGTTCATGAAACCGGCTATATGTCACTATAGCTTTCATCGCCGTTGGAAGGCAGAGAATTGGACCCCAGAGCGTCTGGCAGCGGAGGTAAGGGTGCTCGGCGTTGAGGCGCTGGATTTCCACGCTGGTCTTTTGGGCATGACGGCCGGCGCTGCCCGCCTGATGCGGGATGTCGTGGTAAAGCACGGATTGACGCTCTCTGGTGTTTCGCTTTCCAATAATTTCAACCAGGAGAAGCCTGAGGATTTTCGCGCGCAGGTGGCGATGGTGAAACAGTGGATTCGGATTGCCGCGGAGGCGGGGGCACGAGTCTCGCGGATTTTCGGCGGTAGCCTTACGCGTGATGAGCGGCGCGACCCGGGCGCACGGGCGCGTCGCCGACAGCGCGTCCTGGATGGGCTCGGCCAGGTCGTGGGCGAGGCAGCTGAGCACGGCATTGTCCTCGCTCTAGAGAATCACGGCGGCTTGCCCTGCACAGCCGAGGAGCAGGTCCAGATGATTGAGGCAATCGGCTCGCCTTGGCTGCGGGCGACGGTGGACATCGGCAACTATATGTCCTGCGGCCAGGAGGCCCATGTGGGCACGCGCCTTGCTGCCTCTCATTGCGCCTATGTGCATTTCAAAGATTTCAGGAAAATTCCCGACCCGACCCTGCCTTGGGGGTGGGGAACGGAAGCGTGCATACTCGGCGAGGGTGATGTCAACCTGCACGGTTGTGTGGCTGCGTTGCGTGACTCCGGCTACGCTGGTTTCGTAGCGCTGGAGTACGAAGGCAAGGAGGACGAACAGACCGGCGTGCCGCGCAGCGTCGCGTTCATGCGAAGTATTCTGGGATAGCAGCGTCGGCCCCGCTGGCGGGTCGGCTTGTCTGGGACCTGATCACGGCGTTTCGCAACCTGCATATGGTTGAGGAGGCTGGATGACTCGCTTTAACATCCTTTATCTGCATTCCCACGATACGGGTCGTTACATTCAGCCATACGGACATGCAGTGCCCACGCCGCAGCTCCGGCGTCTGGCCGAGGAGGGAGTCCTCTTTCGCCAGGCTTTCGCTGCTGCTCCGACCTGTTCACCAAGCCGCGCGGCGCTGCTCACCGGACAATGGGCACACAGCAGCGGCATGCTCGGCCTGGCACACTATGGTTTCACCCTCCGCGATTATAGCCAGCACATCGTTCATACCTTGCGCCGTGCCGGATATTATTCTGTTCTCTGTGGCGTCCAGCATGTGGCCAGGGATGCGAACGCTATCGGGTACGACCGCGTCATCGCCGTGGGGACCGACCGCCGAGCTGCAAAAGTGCTTCCTGGCGCTTTGGAGTTTCTCAGCAGCGGCCCCCCACAGCCCTTTTTCGCTGACATCGGCTTCTTTGAGACCCACCGTCCCTTTCTCGCCGCCGGCCACGCGGAAGATCCGCGCTTCACCTTGCCCCCGCCCACTGTGCCCGATACGCCGGAGACGCGTCAAGACATGGCCAACTTCAAGGCAAGCGCGCGTGAGTTGGACCGCGGATTAGGTGTTGTGCTTGATGCGCTGGAGGCCGCTGGCCTGGCCGATTCAACCCTGGTTATCTGTACGACCGACCATGGTATTGCGTTCCCGGGAATGAAGTGCAACCTCACTGACCACGGCATTGGCGTGATGCTTATATTGCGGTTGCCGCGTGTCCTACAGCAGGTTTATGCCCTCAGAAACTTCCGGCCAGGCGAGGTTTGTGACGCGATGGTATCGCAGATTGACATCTTCCCCACGATTTGTGAATTGCTTGACCTGTCCGTGCCACCATGGCTGGAAGGAAAGTCGCTCGTCCCGCTCTTGGGCGGGCATGCGACTGAAATCCGCGAGGAGGTTTTCGCGGAGGTAACCTACCACGCCGCCTATGAGCCGCAGCGTGCCGTGCGCACTCGGCGCTGGAAATATATCCGCCGTTTTGAGGATAGACGTTTTCCTGTTCTTCCGAACTGTGATGACAGCCCGAGCAAGGAGGTTTGGCTGCGGCACGGGTGGCAGCAGCGGTACATCGCACCGGAACAACTCTATGACTTGGTTTTTGATCCCAACGAGACCCACAACCTCGTTACAGATCCTGCCGCACACGAAATACTGGCGGATATGCGCCAGCGCCTGGATCGCTGGATGCACCACACTGATGACCCGCTCCTGCGGGGGCCCGTGCCGGCCCCGCCTGGTGTCACTGTGCACAATCCGGACGACATTTACGTCTTCGGCGCGAAACAGGTGCGCACTGGTGGGTGAACGAGGGAGATGGGAGGGTTAGGGACGTTCTTCGGGTAGCAACGTCGCGCAAGCGTCCCCGTGGGCGAAAGCACCTAGCGCGCCTTTGTCTTGAGCGGCAGGCGCACCGGCTTCCCCAATCGTGCCGCTTCGTACACCGCTAGTGCCAGTTCCAGCGACTTGCGGCCTTCCTGCCCGTCGCAGGCAGGGGTAGTGCCCTCCCGCACTACGGCGATCATATCCTCCACGATATTCGCCGGCCCGCCGTATTCAAAGGGAAAGTCTTCCGGATTCTGCGCCTGCCGCGCCTCTTCTCTGTCCTGCTTGACCATCCAGTAGCGCAGGCGATTGCCTATGGTGACCACGCCGCCTTTCTCCCCGTGCAGTTCCAGGCGGACGGGCAGGTTACTCGGGTGCGTGATGGTGGCGCTAATGGAGCCGAAAGCGCCGCCATGGCACTCCAGCAAGGCCAAGGCAAGGTCCTCGGATTCGATGTCGTGCGTCAGCGTGGCTGTCAGGCCGATGACGCGTTCCACTGGTCCAAGAAACCACTGGAGCAAGTCCACCTGGTGCAGGGCCTCGTTGATGAGACAGCCGCCGCCGGCCAGTTGCCAGGTTCCGCGCCAGGACCCGCGGAAATATGCCGATGAACGCCACCACTTGAGCCGGGTTTCGCCGAGTATCAGTCGCCCGAATAGTTCCTCTTCCACCGCGCGTCGGATGCGTTGGTTGGTTGGGTGGTAGCGGAGCGGGAAATCCACCGCCAATGTTACTTTGGCGCTGCGGCAGGCTGCGATGAGACGGTCGGCTCTTGGCAGCGTCGCTTCCAGCGGCCTGGCGACTACCACGTGCTTGCCTGCCGCCGCTGCTTTGCTGCCGATTTCAGCATGGGTGGCGGCGGGTGTGGTGATGATGACCACATCCACATCGTTTCGGTCTAGCAGTTCGGCGTGATCCGCGTGCCAGTCGCAGCCGAATTGCTGCTCGGCCTGCCGGCCGCGTTCGGTCTCAGGGTCGCTGACTGCTACCAGACGTGCACCGGAGGTGCGGGCGATCATCGTGCAGCGCGTCATGCCCGCAGCCAGGCCTATGATGCCAAAGCGAACGTCCGCCGTAGTCATCTTTCCCGTCTCCCGCAAAAGCAACCATTGCTCGCCTTGGCGCAAAATACTTGCTTTTGGCCGGACAGCCGAGCAGGGTACACACGCCCCCGCTTCTTATAGCACTTTTGAACCAGGTGCCGCGGCCTGCTCAGGCACCAGGAGGATGATGCGCTCGCCATCCTGTGCCGCAAGGAGCATGGCTTGGCTTTCCACCCCACGAAAGACCGCGGGCTCAAGATTGTTGAGCACGACGATGTGTTTGCCCACAAGGGACTCGGCCGGAAAGATACCCTTCAAGCCGGCCACCACCTGCTTCTCCCCGTCGCCCACATCAACCTTCAGGATTAGCAACTTGTCGGCTCGTGGGTGGTCGTGGACGGACTTGATGCGCGCAATACGGATGTCCATCTTCTTGAAATCAGCGTAAGAAACCATGACGCTCTCCATAGAAGAAATTGAAAAGCAAAAGGCAGAAGCGGGTGAAAATGCTAGCATAACCAGTTGGTGCTGGCAAGCGCGCCGTTTGTTGCCGCGTCCTACACACTCTTGCTGAACAAGGCTACCTTGGTGCTGGGTGTTATTACGGAGGAGATTGTACGGGCCGTCAGTGGTGATAGCGCGGGGCCATTGACCGGCAGCCCCCGCCTCCTTATATTTAGTGTCGCAGCATGATAATTTGTCCAGACGAGAACGAGGCATGGTCGTGTCGCCGGGCGAGACGATTTTGACTGTTAGTAATCTCCTGCTTCCTGGGGGACTTCGGTTGCGCGCCCACCTCGCAACCGGTGAACTTGTCGGCATTGCTCTGCCACAGGAACAGCAGCGTAAGGCGCTCATCCGCAGGCTCCTCGGCTACGAGTCTGGTTGTGAGGGGATCAACGTGCGCGGCCAAGAAATTGCGTCGCTCGCATTGTGGCAACTGGCTAAGGTCCGGCCCCGAATCGGGACCAACCTGTCCAGTGCGGAACTGCTGGCGACATCCAACCTGCGGACCAAATTCAGTCCGCGGAAGCCCATCAAGGTGGAGAAGGCCAAAAACCTCCTAGCGGCTTTCCAGGAGCACGTTCGTTTTCTTCTCTTTGGTTGCGAGTCGGAGGCGTTGGCGACATTGCCCACTGTTGCCGGAGAGCGCTTCGTACGCTGGTCGGCGGAGTTTGGCCTGCGCCACAGCATCGCCCCCAGCGAACTGCGGATGGAGGACTGGCGTCTCTTCTATCTGGCCACGGCGTTGGCAGTGGCGGAGGACTTCGTAGTGCTGGATGCGCCGTTGGAAGGGCTGGATTCGGTGCGGATGATCCGCGCTCAGGATGCGCTGGAAACGTTCCGCAAGACGGAGAGGAAGGCCGGTTTCTTCCTCAGCCCAACACGTACCTGTGTTGGGGCCGGCCTCTGTACGCGATGGATTGGCTGAAGTCGTTTGTCAGGTGGAGGCAACGACAGTTTGGGAGAGGGCGCCGGCCTGGCGCGAGATTTTCTTATTGCTGAGACGGATGGCGGGAGTAGTACCTTGCCGGCAGAACTGTTAACGATCTTGAGTCCCGACGAGGAAGCGGTCGTCGCGCGCGTGGCGGGTAGCATCCGCGACGGCCGAGTCGTCGCGCTGCCCACCGAGACCGTATATGGCTTGGCGGCGCGTGCAGACGTGCCTGAAGTCTTGGCTCGCTTGGCCGCCGTCAAGGGACGGGCGGATGACAAACCTTTTCAGCGCCTCCTGGCGCGGGTGGATGACGTCGCTTGCTTTGCCGCGCCGCTGGGGGGAGCTGCGCGCATTCTTGCAGCCAAGTTCTGGCCTGGACCGCTGACGCTTGTTGTGCCGGCTCTCGTCGCATCCGGCCGGCCTGAAGAGAAGGAACCGTGTGAGATGGTGGGCCTCCGTGTGCCTGACCATCCGGTGACCCAGGCCATCCTTGCGGCAGCCAGTGTGCCTGTAGCTGCCACCAGCGCTAACCTCGCCGGTGAGCCACCTTGTCTCACGGCTGCGGAGGTGATGGCGCGACTGGGTGGTTCGGTGGCTATGGTGGTGGACGCACCTCCGCCCCCGCGTGGCGTGGCTTCCACTGTTGTTGAGGTCCGCGGTGACCAGTGGCGTATCCTGCGCGAGGGGTTGCTGACACGGGCTGAAATTGAAGAGGCGCTGCGCACTGCACAGCCGACGTAGACCGCCATGAAGGATGATTGACCATGAAGATTGCTGTTGGTTGCGACCATCGCGGCTGTGAGTTGAAAAATGCCGTGAAGAAGGTAGCCGAGGAGATGGGCCATACGGTGCAGGATATGGGCACCTGGGGCACCGAGTCAGTTGACTACCCCGATTTTGCTGAGGCAGTAGCGCGTGCCGTGGCCAGCCGTCAGGCAGAGCGCGGCATCCTCATCTGTGGTACAGGCATCGGCATGTGCATCACCGCCAACAAAGTGCGCGGTGTCCGTGCCGCCGTGTGCTGGGATATGTTCAGCGCCATGCGCAGCCGCAAGCACAACGACGCCAACGTTCTCTGTCTCGGCAGTGACATGCTCGCCGTGCCTCTTGCTGAGGCCATTGTTCGCACCTGGCTCGTCACCGAGCACGAGGGCGGCCGCCACCAGCGACGGGTGGAGAAGATTCGCGCGCTTGAGGAGCGTCCGGCGCGCTGAACACGCTGGGGACGCGTGGCGAGTTTTCCGTAATGTGGTTTTGGCCAGCCCACAGTCTAACTGTGCCCCGCAGCGCTGCGGCGATCGGCTTGAAAGTCAGGGAGAGACGTGCATATGAGAAATGTCTGCACAGATGTTGGGCAGGTCATGGTATTGGTGTTGCCCTTATTTCTGGGTACAACAGCACTGGCACAGATACCGCTGGTGTAGTGTTTTCGGCTGAACGGCACAAATGGGGGAAAAAAATAGCGAGTGCTTGCCTCCGGGAAAGGGTACGATGGTGGCGGTTCCTGGACAAGGCTGCCTCAGGCGGCCAGGGGGGAAAGCACGATGGGCGAGAGTCAGGCGGGCCGGCGGGTGTTCACGCCGGGAGAGAAAGTGGCGATTGTTCTGGAGGGGCTGCGGGGCGATGTGGAACTCTCGGCGGTGTGCCGGCGGCACGGGATTTCGACGGGCCTGTTCTACCAATGGCGCGACAAGCTGATTGCGGCGGCGAAGGAGGCGTTCGGGCGGCGGGGGCGACCGAAGGGCAACGGCCAAGTGGAGCGGATGGAGGCGGAGCTAGCGCGGAAGGACGCGGTGATCGCGGAGATCACCGCGGAGATCCTGAAGGTAAAAAAGGGGCTCTGGCCCTCGCCGACTATCCGGCGCTGACCGAGGTGATGTGGCAGCATGTGGAGGAGATGGTGAATCAGGCGCGGCGATGGGACGGCTGGCCG
>Ga0272448_1000347_pt1 | contig 72275 bp, 55 predicted proteins | sample YNPCB0191_FD_202220 | JGI IMG/M metagenome (GOLD analysis project Ga0272448, IMG submission 202220) | Hot spring sediment microbial communities from Yellowstone National Park, WY, United States - YNP-CB-019-1 | ecosystem: Environmental > Aquatic > Thermal springs > Hot (42-90C) > Sediment...
GGTCAACCGTGGCGAGGACACGAAAAAGAAGTTTACAGTGTGGCCTTTAGTCCTTGCGGTCGCTGGGTAGTGAGTGGTGGAAGCGATGGTTTGTTGCGGTTGTGGGACCTGCAGGGAAATGCTGTTGGTCAACCGTGGCGAGGACACGAAAAAGAAGTTTACAGTGTGGCCTTTAGTCCTTGCGGTCGCTGGGTAGTGAGTGGTGGAAGCGATGGTTTGTTGCGGTTGTGGGACCTGCAGGGAAATGCTGTTGCTCGGTTTGAAGACGCATATAAATGTTCAGTTAATTCTGCAGCCTTCAGTCCGGATGGAAAAGTGATTGTCAGCGGTGGTTTTGGGGGAACGGTGCGCTTTTGGTACTGTAGTTGGGAATATTGGCTGCAGGTTTGCTGCGACAAATTAGGCGATCGCAGGATGTTTAAAAATCCTCAAAAAGGCAGTAGTGAGGAATTGGCCTGGCAAATTTGTCAGAAATACGCATGGAATCGGCAAAGTCCCAAACAGTGGAACAACCAAGGAGTAGCTAAGCTAAAACAGAAAGCGTATGCAGCGGCGCTGACAGATTTTCAGCAAGCAATTCAACTTAATTCTCAATATACTGCTGCCTATTACAATCGGGGATTGACCTACACTTACTTAAAAAGGTATCAGGCAGCCATAGACGATTTTGATAAAGTAGTTGCTGCGGTTCCCACCTACGCTGATGCCTATTACAGTAGGGGAATATGTTGGGCTCAATTAGGCAATCGCCAAGCAGCTGTGGAGAATGTTCGTAAAGCTGCTGAACTATATCAGCAACAAGGACAAGAACAAATGTATCAAAGGACAGTAGAATTCCTCAGCCAACTTCAACAGTAGCTGACTGATTTGTTGTTCAAGCAATTTCAATTTCATTAAGTTGGTTAATCACCACATCTGCACCGGCGACACAATTTGGTTTACCGACCCAGGTTATACCGATACAACCAGCAGCTTTGGCGTTACGCGCCATTTGCACGTCACCAACAGAATCTCCTACCATGAGTGTAGCTGATGGTTCTACTTTTAATTTTTCACAAGCTTGCAAAAACAGTGTTGGATCTGGTTTGCTAGGACCTCCATCTACTCCCATTTCCAGTTGAATGTAGTTACTCAACTGATGGATTTCCACAAACTGGCGCACTTTTGCAGTTGTTGCGGCGGAGAGAATACCAAGTTTGAGTCCTGCTTGCCATAGCTTCTTCAATAATTCCGAACTACCAGCAAATATGGGTGAAGGAGTTTTGGTTGCATATTTTTCTGCTTCTTCTAGAGCCTGACGCGCTATATGTAGCGATTCGAACCATCCTTGTCCCGTTTTAGCGATGTATGCTGCTATGGCAACTTCTGTTTCCCAGCGACTGGCTACTGCCATTAAACCTGCTGGATCCAGGATATCGCCACTGACGCCAAAAGCCATTAACAGTGATTCTCTAATTCCAGGAATTTGTGCGTCTATAAGCTGTGCTGTTTTTTGTGCAAGCGATCGCTCATTAGCTTGCGAATCCTCTAAAGTACCGTTTTTATCGAACAAAATTGCTTTAATATTCGTAAAAATAACATTTCTACACTTAATAGTTGCCAACTGACTCTCCCCCTTGTTTTTTTGTAGCAGCAGACTTCTCCATAAAAAAAGAGGGAACATTATCCCTCTTGATGAGAAGAAATTTCATCCCATCTTGACATTATTCTTCTATTGCTGCTGGTATTTCTTCTTCTTCTATTGGTTCAACTGCTGGTGGTATTTCTTCTTCTCCTAGAGACTCAGTTGTTGTAGCAGCTCCTGCTGCAATACCTTGCTGTTTAGCTAGCAGTTGTTCTCTGTACTTCGCTGCCATTTCTTCCGCTTTTTCGTAGACTAGATCGCGGTTTTTAATCATATCACCCGGTTCAGGTTCTAGCTGTTTGGTGGACAACGATATCCGACCGCGTTCGGCGTCCAAGTCAATGATCATAACTTTTACTTCATCATTGACGTTGAACACGCTATGGGGCGTATCTATGTGTTCGTGGGAAATTTCCGAGATATGTAGTAGCCCGCTGACGCCACCAATGTCAATAAAGGCTCCATAGGGCTTAATACCGCGCACAGTACCAATTACTACCTCACCCACTTCTAGACGATTCATCTTGCGCTCCACTAGCGCTCGACGGTGGGAAAGGACTAGGCGGTTACGTTCTTCATCCACTTCTAAAAATTTTAATGGTAGCTCTTCACCTACCAATTCTTCTTTAGGTTTGCGAGTACTGATGTGAGAGCCGGGAATAAATCCCCGCAGACCCTCAATCCTCACAAGAGCTCCTCCCCGGTTAGTGGCAAAAACTCCTGAGCGAACAGTTGCATCTTCTGCTTGCAGCTGTCGTACTCGCTCCCAAGCTCGCATGTATTCTATACGGCGAATCGAAAGAGTTAATTGCCCCTCTTCGTTTTCATCGCTGAGGATGTAAAATTCTCGTGTTTCATTTGATTGTAAAACTTCTTCCGGGCTATCTACCCGGTTAATAGACATTTCTTGTATGGGTATGTATGCTGCGGTTTTAGCACCTATGTCAATCAGAGCGCCGCGTGGCTCTATACTGAACACTGTACCGGGTACGATATCACCAGGGCTGAAATGATAATCGTATTTGTCCAGTAAAGCTGCGAAATCTTCGTGAGTAAACCCAATGTCAGTTGTAGCGGTTGATTTCTGATTGACCATGCTGATTGTTTCCTGGTTTTTAGTCTCCGTAGTTTTTGCCTCCTAGGAATGTATGTGCAACTGCCCAAGGGGCAGCCTACACCTACATCTGTTTTCATCCTAGCGCAGAAAAGCTGCTTGATGCGTATTAATTCACAGACAGTAAATTATATCAAATATTAAAACTTTATAATCAGGGATAAAAATCGGGAATAGGTTACACCTCGGTGCAATTACAGTAATTATTCTGCTGGTGATGACAAAAAGTGTGCTTTTACCAGTGTTGGAATAATCGCGTTTCCATGGTGCGAGAGTGTTTCAACTAATACCTAATTTGCTGTTGCTTTTATTAAAGTGCCAGCGGGCGATTTTCCCAAAACAGCTTTGGTCAAATTCCCTGGAATATTTCCATTAATTATCCAACAATCGATGCCGAGACTGGAAACAGTCCAAAACTCCTCAACTTTTTTGGCCATACCGCCTGTGACATCAACTGCATCACTAGGACCTAGGGCAGTTTTGACTAGAGAATAGTTGTTTTTAGTTATGGTAGAAAATACTTGCCCGTTGCGATCGAGTACCCCTGGATAGTTACCAGCACTTATGAGCCGAATCTTGTATTTCCCTTGCGAATAAAAATGTTTGGCTAATTCTGCCAAAAAAGTATCGGTAGACAAAATAGTACCGCCGATTACCCGATCGAAAACAACATCACCAAAAACTAAAGGAATTAAATTAACAGATAAGCTGTTTTCTATAGATGAAAAGTCTATTTTGAGTATTTTTTTGTTATGAGTAACTGCCATAGCTACGGGTGGGAGACCGATCACCGGTAAATTCGCTTGCCAAAAAATTTTGGCTACTAGTATATTCAGATTTAAGGCATCCTGATGGACAAGGCAAAATCCTAATTTTTCGGCATCAGTGATAAAGCCATCAACAGTGTTATATTTCTTGGCTGATTGATGGCCGAAGGAACCGGCGCCATTACCAATTATTAATTTCAGTTGTGGATTTTGATTGCGCAGCAAGCTAATTTCGGAAGCTAGTTGTTGCAAGCTTGTTATGCGAGGAGTATAAGGTTTGTTCTTATCAGTAATTAATGAGCCTCCCAGTTTGATTAAGACCAGTTCCATAATCGATAGGTGTTTAGAAGGTAACTTGCTGTGAGCTTAACATAAAGAATTGTTTGCGGAAATTGCCGGGACAAAATTTGAACAATTAGTACGACAGTTCCTTCCCGAAGGCGAAGCGGGGTTGTAATTGTTTTGGATATATCTCTTAAGTACTTAAGCGAGGTGCACCACTACAAAAAGAAACATAGTTAGAATTAAACCAATCCCCAATCATATTTCTTACTTCTTCCGGGAATTTTTTTCAAAATTCTGGCTGTAGCACTTTTTAGAAAAGCAGCTAGTTGCAATAGAGTTTTTCCGAAAACTTTACGCCGATAATCGTTACAAATGCGAAGTGCAACTTCAGACTAAAAATACTATGAGAATGTTTTTAACTTGCATATTTACTAAGTAAAACCAAATCTAGTAGTCTATTTAACCTAACAGACCAGTCGATATGTTGTGGCTACCAAGCAGATTAAATTTAGATTTTATCTTTCACAGTCGCAAAATAAGAAAATGCACTACTGGAGGCGACTTCAAAGATTTGTATAACACTTGTGTAGAATATCGAAAAAATTCTTAAAAACGATTTAACCAATCAGTCAGTTACTTCGACCAACAAAATTGTTTACCAGAATTTAAAGAGTGCTGGTTCTTGAATATAAAGAACTTGGTAGTCACGCATTACTTAATTTAGCATTGAGGAGATTTTTTCAACTCAAATTTGGATATCCAAAATTTAAATCTAGTCGAAACTACAGAGGGTGGACTCAATCCTTATACATCCGGGCGGAAAACTTGTGTTAAGCCAGAGACTGGGATAAGCCTAAAATTTGCTTTGCACAATCTTTTTTAAGCAAGGTAAATGGTAGATTTCCATTACCGTCGATTCTGTTCCAGCTCGACAAACAGGTACGGGTGGAATTGGTCTAGATTTTGATATTGCTCGTAGCATTGCTAATTCACCCAAAATTATTTAGTAAAACTTTAGAGAAGATTCGGAAATTATGCAAAAAGTTACGTCGCAAGCGATCGCCTCATTCTCCTAAGAAAATCAAAACATGAAAGCCTCTCAAACTTGTCTTAATTTCTTTAGCACAAAGAGTACATCATTGCTGAAAGTGCAATTACCAGTGTGATAGAGATATTGCTGCAGCAATGGTCATACTCAAAGTCGCAAGGTACCTCTCAAAAGCTGGATGAGTCAACTTCTACTGGGAGTGGAAACTTCAAGGAAGTTGCTCAGCAAAAGGGTGACAAACGTGTATCTCAATCAAGTGGATGCGCTTAGTTCATATATTTAATCAAGCTAATAGATAGGAAGAGGTTTGCAGGGAATAAATAAAGTATGGTAGCTCTAAATTTGTGATTGCTGGCATTTTCTATGACTTATAGTCTCAGAATAGCTGACATGCCTGAAAGCGAGCGTCCGCGAGAGCGGTTGTTAGCTCATGGCGCGAAAGTTTTATCGACTGCGGAGTTAATTGCTATTTTGCTTGGTACTGGTCAGGGACCGGGAAAACTTTCTGCTGTTGGTTTGGGACAATACATATTGCACGAATTGAGTAAGTGCGATCGCGACCCCTTGGCAGTTTTGCGAGATGTGAGTGCAGCTGAATTAATGCAAATTCCTGGAATCGGACCGGCCAAAGCGACAACAATCCTTGCAGCAGTGGAATTGGGCAAACGCGCTTTTCTATCCCGCCCTTTAGATCGTACACCCATTGATAGCCCAGCAGCAGCGGCGGCAGCTTTGAGTCAAGATTTGATGTGGCAAACTCAAGAACGCTTTGCAATTTTATTGTTAGATGTCAAGAATCGCTTGTTAGGAACGCGAGTAATCACAATCGGCACTTCTACTGAAACTTTAGTACATCCGCGTGAAATTTTTCGAGAGGTGATTCGCCAAGGTGCAACGCGGGTAATAGTTGCACACAACCACCCATCGGGTAATGTGGAACCGAGTGACGAAGATATCCAGCTAACCCAGCAGTTGTTAGCAGGAGCGCAAATTTTGGGTATTCCCCTGCTAGACCACCTGATTTTAGGTAATGGCAATCATCAAAGTTTGCGAGAGATAACAAACTTGTGGCAAGAGTATCCTCAAAAAGACTGTTAGGAGTTGATGCAGCAAAAGGTAATTTTTGAGACACTACTGATTGCTGGCGCTCAGATGTACCCTGAAAAATTAGGAGGTAGCAAGTATTATTTTTGGCGCTAGTCTGAGTTTTGTTTTCCCTGCAACAGGAAAGTTTATTTTCAATTGCTGCTGGAGTTTAGTTTCTTGTCTGGGGATTTGGATTTTGGCATTGGCAAAACTTTGGCAATTTCCTTGGTAGAAACCTGGCTGAGTTTTTCCATCAGCATGGTGTCAAACAGGTGGAAAATGTCTGCAGCAGGTAGGTACCACTCTTGAATTCCGTAATTGAGAATGGGCTGAAATTCTTCAAAATACATTTCCCTAAATAGCTGATTACCAGTATCTTTGTCAGTTTCAACTATCAAAGGAAGATACTCGTCCACAATCAATTTACATTTTGCCTCGACTTCTGCCATGCCAATAATGTAGAACCGAAGTTTTTCTTCAGCTTGTTCTTTCGTCAGGTTTTCAGCCTTCATAACATCAGTAATCCAGCGATCGACGATTTTTTGTATTTCTTTTGGTATTCGCCTGTGCTGCTTCATAAAGCATCTTTTGATTCTGATGGTTTCAGGAGGAGCTAAACGAAAAGAAGTTCTTGGATCTGGTTATAGCTCAACAGATATCAATGTGGCGACTTGGAGCAGCAAGCGAGCGATCGCTGGCTAGAATTGCAACTAGATCGGCGGGTAAAAAATCCGCAAAAATAACTGTCTTTGGCAATATTATTGTTTGTGAAATTCAATCACAGATCGTTTCTTTTGGCAACAAGAGGTTGACCTTGTAAAACTTGGGGTGCAACTGTATCCGCAAATTGTTTAAAGTTATCCACGAACATTTGTGCGAGTTTATAAGCTTGAATGTCATAAGCATGGGGATCGCTCCAACTCAAGCGAGGGGTGAGTAACTCATCAGATACTCCCGGACAGTGAATAGGAACATGCAAACCAAAAACTGGATCTATTGTTGTTGGTACTTTGTCAAGGGTACCGTTTAAGATTGCTGTTAACATGGCGCGGGTGTGCTGGATGGGGATGCGTTTTCCTACACCATAACATCCTCCTGTCCAACCAGTATTTACCAGCCATACTTTCACCTGGTGGCGTGTGATCTTTGTCCCCAGTAAATTTGCGTACACGCGGGGATGCAATGCCATAAAAGGTGCGCCAAAACAAGCGCTAAAAACAGCTTGTGGTTCTTGTCCCAATCCTTTTTCTGTTCCGGCAACTTTTGCTGTGTAACCGCTTAAGAAATGATACATTGCTTGTTGATAGGTTAATCGTGCAATTGGTGGCAATACTCCCAGAGCGTCAGCAGTCAAGAAAATAATATTTCGGGGATGGCCAGCTATGCCAGTTGGGCTAGCATTGCTGATATTTTCAATGGAGTAGGCTCCACGGGTGTTTTCGGTGAGACTGGCGTCGTTTAAATCCAAGTGTCTGGTGAGGGGGTCGACAGCAACATTTTCCAGGATGGTACCAAAGCGTTGGGTGGTTTTGTAGATTTCTGGTTCTGCTTCCTGGGATAAGTGAATTAACTTGGCGTAGCAACCACCTTCAAAGTTGAAGATTCCGCGATCGCTCCACCCGTGTTCGTCATCACCAATTAAAGTTCGTCTTGAGTCAGCTGAAAGAGTTGTTTTACCAGTACCTGATAGTCCGAAAAATAATGCTACGTCTTCGCTGTCACGTCCAACGTTAGCAGCGCAATGCATCGGCAAAACATTTTTTTGCGGTAGCAGGTAATTGAGGGTTGTAAATATGGATTTTTTAATTTCTCCAGCGTAACTAGTACCGCCAATTAAAATTAGCTTGCGGGCGAAGTTTATGATGATAAACACATCTGAGTGGGTGCCATCTATTTCTGGAATGGCGCGGAAGTTGGGCAGGGCGATGGTAGTAAAATCGGGTATGAAGTTTGCCAGCTGTTGGGATGAAGGCTCAATAAATAAGTTGCGAACAAAAATGCTGTGCCAAGCTGTTTCAGTGATGAAACGAATCGCTAGCCGATATGTAGGATCGGCGCCTGCATAGAGGTCTTGAACAAACAAATCCCGTCCTTGCAGATATGCTAGTACCCTGGTGTAGAGAGTTTCAAAATGTTGTTGGCTAAGGGGATGATTCACTTTTCCCCACCAAACTTGCTCGCTGCTGCTAGATTCGCGGACGATGAATTTGTCGTTGGGCGATCGCCCTGTATGGGGACCAGTACGCACCACTAGCGGTCCCAAGTGCGCTACTATCCCTTCTTGTCGTCGGAGGACTTCTTCGTAAAGGGCTGGAATGGGAAGGTTCCAATAGACTATACCGGTGTAGAGGATGCCTTGCTGTTCCAAACCGTAGTTGCTGTACATTTTTTGAGAAAGGGTTACTGCTGACTCGATGGAATTACCGTTCCATAATGGCACGGGATCAAGCCAATTCTGTATAGTATTCTTTGTCATTGTCTTATTTTTGCTCTTTGTCGCTTTCAAGCTTGTTTTTGCCTTCACTTTTTTTTCGGCGGCAATATACATTAGTGCTATAGCTGCAGCACATGTTCCGATATCACAATGCTAATAGCAATTGAGGAAATTCGTGGTGGAAATTTATTAGTTCTTCAGATCGAGTTAGCAGGAGGATCTGTTAACTGTTGTACTGCGATCGCAAAAGACACATTATTCCTCCAGTAGAAATTTAAGCCTAATTCCTAAAGTAGAGGCGTGCAGGTAATTATAAGTGCATATACTGCAATTACCAAGCAATAATATTATCAGTCCCTAGTTTTAGACCTACTAGGGACTTTTTCCTAATTTTTTTATCACTCTCTTACAAATTCAACTCTAGTCTCTATCAAAAGAAATAGAATCAAATTAACTCTTGAGGCTATGAACAATTATTCTGATGACAGATTCAATACAAATATTGAGCTTGTTAGTATTGTGTTTGTCAAGAAAAGTTTTTTACCAAACTAGTCACAATGAACATTATTGCTTGGATTGTCTTAGGTCTAATTGCTGGCGCGATCGCCAAAGCTATTTATCCCGGTCATCAAGGCGGCGGAATTCTCGGAACAATTTTGTTAGGCATAATTGGTGCTTTTATCGGCGGTAGTTTAGGAGTGTTTTTTGCCACGGGACGCTTTGCTCTTGCAGCCACCTCTCTAAGTGTACCTGGTATCGTGGTAGCCGTTATTGGGGCAATTATTGCCATTTTCCTATGGAATGCTTTTATCCGTCGCAGCACAATTTGAGATATTAATACTGCAGCAGTTGGATAGCAAGCTTTGTTTAATTTAACTGTAATTCATTGACCTAACAGCGCTTGTCTGCACAAAAGCAGGCGCTATTACCATTTTTTCGAGATAGAGAAAGCTTTTTGCTTTTTATTGCCGCTCATTGGGCATGAAAATTAAAGCATAAAAAAGCGATAAATCGCTGACTACAAATACTCGCTGGTAGTGAGGGCTTTTAGCCCTTGAGTTTATAGAAATATAAACCACACCGCGATCGCGGTGTGGGGGGCTAGTTATAGGGTTATATAAATCTAGGGACTGAAGTTAGTTGTGTAAAGACTACAAAGTTAAAAGTTAGCATTCCGGATCGGAGGAGAAAAAGCACGCTTAGGCAGCCAGCTAGCTCTGCATGCCGATGGTGTTACCTCAAACCCAGTTGCTGTTTCAATCCTTCTGGTACGTTTACAGCTTTATCCAACCCGCGTACTCCTTCCCAGTTAAGATAATCACTCCAGGTCATTTTTTCTAAGTTAGCTTCGCTGAGGTCTGCACCACCGAGGATGGCGTGGCTAAGGTTAGTGTGGCTGAGATCTGCACCATTAAGAATAGCACCGCTAAGGTTACTACCGCTTAAGTTAGCACAAGTCAGATTAGCATAGCTGAGGTCCGTACCAAAGAGAATAGCATCGCTGATATCAGCATTGCTAAGGTTAGCTTTGCTGAGAATGACGCCACTTAGGTCAGCTTCATTGAGAATGACACTACTTAGGTCTACACCGCCAAGATCTGCACCTAAAAGAATTACATTTTGCAAATTAGCGCCGTTGAGTTTAGCGCCGTTGAATTTGGCGTAACTCAAGTCAGCAGCAATGAGGATAGCGCTTTTAAAGCTGGTGTTAAAAAGAATGGTGTCGCTGAGATTAGCACCTTTGAGAGTAGCGTGATTGAGGTTAGCACCGCTGAGATCGCTGCGACACAAGTCAGTATAGTTGAGGTTAGCGCCGTTGAGATTAGCTTCGCTAAGATTAGCACCGAAGATAATGGCGTGACTGAGGTAACTACTGCTGAGTGTGGCATCTTTCAGATTGGCGCCGGTCAAATTAGCATGGCTAAGGTCAGCACCATTAAAGTTGGCGCTGTGCAGATTGACACTGTGGAGGTTAGCACGACAAAGATCTGCTCCGCTGAAGTTAGCGCCACTGAGGTTAGCGCTACTAAGGTCGGTATTTGTGAGGTTAGCACCACTGAAGTTAGCACTACTAAGGTTAGCATCGCTAAGGTTCGCACTACTAAGGTTGGCATTAGTGAAATTAGCACCAGTAAGGTTAGCATCGCCAAGATTTGCTTTTGATAGGTTAGCGCCGCTGAAATTCACACCGATTAGATTTGCGTCGCTAAAGTTAGCACCACTAAAGTTACCTTCTTTGAGGAATTCTCCAACCACGTTGCTGAAATTACCTATTTCGATAGCATCGCTGTAGTTGATGACGCGAAGCAGTTGCGAGGTGAAAAAGTTATCTAAGTGCTGTTTTCCGGAGGGATAGAAAATTATTTTTTCTTTTAACTGCTGTTGTTGTTGAGCGTGGCGGTGTAATTCTAAAAGTAAAATCAATACGTTTAGTCCTGTGTTGACATCCACCTGGCGCAGTCCGATGTTAATGTTTTGGCTTTGTAAGTGCAACATCTTTTGTTGTGGTAAGTTATCTTTTGGTGGAGCATCAATAAATTCTCCTTGACACCAACGCAGGTAGAATTTTTCCAAGCGCTGGAATAGCAACACTGGGGAAAATTCCTTGCTAGCGAGCAGCTTTTGCATTGCTGCTTCTACGGTGTGTGGTTTGAGGGCGCAAGTAGCCATCAAGTCGTAAATTTGTTTGTAAAGTTGGCGATCGCTGATTTCAAAACTTGATTGGCTACTTAGCTTTGTCCATGCTTGTAAATTTTGCTGCAATCTTTCCGGAGCAGTCAATTCTCGGGGTTGCTGTTGATTTTTATGTTCTTTTGTTTGCCATGCTTTGATACAAGTTATCAAATGCTTCCACCCTTGGGATAACCGTGTCATATATTTATCCAGTAATAATATTTATTATTTAATTTTTTAATTTTTGGAAAGTGATTTTTTGGGAAAAAAGTGTTTTTTATTACATTTTGGACTGCTAACTTGCTTGTAGAAAAGATCGGTTTTAACTTTTAACAATTTTTAGTTATTTAACAAACTCATTTGTTCTAGTTAAATTGTTATACTATCTTGCTACCATCTATATTTAGGTGTAAATAAAATACGTACAGATGGCTGGAGATACAATTGTTAATTAAAACACTACAGTCAACAAGCGCAACAAAAGTAGGGGAAAGGCTAAAAACTGGTATAAAAATTTACTTTTGTATCCAAGGTAGCTTGAGGGTACTAGGCTAAATAGAGTGAAAAAGGATATCAGAATTTGGAGATAGGGACGAATCAAGGGTAGTTCGGATGAAGAAATTCAGCTGTTGTGTAATTGCTTTGCATGTTTTGTTTTTAGGAGTAACAAGTACTAACACCAAGTCCCAGGCGGCGATTGCCAGAAATTTTTCTACCTCTGATTGGAAATTGCTTCCCCAGTGGGGAAAATCAAAAGTGTGGGTAGTGGGTCGCCACCAAAAGTTACAGCACCTACCTTTTATTTGGGTAGCTACAAATACTCAAAAAATTGTACAGCAACCGTTTTTGCTAGTCGAGAAAAATTCAGAGCACCGACCAAATTCAGATATCGATAAATCCAGAACTGCAAAACCTTCCAAAAAGGATGGTTTAGAAGCTTTTGATGAGGTAGTAAAAAATACTCAAAAACTAGAGGGACTGTTTACCATATACCGCCACAAGCAAAAAAATAAGATTTATTTAGAACTTAAACCCCAGCAGTTAAATAAAAATTACCTGGCGACAGCGACATTGGAATCGGGTATTGGTGAGGCCGGGATTTATAGCGGTATGCCTTTGCAGGATTTTTTATTTTACTTTCAAAGAGTCAATAATAACTTGAACTTTGTTGTTCGTAACGTTAATTTTCGTACTCGGGAAGGAGATCCGCAAGGGCGATCGCTGCTGCGGTCGTTTAGTGATTCTGTTCTCTACAGTATCGATATTAAAAGCATCCATCCCCGACGCCAATCTATTCTCATCGACTTGAGCAAGCTCCTACTTACAGATTTAGCAGGATTATCTTCTCATTTAGGACTGCCAACAAGTGCAGACAATTCCTATTTTGGAGAGGCTAAAGTCTTTCCGCAAAATATAGAAATAGAGTCAGTTTTCAACTTTTCTCATAGTAGCAGCCGCAAAGAAGAAAAATCAGAATATATAGCTTTACCTGACAGTCGCGGTTTTACGTTGCGGGTTCACTATAGCCTTTCCCAGTTACCGGACAGCAATTATCGACCGCGATTGGCGGACGATCGCGTCGGTTATTTTATTACCGCCTATCAAGACTTATCGAGCGACGAGCGCAAGCAGCCGTTTGTCCGTTATATCAATCGCTGGCACTTGGAAAAACAAGACCCTAATGCTAGCATTTCTTTGCCGAAAAAACCAATAGTCTTTTGGATTGACAACGCCGTTCCTTTTGAGTATCGCGATGCTATTAAAGAAGGCGTTTTGATGTGGAATAAAGCTTTTGCAAAAGCGGGTTTTAAGGATGCGATCCAAGTACGACAAATGCCAGATCGCCAGCAATGGGATCCAGCAGACATTCGTTATAACACCATTCGCTGGATTCACACGCTGGATGGATATTTTGCAATGGGTCCGTCTCGTGTCAATCCACTGACGGGAGAAATTTTAAATGCCAGTATTTTAGTGGACGCTAGTTTTATCCGCGCCTTAAAAAACGAGTATCGTCAAATTATCCAACCCAGCGAGTTCAAAAATCGAACTTCCCTAACAGCGCTGATGCAAAATCGCTTGCTTTGCAACGCTCCTTGGGAAGCGAAAGACAAGGATTTTTTTCAGCGCAACAACTTCCACCAGCAAAAGCAGCAAGTAATTACAGGACGCTTATCTGATTTGGCTGGAGAGTACGATCTTTGCTACGGAATGGAAGCAGCAAATCAATTTGCTTATGGTTCTTTAGCTATGTCACTGTTACAAGACAAACCTCCTACTAACGAGCAAATCAAAAAGTATATTCACCAATATTTGAGATTAATAATTGCTCATGAAGTCGGACATGCCCTGGGTTTGCGGCATAATTTTCGCGGTAGTACTTTTTTGTCGCCCCAGGAAATGAACAATACGGAAATCACCCGTCGCAAAGGTCTTGTTGCGTCCGTAATGGATTATATTCCACCGAACATTGCACCCCAGGGTACCAAGCAAGGAGATTATTTTCCCAGTATGGTGGGGCCTTATGATGAATGGGCGATTCAGTACGGCTATACACCGATCCGAACTGCAACTATCAGTGGGGAAAAGCCATTTTTAGATCGAATCGCGCAGCAATCTGACAAGCCCGAGTATAGTTATGCAACAGATGAGGATTTGTACGATCTGGACCCTACTGTTGACGCTTGGGATAACAGCAATGATGTCTTGACGTATTCGCAATGGCAATTAAATAATGTGCGGGTAATGTGGGGACGTTTGGACAAGCGCTTTCCTGGGGAGGGAGAAAGCTATGCTGATGTTAGGGAATGGTTTGGTACTGTAGTTGGTAATTACTTTCAAAATATCTACTACGTTACGAAATATATTGGCGGACAGTCTTTTTTTCGAGTTCATGCTGGAAACAAGCAAGGAAAATTGCCGTTTCAGCCGGTACCGGTCGAAAAACAACGACAGGCTTTAGCCGTGCTCCAAAAGTATGTTTTTGCTGCCGATGCTTTTAATTTTTCCCCGGATTTACTCAATAAATTGGCACCTTCACGGTGGCGACATTGGGGTAGCACTCCTCGAATCGGGCGCTTGGATTACCCCATTCACGACTTGGTGTCATTTGTGCAGAGTACTGTTTTATCGGATTTGCTTGGGAGCGATCGCCTATCTCGCCTCAAGGATATTGAAATCAAAAGCCAACCGGGAAAAGTCTTGACTTTACCAGAATTATTTAATACTTTGCAAGACAGTATTTGGACGGAAGTAACGGAACCGAAAAGCAAGAACGTGAAAATTTCCAGATGGCGTCGCAGCCTGCAGCGCCAATATTTGGAGATTTTAGGGGGGATGGTACTGCGCAAACAAGATGTTCCAGAAGATGCCCGAACTTTGGCTTGGTATAAAATTCGTCAACTAGATGAAAAACTGGCGAAGGTGAGTTCCGACGATGAGTATACTAAGGCGTACCTACTGGAGACGCGGGACCGAATTAAAAAAATTTTAGATGCACCGCTGTCAGGGAATTAAAAAAAGCCTCTTTTTGTGAGAGGCTAGAAGTAATACTGCAGTTAATTGAGTAGATAGACTTGAGTTAGATCGCAAAAGTTACAGCCAGAGCTCCGGCAATGGCACAGAAGGTCCCGGAAACGACAGCGGTGGTAAACAACCACCAAGCTGCTGTGGCAGCGGCTTTGCGGGTTTCTTCGGCTTGAAGCTGGGCTTGATGCTTCAGCTGTTCTAGGCGGCGCTGTGCTTGTTGTTGTATGCGTTCTGCTCGTTGCAGAACTGTGTTGCGTACTCGTTCAATTTGGTCGATGATGCGGTTGGCATCTTCCTCTGAGATATCCTCGCGGGAACTCAAGATGGCAACTAATGTTTCACGATTGAACGCAGATAGGCGCTCGCGCAGTGCTTCGAACCCGGCTTGCGGATCGTCAAACAATTTGCGAATATCTCGCTTGATACCATCGTAGTTGAGTTCTGGACGTTCCAAGGAGTTGAGGTAGTTGCGAATGCGGGCAAAAATTCCCTCAATTGTATCTTGAATGCTCCGCTGTATACCGCGCACTTGTTCTACAAAATTATCGCGCACGGATACGATCGTATCTGCAATTCGAGCTGCTTCCTCATCGCTGAGGTCTTCCCGCAGTTTTAACAAGGCGATAATTGTATCGCGGTCGAATTGGGAAAGGCGATCGCCCAAACTTTCGATACCAACGCGAGGATCCCGCAATAACAAAGACAGATCGCGCTTGATACCTTCTGGATTTAGTTCTTCTTTACCAGTCCGCCGCAGATATTCTTCTAGGTAATCGCGGAAATTTTCTACCCTTTGCTGTGTCCGCTGCGCGAAGCGACGGGGTGCGCGCACGATATTGCGAATCGAGTTTTGAACGGCGTCGATAATTTGGTTAACTTGCTCTTCACTAAGATCTTGACGTTGAGCAAGCAATTTTACTAAAGTGTCCCGGTCTATTTGCGACAAGCGACGGCGTAGGGCGATCGCTCCTTCTTTGGGATTTTCAAACAATCGATTTAGATCGCGCTGAATTCCTTCTGGATTTAGTTCTTCTTTACCTGTATTGCGCAAATAATCAGCAATAGTAGTGAGAACGCTATCGTAGTGTTCTTTGGCTTTGTCTGCTACTATTTGCGGTACCTGACGAATACTGCGCCAGGATTCTTCTACAGTCTCGATGATGCGGTTAATCTGCTCTTGACTTAGATCTTGGCGGCTAGAAAGCAATCTTACCAAAGTATCGCGGTCAAAGCGAGATAAACGCGCGCGCATTGCTGCTATACCTGCTTGCGGATCTTCTAAAAGTGTTTTTAATTCAGCTTTAATGGCCTCGGGGTTAAGTTGTTCTTTATTAGTGTTGCGCAGGTAGGATTCTAGATTTAACCACAGTGATTCAACATAGGATTTTGCTTGTTCTGCTAATGCTTTCGAGTCGAGCAAAACGCGATCGCGCTGTCTTTCTAATTCGTCAAGAATTGTTTCTGCTTCTGGCGGTTGAATGTCATTGCGCGCAAGCAGTATCTCCCGCAATTTTTGGCGATCGAATGCTGATAAACGCGCCTGAATAATTTCAAAATCTGCGTCCGGGTCTGACAGTAATGCTCTCAAGTCCCGCGCGATTCCCTCGGGAGTTAATTCTGATTTAGGAGTAACTAGTAGATAGCTTTCTACCCGGCGTTGTAAATCTTGTACTATCTGCTTTTCTTCTTCTGCAGTCACCGTCACCAACACTGATTGGCGAACCAATTCCAAGCGATCGGCTATTCGCTGAATTTCTGCTTGGGTTAAAAGGCCGCGTTGTTGGAGAATATTTACGAAATCACTGCGAGAAAGCTTCTCTAACTCACTTTTTACGATTCCCGGATCGGCTGCAGGATCGTAGATAACATCCCGAAATTCTTCCGCAATTTTTTCCTCACTCAACTGCCAAGCATAAGTGTTGAGCAGATAGTTTTCCGCATCTGCTCGGATCGGACTGTAAGGTTGTTTGGGTACGGGCAATCCTAGCTTATCTGCTTGCTGTGTGGCTTTTTCTTTGGCTGCGGTTAAAATACCGAGGATTTTTTCCACATCTAAATCCGACAAGTCGGTGCGTCCCAAAACAATACCAGTTAAAGCGGTTAATCCTTGTTGCAGCGTGCTTTGGACAAGACCGGGACTAGCTTTGCGATCGCCTTGTTTACCAGAACGCATTTGTGCAATTAGTTCGTCCAGCTTAGCCTTGAGTTCGTCTACGTTAGTTTGTCCCGGTGGAAGCGATTTAATGTAGTCGATCAATTCACTCATCCGGTCTTGAGGACGAGACTGACCTACAACTTGCTGCCAAACATTATATAAGGTATCGGCTATCCGGTTTATATCTCGTTTGGAAAGGTCTTTACGACTGCTGACCAAGTTGACAAAGGTTTGGCGATCGATGTTGCGAAGGTCACCACTGGTGGCGATTTCTCTCAGTTGAGGGTCGTTGAGCAGATTTTCAAAGTCCTTGCGAATCTTGGTAAGGTCTAGCTCCGGAGGACGCACCATTTCTAGGTAATCTTCTATTTGGTCGCGGATGCGGTCAGGATCGATGGCGCTTCCCAACTCTCGCCCTACTGCTTGTGCTGCTGCTTCTGCAGCTGCCACCACCTGCTGGTTCACAGCTTTGGCACCAAAAGCTGCAGTCGCCGTACCTATAACTGCTTGTAAACCGGAGGTGGCAGTGTTTATAATGTTACCAGCAAAAGATCCTAGCGTTGTAGAACTTACCCAGACCAATAATAGGAAATAGGTAGCCCAAATCACTAAACCCAAGATTGCTCCCAGTCCCGGACTGAAAATTGCCAAGCTGAGTTTGACCGCCAAAAAACAAGCGATCGCCAAAGCAACAGTTACGGTGACTAATGTCCAAATTCCTAATGCGGTACCTATTTTACGGATCGTTCCACCCAAACTTTCAACTTCTCCACTATCTGCATGAGAACTAGATGGACGTCCCAGGTAAGAAATACCTACTGCTACCGAAAGGTTGGTTAATACTAATTGGATAGCAAAAGCTAGGATGACACCAGACACCAACGCTGTAAAAAAGCGCGGTCCCGAAGTCAGAACTGACGTTTGTGCTGGCGATACTGGCGCTGATGCATCTATCTGTGCTAACCAAAATAGCGATTCATATAGTTGTTGTCCCAGCGTTATTTCCGCACTCTGAAACATTTTATTTCCTTCCTCTCATGCCATAACAAAGTATAAAAAAATACTGCATGTACCTGATTAACTTTCACCCCTTTACCTCTTGCTATACCCAACTCTTTAGCTCAGAATCTAGGAATTCGTGTCCCCAGAGCATCCATCATAAGTCTGATACCTTCATCCGGCGTTGGATATAAGTTTTTTCACCCCGCGCACCAAATTACCACGTTATCTTCGTTAAGTATTATCACTTAAATAAATGTTTTTTTTTGACATTTAAGCTCGTAGTTAGAGCTTTAGCCCGCAGAAATTTTCACCCGCACAACTAAATTTGTATGAAAAATAAACCCCAAGACTGAGCTTGGGAAGGAATCATAATGGCAGTTAAAGGCAAAACTCAATAATGAAAGCAAGCTGTTTCAGTATTTTGCTAAGGGTAAAACTAAAAAGTTAAAAGTTAAAACAAGTAATTGTTGAGTTATTCGTTATCGATACAATGAGGTATACCCAATACCGGACAGGGGAAGTTAGGGCCGAGCTTTTGAACAAGTGGGTGTTGAGCAGAGTTACATCCCAAAAGTAATAGATAAGCAGCTTCAGATATTACAACTTTCTTCAGTTCTTGGGCTACACAACCAAAGCGCAGGTGAGCTTTGAAAGAACTTTGCCATTCTTGTGCGAGACAGCGTGCTTCCCATAATATTCTTTCTGCTTTTGCAAACTTATTTGTTTGGGGTAAAACGCGTGTAGGAACTATTTTTGATGTGGAACTGGCGGGAAATTGGAATGATACCAAATGGTTTAGTTGAGTAGTAAGAGTTTCCTGGCTCGAAACATCAAAAGAATGATTTTTTTGATTTTCTTCTTGTACGTAAACAGCTTGAACGGTGACGGTAGCGTTTGTAGCAATGCGTGTTTGGTGGGCAATTAACAAACTAATATCTAAAGCTGTGTGGCTTTTAGGAGAACTGGTATAGCCGACAATTAAGTTAATTGATTTAACGGCTTCGGTTGTTTCTTTATCAGCTATTGCGGGCGGAGAAAACAACAGCATTTGTTCCATTAGATCGTCTCTGCCAAGTGCGTTTTGCAAACGCATTAACATGGGCTTAATTTTCACGATTTTACTTCCTTACAAAGAAATAAACGACAAACAAAAGCAGATAAATAAATGCCTAGCACTACTAGTATTGTGTTGTTTATTTGCAGCGATCGCTATCAGCAAAGGAAAAATGCTTTGTGGGAGTATTAATCGTCTGAGGTAAAATTTTGTTCGAGGAAATTCAACGCATAGTTGCGAAGTTCGTAGTATTCTTTGGAATCTCGCATCTGAATGCGATCGCGTGGATGGGGAAAAGGTACTTCTAGGATTTCTCCGATCTTTGCAGCCGGACCGTTAGTCATTAATACTATGCGATCGGACATATAAATAGCCTCATCGACATCGTGGGTAACCATCATTACAGCTTGACGATGTTTTTCCCAAATCTCCAACACTTGTCGTTGCAGTTTACGACGAGTGAGAGCATCTAGTGCTCCGAATGGTTCATCCATCAGTAGCATTTTCGGTCGAATTGCTAAGGCTCTAGCGATACCTACTCGTTGCTTCATACCTCCAGAAATTTCATCTGGATATTTATCAGCCGCTGCCGTCAAATTTACCATTGCTAAGTGTTCGTTCACAATACTAATTTTTTCTGCACGGGTAGCGTCTTTAAGAACTTCATCTACAGCTAGGTGGATATTTTCCTTTACGGTTAACCAAGGTAGAAGCGAATAATGCTGGAATACCATCATTCTTTCTGCACCTGGTTTGCGAATTTCTTTACCGTCGAGTCGTACGGAACCAGAGGTTGCTTTTTCCAAACCGGCGACAATTTTCAAAAGTGTAGATTTACCGCAACCAGAGTGACCGATGACAGAAATATATTCGTCTTCGCCTACTGTGAGGTTGACACCATCTAAAACTACGAATTTTTCCCCGTTATTGTTACCTGGATAAATCTTCACTAAATTTTCGATTTCCAAAAATGGGGTGGTGTGTAGGTTTTGCTTGTTGCTGTTCATCACTAAAGCTCTTGATTTAATCATGAAAAACTCCAAAGGCAGAAAAATTTTGGACTTAATTTTGCCCAAATTCCCAAATTCTTAAGACATGTAGAAACGAATAGGGGCGTTGGCTCGAATTTCAAAACTGTTGAGATATCCTACCGGATCGCTGGGGTCGAAACCTTTGTTATCGATAAACACTTCTGGGGGTTCTACTTTGTAATCGTCTTTGGGAGACTCGATACCGATTTCTGCGGCAATGTCGCGGTAAAGATCTGTTCTCCAGCCTTGTGCAGCTATTTCTTCTGCATTTTTGGGAAATTCCTTAATTTGTCCCCAACGTGCAGCTTGTGTCATTAACCAAATACTTCTGGACCTCCACAAAAATGTTGAGTGTTCGTTGGGTTGTTTGGGGATATTATTGGGAATGTCGAAGAAAATGGTGGTGTCTGCGGCTTTGATGGTGCGGTCTTTTCCGTCCCAACCACCGTAGTTGTAATTGCCAAGAATCCCGGGAGCTGTGAATTTAGTAATTGGAGCACCTGGCTTTTTGGGTCTTGCGCCTGTAAACGAGCGGTCTGTGATGAGTTCGGCTACTTCTTGACGGTTTTCAGGTTTGCTGCAGTACCGACAAGCTTCAATCATTGCTTTGACTAGGGAGCGGTAGGTTTTGGGGTAATTGTCGATGAAAGATTGCATCACTCCCAGCAGTCGGTCTGGGTGTCCTAACCATATTTCTTTTCCTTGAGCAAAGGTAAACCCGACGCCTTCGTTACCGGTGATTGCTCTTGTGTTCCAGGGTTCTGCTACCATGTAGGCTTGCATGGCGCCGATGCGCATGTTAGTCACCATTTGGGGTGGGGGGATAATGATGATGCGAAATTCCTTGAGGGGATTAACTCCAGCTGCGGCGGATAAGTAGCGAACAAAGTATTCGTAAATGGCAGAACTTAGTACTACTGCCCATACTTTGCGTTCTGGTGGTTGTTTGTCAAAGTAGTTTCTAAAATCACGACCAAAGGCTTCCAAAGCGCCATCACCGTATTTTTGTTTGTACTCGAACCAAGGACGCAGACCAAAGTCCCACATGGCTTTGTTCATGGTCATGGCGTTTCCGTGGCGGTGAATGGTCATAGCAGCGCACAAAGGAGCGTGACGCGCGCCTTCGGCGCCGATTCTGGCGTTAGTGACAGCACCGGAGACTACGGGTGAGGCGTCGAGACGACCGAAAATGAGACCGTCGCGGGAAGTGGCCCAACTTGCTTCTCGATTGAGTCTAACGTTGAGACCGTATTTGCGGAAAAAACCTTTTTTCCAGGCGATCGCGAAGGGGGCGCAGTCATTTACGGGAACGTACCCCACGGTGATATCTGGTTTTTCCAAATCTTGCGGTCTAACTACTGGTTTAATGGATAAAGCTTCTTCAGTTAATCCTTTGGGGGAGCGATCGCCGGAAATAGCGCAGGAAGACAGGGCCATTCCAGCTACTGTTGATCCTATTTTTTTGATAAATTCTCGTCGATTGTAATGATTGTCCTGCTGTGAAGAAGTTTCGCCTTCCTGTAGCGTGCCGGATGGCATAAGGATATCACTCATGGTATTTGCTTTGACAACTGACTTATCTGGTTTTTCTGGGTAACTTTGCCGCAACGTGCCTTTGCTAGAGATTGCTGCAAAAATTGATACTCTTGAGGTGTTTTAGTTAGAAGTTTTGGGGCGGTGAGTTACCAGTTCTTGAATTTTGCCGACGGCATAATCCAAAAGCAGTCCTGTTAAGCCAATTACCACTACGGCTAGAAATACCGAGCTCAGGTTTAAACGGTTCCATTCGTCCCAGACGAAAAAGCCGATACCAATACCACCGGTGAGCATTTCTACGGCGACGATGACTAACCAAGCTATTCCCAGACTGATGCGCAAACCGGTAAAAATGTAGGGTAAACTGGCAGGCCAAATAATTTTGACAATTTGTCGCCACCTAGGCATTTCTAATACTCGTGCTACGTCTAGATAATCTTTGGGAACGCTAGAAACTCCTAGGGCGGTGTTGATGATGGTCGGCCACAAGGAAGTGATAAATATCACAAATATGGCGGAGGGATCTGCTAAGTTAAAAATAGCTAGGGCGATGGGCAGCCAAGCTAGGGGCGATACTGGTCTAAAAACTTGGATAATGGGATTGAGAGCTAGCATTGCAGATTTAGACATGCCGATTAAAAATCCCACGGGAATGGCTACTACAGCGCCTATGAAAAAGCCTAGTAAAACTCTGCGCAGACTTGCTAGCAATAACCAACCAATTCCTAAGTTACCCGGTCCTCTTTGATAAAAAGGATTTAAGATGTAGTCTAAATTCGCGACTAGTGCTTCTGGTGGAGTAGGCATTAATTCATGGTTGGCAAGAGCTACAATCCACCACAATGCGATGATTCCTAAAAAGCCGAGGGCAGGTAGGAAGATGACATCTTTGGTAATAATCGGTTTTGCCTTCTTCCAGGCTGATTTTCCTGCAACTACAGCGATCGCGGCTAAGTTCAGTTGGGCCATGGCATCACCTCAATACAGTAAAACCCAGGTGCTATGAATTCGAGCAGTACCAGCCTAGGATACTGATGAGGTTCCACACGATTTGGACAATACTCCTCTTCAGTCTCCTCTCAATGCCTACGAAGTTAGCTGACGGGCTAGGGTTGAGAGATACCCCTCTTTGGAAGGATGAGGTTTGGCTTTTTGATTTTTCCTTCAAACCTTCAAATAGATACGCCCCAGAATTTGGTTCCTCCGCTCTAGCAACAGCCTTTGGCGAGTGCTAGATTAGGCTGACTTACTCTTACTCAACTTAAGAGAGTAACATATGTTTCTGAAATTGTGTATCTATCTTGAGGCAAACTATAGAATTGATCAAAGGTAAGCCATCGGGTCAACCGGGGTACCGTTTTTGCGGACTTCAAAGTGGAGGTGGGGACCGGTGGATAATCCTGTAGAACCAACCGCGGCGATCGCTTGTCCCTGCTTTACTTGTTGTCCTTCTGTAACATATACTTCGCTGGTGTGGCCGTAAAGGGTAGTAAGACCATTACCGTGGTTGATTATTACTGCTTTACCGTAACCGCCATACCAACCTGCAAAAATTACTATTCCTGAGTCTGCAGCGCGAATGGTGCTACCGTAACTAGCAGCAAAATCTAAACCTGCATGAAAGCGACGATAACCAAGTATGGGATGGATTCGCCATCCAAAGGGACTGCTGGTAGGAGCATCGCTGGGATATACAAATATTCCTGTTCCGTGGATAAAGTTTTTCTGACTGTTTGAAGCTGCTGCTAGTTTATTTTGAATCAAAACTGCGAGCGCTTGGGAATCTTTTTCTAACTGGATTTGTGCTGCTTCCAAGGCGAGGCGATCGCTGCTGAGGCGCTGAATCAGTTGTTGCTGGAATGCTGCTTGAACTTGAGTATCTGCTTTTTGAGCGAGTAGTTGCTGCTGAATCAAGGCTATTTGGTTTTTTTGCTGTTCTACTTGTGTTTTTTGTTGATTAATTTGGTTGGCGCTCGATGCAAGTCTGACCAGGATTTGCTGGTCTTTTTGATAAAGTAGTTTCAAAAAACGACGGCGGCTGATAAAATCGCTGATATCTTGACTTTGCAGTAAAATTGCCCACCCTTGACTTAAGGGAGAGCGTTGTAAAAAGCGCAGTCGGGCTATAGTTGCTGCTTTTTGTTGTTGGTAGGAAACTTCTGCTGTTGCTAATTTCGCTTCTAGCTGTTGCAGGTATTCGGTTGCCAGTTTTAGTTGTAATTGATTTTGTTGGATTTGAGTGTCGGTGATTTTCAAGTTTTGCTGCAAGCTGTGGAGTTGTTGTTGCACCAGCTGTTGCAAACTGGTGAGGCGATCGCGCTGTTGTTTGACATTCTGACGCTGTTGCTCGATTTGTTGTTTTTGCTGTTGCAGGTTGGAAATGCTGTCGAGCTTGGCTGTTAGTGCTGGCAATCCCAAAAATAATTCTAAAGTTGCACATAAAATGCCACAAAAAACAAGACACAGACAGCGAAAAGTTTTCTTTAGTCCTAAAAATTGCACTCTCATGGTGGTAAATTGAGCAGCACAGCTAGCTGGCCCCCATACATCACCAATAGTGTTCCCAAAATGGAACTCGCTGATTGCAATCTAGCTTGAGTTCGCAGAAACTAAACCCACAAAAGACAAAGCAACCAACCATTAACTAAAGCAACTTCAATTGAGAATCTACAGTGTCTGCTGGTAAGCTTTCATTTCCATGAGAACCTTGTGGATTGAAGCTGGTTTCTAGCCATTGTTCCTCCTTTGCAGCTAATAACTCCCAAGCTGCTTCCAGCATTGCTGTGGCGATATCTTTCAAATCTTCGCGATTGTTTAAGTATGTTTTCAGTGCTTCTATAGGATCGATGCTGGTGCTGGCGTTTAATTCTGGAACTCGTGGTTTGGCTAACTGACTGACCAATTCTGGCTGAATTGTGTAGGTGTGAGCTGGACTTAATGCTTTATGCAAGGCGGTGTTATCTATCAAGTCCAACTGTTCGGAACGAAGTTTATAAATTAATCTGACAACTGCATCTTGAATGTTGTGTTTGGCGATGTGAGAAGCGATCGCTGCTTGGGGGTCTTCAGTTTTTGATACATCCACCTCGATGGTGCGAAAACTTCGTACCGGGAGAGGACAAAATTCCCAATTTGCTTTTCCTGGTTGCAATTCCACCATGACATAGCCTTTTTCCTCTTTTTCTTCACTAAAATCAACTCGTTCGATACTTCCTGGATACACTACAGGCGGATCGTTTGATTTGTTCAAATTTTGATGGCGGTGGACGTGTCCCAAAGCTACGTAGTCAAAGCAGGGTCGTGCTAAAAGTGACAGGGGAATTGTAAAACCTTTACCTACAGCTAAAAAACGTTCTGCTCCAAAGCTTGCACCATCTGTCATCAGGTGACCCAACAGGACTGTTGGTATTTTGGGGTCGAGACGGCGAATTTCTGCTTCCAGTACAACTTGCAGGCGTTCGATTAATAATTGATTAACTTCCTGTAGAGATAATCCTTCAGTTTCTCGGCGGGTCATTAATGCGGAACGAGTCAGCCAAGGTAGGGTAATTACTTGTACAGGACCGTTGCGGGTTTGGATGTGGTGGGTAGTTAATTTATCTCCGACTACTACTCCCGGTACGCCCAAAGCGCGGTAAATGCATAAGCTAGCTCCTCCGTGTCCTTGTGAGTGTTGGTCGTGATTGCCTACTAGCAAAACGGTAGGGATTTGAGCATCTACAAGGCGGCGAAACTGATTGGCAAAAGCTTCCTGGACGTAGGGTGGTGGTGTAGCATCGGGAAAGGCATCCCCGCCAAAGACAACTAAGTCAACAGGTTCTTGCAGCGCTCGTTCTATGCAGCGAGATAGTGTATTGACAAAATCTTCTAATCGTGTATTTATTCCCGTTTCGGGATTAATTCGTCCGTGGGAAAAGCCGCTTCCCATGTGGATATCAGCAAGGTGGAGAATTTTAATCATAAAGAGTTTGTCTAAACTATAGCGGTCAACGGTTGATGGTAGGCAAACTGCAAAGCTTGAGAAGAGGACTGTGTAGCAACGAGAAGCGATCGCTACTCGTATTCCCAGCATTGCAAATTAATGTTTGTACCGGCTACAGCAGCTGCAGCTACGTAGTTGCTAGCAGGTACTAGCTCTATTAAACTCCATTGTTGATGATTAAGCCTTGCTGGTTCTTTGGGAGAAAGGAAAACCTCTACTTGCTCGAGCTGGGTTAATCCCACTCCGGTGGCTTTTAAATAAGCTTCTTTGCAAGTCCAGTAGCGGAAAAACACTTTTTGCTGTTCCTGGGGAGGAAGCGATCGCACTACAGCATCTTCTCGGGGTGAAAAAAATCTTTGACTCAGATTGGCGATGTCGCTTACAGAGCGGATATACTCTACATCAACACCAATCAGGCGGTTGTTGGTGACTGCGCACAAAGCCAAAGAATGAGAATGGGACAAATTAAATGAAACACCGCTGCGAGCAAATATCTCCGCTAATACTGGTTTTCCTTGAGGTTCGTAGTTAAACTGTATGGCTTGCGGTTCAACATGCAAGTAACGACTTAAAATAGCGCGAAGAATACCGCGACCTGCAATGTAACGCTGTCGGTGCTGCTGAAAGTAAAATCGCTCGGCTTTTGCTTTTTCGTCGCTGGAGAGAGTTGCTTGTAAAGTTTGCAGGTTACTGGGCGATCGCTCTAGGTTAATACGCCAGATATGAACGTCATCTGGTGATAAAGTCACATCGGTGGGAGCCGTTGACCATACACAAGCATTGCTAATCATTGATTCATGAGACTTTCTATTTTACACCTAGTTTTAATTGCAGACAAATTTTGCCAAAAAGTACGTTTTAGGTATAACAGCTTAACTTAAATTTATATCAGCGATTCGGGAAGAATTTGTTGCCAGTTTCTCCGGTTGGAAACTACTTTTTCCAGAGAGCTATTAATTTCCGGTAGGTGCTTTGCAAATATCTTCGCACAATTTTTCTTTCCTGGCAGCAGTTGCTCAAACAAAAAACTCGTTTGGTAGTAGCGGTGCTTGGGATTGCTTTGTGCAGATAGGTTTCTAAGCTTCGGCGTGGCTAATGAGGATATGAATTAGGGCGAATCTCCATGAAAAGCAGCGAGGTAAAGATAACTACATTGATGCCAACTGCGACCGTCAGTTTATTAAAAAGGTTAGTGGTAAAGTTAAACGCGAAAAAATCGAAGTCTTGGGAAGTACTGTTTGGCAAGATGAAATTACAAAGTTAAAACAATCCTTTGAAAATAAGAAAGAAAGTAACTTTTGCAGATCTAATTCAACTACGTAATGGGTACATCACTAGTGGTGCATTTTTACCAAACAGTAAAGATATTACTAGTGGTATAGTGCAAATTCAGGTGGTCGAGGGGGAACTTGAAAAAATTGAACTGACCCGCTACATCTAGCCATAGTAGATTTAGCACCACGACTACCATTGATGGTAAGTTGAGAATTCTATATTTTCTTATGATGTAATTGCAGGTGCCAATAACTTTTCGACTGAGTAATTACTGTATCTTGTCAGAGTGGGTATTGCTTCTTTTTTGCATGGTCTCGATTGTTTTTCGGCTTTTTTACTTATGGCTTTTCACAATCGCTCAATTACCTGTCTTTAGTTAGTTTCACATAATTTTTTGGCAGGAAATCATCCTAGCATAACAACGCGATAATGATAATCAAAAATAGGGGCTCTGAGCTACGATTGTATTTTGTTAATGAGTTGATTCAAGCTCCAGGAAAAATGCCAATGAATATGAATAATTTATTTGCAGCAGGTGGAGTGGTGATGTGGCCGCTCTTGGGTTTTTCGATGTTAGCAGTAACGCTAATTATCGAACGACTTCTTTTTTGGGTGCGTTTGGGTAGTCGTCAAAACCGGGTTGTGCAAGAGGTACTCAAGCTTTACCGAGCTGATAATGTCGTTGGTGCGTTGGAACGACTGTATGAAAATGTAGATTTACCGATGGCGCGAATTTTTTTGGCAGCTTTAGAATTAGAGCAGGCGACTCCGGAAGATTTTCGTTTGGCTCTAGAAACAGCTGCACAAGCGGAAATACCTTTACTAAAACGCTTTCAAAATATCTTTGATACGATCGTTGCTCTTGCACCGTTGTTGGGTCTTCTCGGTACTGTGTTGGGATTGATTGCTTCTTTTGCTTCTTTGAATATCGGTGATGTGGGAGGTACAAAAACTGCAGGTGTTACCAGTGGTATTAGCGAAGCTTTAGTTTCAACAGCATCGGGATTGGTCGTTGCCATTTTTACACTTTTATTTGCTAATAGTTTTCGGGGACTTTACCAGCGTCAAATTGCATTGATTCAAGAATATGGCGGACAACTAGAATTACTTTATCGCCGTCGTTACGAACGAGAAAATCGAGTTTGTGCACCTCCTCCTGACAAACAAACCAAACCTCTGACTTCTCATTCTGATACTGTTGATAATTGATACCATATTGGCAACGGGCAATAATGGTTGGGAAGTATTTAGAAACGCCAGCTAGCTGAAAGTACAAATCAACAAGCAGGCGATCGCTTAACATCTTGTGCAATTTGCAGCTATGCTGTTTTCTACTAGCGACTCGGGCTCGATCGGGTCATCAACTCCTGTGAAAATTAAGGCATAAAAGCGCTGAAACATTTGTCCGTCAATGCAGTTTTGTTTTGCTATACTGACCGAACGTAGAATAGATGACAAGCTGTTTTTCCGCTGAAGTTTGCAAAAGAAGCTACTATGACTATTTGGATAAACGAGCAAGTGGATCCGTCTGGCATAATTTATGCTTGTATTGCCTGTTGTGATGAGGTGCAAGCCAAAGATTGTCACGAATCGTTTCAGAGGAATTTGACTGAAACACAAAAAGCTGCTGGTTGGATAGCGCGATTGCGGACTGTTGATTGTTGGGACGAAGTTCCGGTTAATGCTTTAAAACTTGATTGATTTTGCAAGCTACAGCTACTACTCATAAATCGCCCAAATTTCCTAACTTGCGAATTTCCGGCCAAATTATTGCTGTAGCAATAACTACCACAATTGTGCCAATTCCACCTCCAACAACGGAAATAACCGGACCAAATAAAGCTGCAGTTAGCCCTGATTCAAAACCTCCCAGTTCATTAGAAGCGCTGATAAACACGTTGTTGATAGCAGCAACTCGACCGCGCAGGCGATCGGGTGTTTTGATTTGAACTAAAGTATGGCGAATCACAACGCTAATGCTATCAAGGGCGCCGCTTAATGCCAGCATTAGTACTGACAACCAAAACCAGCGAGACAGTCCAAAGATAATTGTGACCGCACCAAATCCAGCTACTGACCAAAGTAAAGCTGGTCCAGCTTTGTTTGTGGGTGGTAAACAGGCCAAAACTAATGCCATAATTAGTGCGCCAATGGAAGGTGCTGCTTGTAAATATCCAAGTTCCACCGGTCCTACGTGCAAAATATCCTTGGCGAAGATTGGTAGCAGTGCAACTGCACCTCCAAGCAAAACAGCAAACATATCTAGGGTGATCGCCGCTAAAATTAGCTGATTTTGCCAAATAAACTTGACACCAGCAGACAATGCTTTGAGGGAGAGCGGTTCTTGGGAAAGAATTGTTGTTCGTTGTTTAATCGCTGCTGTGAAGATAAAGCACAGCAATGCTGCTATGGCCGCTAAAATATATACCCCAGTAGCGCTTCCAAAAGTGGCGATCGCAAATCCTCCTAAAGCTGGACCGATAACTGTGGCGATTTGAAAGCTAGTACTGTTCCAAGTGGCTGCATTGGCAAACGCGTTTACTGGTATTAATTGCCACATCAAGGCATCGCTGGCGGGCTTTAAAAAGGCCCTGGCTACTCCTGTTAAGGCAAGAAATGTATAAACTAGAACCAATGAGCCGCGGGTATGGGAAATGACTGCCAAAGCCAAAGAGCAAAGAATCAAAAGCACGATCGAAACTAAGGTGGTACGTTGGCGATCGCTTTTATCGGCAAAATGTCCGGCAATAAAGGTCAAAGCAATCATTGGTAAGACTTGCGCCAGTCCTACCCCACCTAAAACCAAGGCGGAGTTGGTGCGATCGTAAAGCTCCCAACCGAGTGCCACAGTTTGCATTTGGGAGCCTGTAAACAAAAGCACTCGTCCGGCGGTAAATAATCGGTAATCTCGGTACCTCAAAGCTGCAAAGGGATCGTGCACTCCACCTTTAGCCAGGAGGCGAGCTAACTTCTTTTTGCTCGAAGACATTTTTCAGTAAAGTCAAACCTGCTTCAATTTGCGATATCTGCTCTGGTGTCAGTTCCTGAAGAATTTCAGCAATATGAGCGCGAGTTTTTTCTTGGGATTGCTCAAGCAGTTGCTTTCCTTCTTCAGTCAGATGAAGGACTATTCGTCGCCTTTCTTGAGGATGATCGTTGCGTTGTACCCAATGACGCTGCACTAATCGTTCTGTTGTAGCTGATGCTGTAGCGCAAGTGACGCCAAGATGTTCCGCCACTTCGGATAGGGAAGCTCCAGGATGGCGCTTGAGAAATGCTAATGTCCGCAACTGAGGTATAGAAAGAGAATCCGCACTATGGGTACGCATATCCGCTCGAATAAACCGCATCAATAATGGAATTGTTTCCATCACTCTGGCTGCACATTCTTTGCAAGTGACACCTTGGGAAGGTTTACCGAGCTGCATGGGGTTTTGATTCTCCTATGTTACGTAGCCACCCGCGGGTAAAGTCGCCCGCAGATGATTGTCAAGATAATTAATGTTGATAAGAGAATTGTACAATCCAGACCAAATCCGTAGAGACTAGAGCTTTTTGGGAGCATAATACTTCGTAAAGCATCCACTTCATAAGTCAAGGGATTAATGCTGGAGATGATTTGCAACCAATTAGGCATCAATGATAAAGGATAGATAGCATTACTGGCAAAAAATAATGGCATGGTTATTAACTGGCCAATTCCTGTAAATCTGTCTCGACTTTTGGCCACACAGCCAATAATTAAAGAAAAAATACAAAAATTAACTGCTCCTAGCAGTACGATCGCTACTACTTGTAATATAGCTAAAGGATGGAGATAAAGCTGGACTCCCAACAGCAGCGCTAAGCTATAAACGATCGCTATCTGCGACAAACACCGCACTCCACAACCTAAAGCTTTACCTAATACTATGGCAGTGCGCGGTACGGGACTAGCAAGAAATTTATGAACAATTCCTAAATCTCGTTCCCAAATTAGTGTCATACCACCAGTGAAAATTGCCACAAACAGAACGCTTTGAGCAAGAATACCAGGAGTCATAAATTCTAAGTAAGATAGGTTTTCTGTGGGGATAGCTTGAGTTCGAGTCCAAACTTGTCCGAAAATAAGAAGCCATAGGGCAGGTTGTACACCTCGTACCAATACATCGGTAGGATCGTGCAGAAGTTTGCGTATTTCTAATTCAGCGATGACTAAAGTTTTGCTAACTAGCTCGGCGATGGCGCCAACAAAATTTTTCCTTTTTCGTGGGTGTAGTTCAACCCAATCGCCTGATGTTATGTCTGATTTTGGCTGTTTCATGGTAACTGATTTTCGATTCTAATTTTTTCCCTATATAAGTAATAAAGACGTCATTCAAAGTTGCGTTTGGCTGATTTAAAGTAGCTTTTAACTTTGCAGGAGCACCAGTTGCAATTACCTGACCCCGATTCACGATCGCTACTGTGTCACACAAGCTGTCAGCTTCTTCTAAAAAGTGAGTAGTTAAAATAATGGTCGTGCCATAATCCTTGACAAGCTGTTGCATTAAATTCCATACTTGATGGCGGGCTACCGGATCGAGTCCGACGGTGGGCTCATCTAGAAACAAAATTTGCGGTTGGTGCAAAATTGATTGAGCTATTTCTAGCTTGCGAATCATCCCCCCAGAGTAGTTTCTCACCAAGCGATCTGCAACTGCCTGCAAATCCATAAAAGCCAATGCTTCACGAATGCGTTGCTCTCTTTGACTGCGAGGAATTCCGTATAATTTGGCAAAGATTAAGAGATTTTCATAACCTGTAAGGCTACCGTCTGCTGAAAGTGCTTGGGGAACATACCCAATGATGCGTCTAACTGCATCAGATTGATGGGTCACGTCATAGCCAGCTATAGTTGCTCGTCCCGCTGTTGGTGGTAGCAGCGTCGTTAACATCTTGATCGCCGTACTTTTACCAGCTCCGTTGGGACCAAGCAAACCAAATACTTCACCCATGTGTACACAGATGTTCACAGCATCAACAGCAGTAAATTTGCCAAAGCATCGCGTCAGTTGTTGGGTTTCTAATATCACTGATTGTGGATACAATGAAATTTCCTTTGACTAATACTTAGTAATTCTAATTATTAGCTTGACACAAATTTTTCCGAAGTCAAGAGTCTGTTTTTTCACAGCCACAAGAAAATGCCGTGACTGAGGGCAATTTAACTTCAAATAGCAGCAGAAGCGATACAAAAATACCTGCTATCAATGGTCTGTTCGAGATTGCCTGAGGCTGTTTGTGGAGAGTTACTGCTGCAAATATAAAGGTATATTTAGATTTTTATCTAAATTACTAAAGTCTTATAAACCTTTGTGAATATTAAGGAAATCTAAAGGCAAACGGATTTAAGATTTTCTTAAGATTGTTGGAGGGTGGAGTTGCAGTGGAGGAATATTCTATGAAAGCTTCTACGTTACGTTTGCTGTGGGCTGTGGTTGAGGAGACTCAGACTAACATTCTAATTCAATTTAACGATAAAGAACTGATCCAGCAGTTATTGCGACAGCTGAAAAACAAAACATGGCTAAGCAGCGAAGAAATGAACACAATTAGCACTTACTTGAGTTCTAGAGTACCGTTGATTCGTGACTTGGCTTTAGCACGTCTGGCGTAGTGCCACAAAAAATTACATCAAAGGGGTGTTCTTCAGAATAACTTAATGACCGAGGCAAAAAATTCTCAGTTATCTATAGTTGAATAAAAGAAGAAATAGAAAGCATGAAACAGTTATCTATTTTTCTGAAAACATCCTCAACACAAGTGTGGCCTAAAAGAAGATCGCCGATGGAACGCCTAAATTCTTCACAAAACAATCAGCAAGTTGCACAATTAGAGGAAAAAGAAGCTTCAGATTTAGAGCAGCAGGCGATAACAGCTGGTAGTGCTAAGGAATCCAAGGATAATAATAGTAATACTGCAGCGTCGCCATCTTGGAGGCGTTTGGTACCCTTAGTGGCGTTGGGAGTTTTATTAGGTGCAGGAGCGATCGCTTCCGGAATTTATGCTTATCGCCGCTGGCTGTACGCTCAAAGTTATCTGCAAACAGATAAAGCCTATGTTTTGGCAAATATCTACCCAGTGACAGCTCGCGTTTCCGGGATAGTGACTGAGGTGACAGTTAAGGATAATCAAATGATATCTCCAGGAACGGTATTGGTAAAACTCGATCCCCGGGACTATCAAATATCTCTAGCGCAGGCAAAGGCATCTTTAGAATTAGCCAAACAGCAAGCGGCTTTGGCGCAGGAAAAAATCAAGAGTGCGGCCTTCTCTAATATTTTGTCGCTATCAATACCAGAGCCACCGGCAGGCAAACCAAGCAAGAGTACTTCTTCCCAGACAAATCTTACCAAAGAAAACTTACCACAATTATCAGCTATAAGCCAGCAAAGAGAACTAAACGAACAACAGTACAAAACAGCACTGGCTGCGATCGCTCAAAAGCAAGCCGAGGTAAAAAAAGCAGAACTTCAGCTTTCCTATACGAAAGTTACCGCCGTTGTGGGGGGAAAAGTTGCCAACAAAAACGTTCAGGTAGGACAGCGGGTGGAACCGGGACAAACTTTGTTGACGATCGTACAGCCAGATCCTTGGGTGGTTGCCAACTTTCCAGAAACAGAATTAGAAAAAATACAGCCAGGACAAAGTGTGGAGATCGAAATTGCTGCTTTTGCTAGCCACAAGTTTCAAGGCAAAGTAGATAGCATGTATCCTACTTCTACAGGATTTGGACTGGGATTGGAAACAGGCGATCGCCCTACGGGTAATTTCATCCGCAGCGGTGGCGTGCAACAAATTCCAGTCAAGATAGTGTTCGATCCAAATAGTATTAAAGGTTATGAATCCCGCCTTGCTCCTGGCATGTCAGCGGTGGTAAAACTAAAAGCTAAATAAAATGAAGAAAATTGTCGGGTAGGTAATCAATCAGACCTCACCTTGTCATTGGTAAGCTATGTCAAGTTAAAATTTGCGAGCGGCTGCAAAATTGGAGACCCCAATGACACAACAAGCTTCACAGCAAAAAAAAGTAGTCGTTGTCGGTGCAGGTTGGGCCGGTTTGGGTGCAACTTACCACTTGGCAAAACAAGGTTATGATGTGACGCTCTTAGAAGCAGGTTCCGAACCCGGAGGGTTAGTGGCTGGTTGGAGAACGACAGCAGGGCGTGCAATAGAAGTAGGTATCCACGGTTTTTGGTATCCTTACAGAAATATTTTTTCTTTAATTAATGAATTAGAAATTGACCCTTTTACCCACTGGAGTTGTTCGTGTCAATATTCGCCTGCGGGTTTAGAAGTTGAATCTCCTGTTTTTCAATACTTACCCCGACTTCCATCGCCTTTGGGTACTTTTGTTTATACACGTTTTCATCGACTACCATTAATTGACCGCCTTAGTGCCTTACCTTTGCTGTATGCTGTGATTGATTTTGATAATTCAGATGAGGCTTGGCGACGTTATGATTTTATAACTGCTCGAGAATTGTTCAAAGATTTTGGTGTTTCTGCACGTCTTTACCAAGAATCTTTTGAACCAATGTTATTGGTAGGTTTATTTGCTCCTGGTGAACAATGTTCTGCGGCAGCCACTTTAGGAATGCTGTATTTTTTTATTTTGGCACATCAACCTAATTTTGATGTAGTTTGGTGTCGGGGAACCGTGGGAGAAAAAATCTTTCGTCCTTGGGTAAAACGCATTCAACAAGCAGGGGGAAATTTACTAACAAATAAACGAGTAACGGATGTAATTGTTGATAGCGAGCAGCGAGTCACGGGTGTGGTTTGCAATCAAGAAGTGTTTGCTGCTGATGCAGTCATTTTTGCTGTTGGCATCACAGGGATGAAAAAGATAATTGCAAGCAGTGCCAATCTCCAAATTCGCGAGCAATTTCGCAATCTTACAAATTTAGGAGCGATTGATGTTTTAGCAACTCGTTTGTGGTTTGACCGCAAAATTAATATTCCCCATCCTTCTAATGCTTGTTTTGGTTTTGACAAAACTACAGGATGGACATTTTTTGATTTGAATGCTCTCCACGACGAATACAAGAATGAACCAGGAACAGTCGTGGAAGTTGATTTTTACCATGCTAATCAATTTCTTCCTTTAGAAGACAAAGAAATAATCAAAATTGAACAACATTATTTAGCAACTTGCATACCTGAATTTGGAAGTGCCAAAGTAATTGATAGCAGTGTAGTTCGTTTACCGCAAGCGGTAACTCATTTTGCTCCCGGTAGCTATCGTTATTTTTTACCAGCAAGGACTTGTTTTCGCAATGTGTTTATGAGCGGCGACTGGATTGTAAACCGCCACGGTTCTTGGTCGCAGGAGAAAGCTTATGTGACGGGTTTGGAAGCTGCAAATCTGGTGATTTCCTATTTGGGAAAAGGTCAGTTAGCGAAGATTTTGCCAGTGGAAGCGGATGAACCCCACATTCAACTAGCAAGAACCATCAATCGGGCGCTGCGCTATGCTAGTAAATCTATTTTGCCTGATTTTTGGTTACCTTAAGCAATCATGAAAAGAGGAAATCCACCCCCAGCAGGTAGGTGGAGCACAAGAAAAATAGGTATTGACCAAGTTTTACCAATGTGGTGTTGCAAGGTGTTGTCGCTTGTGTGTCGATGCTATGGAAAGTTATGGTTTGCCCGCGTTTTTGCACAATCACCTTTTTGATGAATTTATACTAGTAAAAACCACCTGCTGGATGCAGGTGGCAAGGGTAAGCATGCATTATTTATTTTCATGATTACCACTTTTAGATGACAATATCTTGTCATTTTTGTGTTGATGTTGTGGATAGTGATAGTTGAGTTATTTATCTACGCCGCACGTGCAATCCATCGAGTCCCTGTTTAATCCAACTCAAACACTCGTATTCAGACGTGAAAATTTTTGGTGCTGCAATATTATTTAATGAGTCGGGAGGATAGTGATCGTAAAAATATTTATCGGTTTCACGATAGACAATAATCAAATTGTTTCGATAAATGTAGCGATGCTGAAAATAATCGCCTTCGCTAACGAATTCTAAATTTTTGTCAATATGTTCTTTAGCTATCTCTAGGATGTTATTGATGCTGCTGCCGTAGATTCCGGCTGGATTTTCTGCTTTATGAAAGCGGCTTTTATAACCAATTTCTGATAAAAGTTTATAGGAATAAATTTCGTGATTGCCTGCTTTTCCAAAAACAAAGGGAATGATTAGGTAACCTTTGTATGAAAGGGAATGTTCGTATAAAAGACGGTCCATGTGCACCTCCGGTATTGTTGCTGTTCACAAACAACTTCCTCACGTTTCACCACAAATTTATTATCTCTCTTTTTGCGGAGAATTATGAAGTAATTAAGAAGGTGGAATAGACCAGGCTCGTTTTCAAAGCTAGCTGAGCTTCAAAACGGCAAGATTTTGCAAATTACTGGTATCAACTCATGGCAACTGGTCCTTAGAAAGTACAAGCAGTTTGTACGAAAGTAAGTCATCTGTGCTCTAGCAGATGGTCTCAAACCCCTGAATTACAAATCCCGAGAATGCAAACTTTATTCCATATTCCATCTGCTGCTTTCAAGCATGGGGAGCGATCGCCATTGCACAGACACTTATTCCGCAGCTGCATGAGAACAGGAGGAGCGTGGTGTTTGTAGGACTTTTGCCCAAACTGTAAGTGGTTTGCCAACTTGTTTATAAAGTAAAGTTTCTAGAATTATGCCGTTGTTGTGAGCGGTGAGTGCTTGATTTGGTTCGCGCAGGAATTCGTAGAAGCCGCTGTACCAACCTTTACTAGATTTAAGATGCAATCGAACAAAATCAAACAACTGACGGGTGTAAGCACTGTTGTAAAGTACGTGCCATCCTATAGCTGCAGTTGTGCTCAAAAAGCGCAGGTGATTGTATTTTTGTCCTGTGGGTGCGATCGCACTCCAAGGTTCTCCGTTGACAAACAAACAATTATAAACGAAGTGAGGAGGACGATCTAAATAATCTTCCGTAACTGCGGTTAATTGGTTTGTAACTCGATAACGCGCTTCTTGAGCAGCTAAAATGCGATCTGCATAAGCTTTGGGTAGAGTTTGAAATCCAGTTTCTATACCGTCTAGGATATAAGGTCCGCTGAGGACGTAGTTGGCAGCTCCGGAATTTTTATAGTTGCGTTGATCGTAAGGTATTCCCTGTCCGTAAAGATTGACAAAGGCTGTGTGGCTGTGGTAGTCCAGGGCTTGGCTGACGTTTAAACCCCATAACTTTAAACCGCAGGCGCTGTAATTTTCGTAACCCAAACGACCTTCTTGTTTATACTCTTCTTTTTCTTGAACAATTCTAGTTCCATACATTTGTCCGTTGTTGGTGAGTCGTTTAACTCGCCAATGTCTCCAAAGGGCTTCTACGTGCGGTTGCCAGTGGGGATACTTAGCGGCGATAATTTTTAACCAAATTGCCATTCTTCCCAAATCTATGGCTGACCATCCTGTTTCTTGCCATTTTTCTGGTTGATTGGAATTTATGGGTATAAGAGTTTTTGAGTTGTAAGCTTTGTTTGGCAATTCATCTTTGTACAGAGGAATTGACTTTAAAGTCTCTAACATCTTGTCGAGCTTTGCTTCTAATTCTGATGCAGGTATGATGTTAAGTTCTTTGGCGCTTACTAAAGCAGCGATCGCTGTGGCTTGATCCCACATCGTCACAAAGTTCGATCCGTCTACGGAATTGACCAAACCTGTATCGTTATTCCAGTTGTGCTGAAAATATAACCAGGCCTGACGGGCGATCGCCATTTCTTCTTGGCTTAGCGTTCCCACACCAGGAGCAACATATGGAGTTTTGGCAATTTTTATTTGGCTGGGACTAATTGGTGTACCGCGCCATGCTAAGGAGCGAGTATCTAGCATAGCTATTGTTTCAGCTTCTTGAACTGCTGCGGAATTTAATTGGGGTGTTGATATGTCAGTCTTTTGCACGACAGAAGTACCACAAATAAATGCTGTAACCAATAATTGAGACTAGTAATAGCGATTGCTGCTATTACTGCTGGTTGTCCCACACAAACTATTTCAGCTTGGAGGTTTCCCAGTCAAAAGTGATTTTCTTGCATTTGTATCCGATCGCTTTTGAGTACCACAAGAATAAAAATATACAAAATTTAGAAAACTTTTCCTTCTTATTAAAGATTTTGCGGAGAATAATATGTTATTTATTATACTTTAAACATATAAAGATAAAAGTATTTTTTTATACTAAACAGGTAGAATTTACCACCTCGACTTTCAGTGCGATCGTTCTATGATTGCTAGGATTAGAACCAACAACTGCTACTTTGCCAATTATGGACTCCAGTTGTATCAAAGCTTCTTTTTTAAACGCAATGTGGCAACAAGTGCGGACAAAAGAAGCATCTCAAAACTGTGCTCGCTATTTTCCACTCTCAAACGGACGTTACGAGGTCAAACCAGGTTTAATTCCCTTTGGAAGTGATTTAGGTAATGGTATTGCTGATCGACGAGTATTTCAAATAGATGATAATTTTGCTGATTATCGTGAAGCTAAGCTTTTAGCGCGTGCTGAGCGTTTGAGCAAGTACTATCAAACTTGCAATTATTCCACTGCTGTGGCGAGTGCGATCGCTCGTTTGATAAGCTATCGCCTGACTCAGGAATATCCCCATTTATTTGGGGTTGAGAAGTTAGCTCGCGGTCAGATGGCTTTTTACAGTCGCTTGAGATGCGATAGTTAAGACTACGATCGCGGACAAACCAATGGTGCGGTTTGCTTGGGGGTTGAGTACAGACACCCCTCTCAACCATCACCCGGAACCGCCAATGAATATACTACCTTTACAATGGCAAGGTCGAAATTTCGATCCTAACAATCCCCGTCTTTACCTGCGAATTGAACGCCAAGTTATCTGGGGACTACCAAAATACGAGGCGGTATTGTTTGTGATTCGCACCTACTTTTGAGATTGTCATGCGATCAAAAAAGATCCGCACCTGCGCGCTCAGCTAGCTGGTTTCTGCTATTGGCTCGATGACGCCAGATTCTCTGATTTATAAGGGCTTGTTCGAAAGTCAAGATAGCATTTTAGCTTGGCTGGAAGAAATTTAGGCTTTGCTAGTTGGGGAGTTAACAGGTTGGCGATCGCTTTATTTTTTTAATATTCAGTACTAGCAGCGATCGCTGCAGCAATTTCATGTTTTAGCTCTTGGCGGATAATTTCCGCTCCAAATACTGTCAGGACATCTATCAATTCTCTAACCCAGTTATGTTTAATAATGGTAATCATGGCGGAACTACCGGGAGTTATAAAGTTGCTGATTTGCTTTAATGTTTGGTCGTCAAATCCCAAATCGATGGCTTTAACACTCAAAGTACCTGCTGTAGCGCCTAGTAAAATACTATCAACGGGAGCACCGGCGATAATTCCAACTATACAGCTGGCGATGGCGCTGATAATGCTTGTACTGCGATTGGTACCTCGCCCGTGCTGGATCTGTAGATACAGTTTGCCAGATTTATCTCTGGTAATGACTGCCAAGTTACGGTAGATGATTCCGTAGCAGATGTTAATAATTTTTTTCTTTTTGGCGTTGCTTTAATTTCTCAACTACTTCTGCAGCTTGTTGTTCGTTTTGAAAGCTTGCAATGATGAGAGCAAAAGAGTTTTCCATATAGTTAGCGGCGCTGAAAACGTTTGTTTCTAAATTTGGCTGTAGCTGTTGCACAATTTTCGAAGTTTTGGGATTTGGGTTAGCAATTTTCAGGTGTGTGTTGGAATGAAAATTTTACTGGCTGTCATGATTTTTTTGGGAAATGGTTTTGAAAAAAGTTGTAAATTTTTAGCCCAAAGACACAAGTATAAAGCTAGTAAAATATAAAGAGTATAACTAAGGAATTTGTAAGCAAAAAATATCACAATTGTATATTTTTCATATATTAAGTAATTAAAGGCTGTAGAAAAACTCAAGTAATTGGAAATATTTTTCTCGAAGAGAAAATAGCATTAGGACTGTAGTTGCAGTTCTTATTTATTTCTTATGAAATTTTTACACTTTTGATATACATTCCCAGTTGAATTGCAAATTATTTTCTAAACGGAAATCATGAAGCAAAAGGTTGCTGTGGGAGTAGCTTGTACTTTGAGTTGAAAGGTAAGACACAGAAGTTGCCAGATCTGGAGTTTGAGAGCAGGTTCAAAACTCAACCTATTAGTAATAAGGAAAAACTATGAGAGCAAGCAATTCCCAACCAAACCAAGCGGCGATCGCTGCTGACACTCTAATACAAAAAAACGAGTATTGCAATGTTGAGTCAATGAAGATGCGGTTGTTGCTTGATGCAGCAAGTGCTTTTTTCCAAAAGAACATGAACCCATATTATCCAACGAGTACTGTTTGGCGCGAAGGTGCGATCGCTTCGCTGTTATCAAAACCCATACCAGCGATCGGTGAGATGAAAATAAAAACCAACAAGTATGGTAAACTCACCCTCAATGAATACATTGTCCGAGCTTCCATAGATGGATTGATCTTGGTGCATCGCGGAACGATTGTGTTTGAGAGCTACAAACAAATGCACCCATTTGAGCGGCGTGAGTGGGGATCGGTTTGTAAGACTGTTATCGGTACTTGCGTGGGATTGTTGGAAGCAGAAGGCAAAATTGAGTTATCAAAATCGATTGCAACTTACTTACCCGAGCTTGTCGAGTGTGATTGGCAAGATATTCCGGTTGTTGATATTCTGAATATGACAGCAAAACTTCATTACAGCAAACATTGCCTTGATTCAAATAAAAGAGCGCGACAGCTACTGCAAGCAATCAAGCACGTCCAACCTAGCGGTAGCGTCTGTGATTGTAACCCTATCAACTCCTTTGTTCTACAGTGTTTAGTCGAGCGCGTTACCAACCAACCAATTAACGAGTTCCTATCCGATCGCATCTGGCGCAAAATAGGTGCACAAGCAAACGCATTCCTTTTCCAAGACGGTGATTCCCTGGGTTGTTTGAGAATTTCTTCGACTTTGCGCGACATCGCCTGCTACGGAATGCTGTTTACTCCTAGCTGGAGCAAGGTTTCTCAACAGTGTGTTGTTCCCCAGTCTGTAGTCAATAAAATCCAGAACAGTCGAAGGACAAGTGCAATAGAAGGTATTGATTATTTAGAAGCTTTAGGCGAGCGTCCATTTGCTTGCGCCTATCAATGGGATTGGGTTATGGCGGACGGTGACTTTTTCAAGTCTGGTGGAGGTGGTCAGGGTTTGTATATTTCGCCAATACGGGATTTGGTAATTGCCTACTTTCATAGCGATCGCCATGCTGGTGATGAGGCTATTGCTCGCATACTTGCTAGATCTATTTTATTTTGACTTGAGTGTAGGCAATACTGCATCCAATGTTTGTTGGACGATAATTTTATTGGTCGTCGCAGTGAGTACTCAAAGCTACTTGCTGCAAAGATTCATCGCAATTGTTAGTAGTAAGCGATTTATCGCTTGTAGGTAGGTGTGCAAGTTTTCAGGGCAAAAGCTGTGACCGCAAACTTTTTTGATAAATATTATTTTCTAAACAAAATTAGTGTGCTACAGCACCACCTGTTGGCTTAACTTTCTTGAAAAAAAGAATTGCTATACCACTAAGCAACAGGGAAAGACCAATAAAGTAAAAACAATCATTAAAAGCCAAAACAAAGGCTTCGCGGCGGACAATATTATCGATGGCTTTAATCGCTGCTGTGTGTGCTGTATTCAAATCGAAGCCTTGACTTATAAAATACTGGGTTAATTGATTAATTCTCTGTTGAGTTTCTGAACTATATAAGGATACAGCTTCACCTAATTGATGGGAGTGAAATTGTTCTCTATTCGTCAATAAAGTGGCTAAAGATGCGATTCCTATCGAACCACCTAAATTTCGCATCATATTAAACAAACCACTTGCTGAACCTGCTTCTTGCGGACTCAAACCAGCTGTAGCAACAGAAGTTAGTGGAACCATAATTAATGGTTGTCCCAAAGCACGGACAAGTTGTGACCAAATCAACTGGTCGTGTCCAGTAAGATATGTCATTTTTGAATTCATGAATGCACTGGTAGCAAATAATGTTACTCCTAGCGCCACTAGAAAACGAGCGTCTATTCGTTGCATTAATCTGGGGATAAAAGGAATGATAAATAATTGAGGTATTCCTGCCCACATTAGCACTTGGCCAATTTGTAGTGCATTGTATTGTTGAATTTGAGCTAAATATAGCGGTAGTATATAAATAGAACCGTATAATCCTACTCCTAGGGATACGTTGACAATACTAGCTAAACCGAAGTTGCGTCGTCCTAGCAGTCGGAGATTAATAAATGGTCGTCTGCTAGTAAATTCAATCCAGAAAAAAAGAATTAAGAAAATGGCCGCTACTATACTTAAGCGCAGGATCAAGGGAGAATGAAACCAATCTTTGCGACTACCTTCTTCTAAAACTACCTGTAGGGAACCCAAACCAATTGCCATAGTAATGATTCCCCACCAGTCACCTTCTTTTAATAAAGATAATTGGGGACGTTGTGGGTTAATTCCATACCAAATTCCAGTTAGCATTAGCAATCCTGGAATTGAGTTTATATAAAAGTTGTATTGCCAACTAAAGTTTTCTGTTAGCCATCCTCCTACAGTTGGGCCAATTGATGGAGCAAAAACAGCTGAGACGGCGAATGCTGCTAAACCAGCTGGTTGTTTAGACGGAGGTAAACAAGTGAGTACGATAGTCAGAGCAGAAGGAATTAAAACTCCTCCTGTAAATCCTTGAGCGGCACGAAAAATAATCATGGAATTGAGATTCCACGCCCAAGCGCAGCAGATGGAAAAAAAGATAAATAAAGCAGTATTTACTAATAAATATCTTTTGAGAGAAAATACTCGTGATAGCCATCCCGTGAGGGGAATTACTACAATTTCTGCTACTAAATAAGCTGTAGAAATCCAAGAACCTTCTTCTAAAGTGGCTCCCAAGCTGGCTTGAATTTGTTGTAAAGATGCATTGGTAATTTGAATGTCCAGTACTGCCATAAATGCACCGAGCATACTGGCTAAGACACCAATCCAAGTTCTCAAGGAGACCGGAGGGGAGGAAGATGGGATAACTGCACTTTTATTAGTCACAGCAGTACTCCGAGGTGAGAAAATCTATTTTTGTTAGGAGAGATTAATGCAGGCGATCGCCAAAAATTCCTCTTTCTTTATAAATAGGACGTACTAATTGCTGCAGAACAGGTAACTGTTTATAAAAATAGATAGAACCGAGAATACATATAACACCATCAATGATTAAGACAACGGGAGCACTGAGGCGATCGGCTAATGCTCCTCCTAATAAATTGCCAAATGGTATTGTTCCCAAAAATGCCATGGTGAACAAGCTCATTACTCGTCCGCGTTTTTCATCGTCAACAATTGTTTGTAGAATTGTGTTACCGGCAGCAACTTGGAGAATTGTACCCAAGCCAACAAATAACATTGTGAATAAAGAAAACGGTAGAAAACGGGACAAGGAAAAAGCTATTAATCCTATTCCTAAAATTGTGGGAGCAAAGGCGACTAATTTACCAAGTCCTAGTATTGTTTGTCGCGATGCTAAGTAGATACCACCTGATAAAGCTCCAACTCCAGATGCTGCCATTAAAAATCCAAGTGTTTCTGCGTTACCTTGGAGAATTTTTTCTGCAAATACTGGTACAAGTACCGTGTATTGCAATCCGAAGAAACTAACTAAAGCTGATAGTAACAATAGTGCTCGAATGGGTGGAAAGCTAAAAGCATATACAAATCCTTCTTTAACTTGTTCTATAGGGTTAGCTTGACTTAGTAATATTTTTCTTGGCTTAATTTTCATTGCTAGTAAGGCTATGATGACGGCAATATAACTCAAGCCATCAATTAAGAAACAGTATCCTGCACCCACGCCAGCAACTAATAAGCCACCGATCGCCGGACCGATTAATCGCGCTCCATTAAACATGGTAGAGTTAAGGGCGATCGCGTTGGCTAAATCTTCTTTGCGTTCTACCAATTCTGGTACAAATGCTTGTCGCGCTGGTGCATCTACAGCGTTTATAAATCCTTGAAATAAGCTTAAGACAATAATGTGCCAAATATGAATAATACCTGTGAGTGCCAAGATCGCCAGTGCCAATGATTGAATCATGGCTAGGATTTGAGTACCAATTAAAATACGGTGACGAGAAAAGCGGTCTACAAACACACCTCCAAAAGGAGCAAGAATAAAGCTGGGTATTTGACTGCTAAATCCTACAACTCCCAGCATCAAAGGTGATTGGGTTAAGCTGTAAACTAGCCAAATGGTAGCTGTCTGTGTCATCCACGTCCCGATGAGGGATATACCTTGTCCAACAAAAAAAAGACGGTAGTTTCTCGATTTCAATGCTGGTGGTAGTACCTGGTTGAAGATTTTCATGCTTGCGAGCGGCACTTAAGCGTTATATGAGACTTTAATTAACTGAACAATAATAAAAAAAGCCCTACTAAACCCCTCTCCAGTGGTGGAGAAAAAGCGCTTGCACAGTGAAGTTATTTTACTTTACTTTCACGCTCACTTCTGCAGACATTCCAGGTACGATGCGCGATTCGTATCCCTTGATACTATCCGGATCGAAAACGATTTTCACCGGAACGCGCTGAACGACTTTGGTAAAGTTGCCTGTGGCGTTGTCTGGGGGTAGAAGGGCAAATTGGGCTCCAGAAGCTGGTGAAATGCTATCAACATAACCTTTAAAAGTATGATTGGGAAATGCGTCTAGCTTAATTTCTACCGGTTCTTTTGGCTTGATATTTTCTAACTGCGTTTCTTTGAAGTTGGCGACGATCCAATTATTGTCATTGACGATCGCCATCAGGGGTGTTCCTGCTTGTACCCGATTACCAACTTCTGCAGTTTTCTTTCCTACTCGTCCGCTGGCTGGAGCGGTGATGTTGGTGTAAGATAACTGCAATCGTGCGTCTCGTAAAGCAGCTTCTGCTTGGCTGATGGCTGCTTTTGCTGCATCGTACTGAGCGCTTTTGACCTTTGTGTCTTGTTTGCTAGCGGTAGCTTGTTGCAGTGCTCCTTTGGATGCAGCTAGTTTAGCTCGGGCGCTAGCTACTCCTTGTTGTGCTTGTGCTAGTTGGGCTATTGCTTTGGCAACTTCTTGTTTGGCTTGTGCTAGTTGGGCTATTGCTTGTTGTACTCCAGCAGTGGCAGTATTTTTTTGTGCTAGTGCCACATCGTATGCTGCTTTAGCTGTATCTAACTGTTGCCTGGGAATGGCGCCTTCTTGGTATAGGGTTTGGTAACGATTGTAGTCAGCTTGGGCTTTTTGTAAATTTGCTTGAGCTTGTGCTACTTGGGCTTTGGCGGCGGTTACTGCTGCAGTTGCAGAACGCACTTGAGCTTGGGCTGTGGGAATTTCTGCTTTTGCTTGCTGTAGTGCTGCTTGGGCTGTGGAAAGTGCTGCAACAGCTGCGTTTACGTTTCCTTGGGCTTGCTTTGTCTGGGCGTTGCTAGTTTCTGATGTTAGGCCAATGTTAGCTTGTGCTGCTTCCGCCTGCGCTCGAGCGCTAGCCAGAGCTGCTTCTGCTTGCTGTACTTTGCTTTGGTAGTCTTTGGGGTCTAGTTTTACTAGTAACTGTCCTTGTTGCACTAACTGGTTGTCGTTGACCAGCACTTGGCTAATGGTACCCGGAATGCGGCTGCTAATTTGGTGAATGTGTCCGGCGACTTGGGCGTCATCTGTTTGTTGATGTGTAGAAGCGTACTGCCACCAACGATATCCAAATCCGCCTGCAGCTAGGGCTCCTACACCCAGTGCTGCCAAAATTAATGGTATTTGTTTTTTCCGTTTGGGTGGAGTTGGTTTTTGCTGTTTCTCTGTTGCTTGTGAGCTATGCTCTTCGACTTTTGGCGCTGTCAGTGAGTCTTCTGGTGATTCTTTTTCTAGGACTGTTGTTTTTCCGTGTCCGTTATTTTCGTGGAAGTTGCTGGTGTTTGCAGGTTTCATAGCTTTTAAGTGATTTTTTTAGAGTACGTAATGTTAGTACGCGTAATTTTAATGTAAAAAAAATTAATGCTGCTACACCCTATCGGGTGATTGTGGGTTTAGGAAGATAAATTGGCGATCGCCCGGTCGAGGATATGAGAAAATTGTTCGCATTCAGCAGTAGAGATTCCTTGCATTGCTCGATCGCGAATCTCTGCGGCGATGGAGGGTAAAATGTCTTCTAGGTGTTTGCCAGCTTCAGTTAACCAAATGCGGCAAATGCGGCGATCGTGACAGTCTCGTTCTCGACGAATAAAACCACGTTCTTCCATGCGATCGAGGACACCGGTTAACGTACCTCCGACTTGCTGTAGCCTTTCCCCAATAGTAGAAGTAGGTAAACCGTCTTCCTCCCACAAACAGCACAGTACTACCCAGTGAAAGGGAGTAAGTCCATAGGGTTCCAGACGCTCGCTAAACTGGCGATGAAGTAACTGCGATAACAGTTTGATGCGATAGCCAAGGCTGTGTGGTGCTCGAATTTGTTGCCACGGTTGTAGGGTTGGGTAATTGTAGGATTTAGAAACCATCGGGGAAATTATTTAGCACACGTAACATCTTTAATTATAGCATTGTTTTTTATTATTATCTACAAAAGTTGCTAATCACTCCTATTTGTTTTCCAGCATACAACGTGGTTGGCACGAAAGCATAAAAAAAGCCGTGAAGCTTAGATTTCACGGCTTTTGGTGTGGTGTGAGGAGCTTAACTACATACCATCATAACGATTATTGAACAGCAGAGACATGTTCGTAACATTTTTTGTAACGGAATTGCAACTTTGTAGTATTGAACTAGCTTTTTTATACCAAGGCGCCACCACAGCTAGAACCGCATCCAGCAGTGCAACCATAACAATAAGCAGCGGTTTGGACTTCGCCGATCAAATCTAAACTACCAGTTGCAAGGAGTAGAGAAACCGTGAGATTTTCACCACGAAAAGTTTTTGCAGGTAAATTCATCATTTGGTTGAAGTCGCAATCATAAACGTTACCAAGATAATCAATGGAAAGTAAATCGCGACACATTAAATTTTCTACTGTGTTGGCATTAAAATGGGATTCTAAAAAATTGAGATAAGGCGCGTATAATTTCTTTCGTTCTAAATGCAATTTAGCTCTGCCGACGGGAAGATTAGTGATAGTAAATAAATTGTTAAAATGGATATCAAAATGTTCTTGTAAAAAGACTTTATAATCATGCTCTAGCTGAGTTTGGTTTGGTGTCAGGGAAAATTTGTCGCTAAATGGCAATTGAGGATTGTACACCAAATCTAAAATCAAATCTGGATTTTTGCCGTATCCGACTTTGTTTAGCCATTGCAGGGCTTTGATAGAGTTTTTATAAACTCCCGTGCCTCGCATCTTATCAACGTTATCTTCTAGATAACAAGGTAAAGAAGCTACAATTCTCACTTGATGTTTGGCGAAGTATTCTGGCAAATCGCCAAATCCCTTTTCAAAATAAATAGTCAAATTAGACCGAACAATGACCTGTTTTTTTGCTGCTCTACTGGCTTCTAGGAGGGGCTTAAATCCATAATTCATTTCTGGTGCTCCTCCTGTTAAATCAACAATTTTAATCTGAGGAAATTTTTGAATTAACTGAATTATTTGTGCACAAACTTGGGGAGAAAGTTCTTCTTGGCGTTTGGGTCCTGCTTCTACATGACAGTGAGTGCAAGCGAGATTGCAGCGTTTACCGAGGTTAATTTGCAAAACAGTTATTTGCTTTTTAGTAAGAGGAAAGTTTAGTTTTTGATGGAAAGGAGTGATTGTGGAATTGATTTGTTGAGTTTGCATTAGTAACTTCTAGCTAAGAACTACTTTTAGTTGTTGATTTTCAAGTTAACAGCAGCCACCACCAGAATAATGCCATGTTGAATCGGTAACTATTATTTTTTCCGGAAGCAACGCCAGCAGTTGAGCAGCAGTTTTATCGCAAACAGCAGCGGGTATACCTTTTTGTAAAATGTGTCCGGCGTTGTCATCGAATGCGTCTTCGGGACCGGTGTAGATAACTGTTTTACCGGTGAAGACACAAGCTCCATCTGCAGGAACGGGAATCTTAAAGGACACGGAATCAAGACTTTCTAAAAGTAGGGGTTGTTCTAGATTGTAAGTTGGGCAATCTAAAAGGCGATAAGGGCGACGGGCGCGAATTTCTATTTGTCCAAATCCGGCATTGATAATTCGCTGGATATATTCTTGATAGGTGAGGGCGCCTGATAAGCACATGGCGCGCAAACGTTCATTTTGTTGCAAATGGGGTGGAACGGGACGAGTAGCGATGGGGTCACTCATTTGCAAGCGTCCACCAGGTTTGAGAACGCGATGTACTTGTTGTAAGGCACGAGTGAGGTCTTCTGGTGTAAAAATGTTGAACAAACAATTTTGCGCTACTATGTCTACGGAAGCATCAGCAACGGGCAAGTTAAAAGCATCACCCGGGCGAATGTCGACGAAGCTGGGATCGAACCAGGGGTTTTCTCGGGCAGCAATTTCTAAGTTGCGAGAAGCTGCTTCTCGCATGGCTGCTACTGGCTCCACGGCGATGACAGCACCGGGGCGACGAGAAAAATAAGCAAATTGTAGGGCTTCTAAGCCACCACCTACTCCAATATATAGTATGGTGGGTTGATTTACTAATTCTTGGGGATGAAGTGTACTACCACAACCGTAGTTCATTTCCTGCATTGGTTGGGGAATTTTCAATTCCGGGAGCCAATTTAGGGGTGAGCTTTGGACACAACACAGTCCAGCTTGAGGTGCTTGAGCGACTGCACTGTAAAATTGTGCTACTGTTTCCAAGTAGGTCATTGTATTTTTGAGGTAGTGTGTATTTTTGTCGCTATTAAGAAAGCGTCAGGCAATTTTTACTTAAGTTTTTTAATGTAACTAATTTCTTTTAGGTAATAAATTCATTATTTTACCTCAAATGGAAAAGTTTTGCTTGGAATTTAACGGGCAAGTTCTGGCGATCGCGCTCGAATGGGAATAGTGATAATAAACTCTGCTCCCTTACCAACATCTGAGATGCACTGCATTTGTCCCCCGTGTTTGGAGATAATTTGGTGGCTAATACTCAATCCCAAACCAGTACCTTTTCCAGCAGGTTTTGTGGTAAAAAATGGTTCAAAAAGGTGTTGGCATACATCTGCGGTCATTCCTGGTCCGTTATCTGCAATTCGAATGGAAACCAAGTTATCGTCAACAACTTGGGTTCGAATGCGAATTTGCTTGCAATAAGCTTGGTTATCTTGGCAAGTTCGTTCTTTTTCATATTCTTCTAAAGCATCGATGGCGTTAGCAATAAGATTCATAAACACTTGATTGAGTTGCCCGGCGTAACATTCCACCAAGGGTAAATCTCCATATTCCTTTACTACTTGAATAGCCGAATGATTGCTACCACCTTTAAGACGATTGTGTAAAATTAGCAGTGTACTGTCTAAACCCTCGTGGATGTTCACTGGTTTCATTTCTGCTTCGTCGACACGAGAAAAGTTCCGCAAGGATTGAATAATCTCGCGGATGCGCTCTGCTCCTATTTTCATGGAAGCAAGCAGTTGGGGTAAGTCTTTGACCAAAAATTCCAAATCTATCGCTTCTGCATATTCCTGGATTTCTGGTGGTGTGGAAGGAGTATGTTTGGCGTACAAATCTAAAAGGTAAAGCAAATCTTGCGTGTATTGCTTGGCATGGGCCAGGTTTCCGTAGATAAAGTTAACAGGATTGTTGATTTCGTGGGCAACTCCTGCTACTAATTGTCCTAGGCTAGACATTTTCTCACTTTGTACTAGCTGGCTTTGAGTTTCTTTGAGCTGGCGAAAAGCTATTTCCAGCTGTTTGGCCTGTTCTCGATAACGAGCTTCTGATTGCTGTAATTGCTGATTTGCTTGCTGAAGCTCAGTTGTTCTTTCTTCAATTCGCTTTTCTAACTCAGCAGTCAACTGCAAAAGTTCTTGCTGTGCTTTTAAGCGTTCTTTTACTTCCTTTTCTAAACGCAGAGAATTTTCTTGCATTTTCTTGGTGAGGTTGCGCAAACGCAAATGCACGTTGATACGAGCTAGAACTTCTTCATGTTGGAACGGTTTGGTGATGTAATCTACTGCTCCGATACTCAATCCTTTTACTTTATCTACGGTTTCCGATAGTGCGGTCATAAAGATGACAGGAATATCTTTTGTGGTTTCCTTAGCTTTTAAATAACGACAGGTTTCAAAACCATCGACACCTGGCATCATCACATCTAATAAGATCAGATCGGGTAAAGCGTATTCCAGCTGTTTGATTGCATCTTCACCATCTTGAGCAACTAAAATTTTGAAACCAGAATCTGCCAGACAATCGAACAATACTTTGAGATTAGTAGGATTATCATCAACAATTAAAATTATATTTTTTTCCTCGTTTTCGAAGTTTTCTAAATTCATGGTTAATTTCCTTTTTTGAGCAATTCGCGAATTTTTTTAACTTGAAATTGTTTGGCTAATTGATGTAATTCTCTAGCAAAGGGAACGTATTTCACATCTAATTTTTCTAAACGAGCTGCCTGTTCTACTATTTCTGTCAAGTCACCTTTCATGGCTAAATTCATTAAGAGGGTCATTTCTGCAGGAGGCGGAAAGACGAAATCCTCTGGCGCTGGGGAAGAAGACGTCGCTTTTTCTGGATTTTCGTAAATCCACTCTAATTGTAAATGTGTTTGTAATTTAGCTAACAATTCTGAGATTTTAATAGGTTTAGGAAGAAAATCATTGCACCCAGCTTCTTTGCTTTTTTGTTGATCGAAATCAAAAACGCTAGCAGAAGTTCCCAGAACAACGATGTTTTGGAGTGCTGGCGATCGCCTAATTCTTCGTGTTGCTTCCCAACCACTAATTTTTGGCATCATCAGGTCCATTAATATACAGTCTGGTTGGAATTGTGCTGCTTTATCCAAACAATCTTGGCCATCGACTGCTTCTATTATTTCAAATCCTAAAGGAGCAAGCATTTTCACTAAAATTGAGCGATTTTCACAGCGATCGTCAGCAACAATAATCGTACGTTTCTGACCTTGATAACCAATGATATTTTGTGCTGCTACTTTCGTCGAGTCGTCAAATTCTTTAACTTCGGGTAAATCTAAATCAAAAAAGAAAATGCTTCCCTGTCCGAAAGTACTGGTGACTTCAATTTCGCCCCCCATCATCTGTACCAACTTTTGACTAATAGATAGTCCCAATCCGGTTCCTTCAATTTTGCGTTTATTTTCACCTACTTGCTGGAAGGGTAAAAATATTTCTTTTAATTGTTCTGGAGTCATACCCACTCCCGTATCTTCTACTTGAAAGCGAATTTTGTTGTGATAATAACCAACTTTAAAAGTAACTCCACCCACTTCAGTGAATTTGACAGCATTTCCCAATAAATTAATTAACACTTGTCGCAATCGCTTCTCATCAGCATGCACTGCTTTTGGTAATTTATCTGCTGGTTTATAAACTAAATAAATGCCTTTTTGTTGGGCGCGGATCCGACACATTTCCACAATTCCTTCTAGAAATTCTGAGAATTTAAACGTTGTCGGATACAATTCCATTTTTCTAGCTTCGATCTTGGAAAGGTCTAAAACTTCATTAATTAAATTTAAAAGATGTTCGCCGCACTGATAAATAATATTTAAGCCTTCTTTTTGCAAATCAGTTATATTCTTATCTCGTTTTAAGATTTGAGCGTAACCTAAGATTCCATTTAGTGGTGTCCGCAGTTCGTGGCTCATATTTGCAAGAAATTCGCTTTTAGCGCGATTAGCAGATTGAGCTGCTGCTTCCGCTTTTTGTAAATGTATATTTTTTTCTTCTAATTCTTGGGTTCTCTGCTGGACTTTTGCTTCTAAACTGGCATTGATTGCTGCTAAATCGCTGTACAAACGAGCATTATCAATAGAAATAGCTGCTTGAGAAGATAAAAGTGTTAAAACTTCTAGGCGGTCTGGCGTAAATGCTTCAGTTGTGAGATTATTTTCTAGGTAAAGAATGCCGGTGAGTTTTCCTTGATGGATAAGTGGCATGCATAATATTGATTTAGGTTTGTAAGTAACAATATAAGGATCTGTAGCAAAAATACCTTCGCAGGTTTTTTGATTGCAACTGCAAAGAAAACTTTCTTGAGTTCTAGCTACATAATTAATCACGAATACAGGTAGTTCCTGACTAGTTGCTACGGGAGTAGATTGCAGAACTATTACCTCTTGTTGCTCTGCTGTAGCTTGTGCTTCTATCAACAATTTGCCATCTTTTTCTAGAATTAAAAAACCCTTTTGAGCACCTGCATTCTCAAGCATTATTTTCATTAACTTTGTCAGCAGTTGCGAAATAACAATTTCACCAGAAAGAGCTTGAGATGCTTTGATAACTGTAGCTAAATCTAAAGCTTTAGAACTTTCTCTGGTTGTAGTTTGTGTTAGGGTGATTTCTGTGTTACGAATAGGGGATTTTTGCATCCGAGATAAAATTTGCGGATACCTTATTTCTAAATCTTTTACCTTTGTTGTTGCTCCCCAGCGGATGTATCCATAATAGGCATCAATTAAGTAGATTTTAGCGATTTTTTCTTTACCAAAACAGAAATAAAATTTAGCTGCTAGTTCATTAGCTAGAGCTTCTTCTTGAATGTATTCTTGTGCTTTGGAGTTAGCGATCGCTTGTTCGTAAAATTCTATGGCGTCTATTATATTTCCTAATACTCGTGCTTTTTCTGCTTCTACAAGTTGGTATTTATGTTGATAATTCATTCCAGCATTTTCGAGAAATTTTTGCAAACTTTTCTGATTGTTTGTTACTCTGATTAATACCTGTTCTTGCTGGAAATTTGTTAGGGATGGATATATTGCTAGGTGGGCTAAAGAATCATAAAAATAAAAAATAGGTACACCAAATAATCCTTGGATACCATCTAAATATTGTTCTGCTCTGACTGCATTTTCTACTGCTAAGGCAAACTCACCAAATAAGTAGCACAAAATTAATTTATTGAGAAATACATAGCAAGCAGCTGGTCGCTCGTTTGCTTGCAGGTGAATTGGTAAGAATTGCTCTTCGTTATAAGCTTCACCAACTAAAAGACAGGGATTTTTGACTGGTCTTGTTAAGTGCAAAACTGCCTGATGAAAAATTTGATGTAATTTTAAAGCAGTTTCCTGATTAATTTGAGCGATCGCCTTACTGTAAGCGGCCATTTCTTCCTCAAGACTTTTCAGCTCCAAACCGCTCCAATAAGCATATTGACATTTGTGACTTGCTGCATAACCAGCATGTGGTAAATCTCCATTTTCTAATCCGCTGTGGTACGCTTGCTGTAGAAGTGCTAAACTTTCTCGCACATGATGTTTCCAATGAATGGTAAATGCTGAAACTTTAAATAGCGTCTGACTTTTCACTTCTCGAGCATCTAACTGCGTTAATAAATTTAAAGCTAGTTGTCCAAATTTGTAACTAGCTTCAATATCCTGTAATAACGCATTTAAAACTATCGCATAATCCGCTAGAGCACTAGCTAAAAATTTTCCGTTACCACATTGAACAGACAAATTTACTTGCTCGCAAACCATTAAAGGAAATAAAGTAGGTGCTGATTGAAAAGTGGCGGGAACTAAACAAACTATCAGTCTTAAAGCTGCTAGTTTGTTTGCATCTATTGTCAGGGATAAATTTTGTAAATCTTCTATTGTTTTTGTTGCTAAATAAGATTTTGTTTTTGCCAGTGCTTGTTGAATATCTGCGAGAGTAGGAAACTCAGAAAGTTTTACTCCTAGCATGTCTAATATTTGCAAACCAAGTTTAACAGCTTCGAGTAATTTTCTCTGCACTTCACAAGTTTTAATTTTCAATTCATAAACTTTCACTTTATCTAATTGAGTTCTGGCGTGTTGCAACACCAGTTCAATGTATTTCTCCATTTGCTGGAAATCGCCGCCAAGAAATGCGACTTCTGCTGCTTCTTGATGTAAAGCTAATGTTAGTTCGTATTCTTGACCCCAGCTAGTATCTGTCAATAACTGCAAACCTATTTGCAAATAACGAATAGCTGATTGATAAGCTGTTGCTGCTTTTGCTTTTTGACCTGCTAGCAAATTAAGTTCAGATAACTGATGTTTTTCTGTTTCTAAAGTGAGCAAATCAATTCCGTAATTCAGCTGGTCAACTAAAGTAAAAATTTTTTCCTTTCGTTCTTCCGCCGTAGTGTTTTGCAACAATAATTGACCAATTTGAAAATGAATTTGCTTTTTCTGGTAATCGGGAATTAAAGAATAGGAAGCTTGCTGAACTCGGTCATGCAAAAACCTATAGTTAGTTGCCAAATCCTTGGAATTCGAATCTAGAGGTAATACTAAACCTGCTTCTAAAGCTTCCTCTAAATCTTTAGCAGTTTCTAAGGGAGATTTTTTATTAACAGTTGCTAAAATCGCTAAAGTAAATTTATTTCCTATACAGGCTGCTAATTTGAGAACATTTATTGTTTGTTGTGATAGTCTTTTTATTTTAGCAACCATCAATTCCACAACATTGTCAGCAATGTTAATATCTTCTAACCCTGCAATGTTCCATTGCCAAGTACCGGTGGAGAAATTAAATACTAATATTTTTTCTTCATAGAGAAATTTCAGCAACTGAGTTAAGAAAAAGGGATTGCCTTGAGTTTTATGAAATATTAAGTCAGCCAGAGGCTTAATTTGTGATATACTACTATGTAAAGTATCGGCAATCAATTGATAAACAGAATCAATATTTAAAGTTCGCAGAGTAATCTTATTTATACTAATTCTTGCTTGCTGAATTTTATCTAAGGTACTAATTAAAGGATGGGTTGCATCAACTTCATTATCTCGATAAGCTCCAATTAAAAGCAAATATTTGCTATCAATGTTGGTGACAATTAACTCAATTAAATTTAAAGAAGCTGAGTCCGCCCACTGCAGGTCATCTAGAAATAAAACTAAGGGATGTTCTGGTTTGGTAAATACGTCTAGAAACTGTTGGAAGACGCGATTAAAGCGGTTTTGAGAAGCCCATACACCTAATTCGGGAACTGCAGGTTGAGAACCGATAATTCGTTCAACTTCAGGAATTACATCTATAATAACTTGACCGTTATAACCAAGAGCCGCTAAGAGTTGGGATTTCCATTTTTTTAATGATTCTGCATCTTCTGTTAACAGTTGTCGTATTAATTCTTGAAAAGCTTGAATTAATGAAGCATAGGGAATATTGCGTTTTAACTGGTCAAACTTTCCGTAAATAAAATATCCTCCTCGTTGTCTAATTGATTTGGAAAATTCGTGTACTAAGGTAGATTTACCAATACCTGAATAACCAGCAACCAGTATTATTTCTGTTTTACCGCTGCTGACGCGTTGAAAGGTATTTAGTAAAGTATTGACTTCTTTATCTCGACCGTAGAGTTTTGGATTAATAATCAGTTGGCTATATAAATCAAGCTGTCCAATAGTAAAATTCTCAATTTTGCCGTTGCTTTCTAGTTGTTTGAGACATATATCTAAATCTGCTTTGAGACCAAGAGCATTTTGATACCTATCTTCAGCATTTTTTGCCAATAGCTTCATAATAATGTCAGAAACTACAGGTGGAATATCGGGCTGAATTTCATGAGGCGCAGGTGGAATTTTAGCAATATGAGCGTGAATCAATTCTAGAGAATCATTGCAATTAAAAGGAAGCAAACCAGTTAACATTTGATAAAAAGTAACACCCAAGGAATAAAAGTCAGTGCGGTGGTCAACTGAGCGATTAATTCTTCTAGTTTGCTCTGGAGACATATAGGCAAGGCTGCCTTCTAGTACGTCTGACTTACTAGCAGCCTGGCTTTCTTTAACTAGATAGGATGCGATGCTAAAATCAATTAATTTAATTTTTAATGTCTTGGTGTTAATAATAATGTTATGTGGCTTGATGTCTTTGTGGATAATTTGCTTATCGTGAATATTGGCTAAAACTGATGCTAATTGAATAGCAATGAACAGGAAATTTTTTAATGATAACTGCTGCTCATTAATAAATCTTTGGAGGGAGATACCGCTAAAGTCTTCTAAAACTAGAGCTAACCTGTTTTGATAATTTTCTAACCCTAAGGGTCTGATGACTCCTTCGACATCTATTAATTCTTGCAAGACTTGGTATTCGTGTCTCAGTCTTGATAATTCTTCTAAAGTAGGATATTCTGCTTTAAGGATTTTAATGATAACTGATGTTTCGTCTACCCGTTGGATAGCACGATAAATAAGATTTTCATCTCCCTCATCTAAAGTTTCTGTCAAAATATAGCCAGGAAGTGCGAGCATAGTTTTATCTATAGCAATTAGGTGGGAAACGATTTTGCGTCTGCGGTTGCAACTTATAGCCGTTTGATGCAAAAAAATAGCAATGATGGAACTTCTAAAGTTGCAAATCTTGTAATTCACCCACTCATGGTTCCCAAGCAAGTAGATAAACTTCTAAAAGCTCAATAAAATTAAATATTTAGGAACGCGGCTAAATTACTTTTGAGACAAACTAGCTGCTGCGCAGGTTTGACAATTACCTGGAAACTTCCCAATCTACTACGAACCATAAATAAGAACGCACCAGATCAAAAGTTTGGCGCGTTCTCTAACGATATTGGTTTACAGTTGATGTGTGGTGATAACTTTGTAGCTTTGCTAATTCAGCATTATCTGCCTTTGAATACACTAACAATTTTTTGCCTGTATTCTCTCAAAAATTTGAGACACCTTTGCTAGCAATGGTATCAGGCTGGAGGCGAAAATAAGTATTATTTTTTCCTAGCCACAGCTGTTGTAGCTCGAAGAATACACATTAGCGAAAACTGTGGCTTAGGTTTGGGGTGATGGGAGTATATGATGTAAAATTGCAAATTTTTTGCAAATTTTTCGTGACGGAATCAACAATTCAATCTGTATTGCTGCAGGGATTTAGATGCGAGAAATTTCTTTGGAAATAGTGATGGTACAAACTCATATTTTGGGGAAGAGCTACAGTCAGCTGGAAATAGCTCTTGCTAGCTGACTGTTAACAATAAATTGTGACATCTTCTCCACATTTATCTGCGAGATAGCAAAGAGCTTTGAAGCGCAAAGCAACTACTTCTTCGTAGAGGGGATTAAGCTTACACATTGGTGGAATGTGAAATAGCTTGCGACCAAAGAGTACGATATCTCGTTCAAACGGACATTGAGCTGGAATGAGTTTGCACAAGAAACGAGCAAGTTTAGCGTTATTAATTTCTATGGATTCTAACCATTGACGAATGGGATGCAAGAGGTCTTGTTGTTGTCTAGTGAGAGTAATGCTAGTCATAAATTTATCCTGTTGGTTACTTTTGGAATTTCAACCTTTTCCTATTTAGAACTACACTTTGACTTCACGGTTTTATGCAAAAATTTGGTAATTTTCTTTGGATAGTGGCAACAGAGAACGGTGGGGATAGTTCTCTTGTTTGCCGGTATACTTGTAACTACAAATTCTGCGTGTAGGATTCCAGATGTACCGACCTGATAAGTGAAATTTTTGTACCACTTTAGTGAGACAAGTTTACTTAATTATTGTCTGAATTTTGCTTGCGATCGCCTTCATGCCATAGATTCACCCAATCGGGTGATTTCAACGCGAGCATTTTTAATGCTAACTTTTGTGCTTGCGAGTCAGGATGCCGGTTTCCGACAGCAGATATTTCCGCAACTACTGGCACGAATGTCCCTACTCATGCTTTATTTGTTTGCAAAATTTCTGCTAGTATCTGGCAGGATAGCAAGTGAGTAGTGAAAGTGGAGATCGAAGGTTACTCAAACAGCTTCAAAATCTTGCTTGACACTGGTAGTTAAAAATATTTTCCTCTTCAGGAAGTCGAATGCATGAGTGCTCGCAATCATTCTTGTGTTGTTGCTTTTACTGGTTGTGGGAGATTGACCTATGTATTTGGAGATTTACCGCTAGATAACAGCGCATCCGCATTCTAGATGCACTAATCCTGATTATATCAAACCTGATGGATTCCTGCCTTGGTCAGTAGAATTTTGCCTTTGCTCAAATCAGGACTGCATTTGGCAATTCTTATAGGCGAGTTGTCCTTCCTTGTAAGCCAGTCGCAAAGCTATAGCTTCCGCAACAATTTTTTGAGCGGTAAGTCCTTCTTCGTCCATCATTTTTTGCAAGGCGATACCAGTTCGTTCATCTTCTTCATGAATGGGTGGAATTTGACAATATCTTTTTCCATTTTTTGTCCGCCTCCAAATGCTGGGTTTTTCAGATTTTTGTTTCCTGGGTTGGCGTTGCTTTTTGACTAGTTGTCGTACTGTTTTTTGAGAAACTTCTGCTAAATCCCACAATTGGTCGATAATTGGTTGGTACTTCTTGCTGTTTTCTGCTAACTGGTATATTGTTCTTGGCTCAATTTGTGCCAAATCTTGAGGCGAAAACTTTTGGAATGCTGCTGCAAGCTTGAGATATTTTTTTTGTTCGTCCCAAAACCCGTATTCGCAAAGCAGCTTTTTGTACTCTTTTTTTGAGTGTGTTTTTTTTAATTCTTCTAAAAAGAAGGCATGTTTGAGAATAATTGCAGTAGCTTGAAATAAAGCTGTAAACGAGGAATTCAGTTCGCCTGCAACTGCTGCTGAGTGAGTTTGCTCTCTTGGGAAAGAGGATTTTGGAGTTGTTGGAGAATCAACTTTTTGGGTTGCAATTACGCTGTGCATTTGTGTCTTCCTCAGCGCGATCGCGCTTGTCAGGTCATGCTAGTCTACCTTTAATAGAACAATTGTACTACTAAAATGGTCTGAAAAATCCCCGAAGATACTAAATTTTTTCCAAAAATTAATGAAAGATTTATACACTGAGGGCAAAAAAGCAAGCACTTATCTAAAAATCGTTTTGTAAAAAGGTGTACCTCCTCTAGGCAGAGGTTGGAAAAAGCGAAGTATTGCGCCACGAAATGGCGTATAAAAGCAATAGAGAAGGAGTAGCATTTGATGGCTAAATCTATTATTTCCACAAAACGTCTCCGCAGAAAGTTCCTACGCTGGTTGCTGGAAAAAGAACGACAAGATAAGGAAGGAGCATATTCTAAGGAAGGACATCACCGTCAACATCCCTGGTGGCAGGTTATGTGCTTGACTGGTGTAGATTATTTTTCTACCCTTGGTTATCAACCGGGGATCGCAGCGTTAGCAGCAGGCGAACTTTCTCCTTTGGCTACTCTCATCTTGGTTCTGCTAACTTTGTTTGGTGCATTACCCATCTATAGGCGGGTTGCCAGCAAAAGTCCCCATGGTGAAGGTTCCATTGCCATGCTAGAGCATTTGCTTCCCTGGTGGCAAGGCAAATTATTTGTGCTGTGCTTGCTCGGTTTTGTTGCCACCGACTTTATTATCACTATTACTCTTTCAGCTGCCGATGCTACAGCCCATATTATTGAAAATCCCCTCACCCCACAAGTATTTCACAATCAGGCGGTCGGCATTACTCTTGCATTGGTGGCATTATTAGGTATAGTTTTCCTCAAAGGTTTCCGAGAGGCGATCGGTATAGCAGTATTTTTGGTTGGAGTTTATCTGCTACTGAACTTCATTGTTATTTTTGCTAGTTTTGCTCAGATTTTAAAGAATCCATCTGTAATCGCCACTTGGCAGACACAACTTTTTGCTCACCATTCCAATCCTCTATTAATGCTAGGCGTAGCTATATTGTTGTTTCCGAAGCTGGCGCTGGGATTATCAGGTTTTGAGACTGGCGTTGCGGTTATGCCTCTTGTCAAAGGAGACAGCACCGATACTGAAGAGCAACCCCGAGGGCGCATACGCAACACGCGCAAACTGCTGACTGCTGCAGCGGCGATCATGAGCTTCTTTTTAATTACTAGCAGTTTGGTCACGACTTTGCTCATTCCAGCACAGGAGTTTCAAGTTGGGGGCAAAGCAAACGGACGCGCCCTTGCTTACATGGCACATCAGTATCTGGGTAATGGTTTTGGTACAATTTACGATCTCAGCACCATTGCCATTCTCTGGTTTGCCGGTGCATCTGCTATGGCAGGGCTGCTTAATATCGTACCTCGTTATTTGCCACGTTACGGCATGGCTCCGGATTGGGCCCTTGCTACCCGACCTTTGGTCCTAGTCTATACAGCGATCGCTTTTGCTGTCACAATTATCTTCCGAGCCAATGTAGATGCTCAGGGTGGAGCTTACGCCACTGGTGTGCTTGTATTGATGAGTTCAGCAGCTTTGGCGGTGACTTTATCAGTTCATCACCACAGAGCAAAGCGAGCAACCCTCGTTTTTGGAACGATCGCAGCAGTATTTTTGTATACTACAATTGTCAACATTATTCAAAGACCTGAGGGTATTAGAATCGCGACATTTTTCATAGTCGCTATTATCCTTACTTCCCTCATTTCACGCGTTTGGCGTTCGACCGAACTGCGAGTCGACCGTATAGAACTGGATGAAACCGCTCGTCGCTTTATTGCAGAAGCAAGTCAAGGTGCCATCCGCATTATTGCCAATCGATTGAACGAAGGTGACGTCCGGGAATACTTTTTGAAGGAAAAAGAGGTACGCGAAGACAACCACATTCCAGCTAGCGATCCGATTCTTTTTTTGGAGGTTTTGGTATCCGATGCTTCCGAGTTTACGGAGGTAATTAGGGTAAAAGGAATACAAGTTGGCCAGTACCGCATTTTACGCGCCCGAGGTGCAGCAGTACCTAACACCATTGCAGCTTTGCTTCTTTATATTCGCGATCAGACGGGTAAAATTCCCCATGCTTATTTTGGTTGGGCAGAGGGAAATCCAATACAATACCTACTGCGTTTTATTTTGTTTGGTGAGGGCGATATTGCTGTAGTGACTCGGGAAGTGTTGCGTCGCGCTGAAAAGAATCCCGAACGACGTCCTGCTATTCATGTTGGTGGTTGAAGTTGCCCTTTTGAGAATCACGAGGTTCTACATTTAATTTGGCTGTCGCAACGTCTCTCCTCTTTACAAAAGTTAATATTTCCAGTTACAATTATTTACACAAATATCACGATCTAATTGGGAAATATCAATGCGTACTAACGGTTCTATTGTTGACGAGCAAGGTAAGATGAACAATTTTGCGATCGAACCAAAAGTTTATGTAGATGAACAAGGCGATCGCACCGGTTTTACCCCTTACGCCGAGCTGTTCAACGGACGTTTAGCAATGATTGGTTTTGTGTCTTTAATTGCTTTTGAAGCGCTAACAGGACAAGGAATTATTGGTTTGTTGAAAAGCTTATAAAAAAATCTTAGTATTAGCTTTCCTAGAGATGCAGAAGTTATTTGCGTCTCTTTTTGTGCTGTTTTTATCGATAAAAGCCATCCATGAGAAGAAGTATTTTTTTACTTGATAAGGTTAGTCTGCTTTATGGGATAAAGGGTCACACAGAGAATTATGAACAAGATCCCCAAAATCGATCGCCAAAGGGAGCATCAAGCAAATGAGCGTACATTTTTGGCTTGGCTGAGGACTTCAATAGCATTAATAGGGTTTGGTTTTGCGATCGCTCGCTTTGGTTTATTTTTGCGCCAGCTTAGTTTTACTTTGACCAAGCAACAACCATTACCCCATCCTGTTTTTAGCTCGGAAAATTTAGGTATTGCTTTGGTAATTTTTGGCATTTTTACCATCGTCTTTGCAGTATGGCAATACAATCGAGTTTTTTGGCAAATTGAAAAGGGTGATTACAAACCTATGCGATGGATGGTTTGGGTAATGGCTGGGATGGTAATATTTTTTGGGGTGTTTAGCGTTCCTTTACTTTACATGCGCGATAAAGTATATCCCCGCCGAAGTGAAAATCAACCACTTTCCCGCAAGCTACGTTAAAATCCCAAAACGCAGACAACTAGCAGCAAGGAAGGAAAATATGAGGGTTTGTTGAGTTTTATGCCCTCATTTCCATTTATTGAGATTAGTTGCGAATTTCTAAGTTAAGAATGTAACACCCTAACTGAACTTTTTCCCCCCATAATTCGTACTCTACTCGCAAATGTTCTGGTAAGGGGTGTCCGCTGAGGGTAAGTTTATGGGTAAAATTACGCAAACGAATCGGTTGATTGGGTTGTAAAGATTCGATAGGTAACCAATAACGGCTAATTCCATAAACGCCTTGTTCCCAAAAATGACGGTAACTTAATTGATTGTTACCCTGCATTGTCATGGTTACTCGGTAAGGAGAAATTTCCAACCACAAAACTCTGGGACTGTAGGTCTTTATCTGTTTAGAATCACAAGTGTGTGCAGGTGGAGGTGGTGCGGTCAACAACAGATGAAAGCGCTCGCTGTCTTTTTGGTACAAAGTTGCAGCAGTCTCGACCACAGACCAAACCGGTAAATCTGTAGAAATTAATGACAAACATACGAGCTTGCGGTGATGGGTTAGCATGGGAGCGACAAAATGGTAATAAAATCAACACCAGAATATTGGCAGATGAAGGTAAAAAACTGAATCGTAAAACATGCTTTATGTTAACTGAACTTGCCGAGTAGGGAAGTGTGGATAAATAAACTAAGTAGAACTGCGGTAGATAATGCCTGAAATACCGCATGCTCCAAAAGGCTAGCAAGTAACATTATCGTGCGGAATCGGTACCTTCGGTTGCAAACCCCTAAGTTTTTGGCGAGTGACCAAAAGAATTTCTCGTCGGGGAAGTTAATTTTGTTATCAGAGTAGCTCGTCGTACAAGCCTAAAAGCAAACTTCTTACTTAGTCTGAGTTTATATGAATAAATATGAGACAACAGAAAGCGATAGGATACTAGCGAGGAAGTAACTAGCAACAAGATTAACATTTGCAGCTAACTGCTTGTCGCTCAACTTCCAGTACACTTACAAGTCAGTTTATCCTAATGTCGTCTTCTGTTATTGCTGTAGAAACTAAAGAAAACTTTTCTCAAAATTTAGTTATCCAGGGACCAACTTCCAAGCCATTTTTACAAGGTCGCATTCGAGTTCCAGGAGATAAATCTATTTCCCATCGTGCTTTAATGTTGGGTGCGATCGCTCAAGGTCAAACCCACATCGAAGGATTGTTATTGGGTGAAGATCCCCGCAGCACCGCTAGCTGTTTTCAAGCTTTAGGAGCAGAAATTTCGCCATTGAATGCACAATCTGTGCAAGTCAAAGGTATAGGGTTGGGTTATTTGCAAGAACCAGCTGATGTCTTGAATGCTGGAAATTCAGGGACGACAATGCGATTGATGTTAGGATTGTTGGCATCTCATCCAGGACGCTTTTTTACTATCACCGGTGATAATTCCCTGCGCTCGCGTCCTATGTCCCGGGTGGTCAAACCTTTACAACAAATGGGAGGACAAATCTGGGGACGTCAAGATGGTTCTTTTGCTCCTTTAGCAGTAAAAGGACAAAAACTCAAAGCGATTCACTACCATTCTCCTATTGCTTCTGCTCAAGTTAAGTCTTGCATTTTATTAGCAGGTTTAATGACTGAAGGTAAAACCACAGTCATAGAACCAGCTGTTTCTCGAGATCACAGCGAACGCATGCTCAAAGCATTTGGAGCAAAATTAGATATCGATCCTGAAAATCACAGCGTTAGCGTTACCGGTCCAGCACAGTTAGTCGGACAAAGGGTGATCGTTCCCGGTGATATCAGTTCTGCTGCTTTTTGGTTAGTAGCTGCGGCGATCGCGGAAGCTGGTTCGGAATTGGTAATTGAGAATGTCGGCGTTAATCCCACCCGCACTGGTATTTTAGAAGCTTTAGCAATGATGGGTGCAGATATTCAACGAGAAAACGAACGAGAAGTTGCTGGCGAACCTGTAGCTGATTTGCGAGTGCGTTCTAGCAACCTGCAGGGTTGTACTGTTTCTGGAGAATTAATACCTAGGTTGATTGATGAAATTCCGATTTTGACGGTAGCAGCAGTGTTTGCGAAAGGAACTACTGTGATTAAAGATGCTGCAGAATTGCGGGTCAAAGAAAGCGATCGCATTGCAGTCATGGCGCAGCAGCTTAACAAAATGGGAGCAAAAGTTATCGAACTACCTGATGGAATGGAAATAACAGGCGGTACACCTTTGGTAGGTACGGATGTTGATAGCTATGCAGACCATCGTGTTGCTATGAGTTTGGCAATTGCAGCTATTTGCAGTACCGGTACCACTACAATTCGCGATGCCCAAGCAGCTGCTGTTTCCTATCCAGACTTTATTTCCACACTACAACAAATTTGCCACTTTTAAACAGTCGAGCTGTTTACGGAGAGGGGGGGATTCGAACCCCCGAACAGGTCACCCTGTCAACGCATTTCGAGTGCGCCGCATTCAACCACTCTGCCACCTCTCCAGGGAACTTAACTCTGATACTTTAAACACTATCCCTAAGCTTAGCACGATCTTGTTCTTTTTGAGGATACATGGTGGGTCTAAGTCTGTTTCACCCACTAATACTGTTTGACAAAACCTTCGAAAATTGTGTATTAAATAATAATTTGTGAGGAAGCTTTTAGAATTTCTAAATCTTCTCAATTTTGCCGACACCGAAAGTAGTAGAATAAAGGAGTTAATTCGTTATACTCAATTAATATATCTGCAAAAGTTGAGGGAAATATCAAAAATTATGCCAGGCGATCGCAAAAATTATGAAGTAGCTATTGTTGGTGGTGGAATTTCTGGAACTGCATTGCTATATACTTTAAGTAATTATACTAATATCCAGCGCATTGTTTTAATAGAAAAAAATCCGGAAGTCGCTTTAGGTAATTCTCATAAAACTAGCAATAGCCAAACTCTTCATTTTGGAGATATAGAAACAAACTATACCTTTGCCAAAGCTCAAAAAGTTAAAAAAGCTGCCAGTCTAGTAAAAAACTATATTTTAAAAAACGATCCCCAACAAAAAATTTATAGCCGATATCATAAAATGGTCCTAGCTATAGGCGATGAACAAATAGAAGAACTCAAGACCAGGTACCAAGAATTTCAAACTCTCTTCCCAAACTTGAAATTACTCACCAAAGAAGAAATAGAATTATTTGAGCCAGGAGTAGTTAAACATAGACCCGTTGACGAAGAAATTATAGCTTTATTTAGTGAAGAAGGTTACACCATAGATTTTCAAAAGCTAGCCCAGTCCTTCCTGCAAAAATCCATTAATAATTCCCAAAAAACCATCGATTTAATGATGGAGACTAAAGTCAAACATTTAGAACAACAAAAGGAAGCCTACTGCATCTACACCAACAGAGGCGAGATCGCAGCCAAGGTTGTTGTTTTTACAACTGGAGCTTATAGTTTGTTGTTTGCCAAATCTCTAGGCTACGGTCAAGATTACGCCCTTTTAAATGTAGCTGGAAGCTTTTACTTAGCACCGGGAATTTTAAACGGTAAAGTATATACAGTTCAGCTCAAAGAAATACCTTTTGCAGCTATTCACGGAGATGCAGAAGTTCACGATCGCAGCAAAACTAGATTTGGTCCTACAGCCAAAGTTACTCCTTTGTTAGAACCCTACAAATATACCACTATTTTTGATTATGTCAAAACGGCAGGATTGAGTATTAAAGCCTTGCTCGTGTTCTTAAAGATTCTTTCGCAAAAAGCAATCTTAAAATATATCATCAAAAATTTTCTTTATGACGTCCCCTTTTTGGGAAAGAGACTATTTTTAAAGGAAGTCCAAAAAATTGTTCCTTCTTTACAGCTGAAGGATATCCAACTTGCCAGAGGATATGGAGGTATCAGACCTCAAATTGTGAATCTGAAAACTCAACGCCTTGAGCTTGGAGAAGCAAAAATTATTGGCGAGAATATCCTATTCAACATCACGCCTTCTCCAGGAGCTTCAACCTGTTTGCAAAATGCCGAGCAAGATACCGAAAAAATTGTATCTTTCTTAGGTTCTGAATACAAGTTTGCAAAAGACCAATTTTGGCAAGATTTAGGCGATGAGCAACTTTAAGATTTTATTGTTTGTCTTCCTGAGTAAATAATACTGCTGAACCTTCTATTTCTCCATTGCGCAGCGCATTTAAAGCTTCATTTGCTTGACTTAAGGGAAAAAGATTGATCTGCGTGCGAATGGGAACCTTTGGTGCTAGCGCTAAGAACTCTTCTCCGTCCCGACGAGTTAAATTAGCAACAGACCGCAAGATCCGTTCCTCCCATAAAATTTCATAGGGAAAGGAAGGAATATCGCTCATGTGAATACCAGCACAAACTACCACACCACCTTTAGCAACAGCACGCAACGCTGCGGGTATTAATTTTCCTATCGGAGCAAAAATAATTGCTGCATCCAACGGTTCTGGAGGTAGTTCCTCAGAACTCCCCGACCACACTGCACCTAATTGACGAGCAAATTCTTGTCCCTTAATGTCACCAGAACGGGTAAAAGCAAAAATTTGACGTCCCTGATAGCGTGCTAGTTGAATCAAAATGTGTGCGGATGAACCAAAACCATAAAAACCAATTTTTTCAGCATCGCCAGTCATCCTATACGCGCGATAACCAATTAATCCCCCACATAGCAAAGGAGCAGCTTGTACGTCAGGATAACCTGGGGGAATTTCAAAGCAATAGCGATAGTCAGCAACGGCATATTCTGCATAGCCGCCGTCAAGATTATAACCTGTGAACTCAGCGCGATCGCAGAGGTTTTCCCGTCCCGAAAGACAGTAGCGACAATGGTTGCAGGTGCGACCCAACCAGGGAACCCCAACACGCAAACCCTCTAGAACCGATTCGTCCGAACTGGGGTTTGAATGAAAAAATTTTACCTTTTCTCCCACTGCTTCTACTGTACCTACAATTTGATGTCCAGGTATTAAAGGTAATTTTGGATGCGCCAGTTCACCATCCACAATGTGTAAATCTGTACGACAGACAGCGCAAGCATGAACGCGAATCAATAGTTGTTCGGAGTTCGGTTTCGGTACGGGTAAATCAACCAACCGTAAGGGTTTACCCGGAGCTTCCAAAAGCATTGCACGCATAAGCTTTTATTCGTTCATTTCTTTTAATGTAGCTAACGCAGAAGGTGACAGCCGACTGAGATAACGAAAGATCCAATATTTAAATATGGTGTCTAAAATCACGGGAAATGTAGCGATAAATAAAAATATTGCTTCTCTGTTCGCTGGTAAACCCAGATGTTCTGCCAATCCTTCCAAAATTACCTCCCATCCGTGCGGAGAGTGAAATCCTACAAACATATCTGTAAATAAGATTATTAGGAATGCCTTGGCACTATCGCTCAGACCGTAAACAATTTCGTCTAAGAAGGATTTAACAATTTCCATCGCTTTCTTGTTGGTAACTACTACTAACGCCAAAGCGATTAATGAAAACATATCAGCAAATACGTTACTAATAGCTAGATTACTTTTCGTCCAAAATTCTTTAGCAATTTCTCGAGCTTTTTGCTTCAGTTTTTCTTCCCTATCATCCGAAGATAGCGCTTGTTCTGGGTGAATTAAACTTTCAAATTTTAGTTTTTCTTCAAAGAATTTTAACTGTTGCAAAGCTGCTTCTTCCATTTCAGAATTAATAAAAATATTAGATGTTGTCACGTTTCTGACATTTTCAACAATCGGAATAATTAATATTTGTTTAGACAATTGATGAGTTAAAAGCGGTATAATTATGAGCAGCAGTAGAAATCTGACTGCAATTCTTGTTCTTTTTTGAGATATTCGGAAATTTTTGCGAAATTGTTCTTCTGCCCGCGGAGAAAAGTCTGTTAAGATTCTATTAATTGTTCTGCCAATAGACCTGGGGAGAATACCTGTTTTTTCAGAAGGCGGTCTCACTTTCATACTATCCAGATTATTTTTTTCTGGCTGACTATTTGTTTTATCTCTTTTTTTCATCGCTAATCTGGAAGAAATTGCTAAGGGGGTACTAATACTTTTCCATCACCTTATCTGTAAGGGCACAGAAAAAAGATAATGGTTTCTAGTTTTTCATTTCGCCTTGGGAATACACCTTAGATTTACAAAATTAGAGCAGAAGGAAAAAGTTAGTACTAGCGTCAACTGTTATTTTCACAATTGCTCGTACTACTATATAAAAATTACTAACATACAAAACGGTGCAGAAAACAACCTTTTTTAGAAAAAACTACAAGAACTTAGGAGTTAAGAGTATAATTTGCTGCTAGCATGGCAATGTGGATGAATTGTGGTTACTATCTGTAGATGTTTCAATTTTGTGAAAATTCTATGTCAATCATGTGACAATTAGTTGGTTAACTATTCAGAAAGTAACATGATGAATAAAATGGGCGATCGCTGAATTTTTAAAAAGGCAAAATGATGCAGTGCTTGTTCTAGTACATAAACCAACTACTTAAGTGTCAAATTTCGTCCTGACAGGTTGCAGTTTTAGAAGAGCTATGATGTTTGGCGTCGAAGCTAGTAAGAAAAATGGCTATTTTGATAACAAAATACAGTGCTTTTAGAAAACGGAAATTTTATTTTCCACTCCTTGGATAAACCTTTCAAAACCAGTATTCGCGCTCCATTGAATTGCGCCCTCTTTTCCTGTGAAATAGACTATGGTTTGACCTTGATTGAGTTGGGATAAAGCTTTTTGATCGATGTTAGCAGTAATTGCGATCGCCACTTGTGGTCGCAGGTTAGTTACAAGTTCCTTTAAAGACTCACCAGGACACCAAATTACTTGGGGATGAGCTAATTCCCCTGTTTGAATCAACTGATGTATTTCTGTAGGTTTGACATTCCCTATAAATAGCCATACCTGCTGTTGAATTTGCATTTGTAATACAGGCAATCCAGTGTTAACAAATTGTACAACTACAGTATCAGTACCAATGCTTTGACCGACTGATACTGGTTGGTATAATCCTTTTCGCTTTTCTACTTCTTTTTTAACTATTTGACTGGTAAGGGGATTTTTAAAGTTAGTATAAGCAAAATCATAAAAAACTCTAATCGGTAGGTTAGACAGAATTTCTAGCCAACCGCTACTACCATTGGGTTGAAAATTAGAAGCGATCGCCCAATCAATTTGATTAACACCTTGTTGTTGTAAAAAAGGCAAAATCGTAAAGCGTCCCGTTTTTTCGTCACCACTATTAACTAATGCTACCTTACCTCGGTCTTGAATTACTATAACTGGTTCTTCATCGTCTGCTAGTAGTGTAACCCGAAACAAAAAGTTAGCAGAATGCCAAACTGGGATTAATACTAAACCTATAATAATGAAACTAGCAAACCACCACCGCTTTCGCCACCAATGCACTAGCCAGACCAGGACAAGCAGTATATAAATAGCTAATAACTGCCAAATATCGATCTTGCCAAGCGCCAAGGAATTTCCTGGTAAAGTGCTGAAAAATTCTACAAGTTTAACAAGCCAGCTAGTAGGATAGTGCAAGATAGCAGCCAAGTAACTTCCAGTCTCAGGAAAAATTAATGCTGCTAATGCACTAATAATACCACCTATACTAATAATTGAAATTAATGGGGTAGTGATGATGTTTAATATAAGGCTGTAGATGGGTACAACTCCAAAAACAAAAAGTTGCACTGGTAAAGTCCAAACTGTGGCAGCAACAGGAACAGCAATTAAAGAAGCGATCGCTGTTGGTAGCCATTGCAAACGTTCAGTTATTGGTGGTACAGTTACAATCAATCCTAAAGTTGCTAAGAAACTCAACTCAAATCCTAAATCCCAAATCCACAAAGGGTTAAATAAAAGCAATAAAGTTGCCGCCACTAGTAAAGATCCCAGTTGCTTGACCTTACGTTTTAATCCCAAACCCATCAAAGCCGCAAATCCCATCACTACAGCTCTTAACACAGCAGGTTGAAAGCCTGTCAAGCACAGAAAAATAATTAATCCCAAACCGCCAAGGGTAACTTGCACTATCCTGTGAAAGCGACTGGTCAAGCCTAACACTACACTTAAAATTAAGGAAGTCTGAAACCCAGATGCTGCTAAAGCATGAGCTAAACCAGCCTTGACAAAGGCATCTCGAATATCATACGGCAAATCCACCGCCTTGCTACCCAGAACCATTGCACTGACCACAGGACCTTCTGGAACACCCAAATAACGTACTTGCGAGCGCACGATCTTCTCTCGGACTTTCCACCATCCCCATGATGGCTTTTCTTCATCCAATACGTTGACTAGTCGTCCCACTAAACCAGCAAAGGTTCCTTCTTGGCGCAAAAATTTCTCAAAATTAAAAGCACCAGGATTTAATGGTGGTTTTGGTTTGTACAAAATACCGGTTACGGCCACTTGCTGGCCAGGATGCAAACCTGTAACTTGAAGTATAGGAGCTGTTACGTATAGCTTACCCGTTACACCTTTACTTGCGCCTGTTAGTCCTTGATCGTTTTTAACTTCATCCAACTGAGTTGCTTCTAACCAAAACTGTCCTCGCTGATTGCGAGTTAACCGTGGTGTAGTTACAACCTCTCCCCGGACAATAAATAATTGTTCTTGATTGTTGTTTTCTAAGGGGACAAATTTGCTAATGTCATTTTTCCCTGGTTGGGGAAGGCGCAGTTGAAAATATAAACTTGCTAAAAGTCCTACGAAACCAGCAATCAGCCACACTCTGGAATGAGGAGTTTTTGTTAACAGTGGTGGTGCTGTTTGGCTTTTAGCTCGAGTATTTGCAAGCATTGGCAGATTGGGACTTCTGTTTCTAAAAACAACTGTTCCCAAGACTCCTAGAAATAGGACCCAAGCACCACCCCAGGGAACAGATGTAAACAGCAACCCAAAAATATAGCCAAGACAAATGATGACACCAGTGGCTTGAAACATGGAAATTTTGGCAATAGTACCCGGTGACTAAAGCGCCTTCAAGGCGTCTACAGTCTATAGGTATAAAAAGATTTTGGCAATAGCTATAAAGACAAACCTAAATTCAGCCCCAACACGGCGTGTAAAAACATCAAACCAAGCGCTGCAGTACCCAAGTAAGCATGAAATTTACGCCATCCTGCTTGCTGCTCACCTCCAAACTTGCTCAAAGCAATCGCACCGTTAAGTCCTAGTAACAGCAGTACGCCTAAAGCAGTCCAAAAATGGGGGCTTTTCGTAATAGGTTGATGTTGCATTTGTAGGGACAACACTCCTCCTGTAAAACCTAATGCTATAAATGAAAACATCCATAGTGCCAGTTGGCGGTGAGCGATGCGACTTTTGATAGCCGTATCTTTATCCTTAGTTAACCTTCCTTGCCAACCACTTACACCCACGGCGCTACCCATAACAAACACTACAATTCCCATCATTAAGGGATGTCCCCAGCGGACTATTGGTTCGGGAATACCCAAACTGCGAAACCAAGCAGCGATCGGCTCTAAAATTTCGCTCCAGTTAATCATTTTTCCCTCACACCAGGTAATCTAGTAACCGTTTTGTATATCAGTGAAAATAATAAATGTGCGACAGCTAGCTGCATTAAGGGATGCATTGCTCGTTTAACTTGCAGTTCGATTTAACAAGGGAAAACCTAGCTTTTGCCGCTGTTCTACATACAATATTGCTACTTTGCGTGCCAAATGCCTGATTCTACTAATGTAACGGGTTCTCTCTGTAACTGAGATGATACCTCTAGCATCAAGCAAATTGAAGACATGGGAACATTTCAAAATATAGTCCAAACCAGGTAGTACTAGTCCTCGCTCTATTAGTTGCAGTGCTTCTTGTTCGTACATGTTAAATAATGCAAGTAGCATTTCTGGATTAGAGGCTTCAAAATTGTAAACGCACTGTTCAATTTCTCCTTGGAGGTGCACATCTCCATAGGTGATTTTGTCTGTCCATTGGATTTTAGTTATCGCCTCGACACCCTGGAGATACATTGCCAAACGCTCCAGTCCGTAGGTGATTTCAATTGAGACAGGACGACAATCAATTCCTCCACATTGTTGGAAGTAGGTAAATTGAGTTATTTCCATTCCATCCAACCATACTTCCCAGCCTGTACCCCAAGCACCTACGGTTGCATCTTCCCAGTTATCTTCCACGAATCGTACATCGTGGTCTTCTGGACGAATTCCCAAAGCTTTTAAAGAATCCAAGTAAATCTCCTGAATATCGTTTGGTGAAGGTTTAATCAGTACTTGGTACTGGTAGTAGTGTTGGAAACGATTGGGATTTTCGCCATAGCGCCCATCTGTGGGACGACGACAAGGTTCAACGTACGCAACAGCCCATGGTTCCGGTCCTAGTGCTCTTAGAAATGTCTGGGGATTTTTGGTTCCAGCTCCTTTTTCGATGTCGTAAGGTTGGGCAATCAGACATCCGCGATCGCTCCAAAACTTATGCAATACTTCTATTACAGATTGAAAATTCACGATAACCCTTGCCCTGTTTCAACAACGCATAACCCATTTTGACGCAAACTCGACACAGCTAACTTAGAAAATTGTTCCGGTAAAAAATTTTGGGTTCAACATATTGACAACAACAAACAAAGTAGCTAGTATAGGATAGTGCCTGATGAGCGAAAGCCACAACGAGTGACCAAGAAAGGCAGAAAGCTCATCAATAA
>Ga0272448_1000349_pt1 | contig 72014 bp, 57 predicted proteins | sample YNPCB0191_FD_202220 | JGI IMG/M metagenome (GOLD analysis project Ga0272448, IMG submission 202220) | Hot spring sediment microbial communities from Yellowstone National Park, WY, United States - YNP-CB-019-1 | ecosystem: Environmental > Aquatic > Thermal springs > Hot (42-90C) > Sediment...
CTCCTCAGCGCGCACTCGCACCGACCGCATGGGCGTGCCCTCCAAAAAAGACATCCTCACAAACATCCCGGAGGATACGCCCTCCTTCCTTCCCCCGCAATTTACACAAGAAAGGATACACTACCCGCGTGAGGTTTGCCCTTGCCATTGCGGTTTATATAGGGTAAAATTATTTGAGGTACGGTCTTCTACTGAGAACTTACTTCCTTCACCGCACACGAGAAAAAGCTCGTAGGAGGAGTCTGACATGGCACACAAGAAAGGACAGGGGGCATCGCGGAATGGCCGCGACAGCAATCCCCAGTACCGCGGTTGCAAACTCTATGCTGGGGAAATCGCCAGCCCCGGGGCTATCATCGTTCGCCAGTGCGGCACGCGCTTCCTACCTGGCATGAATGTTGGCATGGGGCGCGATTACACGCTGTTCGCCAAGACCGCTGGCGTCGTCGCCTTCCGTGGGCGCAAGGTAGATGTCGTGCCAGTCTGAGCCGGCAATCGAGGCGCGATGCAGGCCCGAGGCGCAAAACGACCTCGGGCCTTTACTTTTGCGACTTAGCAACTAAAGTGGCAGCAATCCGCGCCGCGTCCTGAGTACCGAACCGGAACCAGTGTGTGGCGCGATTCCGCCAGCACTGCACGCGCAGCTCCAGTTCCACCCACACCCGCAGGAAGTATTCAGGATTCGCAAGGGGGGTTGTTTCCGCACGTGACGTTGGTAAGATGACGACCATTATCACGGAAGCAATGTGCCGGTATGGCGCACCACGAGGCGTGGGAAATGAGAGGTAATCGCGCCATGGCCGGCGAACTAATTAGCGTGTGGAAAGTAGTGCAACTGCCCGGGCTGACGACGAACCTCTTCACCGATAAGGTCCGTTGCGGCGGGATGGTCGCGTTGTGCTCCGTATGTCCTGTACCGGTCAGCCGTGCACAGGCGGGACCCAATGACTCCAGGGGCCCAATATCATCCGGCTGGCACATGCACTGCCGACATGCTAATTGGCGCTGCCATGCTTGAAAACACCACCTCAATCATGCGCCCTCTTCATCCGTGGAAGTCCGCCATATTCGGCGGCATCCGCACCGCGTATCCATCCCCCGAGCACCGATGCGTGAAAGATGCCCAGGGTGCAGATTTTGGGTATGCGTTGCCCGGCTTTCATGTTCCCTACTCCGCGCGGGATGGAGCATCACACCGCGCGGAGAGTTTCCGCACTCTTGGTGTGAATAGGGTGGAGTCTCCGCTTGTTCGTTGACGAAGCCGAAATCATTGTCCGAGGTGGACACGGCGGCCGGGGCTGCGTCAGTTTCCGACGTGAGGCACACGTGCCCCGCGGTGGTCCCGACGGTGGCGACGGCGGTGACGGTGGCTCGGTGATTCTCCGCGCCAGCGTCCAGAAACATACTTTCCTTGATATCATGCAGCGCGCCACCTACGCGGCCGAGGACGGCCGCCCCGGCAAAAGCAAGAACATGACCGGCCGCAGTGGCCGCGACTGCATTATTGAACTGCCGCTTGGCACCATTGTGCGCGACGCGGTCACGGGCGATGTTCTCTGTGACCTGGTAACTGACGGCCAGGAATTCGTTGCCGCTCGCGGCGGACGCGGCGGCCGCGGGAACAAGGCCTTCGCCACCGCCACACACCAGACGCCGCGCGAGTACGAGGAAGGCGAACCGGGCGAGGAGCGACGCCTGGCGCTTGAACTGAAACTAATTGCCGACGTCGGCCTAGTCGGCATGCCGAACGCGGGCAAGTCCACGCTCCTGTCGCGCATCAGCAAGGCGCGCCCAAAGATCGCCCCCTATCCATTCACCACGCTGCAGCCGGAACTGGGCATCGTTGACCTTGGTGATTTCCGCCGCCTTGTCGTGGTGGATCTGCCCGGACTTATAGAAGGGGCGCACCGTGGTGTGGGGTTGGGCGATGAATTCCTGCGCCACATTGAGCGCACGCGCGTCATCGTCCATCTAGTGGATGTGGGCGACCCCCATGCCACCCCGCCCGCCCAAGCGTACCGCATCATCCGCGAGGAACTGCGCCAGTATAGCGAATCTCTCGCCGCCAAGCCGGAAATCGTCGCTGCCACGAAGATGGACCTGCCAGGCGCCGCGGCACGTCTGGCGGAATTGCGCGCGGTGGCCGGAGAAGCGATTGGCATCTCCGCCGTGACCGGCGAGGGCGTGCGCGACCTCCTGATCCGTGCCGTGGAAAAGGTGGACCGATGCTCCTCACCCTTGACATAGGCAACACTGCCGTCTCCTGGGGGGTGTTTACCGGCGCACGCCTGCGCCGAAATGGACGGTGCCGCACGGAAGCGGAAATCGCCACCCTCCTTGCTACAATACCGCCGCCGGAGGCGATTGTGGCCGCGACCGTTGCCCCACGACGTGCCAAACGCATCCTCGCAATGGTCCGGCGCCAAACTCGCGTGATTCCGCTCGTTGCTGGACGAGATTTCTCCATTCCCATCAAGAACTTGACTCGCTTCCCAGAGCGTGTCGGCCATGACCGCCTCCTTGCCGCCCTTGCCGCCTTCGCGTGCACACGCACGGCGACCATCGTCGTTGACGCCGGCACAGCCATCACCGTGGACTACGTGGATGCGCGGGGGCGATTCCACGGCGGGGCCATACTACCCGGCGCAGCCATCTCCGCCCGCGCGCTTCATCGCGAGACCGAGGCTCTGCCCCTGGTGGCGGTGCAAAAGCCGCATCACGCCATAGGCCGCGACACGCGCGAGGCGATACAGTCAGGCCTCTATTGGGGGACAGTCGGCGCTGTGGCGGGCCTCATCGCACGCATAAAGAGGCAGGTGGGCAGCGCACGTATCCTTGTCACCGGCGGCGATGGTAAGTGGCTCGCATTGGAACTTGGCCTCACGCGCTCCTATATTCCCCACCTGACCCTGGAGGGACTGCGTTTGGCCTGCGAGCACCAAATGCCTTCGGAACAACTGCACGCGCCCCTGCCCCAGCGATGCCGCTCCTCTCGAGCGATAAGTAGTTAACGAGAGCCCTGTTGCGCTGTCTCACTGCCTGACAAACCAAGTCTTGGCGCAGGGGTCACTCTTAAAGAACTTCAGGAGGAGATTGGCGACCTTCTGTCGCCCGCTCATGGTCGGGTGGACGCCGTCGGCGGCCAAGTCGTCCCTCTGCCAGGTGAGGCCGTCGCTCTTGCGGGGTGCGACGCCATCGGCCCAAAGGTAAGGCCCCCACAGGAGGAGGGGCAACTTCACCTCGCCGCGAGCGGGATCGTAGTTGAGGTTTGGGTCGCCACGCATCTGCGCTTGAATAAGCCACCGCACGACAAACGCACCCTCATAGGCGTAGGGTTCAGGATTCAACCGGCCCGTAGACCAGCCGCCGTAGATGCGGCTGCCCAGATAGGCAAGGCGGAGATTCGGGAAGCGCTGCTTGGCGTTGTGCAGGACGGCCCGCGTATCGCGCTCTAGGTTTTTGCCATGCTCAAGCAAGTCACCTGTGGGAGCGATGTTGGCCAACTTTATCCAAGCAACCTGCACTTGGGCGGGCTTGACCTGCGCGGCGGCCAGGCGGCGGTCGGCCTCCAGCCAGACGCGGCCCTGGGGGTCCGCCCATTGTGCCATTGCCTGGCCACCTTGGGCGCAGTCCACGATGGTCACCAGGGGCGACTTCTCCGGGTCGGCATCAGCGAGCCAACACAAAATCGGGGAATCTGGCCTTCCCCGCTGGTTGACAGGAGGCCCGTGGGTCATGCCCACGGGCCTCTTTCGTAACCCTGTGGGGCTTGCGGCTTACGGCGCACGCCTCGGCACGGTGTTTTTCTCCGTTCCGTAACAGAGACTCGGGTTCCGAACGCAACCCCCACGGTTGCACTCGAACCCCAAACGCAACCCGCCAAAACTCTCTCTTTCTCTCGGTAAACACCCCTCTCAAACTTAACGCCTGGGTTGCGTTCGGAGGCCAGGCGCAACGCTAACCGGCTGTTGACAGCTTGCTACCGGCAGGATACATTCTAGGCTGTTATGGGTAGGCCCTTCTCTTCCGAAAGCGTGCGTTCATGGGACCTATCGAGAAAGCTATCGAGGAGTTTCGGAAGAAACGGCGCGATGTTTACAAAGCCGACCAAGACCAGATCATCCGCGATTCGAGGGCGGCCGAACGAGCGGCCAAGGACCACGTAGGCCGCTGCTCTTTGAACTGCTGCAAAACAGCGATGATGCAGGTGCCTCCGAGGTCCGGGTACTGGTCGGGGACGACACCGTTTACGTGGCAGACAACGGCCATGGGCTGAAGCCGGAAGCCGTGAGCGCCATCTGCGGCACCGATTTCTCGGACAAGACTGCCGGCACGATAGGCCGCAAAGGCGTGGGGTTCAAGTCGGTCTACGAGGTGTCTCGGAACCCACAAGTGCTCACTGTGAACGGGGAGGGCATTGAGTTCAACGCCGACAGAGCGAAGAAGTGGCTTCGGGAGAGCAGGCTCGATGACGGCCACGTGCCATACCAATGGATTCCGTTCTTCATCCGATGGGATGACGCCAAACAAGAAGACCCCCAGCTTGGTAAGTTGCTGGGCTACAGGACCATTGTCAGGCTCTGCGGCGTTCCCCCCGAGAAGAAGCAGAAGGTGGAACAACTGCTCAGGGGGTGGCCACCGCACGCACTCTTTGCCTTTCGGCACCTTCGGCGAATCACGGCTCCCGACTTGGAGGTCGTCCTGAGCGCTGGCGATGGCGTCTGGTCGCTGCGCGACAGCCGGGAGCGGACCCCGGCGGAGTGGCGGGTCGCCCGACTGGTGGAGAACCCTCCTGCTGAACTGCTGGAGATTCTGGGCGCAGATGAGCGCCGGGCCATATCCACGGACGGGGTGGGCTTCCTCATTGCTGCTCCGCTTGAGAACGGTTGTGTTGTGCCGACGAAGGACTACCTTCCTGTTCACGTCTTCTATCCGACCGAGCAAATGGGCCCGGTGCGTCTGCTACTTCACGCCGAGTTCCTGGTCAAGAGCGACCGGACCGCCCTCATGCCTGCGGACGACAACCCCTTCAACGCATGGGTTGCCGGCAGACTCGCCTACCATGTCTGCAAGTTCGTCAACAACTCGTACCGCCCGGAAGCGCCGAGCAGTCATGCCGCCCTGCTTGTTCCGTTCGGCGACAGAGGATCTCATCCGGTTGCCGAGGACCTCTGGAAACGCATAGCCGACAAAGCGCAGGCAGACCTGCGACTCGCAGACGTCGAAGCCCGGCAGCGCCTGACCGTCGGCGAGGCCAGATTGATTTCCGTCAGCGTCCGCGCCGACCTGGCGCGCACCTTGCTTGAAGCCACAAGTGTTCGAGGGCAACTATTGCACCCAACGTTCGACGGCGACAAGGAAGCACGAAAGGCGCTCAGGGAATTGGGCTGCAAGGAGATCAACGATCAAGACTTGATGGAGGCCATGGCTGAGAATGCCGCTTCACACGCCGCCGACACGCGATGGGTATGGGCTTGCTGGGAATGGCTTGCCGCGTGGGTAGCCAAGCAGCCATACGTAGAGGAACACAAGAAACGAGTCGAGCGTGCAAAAGCGTTGCCCGTAGTGCCTATCCACGGCAGTTTGGTGAAGGCCTCAGACCTCGCTGGGCACATCGTAACGTGGAAACCGGATGCCGGCGTGGGCACCCTGCCAGATTGGCTGCCGCTGACCCTCGTGGATGACTGGTTCCGCGACCGCATCCACGCCGCGCCCGACCAAGAGCCTTCCGTCAAGAAACTGTGCGGGGAGTCGGGCATCACGGAGCCGGGCGAGGATGTCATCCAGCGCGCCCTTGGCCGAGCGATTGAGCAGTATTGGAAAGACAAACAGGGCGATCCAGCACGCTTCCTGGATTTTATCCTCAAGCAGAACTGGCATGAAACATCCGATGCGTTACCCTCCCTGCAACGGTGCCCTGTCCCGCTTGCACAGCCCGTACAAGGTGAAAAGTGGGCCGAGGCCGATAAGGCATACCTCGGGAGAGAATGGGGCAATGACCGGCTGGCAGACCTGTATGAAGGCCGCGACGGCATCGCTTGGGTGCAGCGCACTGACGGGGATGCGGACCAGAAGCGCTCGATTCTCGCATGGCTTAGATGCGCTGCTTTTCCTCGGATCATCAAGGATCGCGGGCCCAACCGCAATGGAATTCGTGCGGATGAACTGCCCGACGCGTGCCGTGCATGGCGAACACGGGAGTTCGGGGACACGGACCGGACTCCGACCGTGGACGCGATCAGCCGTCTTGAAGTAGTCGCCATTGAGGAACTCAGTGACACCCAAGCGTGCGCCCTGCTGGTACTACTTGCGAAATACTGGGAAGAGTATTACAAGGCGAACTCCCAAGCGACGCTGACGTGGTTCTACTACAGAACGCGGTCGCGCGCTGTTCCTGCGTTCTGGTGGTTCCAAGTCTTACACGACATCCGACCTGCGACGATAAGCGGGTCGGCGTCGTCCGCCCTTGCCGATTGCTGGGTGCCAGATAAGCGGACCGAGCGGGCCATAGGAGACCTCCTGCCCGTCATTGACCTTGATGCCTTCGGGAACGACAAGGCTCTTGTCCGCGAGTGGCTTGTCAGTGCCGCCCGCCTCCGCACGCGGATAGAGCAACTGACCGTAGAAGAATGGAAGGAACTTCTGTCCACGCGCATCCCTCGCACGGCCCCCGACCAACGCCTTGTGTCGGAGGAACGGCTTCGAGACAGAGTAACGGGATGGTACGCCGCCTGCCTGGAGACCGTGGTAGAGCAGGAGAACATCCCGCAGAATGTTTTCGCGTCTTGCCCGCTCCTGTGTCAAAAAGGGGGCATCTGGCGATACGTGGCCGACGAGCGCCGGTATCTCAACGACGACCACGACCTTACCACGGCATTCGCTGAGGATGTCTGGCTCTTCCATATCCCTGCCCGACTAGCCACAGATGCGGTGAAATACCTCGGTGTTCTCCGTCTATCTGAGTCCGTGGACGTTGACGTCACACTAGGAGAACCGAAGTCGCCATTGCCCGACGGATTGCTGACGCGGTTCAACGAGTCCCTTCCGTATGTGTGGGCTTGGAGGTCATCGCAGAGCAAGGATGCAGCCGACAGGTTATCGGTTCGCCTGAAGGCTTTGAAGGTGCTCGTCGTGCCCGCCCTGAAGGCGAGTCTGTCTCTGGATGGCGTACGTCACGAAGTAGACCGACGCTGGCACGTCGAGGACGACACGATCTACTTGCACTGTGATCACGCGAATGAGGCCGAGTTGGCACAGGCGCTGGCGAAAGCACTTGATATACGGTCAGACGCGGATTTCTACGAGAACCTCCTACGCTGCAGCGACGGGCTCCAGCGAAAGCAAAAACTTCTGAGCAAGGGTATAGCGGATGCCGAGGTCGAAAGGTGCCTGCGGGAGTACTCAGGAACGCCCGCCGGAGCGGAACAGCCGTCGGCAGAAGGCCCTACAAGAACGCCCCAAGAGCGGGGAGACATCACCACTCAACAACCTGCGGCCGGCGGCGGTCAACCTCACCGCGACAGCCCACCATCGGACGAGCAAGCAGCAAACAAGATGGAGGGGCCGGCAGAACCGCCGACCCCGGCGGATGAACCCCTGCATATCAAAGATGCGAGCAGAGCTGAGTACGTCCTTGGCAGTCCGCCAAGCGGGGGTGCCGGGAGTGGTAGCGGTGGCGGAGGTGGGGCGACGGGACCAGTAGGGCGATCCCTGACGGATACCGAAAAGGGCATGTTGGAGGCGGCAGGGATAGCATTTGCAAAACGCGAACTGGCGAGAATCGGCTTCTCAGTCGAGGAGATGCCAGCAGGCAATCCTGGCTTTGACCTTCGTGGGAAGAAGGACGGGGACGAACTGCGCGTTGAGGTCAGGGCTCACAGCGGGCGGGCAACTGTCGTGGATGTCACGCAGCGAGAGTACAAGGAGTACCTCGGCCAACAAGGATACCGCTGGGAACTCTGGAACGTCGAGCACTTGGCGGAGGATGATACCAGCCGAGTCGTTATCACGCGGTATGACACAATTCCCGATGACGCCCTCGACGTCCGGACATTGCGGGTAGACCTCAAGAGGTGTCAATCACCTCCAAGTCCGTCGACAAATTCCGAATAGGCTATCCAACGTGCGGTTAACAACCTTGTCCAAGCCGCACGCCCAATCCGTCACCTCGGACTTCGGCGGGTTATGTAAACAGTAGGGAGCCATAGCAGGCCCCGCGATCCTTCCGCCAGACGACTCTCCGGGCGCGCAGCGCAGGACGTTGTGGGCAGTGTCCGTAAGGAGACCGTCCATGACGTCCCCAAACCGCCTGATGAGCGCGCGTGACCGCGTCCGCGAGGTCGCTGTCATCCTCGCCGCCGGCCTGCTGCAGCTGCGAACCCCTCCCCGTCCCGCTCTGATGCTCGGCGCGGCAGGCAGGCGTCCCCTACCTGCGGCTACATCAGGTATCTCCGGCGAACATGTCCCGCCTCAGGAATTGGCAGATTCTCCCCAGAAACTCCTTGACTTGTCCGCGCCCGCACGGCCTGATCCCCACGCTGGTTAACGCACGCGAGAACCGGGGGAAGGACGGCCGCATGTGGAACGTCGGCAAGGAAATCGCGGTCCTGAAGAATAAAATAAACGGTGTCAGACACCGTTTTCTTTCCAGGCGTCGTCTTGGTATTGTATTGTCTTGCGCCGTAAGGGCGGTGCGGGAGGTGCGCGTGATACTCCGCACGATCGCGTGTCCGAAATGCGGGCAGCAGCTCAAGCTCGACCGCGAGGTGGGCGCTCATCCCCTGCGGTGCAGCCGTTGCAAGGCCGTCTTCCGTCTGCAGGAGTCGCCGCCGCACGCATGTCCGGTCTGCCGCGCTTTCCTCCCGGCGGACGCCGTGCTGTGCACGCGCTGCGGAACCGATCAGCGCACCGGCCGGCAGGTGCAAACGCCGGTCGCGGCCGAGCCGTCCGCGGATGGCGAGGCGGGCACGGAGGCGGGACCATCCGCCGCCTGGCGTCTACTTCAAGGCGTCGGCGACTGGCTGCCCGGGGTGTTCTCGCCCTGGGTGCTGCTCATCTCGCTGCTCACCGGCGTCTTGGGGCTGGTCGTGATGGGCATTGGCGTGCTCATGTTCTCCATGCTCGGCACGGTGTTCAGCGCCGCGATGGTCGGCGGCCTGGGGCTCATACTCTGGTGGCACGCCGTGGGCTTCCTGATGGCCGGCCGCCTCACGTCCCTTATAGAAGCGCTGAGTGAGTTGAGCGGAAGCAAGTGGTATCTTTGCCTCGCCCTCGCCTTTGCCCCGGTCCTTGCCTTCCTGACCCTGATCAAGTTCCTGCCAAGCGACTAGCTGCCGCAAGCGTGAGTGGCTCTGCCCGTACCATCATTGTCCGACGCGCCACGTCAGGCGGCCTCCCGCGTTCTCCAGTTCGGAGACCGTCACCTGCCGGGTCGCGCCCCCCAGCGTCACCTCAACGTCCACATCAGCGCGGAGTTCATAGCGGCCGGCCTCCAGGCGACGGAGCGAGACGAAGGTGCTCTGGCGGACGTTGTCGCCGACGCCGTATTCCCACAGGCGGAGGACTCGCTCCGCTCCAAAATCCTCCGCGGCCACAGGGGCGCCCGTGAGGCGAAAGCGACCCTGGCCAAGACACTGAGCGCGCCAGAACTTCGTCTGTGCCTCGTTCGAGGCCACGATTTCCGCGCTCAGGCCCGGGCGCGTGCTAAAGGGATAGTGGAGACTGCACTCCACCTCGCCCTTGTCGGCGTCCACGTGTTCGATCCTTGAGCGATAGTAATCGGCACCGCGGTCGAGCGTAAGCACGCAGCCGCCAGCGGCGGGGGCGACCGCCGAACTAGTATAAGCGGTTGTGTGAGCAGGTGTGCCGATCTCGAACACCCGTCCCGCCGTCACCCCGGGCCACGCTTGGTCCAAGGTGACGGTTTGCGCGCCGTAATCCACGGCCGTTACGCGCGCGGTACGCTCGCGTTGCGCCGGCTTAAGGGTCACCTCCGGCGTCTGCAGCAAGGTGCCGCCGGTGAGCGTCGCGAGGCGTACTCCCTGCGCGTCGCGCGAGACGGCGGCGAACTCGGCTGCTAGCCGCGCCGCGCCTACCGTCCGCGTCCGCTCGGGCCGGCCGTCGGCGAAGAGCAGATCGGTATGGCCATTTCGTGTCCGCACCTCGACGGCGCTCGCGCGCTGGGCGTCGGCGTCGTTCTCGGCAATCTCGAGGAGGCGACACTCGGTGATAAACGGCTCGCCACAGTACGGCTCGATGAGCGCCGCAAAGGCGGAGTTCAGCCCTTCATCGCCGCGGCGCTGGATCAGGGCATTCGTCCAACGATAGTTGAACTGCTCGCAGACGGTATCGGCGCGTAAGGCGCGCGCGTCGGCAACGCCGAGCACGTGCAGGCGCGTGAACTTCCGCGGTGCCTTGGGGTCGTAGTTCCGGCCGAGCATGCGTTGCTCGGACCCCGGCGTGCGCGCCGACTCGCGGTTCATCCGCCAAGTGGCCTCAAAGACAGTGGGACAATCGCCGGCGAACTTCTTGTGCTCGCTCCGCGCAAAGAGCGATAGGTACTCCGCGTCGGTTCCGACCGCGTCGCTCTTAGGCAGATGTTCTACGGGTCGGATGTTGCGCGCGTTCCACTGAAAATCGTCGTCCACCGTTGCATGGAAGCAATAGGTGTGCAGTTTCCCGCCGGAGACGCGGAAGACGTCGAAGACATAACTGTTGGCGGTCTGCACGTCCCGGGGCAATTCGGCGTCTGGCTGCTGCTCTTCCGGTGTCAACTTCCGTGAGCCTTGCCCCTCGTCCACGTCCACGAGCGCCACCTGCCTGCGGTAGAGCGAGACCCTCGGCGGCGGCACGCCCGTCAGGTTCATGTACGCAGCACCCTCGGTGTCGGTCAGGGAGGAGGTCCAAGCGTAGCCGTTGTGCGTCCGACCGTCAACCTCGACGCTGTTGTAGATGCGGCTGTAATGTTCATCCGGCTTCAGGTAACCGCTGCGCTGGCCGGGGGCCTGGGTCATGGGCACGCCGTGGGCCGTGACATTGAGGTCGAATATGTCCCCTGGCCCCTCGGCGGCGCAGACGCCAGCGCGAACGGCGACGGCGCGGCGGAAGCGATAGTCGTCGTGTTCGAGCCCACTTTCCAGGATACCCGCCCAACTCTCCAGAAAGCGCGAGCGGTTGTCGAGCCAGGGCGCACGCGGTACCTGTGCAGCCGCTCTCTCGATGCTGGTCCACTCGGCGTCGGATTCCTTCTCGCGGCCTGCGCTGTGGCGGATAACCCACGCGAAGCGCGGATCGCGCGACCAGGCCCAGCCGCGGCGGGCGGCGAGCACCAACGGCTCCACCAGTTTGCCCGGCGGCTTGTCGGCGCCGGTCACGGAGCCAACGCGCACGAAATCCAGGCCCCCCAGCATGACCAAGTAGTGCCAGTGGCAGTGGGCGAGCGACTTGGCGGACCAGCGCTTGACGTCGTACGCCGGATTGCCGCCGGCGGTCAAATAGCAGTCGAGATTGGCAGCGATATCGGAAGCGCTGTGGGCCCCGCCAGCCTGCACGTAGGCGGTTGACCAGCGTCCGCGCTCACGTCCCCCGGCGCGGACTCGGGTTCCTGGAGGATGGCGTAGCTGCGGTCAAGGCGAAGCATGCCCGCCCCCTGCCGGAAGTCCAGAGGAACGGCGGGATCAGTGACGGCGGAATCGGCACCCCGATGCCAATCTCGGCTGATCTTCCACGCCTCGTTCATGGGAAGTTTCTGCGCGCCGGTCAGCAGGATGCTCTTGATGACATTTCACGCCATTGGGCTTGGACTGCAGGATTGCCGACTCGGCGAGCAAGACCACGGCCGAGGCCACGCAGGGCGTCGCCTGGCTGGTCGAATGCAGCGGGGCAAGGATGTCCGGCTTGCAGCGGCCCGGGGTATCGAGGCGCGTCGGCCCGACGCTGCTGGCATCCACCACGCGGCCGACGACGACCGCATTGTAGCAATTGGCCATGACCGGGAAGCTGTCCAGCGCGTTTGCCGCGGCGTAGACTTGCAGGACGTCATCCCTGTCAATCATGGCGTCAGTTCGCCGAATGGCCTGCAGCGGGCCGCCATCCACGACTATCCAACTGTGACTGACGACGCGGAGGTCGCCGCCGGCGAAGGAAACTGGCCCCGCGTCCGAGTCCACGCGCAGCACTTCCCGCAACCAGGTTCCAGCCGTGTAACTGCGAGCGCGGCGCACCCCGGGCACGATGCTCGTGGCGTTGCCGCACAAGCGCTGCAGCGAGCGGGTCGCGTGGGCGTTGGCCTCGGCCCGTGCGCTTGGCGCGTCGCTGAGCACGATCTCCTTGCCGGCGAATTCCGGGTTGCCAACGTCGGGCATTCCCAGTTGGTCCACATCGATGACCGAGCTCAGCGACCCGTTGGGAAGGCGGTTGGGGCCGGAGGCGAGGCGCCGGTAGCCGATGTGCTCCTGGAATCGTGCATCGTTGCCCGGGTCGGTAAGTTGGGCTTCCATCTCTTACTCCTCGGCGTGCGGCCCGACGCCCCCGCGCGGACCGGCATCCGCCGGCGAAAGCCGGGGGAAACCGGGAACCAGGCCAAACACGGCGTCGCTGAGCTGCAATGATCCGTCGGCTGCCACCAATCCAGCCGGTGTATCGCCGGCGAAGTTGTCCGTCCGGCGCAAGAGGCCGCGGGCGTCGCGGACGCCGTCAATGACGTCCTCGCGGCCGTATTTCGTCACGCGCGGCACGGCGCCGTTGAGGATGATGTTACCCTCGAACCGATTGGTGTCGGGGAACTGGCGGGGTTCTTGCCAGAAGGCGGAGAGTTCGGGATAGCGCTTCTCGAAGAGCGGCAAGAGGGCTCGGTGCACCTTGAAATGCGCCTTCCATTGCGGCAGGGTCTGCTCGTAGAGGACCCGGCCGGCGTGGTCATCGAGGTTGCAGGGGAAGGAGCAGTCCACGAAGAGGTTGTGGCGCACGATGATGTGGGCGCCGGTGTTGATATTGACTGCCCGCGAGTCGGCGGCACGGCCTTTGCCGCCGATGCGGTAGAAGAAGTTCTCTTCGATGCGGATGCCCATGGTGAAATTATCGGCGTAGACGCCGTTCTGGTGGCGGTCCTTCACGCCGATGTGGTGGATGAAGTTGCGGCGAACGACCGTGCCCCGTTCGAAGGGGCGCGCGCCGCTATTGAAGTCAATCGCCCCCATATCGGTGAATTCCAGCACGACGTCGTGGATATCGTTGCCCTCGATGAGATGGTCGTTGCCCCAGCTCAGGATGCCGACGTGCGGGCCGTGGTGGATGTGGTTGTGCGCCGCGCGCAAGCCGACATGACCCACTCCGCCAAGCGCAATGCCAGGGGTGTACACGCGCTGGACCTCGCCGAAGTGATGGATTTCGTTGTCCTCGGCGACGCAGCCGCCCGGCTCGAGCGTGTCGAACTTGCCCCCGCGCAACGCGATTCCGGTCTCCCCCACATCGTGCACCAGACAGTGCGCCGCGCGGTGGTTCTTCCCCTGGAGGACGATGCCGCCCCCGCCGCAGCGGCGCACTTCGCAGTGCTCGATGCCGACGCCTTCGCCGCCGATTACCTCCACCGCCACGCGACCGCGGCTGAGTTCGAAGACAAGGTCGCGCAAGACGACGAACGACGCGCCGCGGGCCTGCACCAGCGGCCCGGCGTGCGATGTCAACTCGATTTCCACCCCCGGTTCGTCAAATCCCGGCGGCGGCAGCAGATAGAGGATGCCGGCGGCGCGGTCTATGTAGTACTCGCCGGGCGCGTCTATCTCTTCCAGAAGGTTCTCGAAGTGGAAGCGGTTGCCGGAATAGGCGTCAAAGACGCCGCTGACTTCACCGTAGCGAAGGGTCATCTGCTTCTTCGCCGTGTCAATCGCGGCGACCTTGTTGTAGGTCCATTCCCAACTCCACGAGAGGATGCCGGACAGCCAGATCTCCTGCGCCTGCGGCCACTTCTCGGGGCGGTCGAAGTCGTAGGCGAACGTGCCACCGCGCTCCCAGAAATCTGGATCGCCCGCCCCTCCCGCGGTGAACGAGTTGTCCACGCCCTTCGGGCCGGGATCAATGATCCGCGTGCGGCTGACCGTGGCGTCGTTGGGCCAGCGGGCAAGGGTCATGCGCCGGCCGCCAATGAAGAGTTCCGAGGGCGCCGCCTGGTAGCGTTCACTGGCGCGGTGGTAGCCGCGGCGTGTGATTTCGCCGAGACCGGCGATGCCGTGGACCCGCAAGTTGACGGCCAGCAGGGCGCGGCGCGCCTCGGGGCTGATAATGCGCGACAGGATCGCGGCGTCGGTTACCGGCGCGAACCACTCGCGTTGCAGGGGCACGCCGCCGCTGAGCCGCACGACCTCGCCGGGCACGGCGCGATAGGTCACCGGCGCGCCAGGGGCGCCGGAGTCGGCGGGACCGAGGACGAACGGCTGCGTGACGCGGTAGATGCCGCGGCGGATCCAGACGGTGGCGGGCGCCCGCCCGCCTTCCGCACGAAAGCGACGGACCGCGTCGCGCGCCCGATCAAGAGTGGCAAACGGCTGCGCCCGAGTGCCAGGATGCGCGTCGTCGCCATCGGGAGCGACATACCACTCCGCCGCCGATAGCGCGCGGGCCGCGAGGCCGAGCAGGCAAAGCAGGCCCAGGCAGCGCAAAGTCCTCATTCCTGCCCTGCCTCCGCCGGCCCGGCGCGACTCACGTCCACCGGCTGGATTCCCAGCCGGTGCGCCGGCGAGTCCGGCCAAAAATCGTAATCCCCGCGCGGCCAGTCCTTGAAGAGCGGATCCGCCCGCGTCTGGTCCGGAGGAATCCCCGGATACTTCCCCGCGACGCTGAAGAACAGGTTGTCAACCCACACCGTCGGGCTGCCGGGATGGCGCACCTGCCCGCGCGCGAACACGATGTTGCGTTCAAAGCGCACGCCTCTCGAGCTATTCCACCAGAGCTCCGCGTCGCCTTCGTCAATGAACACGTTGTTACGCACCACACAATCGGTGGTCATGTGCAGGAAACAGGGCGCGCGCGTGTTGATTGCCACATTGCCCTCGATGAGGCAATTCCAGGATTGTTCATCGAGATAGTAGGCGCGCGTCCGCGGCCGCGCCACCTTGTCCTTGTAGGACACGAGGTTCCCCCGGATGACCACGTCGCGGCAGGGGTTGGCCATCGAGTTGTACGAGTTGTAGATAGCCCCGCCGTCGTGCAGCACCTGCATGAAGTCCCAGATGCGGTTGCTCTCGATGACGGCGCCGCTGCTGCCGCCCTCGATGCCACAGTAGGAGGTGTCGTGAATCTCGTTGTGGCGGACGACGTGGCCGGCGCCCATGACCCGGATGCCGATGCCACTGGGGAAGGATTCGCCGATGTGATGCACTCGGCAGTTGACGACCTTCCCCCCGCGCCCAAGGAGATAGATGCCTCCTGCTCCCGTGTGGTGCACCTCACACCGCTCCACGACCGGCTCATCGCTGTTGTGCAAATAGATGCCCTGTCCGCCGATATTGGCCACCTCCAGGCTGCGGAAGCGGCAACCGCGCGTGTGGTCGCCGTGGATCGCTCCCGCATAACGGCCCGCCGCCCAGCCGCCGGGTGCCAACGGCGTCGTCGTGCACTGAATCGAAAGCCCGGCCAGCGTGATGCCGGTGACCGGCCGCTCTTTCGTTCCCTCGATGCGAATGACACTCTCGCCCGTGGGGGCGACCGCAATGACGGTGGTCATATCCTCGCCCGGCAGCGGGCGGTAGAGCAACCTCCCGCCGGTGCGATCCAGGCACCATTGCCCCGGCTGCTGTATCCCTTCGCGCAGGTTCCAGACGACGTAAGTGTGGTTATTCCACGCTCCAGGCGGATATGTGGCGGGCGTCGAGAAGGTGATGACATTCGTCGCAAAATCTGCGGACTTGACGCCGACAAGCGACTCGTTCCAATCGTGAAAGATCGTCAACTCGGCGTTGTTGGCGTCGAACCAAGGACCCAGGTCGCCGGGCTTGAAGCGGAGAGTGGTGAGTTCCTCCTCGGTAGGCGGGGGGGTGACGCCAGCGCGCGGTTGGGCGCGATAGGGATTGAGATGAGTGAACCGCCCCTCGCGGGGTAGGCGCGCGCGCGGGCGAACCTCGCCATTGACCAGCAGCAGCCGGAAGTCCCAGGTTCTATCACGAACGCCCGCGAGTGGAGCGCCCCAAAGGCCGTCGCCGGCGGACGTCCAACCCGAAACGCGCCGGCCCCCATAGAGCACCGGCCTCTCGCCCGCGGCCGCCTCGATGGTCAGGCCGGAATCGTCCGGCCCCAGGACCAGGTGAACGTCATAGTAGGCCCCACCATGGACGATCATCCGCCGGGCCTGGCCGGCGGGTGCTTGGCGAAGAAGGTTCAGCGCCTGCGCCAGCGTCGCCACCGGCCGCTCGGCGGAGCCGGGCTGCTGGTCATCGCCCGCCGGTGACACGTGAATGTCCGTTGCTGCACTCATCATGGACAGCCCCCAAAAGGCCGCTAACGCCATTGCCAAGAAAAGTCGAGCAGGCCGTCTTGCGCTGACTGTGCCCGATGCTCCGGCAAACGCTCCTGCGGGACGTCCCGCCGAAAGAACACGGCGCGCCGCTCGAAGCCTCGTCCGGCCAAGGCCGAAGGCTGCGGGGCAGAGCAAATCACGATCGGGCTCATCCTCTACTCAGTTCTCACAGGGTGAATGGCTGCGGGCGACATACGATCCAACTTCGCGGGGCAGGCCTCGATGACGGTCGGCTCGAGGGTGAGATGGCGGGGTTCGATGCGGCCCTTGGCCCGCTCGGCGAGCAGCCCCTCGGCGGCGCTCCGCGCCGCGCTCGCAAGTGCCCTTTGTGTCCCAGTTCTGCCAACGCGCGTGAAACCGTGAACATACTCAACCCACGCTGGCGGGCAATCTCACGCACCGCCGGAATGCGGTCGTCCGGCCGCAGCACTCCCTCGTAGATCAGCCGTGCCACCTCTTGCTGCAACCGAACGTGCAACGCGACCGTAGCTCGCGCGTCAAGGCGAATGGCAGATATGAGTTCCGACGCGATGGCTCACCGTAACCGCCAAAAGCCACAATGTATCAACGTAAGTTTACCAAAAAACCAAAGCCATGTTCAAGTGACGCCACATCCGGTCAATGTCTCCCGACTAGACTTGGCGCCAGTTACTAATGTATTGATACTCTGTGCTTCCTTCTTAGCGATCTTCCCAAATATGTAGTGTTTTCGGCTGCGCGGTGCAAGTGGGGGAAAGGACAGTGAACGCTTGCCCCCCCGCGCGATCTCTTGGCAGGGCCAGGCTTGGCAGGAACGCATTCAGCCCGACTCCCAGAGCACTCCCGCTCCGATGGCCGCCGATCAGCAATGGCCCCTCGATGACGTGCCTAAGCGATTTGCATATGCCACGCCGCTGAAAAAGGTGCATGCCCGGCCGACTTTCCCTGTCGGTGAGGCTATCAGCCGGAAGCGGCAGTTCCTGGGGAAGCGCCGGCCGGCCTCGCCGCGCGAGACGATCGCCCAAGGATCCGGGCGGCTGGTACAGCGTCGCCTCGCAGATGCCGTACCGACGCGCGATCACCGCCGCTGGCTCTTCCCTGCGCAGCAGCGTCATCACCACCTCGTACCGCTGCGCCACGTCCAAACCCAACTTCCTGCCCATAGCGGCCCTCTTTCCAAGGTCCTCCGTCCTGCCTGTTCCGTCCCGGACATCCTATCGGCAGGAAGTCTCTCTGTCCGCGTTTCCTCAAAACCCAGAGCTATACACTGCGCACCCGAGAGTTGCCGCCATCCTTGCAGGTGCGGTCTTTTCACTCCAGCAGTGGCCTACCGCCGACGGGTCGCTCGTGCCTCACTACCCGCGCGGGCGAGATCGAGGTCAATCGCGGCCCGCGGCAGGTAGGTGAGCTCGCACCGTACCATGTCCTGGCTTGGTTCGCGCGTCAGCGCGATAGGCACGATCACTCCTCCCGTCGGGCCGGATGCAGGATCGCTTGGCTGTCGCACGGGGCTTTTGCGCCGGGCGCGATCACCTAGTAGGCGCTTCCGGTGTTCGCCGGGGCGGGCGCGGATGCAGTGAGCTTCAACCGGAACGCTGACGCCCGGTTGAGGCAGCCATTCCGGTCGAGCAGGTCCGCCACCGAGAGCGCGTACTGACCGGAGGCATCGGCGAATGCAATGACTTGTTTCTCCCGGTCATATCCGGCAAAGGCGAAAGAGGTGTTGGAGAACCCGAAGGCACTCACGGGGCCGGGAGTCACTACCTCAAGCGTCTGGCCCCCAACAAGGGCGGCGGCGCCGGCCAGGATATGAATCCGGCCCTCTCGGCCCGCGAAGCTCAAGACCCTGCCCGCAGGGTCGAGGCTTGCCCGCGCGCCCGCCCTGCGATTGACGGCCCATGTGGTGCGGATTTCGCCGCCTGCGGAGCAGTATGCCACCACGAACGACAGCGGCGTGAGGGCATAGACCTCCACCACCGACCCCCGCCGCGCCGTGATGGTGGCCAAGTTCGACCGCCAGGCGGGGAGCAGCGGGCCTTGCTCGAGAAGCAGCTCCCGCTCAGCACCCCGCAACTCGACGTTCGTCTCGGCGGTGTTCACGCCGCCCGCCAAAGTGAACGAGTGCTCCCGCTCGGTGCTGGCGATGACCGGCGGCTCCTCGTTCCACGCCCAGACCTGCAACCCCCGCAGTGGCCACGCCCGGCTGCTCGTCACGCCGTTGCTGAAGACCACGCCAGTCTGGTACGCGCGGCTGAAGAGGCCGTAGGACACGGCTTGGCGCTGTGGCGGTCCATAGAGTTCGGTGCGATTGATTTGCCAATATGGCGGCTCCGCACCATCATCGCGGGCGCCGGCCTCCCGCGCGGCCCAGAGGAAGGGCGTGACGAGATGACTGCCGATATGACCACCCCGTTCGTATGTAGCGAGAGCCAACTCCGCCAGCCGCGCGTAGAACGGCTCGGACCGGGACATCATCTCGAAGAACGGCAGGCAGTTTGGGCTGCGCGACCAATTCGCGCGGGCGATGCGCGCCGACGCCCCGGGCACAATATCCCAACCGCTCAACGTGGAGTAGCCGACGAGCCAACGCGCGGCCTTGTTCAGGACCGGGTCTATCTCCTCACGGCCCGACCACAAACGGTAGGCGTAGATATACGCCAGGCCGGTGTAGGTGTAGTTGGAGTCCGGTCCGCCGCCGTTGCCATAGCTGGCGAAATGCTCGCCGATCTCCCCATCATCATAGATATTGCCTCTGGGCGGAAGAAGATACGCATCGGCCTGGCGGTCGGCCACGGCCATCCATTCGGGCTTCTCGAAGTATAGCGCCGCCAGCGCTACGACGGCCGCGCGCACGGATCCCTGGTTGCTCTCCGTATTGGGGTAGTCTTTGGCGATAAACGCCGCCGCTCGGTAAAGGGCCTCGCGCACCTTCTCCCGTTCCGCGGCCGACAGGTAGTCCTCCGCCCAGATGAAGGCAAGCAGGCTGCTCTCTAGTAGCCAGGCATGTTCGTGGCTCGGGTGGGGCACGCCCCAGGCGAAGCTGCCATCGCCACACACATTGCCGGCAACGCCCAGCAATCCGTCTCGAACCCGCTGCCACGCCTGGGGATCTTGATGATAGGGGCAGCCCTTTGCGGCGTGGGCGTAGGCCAGGCGTGCGAGGGCGTTCAACTGTCTCCGTGCCGGCTCTAGACCCCGGCCGCTCCCGCCCCGGAGCCAGGCCACATCCACGCCGCAGTAATCCTTCTCCTTCGGATCCGCCGACCACAGGATTCGTTCATGGAGTATGCGCAGATAACGGTCCCGGCGCGGCGAGTCCACTGGCGGTTGCCTGACATACGCGACCAGCCAAGATTTGTCGCGCGTCGATCGCGCCTGGGACGCCGCCGGCAGAGTCAACACGGCCAGCAGAACGACTATCATTCCCTGCCCATGCCCGAGGGGATGCACATGGGAGCCCATCTGCCCGTCCTTTCCGCGTTCCGTCGGTTCTGCCCCACCCCGCCTCCCGATGGGAACTGTACTGTGTCAGCGGGAACTGGACAAAGCTGCCACGCTGATAAAAGACTCCGGGCCACCCGGACTCTGAGCAGTCACGAGGTCCTGGGACTCCGCCCCCTGTCTGCGTGCAACGCACAGGCAGACAGCCCCCGGAGTTTTGTAAGGCAGGAGGGGGCTCTGAGCGTTCTCCTCGGCGAGGAAGCGGCTGGGAGAGTACCTGGAGTACTCCCCCAGCTTGAACGCCCGTCGTCCCGGTCGGCTATCCCTGGCAAGTTGCCCTCCGGCAGAACTTGCGTCCGTTTCGCCGACCAGAGGTAGTTTGTCACTCGGCCTCCTTCCGGTCAAGGGGTGGTCCGGGAAGTTTCTCCACATCTGCACGCGACGCTCCCGCACCGCCTGAAACTTCTGCTCGCGTTCGGCCAGGTTCGTCTGTGCCCGGCCTTCGAGTTTGTCCTTCGGCGTGACGTAGCTGGTGGCGCTGTGGAGGCGCATGGTGTTGTACCGCTTCACGAGGTTCTCCACGATCCGCCGCGCATCCTCTAGACGCAGGAGTGTCCCCGGCCAGACGCACTCCCGCTTCAAGGTGGTGTGCCACCGCTCCTGCTTGCCGTTGGACCGCGGATAGTACGGACTCGTCCTGAGGTGCGTCATCCCGCTCAAGCAGATGAACTCCTTCGCCAGAAACTGCGGCCCGTTGTCCGAGATGAGCCTCGGTCTGGCGATGGGAAACTCCTCCCGCGCCCGCTGAGGGGCGCTCTCCACGTCCGCCTCGCTCATACTCGTGCGCATCTCCCCGTGAACGATGTGCCGGCGGAAACCGCCCGGGACGCTCAGGGGGTAGTAGGAAGTGCCGTGCATGTTGATATAACTGATCCGTGTGCCAGTGCTTGTGCGGCCTCAACGGCTGCTGGAAGCCCATTCCCTTCTTCGATGCGGCCCGGTTATACCGCGCCAGGAGGCCGGCGCCTTGCAGCACCCGATAGACGCTGCTCGCGCTCGCCGCCATTGTCGTTCTCGTCCACGGAAGCCGTTGCTCCCTGGATGTGTGCCACCCCTTCCTCTTCGTCCAGCATGGATACTTCTCGCAAGAGATGGTGCGGCAGGAAGAAAATGTTGGCGACCACCGTGGGAATTACAGCGCTGGCGATAACGGCGGCGACGAGAAATGAATACTCCTGGCGTGATACTATGCCGTGGCTATAGCCGTACAGGGCAGATATGGTGCCGAACGTGAGGCCGGTGGACATGAGGAGCGTGTAGTACCAGCGCTCTCTGTGGTCGTCACGGAAACGACTTATGACTGGATGCAGTCCGAATATCTTGGCGGCTGCTTTGCCGCCCAGGAGGATGACAAAGACGAGTGGTGTCGAGATCACTGCCGGGATGGATACGAGCGACCCTGCCCGGATGAAGTAGAAGGGCGTGAGCAGTCCTACCGTGAGGGTGCGAAGACGTCGGACCCATTGATGATCCCGCGCCGCTGTACCTGCCAACACCATGCCGGTGATGTAGGCGGGGAGCACCGCTTCGCTGCCGGACCAAAGTGCCAGCGCTCCGAGGCCGAAGAGTGCCAAGAGCACCCACTTGGTACGGATGGCTGCCGTGCGGTGGGCATAGTGTTCCGTGAGCCATTCGGTAAGGTGGGGCAGGGCAGAGATGACCACGACGCTGACAGCGATGAAAACGGCTGTCTTCCAAGTGAACGGCGCAAAAATCAGCCCCAGCGCCACTACCGTGCCAAGGTCGTTGATGAAGCATGCCCCCAGTATTCCTTTTCCGAAATCGGTTTTGTTGAAGCCGGATTCCAGCATGACCGCGTAGACGACGGCCATGGAGGTGGTGGACAGCGCCACGCCTGCCAGCCAACTTGCCTGTGAACTCCAGCCCAGGACATAACGCGCGATGGCCGCGCAACCCAGGAAGGGAGCGAGAAAGCCAACTATGCCGACGGCTGTTACTTCTCTCCACTTGGCTCGCAGGACGGAGGGTTCCAGTTCTGCTCCGGCGAGAAACGTGAGCGCAACTGCGCCAGTAGCCGCAAGGAAGCGGAGCCAATCCAGGTTGGCCCCGAACGCGTCGGGGCCAAAGTAGTGTTCGGCAATAGCCCCTGCTGCAATGCCGATGCAGATTTCCACCAGCGCTATGGAGATACGGATATGATTGGCGATAATCGTGGCCAGGACTGCGAGTGCCAGCCACAGCGTGGCAATTGCGAACGCCTCGGTCATGGAAGACCCCCGCGCCCGGAAACAGAAAAGCCTGCCTCGCGGCAGGCAACCGGGCGCCTCAAATGACCCCTGCCGCTGGGCAGCAGGAGTCATCAGCCTTTTTGAGGCGGTTACGGGGGGACTCCATCCCCACCGAGACCTAATTCAAGTATACGCTTATCGCCCTTGGAACGCAAGCACCAACCAGTGGCGCGTGGACTGATTTCGTTCATGTTTCTTTGCTCTCGGCTCCCCATGTTGGGCGGTCTTGGTAACTGAAGGTTACACCCCACTGCTGTGCACGGGGTTCGGGGCGGACTTGCTCTCCTCGATTGCGTCTGGATGCGTGCCGCTGGGCACACACTCTCCTGCAATTCTGGCGGTAGTCCGTACATTTTTTGTGTTTTTTTCCTGCTTCTGCATGAAAGCGACTGCTTTTGCGCGCCAGGCAAAGGCATTTTTCCCTGGTTTGTCTGCCCACGGACTGCCGATAAACAGTTATGGCTGCCTTTGGGGAATGGGGGAGTTGTTGCTACCGCGGGCGAGTAGTGGGCAGCAGTTTTTGCTTGACATCTGCGGTGCGGAGACCTAGTGTATTTGGGCTGAAGGCAGGCTGGCATGGGTTGCTTGTGGCGCCCGGCAGCCTGGGTAGGGGGGAGACAAATAGGAGGGACTGGCATGGCAGGTGCCGAAGCGTCTAGCAGTAGCGGGGGCGGGGCAGCGGGCGGCGCGGTCCTGCAGGCGCGGGTCCGGCGTCTGTGCGAGGTAGCGGAGCGCCTGGATCGCGCTCGCTCCGGCGGCCGCTTTGTCCGCGCCCTTATCTTTATTCTTCTAGTGGTGGTGGTGCTTTCGGCCGGCCTCCGTATTTACGGCATGTATCAGGAGGTTGACCGGAACCTTCACAAGTACCAGGTGGCAGTCATGCGGGAGATGGCGGTGCTGGTGCCAAAAGTCGGGGAGAGCCTGCGCCAGGTTGCCATGCGGGTGGCCCCTGACTTTCGCCAGGCGATTGAGAATGACCTCCGCGCGCACAAGGACGAGATACTCAAGACCCTAGAAAAGGAGCGAGACCTCTTCTTCGCCAATGCCGCGGAAAATCTGAAGAAGGGCCTGAAGACAAGCCTGGAGCAGACCGTCAAGCGCCAAGAGGCCCGGCTGGGAAAGACCTTTCCCAAGTTGCAGGATGCGCAGACTCGTGCAGTTGTTTTGGACAATATCACCTTTGCCCTGGCCGAGTCCAGCGGCAGGTTCGTGGAGCGGCACTTCAAGACCTCACTCGGCTTAGTGGCCGAAATCCACGAGGAAACCATTTTGCTGCTACCAGACAAGGAGTCGCAGGCCCGGATGCGTGCGAGCACCGAGCAACTCTTCCGGAGGATAGAGAAGGCGGTCATGCCGCCAAAGGGCACCTAAGTGGGCGTCGTTTCAGGGCCTGGACCTTGTGCAAGAAGGGCTTGTGAGAACGAAAGGGTTGACTAATGGCTGCTGAAGAGGTCAGCAGAAATGCCGAACTTGAGCATAGCGTGGCCGAACTTGAGCAACGCCTCGGCAGGCAACTGGCAGCTACCGTGCGGGCCACGCGCATCCTCATGGTTGTCGGCGTCGTTCTTGCGGCGGCTATCGCCATCTACCTCCACGTCACCCTTGGCAGGTTGCAGGAGATGATTGGCGATCCGGACACCATGGCCGTGGCCATGCGCCAGCAGGCCGAGCGGCAGATCGGTCCCGTCATGCAGGATTTGGAGCGTACACTGCGCCAGAATGCGCCGAAAATCGTTGCCAATGTGCGTGAAGAAGTGCTCCGCAAACTGCCGCAGGTGCGCGAAAAGGCCGAAAAGCAACTCGTGGACTACCTAGTGACCCACCTTTCGGCCACGATTGACAGCCGTTTGGACGAGGTTGTCCACGATGTCTTTGAAAAGAACAAGGACGCGCTCACGCCCTTGATTGACAAGGCTGTGGACCCGGAGGGCAAGGCCAAACTCGCGGCTGAGTTTGAGCGCTTGTTTGATGAGGCCCTGGGCAAGTCGCTTGATGCCGAACTGGCCAAGACCGACGAGAGCCTGAAACTCATCCGCGACCGCCTGCGCTACCTGCGCACCGCCCCGCGCCTCTCGGCGCTGGAACAGGAGGAGAAGGAAATCCTCACCGGCTGGGTCCTCCTCATTTCAAAGGCGATGCAGGAAGCGGCCGAAAAGCCGCTGGCGCCGCTCAAGGAGACAGCAGGCCACTGACCGACGCGGCGAAGGTCACGCGAGAAAAGGGCGCAACGCGCGCCGCTGTGGTGGTGGGCGGCGCGCGTTGTTTTTCTTCAGCCCTCGCGCACCCAGAGCAGCATCTCGCCGGGCCGCCGATTGCCCCAGGTGTAGTAGGGAACAGCCCGCACCGCGACTGGGCGGTAGCGCGAGCCAGCGGGGCGATAGAGGATGTTGCGCCACCCCTCCCACGTGCGCCTGCAGCCTTGTCCCTCAATGACCACTACTCCGCCGAGCAGTCGCGGCTCAAACCTGGCTTGCAGCGGTATGCCACGCGGCAGGACGATGTCGCGCAGGTCAGGTCCGTTGTCAATTTCTTCCAGGCAGTAAACCAGCGGGCCGCGTTGCAGCGCTATCCGACCGCAATTCATGCGCACACGCGGATGTGCCTCAATGCGCTCCACAGGCAGGGCAAAGTCCAGTTCCACGACATCGCCAGGCGCCCAGGCGCGTTGAATGTGCGCGTAGCCCCGGCGTGTCAGTGAGTACAGGTTCCGCAAGTGCCCGTTCACCCGGCAACGCACCCGACGGGACCAGCCTGGTATCTTCAGTGCCAGTGTGAAACGCCAGGCACGTTCGGGGTGAACGACAATCCGCACCTGACCCGTCCACGGATATTGTGTTTCCTGCTCCAACGTCACCACGCGACCGCCTATGTCCAGTTCCGCCCTGCTCGTTGCGTAAAGGTGGACATAGGCGGTTTTTGGGGCTTCACTGTAAAGGTAGAGTCCGAGGGAGGCGATAAGGCGGGCTATGTTTGGCGGGCAGCAGGCGCAGGGAAACCATTCCTGGCGAATCGGTTCCAGATGCTTGCCGCTGTAAGGTGCGGCGGCGGGATACATGGCCAAGGGATTGGTGTAGAAGAAGCGGGCGCCATCAAGTGAGACGCCGCTGAGGACGCCGTTGTAAAGGGCGCGCTCCATGACGTCGGCGTAGCGGGCGTCGGGTTCCAACCGGAGCATCCGCTGCGCCCAGAAGACCAGGCCAATGGCCGCGCAGGTCTCGGCATAGGCGGTCTCGTTGGGCAGATCGTAGTCAAAGGTGAACCGCTCGCCGCGTCCGGAGGCGCCAACCCCGCCGGTAATGTACATGCGTCGTTCGGTGACATTGCGCCACAGGCGCTTGCAGGCGGCCAGCAGGCTGCGGTCACCGGTCTCGGCGGCGAGGTCAGCCATGGCGGTGTAGAGGTACATTGCGCGCACGGCGTGGCCTTCAGCTGTCTTCTGTTGGCGCACGGGCAGGTGTGCCTGAAGTGCGCGGTAAAAGTTCTCGCCATAGGTTTCTCGCCACCAACGCAGGTTGGTGTCCTCACCGCGTGCACGGGCCTCAATGTCGTAGTAATGCGGTTGGCGCCCGCGCTCATCCACAAAATATTTCGCGAGTTGCAGGTATCGCCGCTCGCCAGTGGTGCGGTATAGTTTCACCAGCGCCAGTTCAATTTCCTCGTGGCCGGGATAGCCGCGCTTCTTGCCGGCCTCCCGCCCGAACGTCGCGTCAATCAGGTCGGCGTAGCGACAGAGGACGTCCAGGAGACGCCGTTTGCCCGTGGCCTGATAGTAGGCCACCGCTGCCTCAATCAGATGGCCGGCGCAGTAGAGTTCGTGGTTGTCGCGCAGGTTTTTCCAGCGCTTATCTGGCTCAACGACGGTAAAGTAGGTGTTCAGGTAGCCATCCGGCTGCTGCGCGCGAGCGATGAGTTCGATGACGCCATCAGCAAGTGCCTCCAGGCGGGGGTCGGGGTGTGTCGCCAGGCTGTGGCCGACCGCCTCTAACCACTTCGCCACATCGCTGTCGTAGAACTTGTGCGGGGGATTGGGCTGTCCGGGTTTCCAGTCCAGTTTCCACGCATCAATCCGCCCCGTCTGCTTGCATTGTCTGTAAATAGCGGGAATTGTAACCTTGCGGTTCACTTCCTGCCGTGGCCCCCAGAAGCCGCCCGTAATCTGCACTCGCGCCAGCGGAACCGGCACACACCTTGTGCGCACGCTTTCCGGCATCGCTTGTCCTCCCTCAGTATCCTGATTTTGGAATTTATGGCAGAGCCGTGTGGCAAAGTCAACCACGCAGACATTGACGCCGCAATGCGGGGGTTGTTATCCTTCCCCGCGCTGTTGTCGGAATCCTGGGAGCGAAGCCGCAAGATGGGTGGGGAGGAACGCCACAAGCAAATTGCCGAGGTCAGCCTCGCGCCGCCGCAGGCGCGGTGCGGCGAGAGTATCGTGTTGAGGCTCGCCCTGCGACTGGGGGTGCGGGGACTTTCGCCCGAAAACCTCCTGGTCATTGACTGTCCTGGGTATCTTGGGTCTTCGCGCCCACAGTTCCTCTACCAGGAGGAAGAAGGTTTCGTTACAGTCAATATCGCAGACGTGGCCGACGCGTCGCCGGTGGAAAACGGCTTGACGACAACGGTCTCGCCGGAAATCCCCTGGCGAGGAGCGGTCGCCACGCCTGACCGTGCTAAATGGCTCCGCAGCGTGGAAGACTACCAGGGGCTCGCCGAGAAGGCTCGTCGTCCGTATCGGCTGATTTGTCTGCAATTTCCCCTGGGCCTGCGGGGCGGCACGCAACTGGTGGTTAGCCTAGGGGCCGGCGGGGGTGGCTTCTCGCCCGGCTACAAGGTCGGCGTCGTGGCGCCGCGCCCCAGTTTCCCCTATCGCTTCTTGGTGCAGGTCTATGAGACGGCGGACGCGGCGATGCCGGTGGAGGAGCATGCTGCCGTCCTGGAAGTTCACCCTGCCGCGCCGCAGTCGGGCAGGATAGTCCGTGGTGCGACCGGCAGGACGCGGCTCATCTTCTCCGATCCGTTTGGCAATCCGTCGCCGGTCGCCGACTTGAACAGTTGCGTGAGTGTCGAGGGCGGGGCGTTTGTTCGCAACGACCACGGCGTGCACGAGTCCCGCGCCGAAAGACTGCGCATCCGGGCGACCGGCAGCGTGCCCGTCGCCGACTCGGCGCCCATGCAGGATGTCTTCGCCCGCTATGCGGTGTTCTGGGGCGACCTGCACACGCATTCGGGACTTTCCTGTGATTGCAAGCGCAACGAGCGCAGCGAGCTCCGACCGGCAGACCTCCTGCGCTTCGCCCGCGATGGCGCTGCCTTGGACTTCTTGGCGGTTACAGACCACCACGTTCCCGATACGGCGAGCAAGATGCTAAGCGAGGCGGAATGGGAGGAAACTGTGGCGGCGGTGGAGTCAGCGACGCGGCCGGGTGAATTTGTCGCCATCGTTGGCTATGAGCACCGTGGTCCACGCGGCGACACGGTGGCGATTTTTGCGGAGGCGCCGACCTTCGCTGAAATCTCCGACCCCGCCACCGTGTCAGTAGAGTACCTCTGGGCGGCACTGCGGCATCGCGGTATTCTGACCGTGCCGCATTTCCACGACCCCGGTCGCCTGCCGGACGGCGAGTGGATCGTCCCGCCCGACATGCGTTACGAGCCGGTGCTGGAGGTCTTCTCCTGTCATGGGCGTTTTGACGTGCCGCGCTATGAAGGCATGGCACTGGCACCGCCACTCATCAAACTCCTGCGTGGCGACCGCAACGCGGCCTTTCTGCTCCAACACGGCTACCGCTACGGCCTCATCTGTAGTTCCGACGACCACAAGGGGCGGCCGGGCATCAATGGCCTAGTGGCAGTGTATGCGCGCGAACTGACGCGCGCGGCCATCTTTGAGGCGCTGCGCCAGCGACGCTGCTACGGCACGACCAACGCCCGTATTCGCCTCGTATTCGCCCTCGGCGATGTACTCATGGGCGGCCAGGTGGCGCCCGTTTCCCCGGCCAGGGCGCAACTGCGGGTCGTTGGCACCGCGCCCCTGCGCTGTGTGGACGTCATCCGTAATGGTCACCTCCACCTGCGCTTCCAGCCGCAGAAACCGGTGCTGGAGGTGGAATGGGACGAGCGTCTTGACGAGAAGGAAGCCTACTACTGGGTGCGCGTTCTTCAGGAAGACCAGGAGATGGCCTTCAGCAGTCCCATCTGGACAGGTACAACAATGTGCTCCGAACCGTAGCGTGGCCCCGGATGAGGAGTGAGGTAACTTGGCCTGGTAGGTCATATGGGTAACCCTATGGAAGCAATAAGACGGCAGACAATCCACGAATCTGCCCGGGAGATTCCTGTTCTGGCCGAGGCCGACGTCCTCGTTGCTGGCGGTGGGATTTCCGGCTGTGCGGCGGCCCTGGGCGCGGCCCGCGCCGGCGCGCGTGTCATCCTCCTTGAACGCAATGGTTGTCTTGGTGGTGTGGCCACCGCGACGCTGATGGCCAATATCGGCAATCACTTCCTCACTTGGTCAGGGCGGCAAACGCTGTATGGCATCGCCGCCGAGGTAGTGGAACGCCTGGTGGCTGCCGGCGCGGCCTCGCCCCGCTGGCGTCACCCCGCTGTGCCCGGCTGCACCATGGACCCCGAGCGCCTCAAGGTCATCCTCATTGAGATGTTGGAGGCGGCGGGCGTGACGGTGCTCACTCACGCACTTGCAGCGCGGCCAATCATGTCAGGACACCGCGTGTGCGGCTGTTTCCTAGAAAGCAAATCAGGCCGCCAGGCGGTCCTGGCGACGAACACTGTGGATGCCACTGGCGAGATTGACCTCGCCTACCAGGCAGGTGCGGACCTGGTTGAACACCGTGGCAACTGCTCGCTCCTCTTCAAGGTCGGCGGCGTGGACTTGGATGTGTTCGTCGCCTTTCTGGAGCAGGACCCGGAGGGCTTCCCCGCGGGCATGGACTGGGTGAAGGACGTGCAAACCTTCGCTGCCAACTGGCGCGAGCGCGGCGTCTTCTTCTTCCCCCATTATGGCGGCAAGAAGTGGCGCTTCCTGCGCGAGTGCATCGCGCAAGGCGAGTTCACCGACTGCATCCCGCCCGCCTTCAATCTTGACGTCCTCGGCATGTATTCCTTCCGCGGGCGCGGCACGGTAGTCATAAACTCCAACTACTACATCTTTGAAGGTCTGGATGTGCGTGTCCTCTCGCAGTATGAGACCCACGCCCAGAAGATGTGCTACTACGTCGCCGACTTCCTCAAGCGCAAGGTGCCCGGTTTTGAGAAGTCCTATGTGGAGCATATCGGTGTTGACCTCGGACTCCGCGGCGCGCGCTACATCAGAGGGCGCGCGTATCTGCGAGAAGAACAGATGATGAACCTTAAAGCGCCTGTGTACTTTGACGACGTCATTGCCGTCGGGGTGGCGCAGACAACTGCCGATGGCTGGCCGCATTTCAGCGACTTGACGTGCGATATTCCGTTTGGCATCACCGTTCCACAGGGGGTGGAACATCTCCTGGTCGGCACGGGCAAGGCGGTCTCCAGCGACAAGGAACACAAGCGCATCGTGCGCGGCATGGCCTACTGCATGGCCATTGGCCAGGCCACGGGCGCCGCCGCTGCGCTGGCGTCGCGGTCCGGCCTGTCCGCCGGCGATGTCCCTATCCGTGACCTCCAGCGCGAACTCTTGCGGCAGGGCGTCTGGCTCGGCGACCGCGAACGCCTGCGCCAACTGGGACTCGCGTGAGTGCCCATTGACTGGAAGGCGCCGTGACAGGGAGAGAGGACATGAGCAACTACCCGCCGATGATTCACGATGAGTTCATCCTGCACCGTTACGAAGGCAACCCCATCCTCACGCCGCGCGACTTTCCCAACGCTGACGGCGTCCGCAACTGCGGCCAGGCCATGCTGGGCGACGAGACCATCCTCTTGGTTTCTATTGACCACCGCCACAACATGTATCGTGGGATTCGCGGGCGCACTACCCACGTCGCCCGCAGCAGGGATGGTATCCACTTCACCATCAACCCCGATCCCTTCCTGCAGACGCCGCGGGAGGAAGAGGACCCGCTCCGCCACGTCCTTGACGGTCACCCGATTGATACGCGTGTTACAAGGATTGATGACACGTACTACATCATTCATCCCGGTGGCGGGCCGTGGGGCTGCTGTGCCTTCCTCGGCCGGACGCACGACTTCAGCCGCTATGAGTTTATTGACGTCATCGCCCTGCCCGACAATCGCGTGCCCTGCCTCTTCCCGGAGAAAATCAGGGGCAAGTATTACCGGATTGACCGCCCCTATCGCGTTGGCATCACCGCCGACACGCACTCCATGGGCAACCTCTGGATAGCTTCCTCGCCCGACCTCATTCACTGGGGGCATTATCGCCCGCTCGTGCGCGCTGGGTTCGTCGGCTGGGGCTCCGTCAAAATCGGGCCGACGCCGCCCCTCCGCACCGACAAGGGCTGGCTCACCATCCTCCACGGCGTCACCCACTCCTGCGCCGGCGCGCGCTATCACCTGGGCGCGATCCTCTTGGACCTTGACGACCCCACCCGGCTCATCGGCTGGACCAACAGTTACATCCTCGCCCCGCTGATCTGGTACGAGCAGAATGGGCGGGTGCAGAATGTGGTCTTCGCCTGCGGGGCAATTGCCGATTACGACAAGGACCGGATTCGTGTCTATTACGGCGGGGCTGACACCTGTATCTGCCTGGCCACCGGTTCACTGAGCGAACTGGTGGATGCCTGTCTGCGAAAACTCTAGGCGAGGCGAAGTGGCTATTTTTCCCTTGACATGCGCTAAAAGGCTGCTATTATATAGCATACTGCATTAGAGCAGACCTTGCCGGTCAGGGTGGAATGTGATGCAACGACTTGCCCTCCGACAGGCGAATGGTAAGTGTCCCAAGCATGCCTTGGCTGAAGCGGCCATTCTTCGCGCCATCCGAGACGGTCATTTTGTGCCCGGGGAGCGCCTTCCCGGGGAGCGTGTCCTCGCGGAGCGGTTCGGGGTTGCTCCCCTCACTCTCCGCCAAGCGATGACCCGCCTGGTAAGCAGCGGTGTTCTGGAACGCCGCGAGCGCGTGGGCACGTTTGTCCGGGCCAGCGCCGCCGCCCCGCACCTGGGTCTCCTGGTCCTCAACGTGCGTCCCAAAGACACCGCATTTCTGCCGGCAATGGATTTTGATATCCTATGCCGGGCGGCCGCACCCGAGAAGCGCGAGGTGCGCGTGCAGGTGCTTCTCCCCCCTTTCCCCTCGCCGACGCGCCTGGCGCGCGAGTTCCGCGCCATGGGCGTCGGGGCGGTGGGCCTCCTGGGCTTCTACAACTCCGACCGCGAGTTCGTGCAGGCGCTCTCCGAGCAGATTCCCTGCGTCCTCTTCAACAAGGAACTGCCGGGCGTCGCACTACCTTGTGCCAAACCCGACCATGCCGAGGCGGCGCGCCTCATGGCGGAATACTTCGCCGCGCGCGGCCGGCGTCGTGTCGGCATGGCCATCCCCAGCACTGAGCACGCCGGTTACAACGAGATTTGGAGTTGCCTGGAAGGCGAACTGCGCCGCCGCGGAATGACTGTGGACCGCGCCTGCTGGTTCTGCGGCTCCGACCCGGTGGACTATGGACCAATTATTGAGTGGGTTACCCACTTGGTCAGCAGCACCACGCGGCCCGATGGCCTGGTGGTCACCCAGCGCCATGTTGCCCAGCACATCAGCACGATACTGGCAGCGCGCGGCGAGCGCCTCGGTCAGGCAATGGACATCATCAGCACCTACAGCGGCGCGGAGGCCGGGCGACTTGGCGACCCCTGGCCCATCCTTGCCCTGAACTACTCTGCAGCTGCTGAGGCCGGGGCCGAAATGCTGCTGGAGATTGTGCGCAACAGCGGCCGGGTGTCCGGCGCTCCAGTGCGCTGCGCAACGCCCGCGCTCGTGCTGCCGCAGGGCGCCGCCAGCGCCAGCGCGGCACAGAATCCGGCGGCAGAAAGGAGGTGATGTAGCGGCAATTTGAAACTCAATGCGTTCTTGCGATTGGTCGTCGGTGGTTAGCCGGTCCGATATGGTCAAGACGGAGCGGCGGAAGGTCACTTTTTCAGGAGGTGGGAAAGGACCCATGAAAGCAATGAGATGGTTGTTGCAGTACCTGTGGGCCTTTACCCTGATTGAGTTGCTGGTCGTGGTCGCCATCATCGCCATCCTGGCGGCCCTGTTGCTGCCGGCGCTGGTCGCCGCCCGCGAGCGCGCCCGCAGAAGCGTCTGCGCCAACAACCTCAATCAGATTGGCAAAGGCCTGGAGGCGTACATCGGGCTGTACGGAGAGTACTATCCGGGTGGACTCTCCTGGGAGCCGTGGAACGGCAATCCGGGTACTGGCTACTACGTGGAGAGCACCAAACGTGGCGCGCCGGACAGTTACACGCACATCATCCCGCCCAATGACCCCATTGCCGGCGCTGGTGGTGCGGGCCAGTATGACCGCATCTGGATCATGCCCTACGACAACAACGGCAGCAACAACCCGGCGGTGTACTACCGCACATTGGGCGTCGGCCGGTATCGGGGGCCCGGCCAGAGCGTTCCGGCAGATGGTGCACCCCGCAGCGCGCTGAAGATGGCGCCCTGGGGCATGGGCCACCTCATCAAGGGTGGGCAGGTGCCCGACGCCAAGTCCTTCTACTGCCCGTCGGCGGCGGAGACGAGGTCCTGCCTCGATGTGGATAGTGGCTACTTCATCCGCTATCCGCAGAATCTCCGCGACTGGCTCTCGGCGGGCGGGACGGATGGCATGACGCTGACCCACGGCAACTGGACCTACAGCCAGACCTCCACCAACGGCTGGCGGGAGTACGGCATCCTCGGCCAGTACAACTATCGCAACCAGCCGCTCGTCCCCACCAGCACAACGTGGTTTTCTTTTGGAGCCGCCACACTTCCCTACACCAGTCCCAAGGTCGTGAGCACCATCAACTGCCCGGCCTTCAAGACCCAGCGGCGGCTCGCCAACCGCGCCATCGTCAGTGACTCCTTTGACAAGAGCGGCGCCGACCGGACGCCACAGGTGCGCTGGAGCACGCCCGATACGCAGCCGGGCATCGGCGATAAGATTCACAAGGACGGGTATAACGTGCTCTACGGCGATTATTCCGTGGCCTGGTATGGCGACCCGGAAAAACGCATCATTTACTGGGAGATGTGGCGCGCGGGGAAGACCTGGGAGGACTTGGACGGCGCCAACTGGGACAGAAGCCACCCCTCCTCGACCTCGCCGGGGCGGTGGAAAGGTGGCAACAACCAAGGCACGGGTCAAGGCATCTTCGCCTACTTGGGCGGTTCTACCGACATGGTCTGCGGCCTGGCGACCAACTGGAGTATGGCGGCCCAGAGCCTGTACCAGTCCGCACTCCTTTGGAATACCTTTGACCGGGTCGTCGGAATGGACGTAGTTGACCTGAACCGGTATTGCAAGCCAGCCATTGATGCCTGGTTTGATAACAACCCAGGAGATGCTATCACCTACGGGTACTACGAAACGCCATAGTGGGGGATGCGGGGATGGCATGGGGGCGGTGGCGCACGAGCCACCGCCCCGGACGTTGTCCAGCGCCGCGCAATTCCGGTTGAGGTTGCCGGACGCAGGAGCACTTTACGGTGGATTCAACCCGCTGTTGGAGGCGTTGCTCTGATGGCGGTGGTAGATTACTACGCAGGTAATTGAGGTGGGTTGCGCCTGGCGCCGGGAGCAGGATGTGCAGGCAGGCACACGGTCCTGGCGCGATGAGATTACAGGTCGCTGCCAAAGGAGGAAAAGCGGTGAAAATTGGCGTCATGGTTGCCGCGGGTGTGTTCGTTATGGCGATTGCCAGCGTCGTTGCCGGGGGGGAGGTTGCCGCAAAGGCGGGACGGGCGGACAGGAACCCCGGCCATCTGAAAGTGGCCCTCATCGCTATGAAGTCTCTGTATTCCGATACGCCCGACGTGGCGACGAACCGGAAGAATATCCAGATAAACCTTGACCGCCACATGTATTTCATCGACCGGGCGGCGGCCGAGGGGGCGGAGTTCATCGGCTTCCCCGAAGCCTCCATCAGCGGCTACCACTACAGTCCCAACATGACCTGGCTGCGACTTGATGGCCCGGAAATCAAGGCTATCCAGCGCAAGGCCGCCGAGAAGGATGTCTATGTCGGTGTCGGCATTGCCGAAGAGGATGCCGCCGGCAAGCGCTGGGAGACGCAGGTGGTCATCGGCCCAGATGGCAAGATCGTGGGCACGCAGCATAAAATCTGGCTCACCAAGGAAAAAGGTTTTATCGGAATCGGCACGGAGCACAACGTCTTTGAGGTCAAGGGCGTCAAGATGGGCATCATTATCTGTGCTGATGGCACAGACTTCGCCAACATCAAGGCTCTCGCCGACCGCGGCGCAAAGATTATTTACGCCCCGCACGCCAACACCACCGGCGGCACCATTGCGGGCTGGTACAGGTTCCGCGCCAGGTGGGCCGGCCAGTGGGATGGCAATTTCGTCAAATCCAAGACCTCCAACGAGGGTCCCGAAGCCGACATGCCCTCCGGCGGCTGGATGTCACAGTTGAAGTTGTATGCGGCCTTGGTCAATTGCGCCGGCCTCTATAATCCTGATTACAATCCGCCGGTGGCGCAGGACAGCAACAATGGCTTCGCCAGCGGCGCTTGGATCATCGGCCCGGATGGCAGCACCCTCGCCCAGATACCGACCTCAACCAACAAGGCGGACAGCAAGGAATATATCCTGATTTACAACATCCCCATTGGGAAAAATTGATGGATGAAGCCACCTGAGTGGGGCAGATGTGCGTTGCTGCGGAAAGGGGGCGGGAGGCTCACTGTGTCAGGGAAACATGCTTTGGGAACTTTCATCATGGCACTGGCAACTTTCGGCATGACCAACTTCTGCGGAGCGGCGGACGGGCCGGTTCTTGTGCAGCAGGCCGCACCGCAGGGCGATTTCGTCATTGAGAACGATTTCGTCCGGGCAGTGGTATCACCGGCACAGGGCGGCGCCATTACTGAAGTCCGCTACAAGAAGGCGCTGGCGCTGCCGCAAATCGTGGAGCGGGGCGGCGGCATTGCTGCCACGGGAAAGTATTTCATTGACATCGCCGCGCCTTCCCCCGCGCCCAAGTCAGCACCTTCGGGGGCAGAGTGGTTCGTTAGCCTCGGCGATACGGCCTACCGGGCAGACGTCCTCGACAAAGGCCCCGACCAGGCGAAGGTCAAACTTGTTGCCGACGCCGCCCGGATTGCCCCCGGGTTCGCCGTTGAGCGCATCGTGACACTCGCCCGTAGCGAGAGTGCCCTACGCATCACCCAGACATTCACCAACAATGGCCTGCAGGTCATCTCCTTCCAGCCCGGCTCGCGGTTTGAGCAGAGGGCGGAACCCTGGCGCACCGACCTGCGTCTGTGGCTGGGCGATTCGCGCAGCCATCGTTGGCTCTTCGGGCCGTACAACCAGGACAAGGATGGCAAGAAGGGCCCCGAGGTTTTGAAGACGCAGAATCCCGAAGTGCAGTGGCAGACCTTGAGCCAATATGGCGTTGGCCTCATCGCGCGCACAGGCACCCTGGCGGGGCCGGTCCAGTGCGCGGCACACTACCCGCCGGGCGAGGGCGTGCCGCTGAATGTCCATTGGCTGGCACCCATGGTCAATCTGGAGCCCGGCAAGAGCATCAGCATTGAAACCTTCATCCTCGTGCAGGAAGGGATGCGGGAAATCATGACGCTGACCGGTGAGGGCATGGCCGCGACGGCTTATGCCCAGACCTGTGCTGATCCGGGCGAAAAATTTCCGGTGTTCGGAGTGCTGGTTTCCGCCACGCGCCGCACGGTGGACGCCGTCTTGGAGCAAAATCTGCCGAACAAGCCGCGCCAGGTTATCGCCACCCGGAGCATTATGCTGGAGCCGGGCAAGGCGGTGGAGTTCCGTGGGGAGGCGTCATCCTCCGAAAAAGGCTCACTGGCGCTGACTTGCTCAGCGCTGGAGCAGGGCAAAGTGTTGTGCGCCGGCGGCGCGCGCACCTGGGTTCTTGACGGCCCGGGCGGCGACCAGGATGAACCAGCCCAGGTGCGCAAGCGCTACATGCTCAAACTGCCTGAGTTTCATTATCAAGGGTCGTGGATGGAGATCGGCAGGCAGATGGCCGAGAAGGGACAACTGAAAAAGCCGGGCACGCCACGCGCCAACGCCGCCCAGGCACTCGCCTTCTATCGGCAGCACTTCCCCTACTACGCGGACATGCTGGCCGGCGCCGCGCAGTACTACAATGTGCCCGTGGAGCAGATGGTGGCTGCCGAGTTTCCTGAACCCGCCAGCGCAACCAGCGTTACAGCCTGCATGGCCGTTTACTTCAACGGTCCAGACGGTCCCATGATCGGTTTCAGCAAGGAACGCAGTAGCAGTAGCATCGGGGGGCTGACCTATGTCAAGATAAAACCCGACAAGGGCTACCGGTTCCACTACTACCTGGGTAACTACGGCGTCAATGAGGCTGGCCTGGCCACCGGCGGCGCTACGATCGTTACCGACAAAGCCACGGAAGACGCCGGCAACCAGATGACACGCGAGTGGCGGGCAGCGGGCAAGTTCACCGCGCCCATGGGAGGTCCCATGCTCCTCGCCACCTGTGCCACCGTGGAGGAGGCCATCCGCTTCATTGAGAACCCGAACGCGCCCATGGACTTTACCGGCAACATGCTCATCGTGGACAAGGAGGGCAACGCCGCTGTTCTTCAGTCCCAGGGCATCATGCACCACATCCGCCGCTACACGGGGCCTAAGGATCGCATGGATCCGGACGCCTACGTCTTCACCGCCACCAACTACGCGCATCCGAACGAACGCGGGCTCTTCAAGCCGGGCGCCGAGACCGCGCAGAAGTGGCAGTGGCATTATAACGCGCTCATCCGCGAGTGGCGCGTCGGCCAGTTCGTGCGCGAACTCGGCGGCCAAGTCAGTCTCAAAGACCTCTTCTGGATTATGCGCACGCAGAACCAGCCTGGTGGCGTCGCCCAGCACATCTGGGACAACGTGGGGCGGCTCTATACCACCACGTCGTTCATCGCTGTGACGCGCACCGGCGATCTCTATCTCACCGCCGGCAGCCCATGGTATGTTCACTATGAGCGCTACCGGCTGGCAGATTGACCGGAACCCGCACGTCTGTCGTTGAGGTAGCGAAGAATCGCATCAGTGCGGTGGGCCACGGACTCCATATCCGGAGCGCTCATGAGGTTGTTTCAAGCCTGGTTTCTCTGTTTGAACTTGCTGCCGAGCGCGCTCTTGCTGTCGCTGCCACTTGCTGCGGTTGGCGCTGCCGACTCCCGCGGGTCATCAGGCTGGCGCTTGGTTTTTGAGGACAATTTTGAGCGGGAGGCTATCGGCCTTGACTGGGTTATCATGCGCGGCGACTGGCGGCTTGAAGGTGGCTGCCTGAAAATCACGCGTGCCTGGTCAAGCGACAGCGCCATTCGCACGGCAATTGCCTTTCAGGAGAACGTCCGCGCGGAGTTTGATGTGCGCCTCCCCGGCCCTTATTTCGTCAAGGCCGCCGTGCGCATCGGTGACCAGTTCTGGGACGGCGGCGGACGAATGCGTGCTGGCCGCGGCGTCAAGGGCGGTCGGAACCTCGGCGAGGTCGTCCTCTCCCCCGCAGGGAACAAGGACCCCATAGGTGATGCCGTCATTGAGCCGAACCGGTGGCACCGTGTTGTCATTGAATATGAGGACGGTCGTCACCGGGCTTGGCTGAATGGGCAGCAGGTCAAAGACGAGGAGGTAGCTCTGGCCGGGCGGTACAACGACTACTTCGCCCTCTTCGCCATCCGCGACGCGGAGTTTGACAACGTCCGCATTCTGGTGAAGCCGCACGCGCCGGATTTCTACGGCAGGCCTGTGACCGCGGCGGAGAGCAACCGCCGGGCGACCGTGCGTGCCGAGAAGTTCCTCGACCCCGACAAGCCGGACTGCGGCTTTCAGGAGGCCATTGACGCGCTGCCCGCCGCTGGTGGCGCGGTCATCCTGCCCAGGGGTAAGTTCATCCTCCACACCACGCTTTTCCTGCGCGAGGGCGTCGCCCTGCGCGGCCAGGTGGACAACCAGGGCTCCCCCGTAACAACCCTCTCCCTGCCCAGGCCCATCGTCTGGTCGAAACTGGCCGCCGAGGCAAAGGCGGGCGAAAGCGCGCTGCACTTGGAGGACGCCTCCGGCTTCCGACCGGGCTGGTCGCTGAGCCTCGGCGTGGAGCCGATGTACTATCTCCGCGCCGAAGAGCCTGGCGGGTCAGCCGCGTTGAAGGTAACATCCTGTACCTGAGGCGGCCGCTCGCGAGTGACCTGCGCAAGGGCACGCCTATCGGCAACTGGTTTCCCATTATCTACGCGGGCAACGACGCCGACATTGAGGTGCGTGACTTAGCTATTGAGGGACGCGCGGCCGATGCCGCTCCCTTCAGGGGCGGCTACGGCGCCAGCGCCGTGACCTTCTTCTTCGTCCGCGACGCCCGCGTGGACAACGTCCACGTCTCCGGCTGGAAGGGCGATGCCTTCAGTTTCCAGGGCGGGCGCGACACCACTGTCACCAACTGCTCCAGCATCGGCGCCGTTGAGAAGGGTTTTCATCCAGGCTCGTGCCAGCAGCGCATAATCATCTCACGCTGCCGTGCCGAGGACTGCGGCGACGATGGCCTCTTCTTCTGCCGCTACAACCAGCAGTCGGTCATGTCGAACAATGTCCTGAGCCGTAACCGCGGCGCGATGATTGGTGGTCTCGCCAGGGCCGGTGATATGTTCAACGTCATCGTCAACAACTGTGGCACAGATAATCGTGGCGGCATTCCCGTTGAGGGCGGCGCCAACAACGTTATTGTGGATAACATTCTCGTCAACAGCGGCGAGGGGGTAGTAATGCCCATGGCTGGCGGGGCCTATGCTGGCCTGCCGCATCAGTATCACGTGTATGCCGGGCCAACGCGCTATCACGTGATTGTGGGCAACATCTTCCTTGACGACCGAGCGCTGGCGCAGCCATTGTTCGCGGTGGCTGACAGACCGGGGGCGGCGGCTAACCTAGTGGCGGCCAATCGCTATCGTTTCACCGCGGCTGCGGCAGAGCCTTTTGCCGTGACCGGCGCGGGCAGCGTCGCCAGGGACAACCAACCGCTCCAAGGAGAGGCGGTCAAAGCCTGCCCTTTCCCTGCGCCACCGCCGCTGCCGCAACCCGAACAGGATGCCTCCCAACACTACGACCCCGCAGCACCCGACTGCGGCTTCCAAAGGGCGATTGATGAATGTGCGGGCCGCGGCGGCGGCACGGTGCGCCTGCCGGCGGGCACATACAAATTACGCAGAGGGCTTGTGCTGCCCTCTGACGTCACCCTCTGCGGCGAAGGGGTGGCGACCGTCCTCATCTGGGAGGGGCCGGGCTTTGCCGTCTCGTCGGTGCACGCCAGAAATGTGGCGGTGCGGCGACTTACCGTCCGTGGCTCGGCATTGGCGCAGCCGCGTGGCGGAGAGGATACCGCCGGTGTGGCCCTCATCGGAGGGCGCGGCGCGCTGATCGAGCAGGTTATGGTAGAGGCAAGTTATGACGGCATCATTACCAATGGTGAGGACATCCTTATAAGTGGCTGCAAGACGCGGGGTTGCCGGGTCGGCTACGACCTGACGCGCTCGCTTCGTGCGCGCCTAGTGGAATCGCGGGCGCTTGACGGCACACATGGCCTGCGCCTCGGCGCGACCAAGGACGCCCTCGTCCACAGCAACGTCTTCTGGCACATGCGCGGCAAGGGCATCCTCGCCGACGATGCCGCTGGCAGCCTCAGCATCATCGGCAACGTGGTCTCCAGCGCGGGCGAAGAGGGCATATGGTTCCGCGACGCCCTTGCGGCCCTCGTGCGTGGCAATGTCGTCCACAACGCCTCGCTCCGTGGAAAGGGGCGATTTGCCGCTGTCGCGCTCGCCGGCGGGAGCACCGGCTGCCGCGTCGTCGCCAACCGCATCGGTGACGAACTTTTTGACCCCTTTCAGACAACGGCCGTGGGCGAGTCGGAGGGTGCCGATGAGAACGAGATTCGCTACAATATCCTATGCCCGAACAACTGGCCGCAGCAGGGAACCCTTGATGAGATGATTGTGAGGACCGGGGCGAAGTCTGTGGCAGCAGACAATGTCTTGGAACCCTACCCACCCCCGAAGCCTTGATTCGTACCCGACGGTTCGTTACGGGATGTGGCCGAGGCGGGCGCAGGGTGGAACACATTGCCGTCCATTGCGTCCGTTCTGTTCATTTCCTGTCTGCCTTGGGGACGTTGGGAAAGATATGGAGCAGCCCATGGAACCAGTGGCTCGGGCGACACTGACGCTGATTGGCAACGAGGGATTTCGCGTGCGCACGGGGGTGGCGGACATCTTCATTGACGCCTTCAACCGCGCCATTCCCGAGGATGCTTGGCGGCGAGCAGCACTGCCGGACGAGGCCAGGGCCGCGCTGATTCTCGTAACGCATGCGCACTGGGACCACTTCGATTCCCGCCAGGTGGTCGAAGCGGCTAGGATGCTGAAGGCCAGGGTCATCGGGCCGCGCTCCGTCGTCGGACAGCTGGAGAAGCGCCTGGCGCGCGACACCCTGGTCGAGATGGAGCCGCCCTTGGCGGAGGGGGCGCGGCCATTTCACTCCGTCAGCGTACGGCTCGCAACTGTCGCGGTCACTGCCTACCGGACGTGTCATTCCCGCGACCACAACTCCTACTTGGTAGAAACGTCGGAGTTCCGCTTCTTCCACGACGGCGATAATGAGGACACGCGCCGGATTGATGTGCAGGGCCTGGGCCGGCTGGATGCGCTTCTCATCGGTCCCTGGCAGGGGGCCGGGTGGGTGGAGTTCATTGAAAAACTGGCCCCGACGCGGTATTTCCTCATGCACCTGACCGACGAGGAGCTGGCCGACCACGCGCGGGGCAGGTTCCTGCCGGAAATCTGCGACCGCGTTCCTCCAGGGTTGGTGGTGCTGCGGCCTGGCGAGGTGTTTGTCTATCGCTAAAGGCTTTACCGCGCGGGCCGGTTTCAAGATGGCCTGTAATCATCGCATAACGCTGCGGGGGAGCGGCTCGACGTTGAACGCGATGGAGAAGACTGGGCGGAGCATTCCTGTAATGGAGATAGAACCGCTTGACTGCGATATCATCGTCCGGCGGTGGGAGGAGTCGCGGGGAGAAAGGCGCAGCCTGCGCCACCAGCCCTGGCTGAAAAAGGATGTGGCCATGCCGTCAGCCGCCGCGGCCATGCAGGTCTGACCAACTTCGCTTGCCCAGTGTGAAGACCGGAAGGAAAAGCGTCCAGAACACCACCAGCGAGGCGGCTCCGCCTGCGCTGAGGGCTTGGCGATATTGCCAGATGGCCACCGCCGCCCCGGCTAAAAGGATCAGGACGAACCCCAGGAAAAGCCACCGGATCGGTGTCTGTGGGAATCGCCACGGCGCCAGGAGCACTAGATACGCAATGCCTGCCCCAGTGAGCAGCAGCCCCAATGCAGCGCCACCTGCGTTACCTTGAACCAGCCAGATCACAGACATAATCGGCAGCCACAGGAGGCTGCCCACCCCGCCGAGCCACCAGCCGAGTTTGGGACCAAGCGAGTTCATATCAAAACATTTTACCGGCTCCAGCTTGTCTGGCCAAGCGAGAAGCGTCGCCTCCGCTGGCGTGAGTCGACGCGCCAGCGACCGCACCTCGTAGGCCCAGAGCGTGGTGCCGCCCATCCGCAGCCGCGTGATCACTCGCGCGTTGTCCACGCTGCAAAGGGGCACGTCATCCTCCCACACCCCGCACGCTGCGATTGCGTCGCAGGTCAACGGCCTGCTCCGCGCGGCAACCTGGCTGCCCACCTCCAGGTGTTCCACTTGGATGTGTCAACGTGGCGCGGTGAAGTTGAGGGCGAGTTCGGACAGCTGACGCAGGACCCGGACGCACAGCACAAACTCCGACTCCTGCCTACAACTCGAGGAAAACTAGCCGCGGCCACCTATGCTGTCCACACGCTAAGGCGGGAACGCACCTCCTGCGGTATCGCACGCTCCCCGTTGCCTTGGAGAAGCATGTCACCGCCGCGCCACGTTCGGCAGGCCCTTGTCAGGGCTCTATGCGGATGTCACGAACGTGCGCGTTGACGCGCAGACCAAGCGCCGCGGCATCGGCCGCGGGAGAGCAGCCGCGCAACCGCACGCCCCGGATACGCACGTTCTCCACAGCGTGCTCGTCATTGAAGCCCAGAATCTCCGACGTCGGCAACCGCTCGCCCGTCACGTTGACGTTCTCCACCGACACGCCGCGGATATGCCCCGGCTCGGGGTCATTGCCCCACACATCGCGGACGATGGCCAGCCGGAGGAGTTTCGGCTCCGGCGTGAGCGCGGCGTACGCGTCTTTCGCCGCGTGCGCCATCGCGAGTTCGTCCACGCTGATGTCGCTGAATGAGACGTCGCTGACCGTGGCGCTGTCGGAGGCGTGTATGCCCATGCACCAATGCCGGGCGAACAAGATGTCGCACCGGTGAAACCTCACTGCGCGAACCGCCGCGCGCGTTTCGTACGTCACGCCCAGGGCGTAGCCCCAGTCGTTCCAGATCACGCAGTCCTCCACCCTGATATCCTCCGCGGGTGGGGCGGGCTCAATGGTCTTGACCACAATGCTGTCGTCGTGATTGCGGACGAAGCAACGGCGGATGCGCACGGCCTGCGAGTTGACGCTGTTGATGCCGTCGCTGTTGAGCCGGCCGCTCACGATACGCAGATCGTCCACCCGTACGTTCCGCGACCGCTGAATAATGCAGTTCCAGTTCGGGGCATCTCGGAGCACGATCCCCTCTACGGACACGTCTTGACTGTCGGCGATGCGGATGAGGTTGCAGGCGGGATGGGGCATGAGGCTGCCATCAAGGATGCCGCGGCCACAGATGCGTACGTTTTCGGCATTGTGAATGTCAAACACTGCGCCCGGATAAAACATCACGTTCCACTTCTCGCTGAACGTGCCCTTTTCGTCCGGATTGAGGGCCGCCCGTAACACCGCTCCACCGGCCAGATACACTATCTGCCCACTGCGCACGGGTAATCGCCGCAGCGTGTGGAGACCCGGGCCAAAGAATAAGATGTTTGGATCGTCGCGCCGGCGTGGCTGCCCTTCCGGCTCGCCGACGAACAGATGCAGCGGCGCGGAGTCATCGCCATCCAGCGTCAGGGTCAGATGCCGCGGTTCGGCAAGGGAGAAGCGGACACATCCATCCTTGACATCGGGTTGGATGCCCGCGCGCGCCGGCAGCACGGCTGCCGTGCGAAACGGTCGCATCGGCCGTACCGTGACCGTGACCGAACCGTCAACATCAAAAAGCGCGAACGACGCGCGCTCCGCCGCGCAGTTCGGACGATGCGTCCACAACCCCTTCTGACGGAGAATCTCCGACCGCACTCGCGCCGGATAGACGAACACCGGCATACCGTTAACCTCTAGGGTGTAATCGGGTGACGAGGGCTCGCCCGCTGGCGCCGGCCACGTAATCACGCTATTCTTCATACTTCCAATCTCCTCCACGCTCGCCCCAACGCTGAATTGTCGCACGACCACGCTCCATCGGCAACCGTCTTTCTGTGTCAACGATCGGCAATCTCCCACCGATGGGCAGGTTCCGCAACCCGTATGTGGCATAAGATGGAACACCCTCAATCAGGACACGCCGCATCGCCGGATCCCCCATCGGCGGTGTGGGCGATCCTGGGCCATCGGGTAGCAGATGTGCTCGTGCGTGAGTTCGTCACGGAGGCGTCAGTCTTCGTCGCCCGCTCCACCGGTTGCTGCGCGTGCGCGGCCTGCCCCCTGTCCCCCACCGCTGCGGTCGCCTTGCTCGTCTGATGCGTCTCGGCCACCGGGGCCAGGCCGGCGTAACGGTGGGTCGCCTCCCGCCCCTCACCTCCTCATACTCAAACGGTAGCAGGCTGGCGCGCCGCGTTTCATCTCTTCACCCCAGGGCACATCGCGCCCCTCTGTATGCCTGCCCCATTAAACGCCCCATGCCTACCATTGTCTCGCCAATTTCGCGAATTCTTCAACGAAAAAACTATCTGCCCATCATCAAGGGACCACTTCTGCCCTTGAAGCGCGGGGTAAGGTGTGGTATAATTAGTTTTTCACAGTAATCAACTCCTGCGCCCTGCCCAGTATCATGATGGCGCATCCGGAGACAGGGCATATATTGTTATTGACCTGGAGGGAGAACATGCCGCAGCAGCACAAGTCCGAGGATATCAGGAATGTTGCCTTTGTGGGTCACGGCGGCTGTGGCAAGACGACTCTCCTGGAACAGGTTTTCTTCAAGGCTGGCGTTAGCTCCCGCGTGGGGAGCGTGGAGGATGGGACAACGCAACTGAGTTTTGACGAGGAAGAGAAGGAACGTGGTTTCACCATAGACATGGCCCTTGGCCGGTGCGCGTGGAAGGGTTGCCATTTTCATCTCGTGGATACCCCTGGTTACCCGGATTTTTTCGGTGCGGTGTTGAGCGGCCTGCGAGCGGTGGAGACGGCCGTAATTGTCATTTCCGCGCCGTCTGGCATAGAGCTCAACACGCGGCGTACCTGGGAAGCGGCGGGCGGCGACCACAGTTTTCCTCCCAGAGCACGTCTCATCGTCATCAGCAAGATGGATGGCGAAAACATTGACTTTGATGGCCTTTTGGCGAGAATTCGGGAGGTTTTCGGCACCTGTTGCGTTCCTTACACCTTGCCCATTGGTGCTGGCGCGAAATTTCAGGGCGTGGTGAAAGTCTTGGACCTCGTTGAGTCTGTGCCGGCGGGCGTGCTGGGTAATGCCGCCGCGGCCCGCAGCAGCCTGATGGACGCGATTGTGGAGTCCGACGAGGCTCTGATGGAGCGTTATCTGGCCGATGAATCTATCAAACCGGAGGAATTGGCGGGAGCCTTGCGCCAAGCCCTGGTGAAGGGCAGCCTTGTGCCCATCCTCTGCACCTCTGCGCGTAGTGGCGCAGGGGTAGACATATTGATGGATTTACTGGCGGAGTCTGCCCCCTCGCCACTGATGGCGCCGCCGCTTACCGCCACTCGTGTCAAGGATAACCAGAAGGTGGTTGTCAAGCCCGATGATAACGGGCCGTTCGTGGCCCAGGTATTCAAGTCGGTCATTGACCCGTATGTCGGCAAGATGACCTATTTGCGAGTCTTCTCGGGCGCGCTGGATGCGGATGGGGTGGTGCGCAATACCCGCACGGGCAAGAACGAGCGCTTGGCGCAGCCGATGTGCATGATGGGCAAACAGGGCGAGCCACTGGCACGGATTGTGACCGGCGATATTGTCGGCGTGGCCAAATTGGAGGATGTGCAACTCAACGACACGCTCTGTGAAGCTTCCGACCCGCTGGCGTTGCCGCCCATCGTATTTCCCACGCCGATGGTTTCCCTGGCGGTTGAGCCGCGCAGCCGCAACGATGAACAGCGACTGAGCGGGTCGCTGGAAAAACTCAAGGACAGCGATCCCACCTTTAGAGTTACGCGCGACCCGCAGACACATGAACTGGTGCTCCAGGGCATGAGCACCCTCCACTTGGACATCATGCTCAGCCGGCTCAAGCGTCGTTACAATGTTGAGGTCAATACCAAAGAGCCAAGTATTCCCTACCGGGAGACGGTTACTGGCAAGGCAGAAGGCCAGCACCGCCACAAGAAGCAGACCGGCGGCCGGGGCCAGTTTGCGGAAGTGTGGCTGCGCGTTGAGCCGCTGTCGCGCGGAGCCGGTTTTGAATTCGTTGATGAGGTCGTGGGCGGAGTTATTCCCCGCCAGTTTATCCCTGCTTGCGAGAAGGGCATTCGCGAGACGCTCGCCAGCGGTGTCTTGGCAGGATATCCTGTAGAGGATGTCAAGGTCACTGTGTATTTTGGCAAGCACCATCCGGTGGATTCCTCAGAGGCCGCCTTCAAGATCGCTGCTTCCATGGCCTTTAAGAAGGCGATGGAGGAGGCGCGCCCGGTTCTCCTGGAACCTATTGTGCGCCTGGAGGTGACTGCGCCGACCCAGCATATGGGGGCGATCACCAGCGATTTGAGCAGCCGGCGCGCCCGCATTGAGGGGATGGAGGCCACCGGCGATATGCAGACCATTCGCGCGGTGGCGCCGTTGGCAGAGGTGAGCCGTTACGCCACCGAACTGCGTTCCATGACCGGAGGGGCTGGCTTCTACACCCTCGAGTTCTCGCACTATGACATCGTGCCCGCTCATCTTGCCGAACAGATTATCAAGGCCGCGCAGGCCCGCAAGCAGGAGAAGGAGGAATAGCCACGTGTCCGGCGGGCGATTCCGCCACGGCCGGGCGGGACTCCCAGTGCCATCACCGACAGCTGGCCGGCCGAGTGCCGGGTTGTGGCGCGTGGTACACCATCTGGCAGATGCTGGCATGGGCAGTGCTGCCGGCCTTCTTCCGCGTGCGCGTCCTGGGAAGGCAGCACTTGCCCGGTGACTGCGGCATCCTAGTTGTCTGCAACCATCAGAGTTATGCGGACCCGGTGCTGCTGGGACTGGCGCTCCGGCGCAAGGTGTCGTTCATGGCGCGGCAGAGTCTGTTCCGGATGGCGCCATTTCGCTGGCTGATTCGCTCGTTGAATGCCTTTGCCGTGCGGCCGGGCGAGCCAGACTTGGCCGCGGCGCGCGAGGCGGTGGCACGTTTGCGGGCGGGAGAGGTTGTTTGCCTTTTTCCGGAGGGCACGCGGACGCGGGACGGAGGCATAGGGCATTTTCGCCCCGGCTTTGTTATGATAGCGGCGCGTGCAGGGGTGCCGATTGTACCGGCCGCTATTGAGGGCGCTTTTGCGGCGTGGCCGCGGCACTGTCGTTTTCCCATGCCCGGGTGGGTGTGGGTTGCGTTTGGCAAGCCGGTGGCGGTAGCCGATGGTGACGTGAGCGCGGGGCCCCGACGCGCCGAACTCGGGGAGAGGATTCGTGGCGAGGTAGAGCGATTACAGCACTGCCTGCGACAACGCCGTGCGCTGGGGCGGCGGTTTTAGAAATCACCAGCGTGTTGGGAGGCGGTAGCGCATAATGGATAAGATGTTGCTCCGGGATTACGGCATATCCGAGGAAGAACTCAATCAGGAGGTTGAGGCGGTGATGGCAGAGGTCGCCGCCACTGACCTCTCGCGGGCCATTGACGAGTCGGTGCGCGATTTTGAGGTTGGCACCATTCTACCTGGGCGTGTCATCAGCGTCGTCGGCAACGACGTGATTGTGGACGTCGGCTACAAGTCCGAGGGCGTTATCCCACTGGAGGAGTTTGAGGGCCAGGAAGTCAAGCCGGGTGACAGTCTGGAGGTGCTCCTGGACGCCGTTGAGGACGACGCCGGCTTGATCGTACTTTCCAAGCGCAAGGCCGACCGCATTCGCGGGTGGCAGAAGATCATCTCCGAACACAAGGAAGGCGACGTTGTCACCGGACGGGTTGTGCGCAAGATCAAGGGCGGCCTCTTGGTGGATATCGGGGTGCCCGTGTTTCTGCCCGCCTCCCAGGTGGACATTCGCCGCCCCCGCGAGATCGGTGACTATATCGGCCAGACCATCTCTGCCAAGATCCTCAAGATTGACGAAAGCCGCCATAACATCGTCATCTCGCGCCGCAAACTCATTGAGGAAGAGCGCGAGGCGATGAAGCAGGAGTTGATGAAGAACATCTCCGTGGGCCAGATCCGCAAGGGCGTCGTCCGCAACATCGCTGACTTCGGTGCCTTCGTTGACTTGGGCGGCATTGACGGCCTCCTGCACATTACCGATATGAGTTGGGGTCGCATCAGCCATCCTTCGGAGGTCGTCGCAATTGGCGAGGAAATTGAGGTAATGGTTCTCAATGTGGACCCGGCGAAGGAGAAAATTGCCCTCGGCCTCAAGCAGAAGACAGAAAACCCGTGGAAGCATGTGCCGGCCAAGTATCCTGTTGGCTCCCGCGTCAAGGGCGAGGTGGTCAACATCACCAACTATGGCGCCTTCGTCAAACTGGAGGAAGGCGTTGAAGGCTTGGTGCATATCTCCGAGATGTCCTGGACGCGCCACATCAATCATCCTTCCGAAGTGGTGGCAATTGGTGACATCGTGGAGGTCGTTGTGCTCGGCATCAACGAGGAAAAGCAGGAAATCTCGCTGGGCATGAAGCAGACCGAGGTCAATCCCTGGATGCAGGTTGAGCAGAAGTATCCACCTGGCACGCGGGTCAAGGGCCGCATCCGCAACCTTGCAAGTTATGGTGCCTTTGTTGAACTGGAAGAGGGGATTGACGGCCTCCTCCATGTCAGCGACATCTCCTGGACCAAGAAAATCGGTCACCCCTCGGAGGTCTTCAAGAAGGGCGACAAGGTGGAGGCAGTCGTGCTCTCGGTATCTCAGGAGCGCAAGCGCGTCGCACTCGGCTACAAGCAACTCAAGCCCGACCCCTGGCTTGAGTACATTCCCTCCAAGTATCACCCCGGCAACGTGGTGCGGGGCAAGGTTACAAAGTTGACCTCATTCGGCGCCTTCGTGGAGTTGGAAGAGGATCTTGAAGGCTTGCTCCATGTCAGTGAACTATCCGAACAGAAGGTAGGCGGCCCCGAGGACGTGCTCAAAGTTGGTGATGAAATTGAGGTATTTATCCTGCGGGTGGATCGCGAAGAGCGCAAGATCGGCCTGAGTTTGCGGCGGGCCAGGGGCGAAGGTGGAGAAACCGCCGCGCCGCCCACGGCTGAGGCTGCAAATGCGGGGGCAACAGCAGACGGCTCGGCAGGCGCAGAACCGCCGGCACAGACTGCCCCTGTTCCCTCGCCGACTCCGGCACCGCCGGTTGAACAGGCGCCTGCAGAGCCGGGAAAGGCAGGAGAGACTTCCTGACCTGCGCCGGCTGACTGCAAGTCAATGTAGTGGCGGTAGCTGGGTGGGGCAATCCCATTGTCGTGGGGGCCGTACCTCGGCGCCGCCGCGCACACAACAGAGGATGGGGTAGCATGGCTTCACGACGCGGTGAGGCGGCGGATCCCGCCCTGCGCACTTACCTCCGTGAAATCAGCGAGACGCCGCTGCTAGCGCCAGAGAAGGAGGTAGAACTCGCCCAGCGAATTGCCCGGGGCGACGAGCGCGCCCGCAATCAGCTCATCCGCGCCAACCTCCGGCTCGTCGTGAGCATTGCCAAGCAATTCACCAACCGCGGCCTGCCGCTGGCTGACCTTATTGAAGAGGGCAACCTCGGCCTGATGCACGCCGTTGAGCGCTTTGACCCCAGACAGGGGGCGCGCTTCAGCACCTATGCCACCTACTGGATAAAGCAGGCCATTCGCCGCGCCCTCACCAACAAGTCCAAGACTATTCGCCTGCCCGCATACATGGTGGAGACCATTGCCAAGTGGAAACAGGCCTCCGCGCGACTGGTTGAAGAACTGGGGCGCGAGCCGACTCCCGCCGAGGTGGCAAAGCGCCTAGGTATCTCGTCTCGCAAACTCGGGATTATCAGGCGCGCACTTCGGGCCACGGCATCCCCCACCCAGGTCCCGGACATGATGTGGATGTTTGAGGATGTGCTCTCTGATAGTCGCATACCCGCGCCTGACCAAGTGCTCTTGGACAGCGAAGAACGCGAGATGCTTGAGCGCCTGCTGAACGTCATAGACAAGCGCGAGGCCGAGATTCTCCGCCTGCGCTACGGGATGGATACGGGCGAGCCGATGACCCTGCAGCAGATCGGAGACCGCTTGCACTTGGCGCGCGAGCGGGTCCGCCAGATTGAGAACAGGGCACTTCAGAAATTGAAAGCCATCGCCGCCAAGAAAGAGGCTTTGAGCTGATTTGCCCGGTGGCGCCGGCTTGGCGCTGTGGCTACTGTTGCGGGTGCTGCCGGCAGACGTTAGTGGAGGAGTGGGACATGGATGAGGCCGCGATTCTTAAGCAGAAGATCCGGAACGTGCCTGGTTTCCCAAAGCCGGGGATTGTTTTTCGCGATATTACCCCCCTTCTTCTCGATCCGGCGGCGCGCGCGATGGCGGCACAGAGTCTTGCCGATGCCTTCCGCGCGGCGCGCCCCGACGTGGTGGCCGGAATTGAGGCGCGAGGCTTCATCGTGGCCGCGCTTGTCGCTGACCGACTCGGGGTCGGGCTGGCGCTGGTGCGCAAGAAAGGTAAACTACCCTATAGCACCGTCTCTGCCCAATATGCCCTTGAGTACGGCACGGATACCGTGGAAATGCATACTGATGCCGTGCGCCAAGACCAGCGCGTCCTAGTTGTTGATGATCTGCTGGCGACGGGCGGTACCGCGCGCGCTGCGTGCGAACTCGTTGAGAAACTGGGTGGTCGCGTGGTAGGATGCGGGTTCTGGATAGAACTCTCGTTTCTCAACGGTCGGGCCAGACTCGCGGGCCGCGACGTATGCGCTCTGGTTCAGTATGAGTCAGAGTAAGTGCAATCTCCTCGCCACATGACGCGGTCTGGGAGCAAGCGGGGAGGCTGTGTTTGGCGCGGCCAGTCGGCGAGTGCGAATACTACGAACACATACGCCCGTAGCTCAGCAGGATAGAGCGGCGGTTTCCTAAACCGCAGGTCGCGCGTTCGAATCGCGCCGGGCGTACCATCTCCCAAAGCGACTGGGCGGGTGAGACGCCGGTAAGATGACGCTGCTGCCGATGCCGTCCTCATGGCGGCAGTCGGAGGAGCAAATTATGATTGATCTGCATACGCACTCACTGTTGTCAGACGGAGAACTCCTGCCGGACGAATTGCTCCGCCGGTGCGAGGCGCAGGGATACCGTTTCCTTGCTATTACTGATCATGTCGGCGTCGGCAACTGTCGGGAGGTTGTAACGCAACTGGTGCAAATCTGTGCCGCCTATGCCGGAGTGAGCAGGGTGAAGGTATTTCCCGGAGCAGAAGTTACCCACGTCCATCCTGAACTCATTCCGCGGGTGGTGGCCGAGGCCCGCGATGCCGGTGCGCGCGTTGTTCTAGGCCACGGGGAGACCATCGTAGAACCGGTGGCTCCTGGCACCAACGCCGCCTTTATTCGTGCGGGCGTTGATGTCCTGGCGCATCCCGGCCTCATTTCCAGAGAGGATGCCGCCGCCGCCGCACGGGAGGGCGTACGACTGGAGATCTCCGCGCGCAAGGGGCATTCGCTCACCAATGGTCACGTTGCTGCCGTGGCGCAGGCGGTAGGCGCGTCACTCTGTTTCGGCAGTGACGGCCATGCTCCAGGGGATTACCCGACCCGCGCCGGCGCGGAAAAGGTCCTCCGCGGCGCTGGCTTGACGGCTGATGTAATTCATGGCATCTTTTCCGCCGCCGAGGCCTTTCTCTCCGGCCTGGGCTAGATAATAGGCAGAGATTCACCAATGAAGCCGTCGCAACGACATGAACTGAAACAGGACTGGTTCCTCGCGTGGGTCATCCGGGTGTATGATCAAATCGTCAGTCACAAACGGGAGGTGATCGCTGGGGTGGTTGTGGCCTCGCTGCTCCTCCTTGGCATTCTCTGGTACATATCTCACATGCGCGCGGCGGAACGGCAGGCCTGGTCGCGCCTGGAGAATACGAGTGTGGCGGTGGAGCAAACACTGCGCGCCAGGCCGGAATCGGAGAATGCGGCTGCCGGTGTAGACTCGGGCGGGGGTGCCCTTGGAGCGGCGCTGCGCGAATACCGTGCTCTGTATCGCGAGCATCCTGACCTGCCGGTCGGTCAGCTGGCCCTCCTTCGTGCTGGCGACGCGCTGTATGCGAAGGGCAAGTGGAAGGAAGCCGCGGCCGAGTACCGCCTCCTCCTGAGCCGCCCGACGTATGCGCCCGAGATTCTCCGCCGTGCACGGCGAGCCCTGGCCGCCGCCGAGGAACAACTCGGCCAATTTGCGGAAGCCGCTGAACAATACCGGCAGGCCGGCGGGGAGACAGGACCGCATCTGGCGCAGGACCTCTGGGACGTGGGCCGATGTCTTGAGCAGGTTGGGCGGGTTGTCGAGGCGGAGGAAGCATATCGTGGGGCAGTGGCACAGGCCCCAGCCAGCCTTTTCGGCAAACTGGCGGCGATACGCCTGCAGGTACTGGCCATGCTCGCGCCGGAGCGCAGGGAGGAAAAAGCGGAAACCTCTTTTCCTGTTCCTGCAGAGCGAACACCGGAATTGCCGACAGTCGGGCCGGCGAAGGGGGTGGACGACAAATAGCGGTGTCGTGCCGTTCCCTGACCGGGCGAGGGTGGAACGGTGTGCTTGACGTGGCCTAGCGTTTGTGTATACTAGATCAAATCTCATGGAGTGAGCCAAGGAGGAGGAACTTGAATGGTTGACTTCGCAAGCAGGAGTACAGGCGTGGACATGCAGGAAATTGCGAATGCCATTATCAATGGCAAACGCGAGGTTGCAGTAGAGTTGGTGCAGAAGGCCCTGGACGCCGGAATCCCGCCGGCCGAGATTCTCCAGAAGGGATTGATCGCGGGTATGGAGGTGGTGGGGCGCAAGTTCAAGGCCAACGAGTTCTATGTTCCTGAAGTCCTGATTGCAGCACGCGCCATGTCCAACCCAAAGGAGCGCGACACTAAGCCCGGCGCTTTGGAAATCCTTGAACCCCATCTCGCCAAGGCGGGAGTCAAGCCGGTGGCAACGACAGTCATCGGCACCGTCAAGGGTGACCTGCATGACATCGGCAAGAACCTTGTGGCGATGATGCTGCGCGGCGCGGGATTCCAGGTGAACGACCTGGGGATTGATGTCTCCGCCGAAAAGTTCGTCAGCGCCGCCAAGGAGACTGGCACGAAACTTGTCTGTCTCTCCGCCTTGCTGACGACGACCATGCCGCAAATGCAGACTGTCATCAAGGCGCTGAAGGAGGCCGGCCTCACGGATGTCAAGGTTATGATCGGCGGTGCGCCGGTGACGCAGAACTATGCCGACGAGATTGGCGCTGACGGCTATGCTCCCGACGCAGCCTCGGCGGTGGACAAGGCGAAAGAGTTGCTCGGCTTGGCGCCGGCAGCTGCACCAGTGGCCGTGGCTGAGAAGCCCACGCCGGCGCCCACACCGAAGAAAGCCAAGGCCGCTGCCAGGCCGGAGGCAAAGAGGGCCAAGGCGACAGCGAAGCCCAAGGCGAAGGCCAAGACAAAGCGAGGCAAAAAGTAATTGGATGGCCCCCGCGGGTTTCTTCTGCGTGGGCGAGAGGGTGCAGATCGCAGGAGCGGTGCGCAAAGCAGAGGCGGAGGAGGCAAGGGTTGTTCTTGCCTCCTCCGTTTACTTTGGGGGCGTGACACCGTAGAATCAAAGAGGTAGCATGTTGCAGCATATTTCGTCTCGGGCAGGCACCAGTTCATGACCGAACAGCCATCGGATAGTGTTGCTCCGGCCGTCAGGCTCCAATCGCGCCTGCGCCTGCAGGACTTGGTGGATATCCGCATCTTAGAGCAACTCCAGGACTGGTTTGCCGCGACGACGGGTATTTCCGTGTCGCTACGCGACCCGGACGGGAACCTGATAACCGAGCCGAAGCGCAAGAATCCTTTTTGTGCGCTCGTCACGAGTGTGGCTCAGGGGTACGAACATTGTCGCGCCTCAAACGCGCGTGCCGTGCAGCGGGCGGCTGCTGAAGGCAAACCTGTCAAGTATGTCTGTCATGCGGGCCTCACTCAGTTTGCCGCGCCCATTATGGTCGCGGGCGAAATGGTAGCAACGCTGGTGCTAGGCGACCGCCCAGCCACACCCCTGCCACGCACCTCTGTGGAGCGCCTCGCGGACGAACTGGGCATTCCCCGCGAAAAACTCGCAGCTGCCGCCGAATCGCTCATTTTGTGGTCTGACGAGACCATGGAGCGGGCAGCACATTTCCTCTCCGATATGGCTCACGCCATCACCGACATCTGCTATCAGGGCTACCTGCTGCGGGCGCGACTGCGTGAGCTCTCCACTCTCTACGAAACCTCGCAACTGCTGACCTCAACACTTGACCTGCAGGAGGTGCTGCGCCTGATGGCGAAACACGTCACCGAGGTCCTCGGCGTGCGTGCCTGTTCCATTCGCCTACTGGAGCATCACGGTCGCGAACTGGCTATTCAGTCCTACTACAACCTCAGCCGCCGCTACATCAACAAAGGCCCCGTCCTGGTGGCGCGCAGCCAGATTGACCAGGCGGCCATGCGCGGCGAGGTAGTGCACATCAAGGACATGACCACCGACCCGCGTATACTCTATCCGCGCGAAGCCGCTGAAGAGGGACTGCGCAGTGGTCTGGTTGTCGGCCTTTTTGCCAAGGGCAGGCCCATCGGGGCTCTGCACCTCTATGCCTCGGAGGTGCGCGACTTTTCCGAGGACGAAATTCGCCTGCTGCGCGCCATGGCCAACCAGGCCGCCATCGCCATAGAGAATGCCCGCCTCTATAAAGACAGCCTCGCCAAGCAGGCGCTGGACAAAGAACTGGCTATCGCTGCTGAGATCCAGGAGCAGTTGCTCCCAGATAAGGCACCGGCTGTGCCCGGACTTGATATTCAGGCAATGAGCCTCCCCTCCCAGCAGGTTGGCGGTGATTTTTACGATTTCATTCCGATTGACGATGGTCACCTCGGGATCGTCATCGCCGATGTGGCCGGCAAGGGTATCCCGGCTGCGTTGCTCATGGCTACCAGCCGCGCCGCGTTGCGTGCCCAGGCGGAGCGCAAGTTACGTCCGAACCGCGTTCTGCAGAGCCTAAACCGCGTTCTCCGCCGCGATACCGCGCTGGAACACTTCATCACCTGCTTTTACGGTGTTATTGAGGTGCCTACCCGCGTCCTGCGGTACACTAATGCAGGACATAATCCGCCCATGCATCTGCGCGACGGCCGCATCAACTTTCTGCGCACCGGTGGAGTGGTTCTTGGAGTGACTACAGAGCCGCGTTATGCTACGGGACGCATCGTGTTGAAGCCCGGGGACGTGTGCGTCCTCTACACGGACGGCGTTACCGAGAGCCTTGACCCGCAGGGGCACACCTTCAGCGAACGGCGCGTGGCAGAGGTGGTGCGACGATGTGCCCACCAGTCGGCTGAGGAGATCCTCACCGCTATCTGTGACGAACTTATGGCTTTTACCAGCGGCGCGCCGCCGCGGGATGACCAGACGCTCGTGGTCATCAAGGCTACTTGACGACGCCGCTGGACAGCGCGTTGGGCATGTGGACCTCGTGGGCGATGGATGAGGCACGCTCTCCCGATGCTTCGGTGAAATTGGCCGACAAATATGAGCATGCGACAAGCTTCGCCTACTGAATCATATGCCGAGGCCCGCCAAGCTCTTGAGCGTCGCACTGGCATCGTCATCCCCGTTTATTTCCCGCCCGAATCCGAGGGCGCCTTTGCCAAGGCCCTGCTTGGCGGAACTGTCTCTGCCTGCGCGCGGGAGGCGGCCGATCCGCAGGATATCTGCCTGAGTGCCGATGGCCCCGGTCTTTCGGCCACCGTTGCCGCGAAAGTTGCTCGCGAATATGGTGTGCGCCTGGTGTCTTTGACGGAAAACCGGGGCAAACTGGCTGCATTGCGTGCCGGAGCGGCAGCACTGCTCGCTGTTCAGAGGTTGCAATATATCATCACAGTGGATCAGGATGGTGATCATTTCGCTAACGAATTGGTCAACTTCGTCCGGGCGGCACAGCATGTGCAACATTGTACCGGTGCTGAGCGTGTTTTGGTGATTGGCCGCCGTCTTTCCCGGCATCGGCCAATGGGGTTTCTGCGCGGGGAACTGGAGGAGCTCGCCGACCGCGTCCTGCTTGATGCGCTTGCCTATGACGCAGCGGTCTGCGGACGGCCACTGCGCCTGGAGTTCGCCACAACGCTTGACGAGTTTCCTGATTTTCACTCCGGATATAAATTATTCAGCCGCGCCTGTGCTGCAGACGTATTCCTGCCGGAACCACGTCTGTGTGGCCTGCCGGCAGACGCCGCCTGCCGCCACGCGGTGGAGGCAGTGCTATGTGTGGAAGCTGTCAAGGCGGGAACGGTGCTGGCCAGCGTCAACCGTTCCACATGGAACGAACAGCCATTTTCCGCCTTTGGGCGCCTGGACCGCCGTCGGATGGTGGCCGACAAAATCCTCTGGCCATGCAAGCGACTGAATGTGCCGCCGGCATTCGTTGCGCAATGGTTGGCCAACCATGTGCCCCGTCTTCTCCTCGGCACCCTGTCGCCAGAGGGTAAGGAGGAACTCCGGGGGGTGTGCCGCCTAGTGGAGGAGGGGCTCAGCCTGCCCGCGTCGCGTGCCAGCGAGTCGGACTTTCCCACCCGCCCCGCCTTCATATAGCGTCGGGATTCAGGTCATGCGAAGGGCAATTGCAACGCTGCGGCGGCTTCCTTGAGAAGGCGCGGAATATCCAGGCTGGCCGGACACTTCTTGAGGCACTCACCGCATCCCTCGCAGCGGGCGGGTGATCCTTCCAGATTGCGGATAATCTCATCCGCCATCCCCTTGAGTTCTGCAGGGTATGATTCTCGGATGCGCCAGGCGCGGAAAATCTGGGGAATCTGCACCCCTTGTGGACATGGCTGGCAGTAACCGCATTGCAGGCACATCTGGCCGTAGCGGTAGGTGGCGCGAAGTTCGCCGAGCATGCGCATTAAGGTGGCCTCTTCTGTCTTGGAAAGGGCGAGAGGGGCAGCACCAATCCGCGCATTCTGGCGCACTTCTGCCGCGTTACGCATGCCGGTAACGACCACGTCCACGTTCGGATTCGCGGCCACAAAGCGGAGCGCCAAGGCTACCAATGGGTCTTCCTCCCCAGCACGTTTGCCCTCCTCAAAACCTGGCGAGACCATGATGCCGCCGGAGAGGGCTTTCATGATAATGACACCCTTCCCGCTTTCGCGCGCTAGGGGTAGGATGCCTGGCCCGACATTTTCTGAATCTACGGCGTTATAGCAGAGCATGATGGTCTCAAATTCGTCGCATGTAATGGCCTTGCGCATGGTGTGCAAGTCGCGGTGGACGCTCAGGCCGATGTGGCGGATAAGCCCCTCCTCGCGGGCCTTGCGGGCACCCGACAGCGCGCCGCCCGGCGCCATCACTCGCTGCCATTCGCCCTCGCTGCTGACGCTATGCAGTTGGTAGAGGTCTATCCAGCTGGTGCGCAGCAGTGAGAGGCTGGTCTCCAGTTCGCGGCGCACGCCGTCGCTGCTGCGTTCGTAGGACTTCGTTGCCAGAATATACTCATGGCGCCGGTGGGCCACTGCGTGGCCAATCTTGGCCTCTGAGTCCCGATAACTGCGTGCCGTATCTATGAAGTTGATGCCAAGGTCAAGGGCCGTATTGAGTGCCTCAGCTGCAGTGTCGGTTGAAACCTCCGGCAACTTGATGCCGCCGAAGCCGATGACCGACACTTGCAGACCGGTTTTCCCCAGCGTGCGGTATTGCACAGCAACTCCCCTGTTGTCTGGCGAAGTGGGGTGAACTCCTGCAGCGCGCTACTTGAGCAATTCTTCCGGGCTCTCCAGCAATGCCTTGACCCGGCCGAGAAATTTAGCGGCAATGGCGCCGTCCAGTGCCCGGTGATCGGCGCTAAGTGTGAGGTTCATCAACGGGCGGATGCAGATCGCGTCGCCACAGGCGATGACGCGATCGGCAATGCGCCCGACGCCAAGGATAGCGCTCTCGCCCGGATTGATAATGGGCACGAAACTGTCCACACCGAACATCCCCAGGTTACTGATAGTGAAGCAGCCGCCCTCGTATTCATCGGGTGTAAGCCGCTTATTGCGCGCGCGCTCAATCAGCCGTGCCGATTCCCTGGCAATTTCTTGCAGGGAGAGGCGGTCGGCGTGTCGCACCACTGGCACGGTCAGGCCCTCCTCCAGTGCCACGGCCAAGCCGATGTGGATTTCGCTGCGGTAGAGAATCGCGTCGCCGTCCCAGACGGCGTTCATCATTGGATACTCTGCGAAGGCCTTGGCGCAGGCCTTGATGAGCATGTCGTGGAAAGCGATGCGCACGGGTCCCTCCTGATTGAGGCGGGTGCGAAGGGCAACCGCGGCCCTCATCTCCACATCCATGCTGATCTGGAAGTGCGGTATCTGTTGTTTACTGCGGCTCATGCGCTCGGCTATCACACGGCGCATTGGGGATAGCGGGACGCGACGCGCACCGGGGGCCGCGCCTGGCGCGGCTGCTTCAACCTGGGCCTTCGTTATGCGGCCTTCGGCGTGCAGCGTGGTGAGATCCACGCCGCGCTCGTAAGCCAATGCACGGGCCGCGGGAGTGGACCTTGTCTGCCGCAGGCGCTCCAGGTGGGCGCGAACATCTGCCTCCACAATGCGGCCGCCTGGGCCGGAGCCACGGATGAGGCGGAGGTTCACCTTCTCCTCGGCGGCAAGTCGGCGTGCGCGGGGGGAGGCAAAAATTTTGCCCACAGCAGGCTGTGTAGTCGCTTCGGCCATCAGCGTTGCCGGTGTTTGGGCGGCTTGGGGAGCCGCGCCTGAGGGTGCTCCAGCGACACCGGCCGGCGTCCTCAGCGCCTCCAGATCGGCCGGCAGGGCGTCCTCAGGGTCGCCCACCAGTGCGATCACGGCGTTTACCGGCAGGGTTTCCCCCTCGCGGGCGAGAATCTTTCGCAGGACACCGCTGACGTATGACTCCACCTCAAGTGTGGCCTTGTCGGTGGTTATTTCCAGGAGCACGTCGCCTCGGGCGACCGGGTCCCCCTCCTTCTTGAGCCAGCGGGCCACAGTAGCCTCTTCCATCGTTTGGCCCAATTTCGGCATCAGGACGTGCTGAATCATTGCTAGCCCTCTTGCCGGTGCTCCGCTGCTGACCTCAGCCGCGCACCAGCTGGCGGACGGCGGCCATAACGCGCTCCTTGTTGGGGATAGCAGCATCCTCAAGCACTGGACTCATTGGTATCGGCACATTGGCGGCGCATACGCGCACCATGGGCGCGTCTAGGTAATCAAAGGCGTGCTCGTTGACGCGCATCGCAATCTCATTGACTGCGTTGCCTTCACTGCATGCTTCTGACACCAGCACTAGTCGCCCGGTTTTCTTGACCGATGCGAGGACCATCTCAATGTCCAGAGGCTTGAGACAGCGCAGGTCAATGACCTCAGCCTCTATACCCTCGGCGGCCAGTGCATTGCACGCCTCCAGCGATACCAGCGCCATGCGCGAGTAGGAAACCACGGTAACGTCCTTGCCGGGACGACGAATGACAGCCTGGCCGAGCGGAATCGTATAGTCGCCCTCTGGTACCTCCCCCTTCTTGTTATACAGCATCTTATGTTCCACGAAGAGTACAGGGTCGTCGCCGCGAATGGCGGTCTTCAGCAAACCCTTGGCATCGTAGGGAGTTGAGGGGATGGCGATGAGGACACCGGGCACGTGGACGAACCAAGCCTCCAGGCTCTGAGAGTGTTGTGCGGCGATGCCGCGCCCCGCACCGCCCTCGGTGCGCAGAACCATGGGCACTGTAGTCTTGCCACCGAACATGTAGCGGTTCTTAGCACCCTGGTTGACGAACTGGTCCATGGCCAGCGTCATGAAATCCATGTACATGATTTCGGCAACAGGCCGCATACCCATCATGGCAGCACCTACTGCGGCGCCGACTATGGTGTTTTCCGAGATGGGCGTGTCGCGCACGCGCTCCGGGCCAAATTCCTCATACAATCCGCGTGTCGCCCCATAGGCGCCACCGTAAATGCCGACGTCTTCGCCCATGACGAAGACGCGCGGGTCGCGGCGCATTTCCTCACGCAGCGCGTCACGAATGGCTTCCCAGTAGTAGATTTCTGGCATGGCGGTAACTGGTATCTCTTGTCCAGTCGGTCACTGGTCCTGTCTTGATGCGATTGGCACCAGGCCTAACGGTCCTTCAATAAATCCGGCGTAGACATCTTCCAAGAGCGTTGCGGGGTCAGGATAGGGACTCTCCTCCAACGCGAACTTTTCGGCCTCGCGCATCTCGGCTTCTACCTCGCGGTGAATTGCCTCAATTTCATTGGTCGTAAGGATGCCCCGCTCCAGGAGGAGATTGGAAAACAGTTTGATGGGGTCGCGCTGTTGCCAGAATGCTTCTTCTTCTCTGGTTCGATACTTGCGCGGATCGCTGCGAGAGTGGCCGCGGTAGCGGTAGGTCTTGCACTCTATGAGTGTGGGGCCTTCACCACGCCGCGCCCGCTCGGCAGCTTCGCTCACCGCTTCTTTGACCTCCAGCACCATCTGCCCGTCTACAATCTTGCCGGGCATGGCATAGGCTGCGGCGCGCACCGCGATATCCTGCACCGCGCACGCTACTTTGGTGGAGACGGACATGCCATAGAGGTTGTTTTCGCAGACGTAAACCACAGGCAGTCGCCATACGCTGGCCAGGTTAAGCGATTCGTGAAATACACCATTGTTGACCGCACCGTCGCCGAAGAAACAGACTACCACCCGTCCGCCGCCCTGCAATTTGATGGCCAGCGCCGCACCGGTGGCCACCGGGATGTTGCCACCAACGATGCCGGTAGCACCCAGGTTGCCGGCGCGCACGTCGGCGATATGCATGGAGCCGCCACGGCCCTTGCAATAGCCAGTCACCTTGCCGCAAAGTTCTGCAAGCATGTACTTGAGCTGCCCGCCGCGGGCGACGCAGTGGCCGTGGCCGCGGTGGGTGCTGGTGATAACGTCGTTCGGCGTAATGGCGGCACAAGCCCCAACCGCGACTGCCTCCTGTCCGGCATAAACATGCGAAGCACCTTTGAGCACGTCCCGCGCAAGGAGCTCAAATACTTTGTCCTCAAACTGACGGATACGAATCATGTCGCGCAGGTAGCGCACGCACGTATCGCGGTCTGGGATTGCTGCAGGCAAACTAACATCCTCTCATGTTTAGAATCATATTCGTGACCAGCGCCATGTGTTGGCGCGGGAAGCAGTAGTATAAGTCATGGGGATATATGTGTCAAACGACACCCGTAGTTCTCCGCTGGAGCGGTGTTCTGCAAGTTTGAAGTGGAGCGTCTTGGGGTCGCTTACAAGCGCCCTGCTGTGATGGCGCGGCGCATGTGCTCCACATCCCGGACGATCTGCAGCCGCAGGTCCTCCAGTCGGGGCAGAGCCAAGACGTCGCGGATACGCTCCAGCAGTTGCACCTCAATGTCCTCGCCATAGAGTTCGCCGGAGAATCCGTGCAGGTAAGTTTCAACGGTGTGTGTCTGAGCGAAGGCGCGATCTTCATGCAGGTAGGTGGGGCGTTTGCCGATGTGGGTAAGTGAGGGATACCAGGTATCACGCACCAGTGCGCGGGTCAGGTAGACGCCGTCAGGGGGACAGACTTCATGGTGGAGATTGAGGTTGGCGGTCGGAAAGCCGAGTGCCCGGCCGCGGCCGCCGCCCCGCACTACCGTGCCGAGTAGAGAAGGCGGGCGCCCGAGTATCTCTGTGGCATAGGCGAGATCGCAGCGCTGAATAGCCTGGCGCAGGGCTGTGCTGCTGATCGGTTGCCCCCGCGCCATAACGGGTTCCAGGGTGCGCACGGAAAAACCCAGAACCTCGCCCAGCCGGCGCATATATGCCCCATCGCCCCGCCCACCGCGGCCGAAGTGCTGGTCAAAGCCCATCACGATGCCGCGAGTATGCAGGTATTGATGCAATATCTTTCTGGCGAATTCGTCGGGTTCAAGGCGGGCGAGGTTTTCGTCAAAGGGGAGAACCACGCAGAGGTCAAGGCCGAGGCGCGCGAAGAGCACAAGGCGATGCTCCAGGCTGGTGATGCATGGAGGTGCCGTCTTGCCCAGTAGCGCCTGCGGATGCCGCTCAAAAGTGATGACGGTGGCTTCGGCGCCCTCCGCCCTCGCCCACGTAATCACCTCGCCCAGGATGCGTTGATGGCCACGATGGACGCCGTCAAATATTCCCAATGCCGCGATGCGCGCGGTGTCGGTGAGAACCTCATTTGTGCCGTAAATCGTTTTCATTTCACGCTACGCCACGGTGCTGCGTTCGGTTGCCCATTACGCAGTGTCCGTGAATCGGGGCCGCCACGTTGTGTCCCTTGTTGGCTCAGGGGGTTGCCTGAGCAGCGAACCACTCCGACAGCACGCTCTTGACGTTGGGGGAGGGATTCGCCCGCCTCCGGACATCAGCCAGCCACGCCTCCCATACCGCCTCCTGCTTCACGCGCATGAAGGCGTTGATGGTTTCCTCTTTATGGAGTGCAAAATCGCTCGGCCGCGGGCGCTCTCGCTGCAGTGGTTGTACCAGATACACTGCGCGTTCGCCGCTGGTCTCCACGGCGATACCTATTTCCCCTAATTTGAGTTCAAAGGCTTTGGTGGCGAACGCCGGGCGGTTGCCGGAGAGGCCTGTCTCATAGGCCAGACGCATGTTGCGGAACTCCTGTGGCCGGGCAAAGGGGCGGCTGGTGCCCAGGCGTACGAACTGGTACTGGGTCTTCGGCGCTGCTGGCTCTGCTGCTGGTGTCTCTGCACCACTCTGGGGTACGTTGTTGGCCGCCCCGGCCTTTAGTGCGGGGGCCGGTGGCTGTGCGCGTGTCGCGAGAGCGGTTTCCAGGAAGGCGGCCGCTTCCTCCAGACTGCTTTTGCCTGCGGCCTCGCGCATCAGTTGCTCGGCCAACTTGAGACCTTCGGCCAAGCGGTAGTCCTTTTCCACACGGGCGCGAATGCCCTCTTCTTCGAAGGCAGGCGCGCGGGGGGGCTGCACGGCCAGCAACCTGTAGATGAAAGAGCCACGTTGCGACTGCATTGGCCGGCGTGGCTCTCGCAGGTCGGCAGTGATGTCCTCGGGCGACTTGCCGAAGGCGTCTCTGGCAAGATCGTAAGCGCCCGGCAGGATGGTGTCGCACTCGGAGCGCGCGAAGAAAGGCGTTTCCGTAACATGTTCCATGCCGGGATACTTGAGCGCCAGCGCGGCGAAATCTACTGGTTGCGACCCGCCGTAAGCAGCCCGCAGCTTCTCGCGGGTTGGTTCATCGGCCCATACCTCTATGAAGGGACCGACGACTTGCCAGCGGTGAATACCGGGATAACTGCGGGTTAAGCGGGCGAACTCTGCCTCTGAGGTTTTCAGGAAAACTGAGCCACTTTCGCCGTTGAGGTCAGCATCGGCGCGGGCGATGAGTGCGGCTGAAAGTTGCTTGGCCTCTTCACGTCGGAGGCGGCCTTCTATTTCGGCGGCTACCTCTGCAAGTAGCCGGTATGTCGCTGGCGGTATCGCCACCTCGCTTCCCGAGCCGGTGGGGGGGGGTGGAGTGGGCAGCCGGTAGCGATCGCGGTTGGCCTCGTAGTAATCCTCAATCATGCGCTCGCTTATGACCACCTCGGCGGCCAGCCTGTCCACGTCGGCGAGAAGATACTCAATTTGTACCTTCTCCGGGATTTTGTAGCCGGCGCCATGGGGGTCATCTTCCGGAAAGACATTCATTCGCTTCTCAAAAAAGGCGCGCAACGCTGCCTCCGGCGCATCCACCAGGGGGGCCACTTTTTCGGCCGTGAGTTCAAGATAGCGCACCGTCACTTTCTCGTGGTTGCCCTCGTACCAGCGCCAGGCCTCATTTTCGGTAACCTTAACGCCGTCGCGGAGGAAAGTCTCAAGTTTGCCCAGGCGAATCGCGTCCGCGGCTGCTTTTTCGTAGTCCCGCTCGGTAATCTGCCGCTGCTTAAGATGGGCGCGATAACGTGTGGTGTCAAATCCAGTGGGGCCGGCGAACTCGGGGCGGCCACGGATGAATGCGGCGGTTTCTTCTTCGGTTGCCTTGATCCCAAGCCGGTCGGCCTCGTGCAGGAGGATGAGCCACTGCCAGGCAGCGGCCCGGATTTCGTGGGTTTGCAGGTTGCGCAGCCGCGCCCGCGGCATGAGGGCAAGTATGCGGTAGGCCATCTCCTGGACGTCGCGCTCGGAAATCTTCTTGCCGAAGATCGTGCCGCCCGTGTCACGTGAGCGTGTAAGTGTCCGCTCCATGGCGGGCAAAACGTACCAGGCTGCCATGATTAGCACACCGATGCCGACAAAGAACTTCTTCTGGTGCTTGCGAAACCATTGGTTGATCTGCACAGAGGTCTCCTTCGCAGCAGGCCCGCTGTGGCGGCGTGGGCCGGAGGCTACGCAGACTTGAGAAATGTCTCAATTACCGCAGGCATGTCGGCAAAATTGTAGAGAATAGGACCCTCCACGGTCGGTTTCCCGGCAGGCGGGATATCCTCTTCGCGCCCGTTTGAATTTTCCCCCTCATAGCAGAAATAGTGCAGGGTACCGTATGTGCCCCGGGAGTAATTGCGCGCCAGCCGCCGGGGACCGAACGCGCCAAGGAAATCATGGCCCAGTTTCTTCATGGACTTCTTAATGCGTAACACCCGGTCATAATCAGCGTGCATGCGCGAATCCGACCATGGGTCCGTGTCAAACAGGACCACACGCGAATTCAACGCCTCGTTAACCGTCGCCGTCGGCCGCACGCTGTATCCGTAGGCCTCTGCCATGGGGGCCAGCAGGTCTGCTACCCGGGCACCTCGCCGCCCGTCGGCAGTCATGATGGCGATGCTGCTTCCGCTGGTGTATGCCAGGCGCCCCTTGGCGCTCTCTGCCTGGTAGGAGGCGTAGCGCAGGGCGCTTTGACGCACGACATTGTCCGGCTCTTTACGCCGAAAAGGATTCCAACCCATCCTGTGTAACTCCGGAAAAGCGAATCGCGGCGGGTGCCAGTAGCACCGAAGAAGCGACGCTCAGGCTTTCAGGGCTTCTTCCAGGGTCTCATACGTAGGCACGACGTGCTGGAAACGCATGGTCTCATAGATCTCGCGGAAGAATCGGCTGAGGTTACACGCCTTCACGCGGCAGCCACGTTGTTCCGCCTCATGCGCCAGGCGCAGGAGCACACTGAAGACCTCGCTCACTACGTAATCCAGGCCATCAAAATCCAGGATGATCTGCCGGCACTCGGGACGCTTGATGGCGGCCATCAGTTCCTCGCCCAACTTCCGGGCGAGCGCGAAATCATTGATGCGCTCGGCCTGGAAGCGGACGATGCTTGTCTCCCCCTCAGCTGTTACGTGCGTCAGTTGCTTGGACTGGGTCAAGAGTTGTTGCCTTTCACCAATGCCAGGGCCGTGGGCACGTCATCCGCCAAGAGGAGGATGCGGTCCAGGGAACATCTCACAAGACCATCGCGCAAGAGCGGGTTGATCCCGCAGAGGACCACGCGGCCACCCTGCGTCGCAAGGCGTTTCTGAGCGGAAAGCAGCGCTCCGAACCCTAGCGTTACCAGATGTTCAAGATTGGAGCAGTCCATAATCAGAAATTGTGCTCCCGTGTCTTTCAGTAGTTGCGCCAGTTCTGAACGGAGGTCTTGTGCCTGGTCGGGACGCGAGATTTCTTTGACCACGAACTCCGCAAGGCAAACAACACCGGCCCGGCTCTGCTCCCCGCGGTGTCGGATGATTTTCACCCCGCTCTGCTCCGCCGCCAGACCTCCGGCTATCCCTTGCTCGTGCCGCATGTATGATATTACCACCGCCCCGTTCCTGGGTCAATGGCGAGCCGTTCAGGGGCCAGCCTACCTGCTTTTCGGGAGGTTCGTGCGTTATCGCGCCGACTTCGGGTTCGTGCCGCTGGCTGGCGTTGCTTGACAGGTCTTCCAGCTTGGCCTAAAATCGTTTCCGTTGGCAGCAGGACAATTGACCCAGCGTGTGGATGTGGAGCATGGGCGAAGGGATTGGTTGCGCGCCGGGTAAGGCGATTCTTCTGGGCGAGCATGCGGTGGTGTATAATCATCCCGCGATTGCCATCCCCGTGCGGGGGGTGGAGGCGCAGGCCCTCGCGCGCACGGTGTCGTCGCCGGGCATCTCTTTGGATTGCCCGGACCTGAACCTCTTCCTCGCTCCTGATCAAGCCGCGCCCTCGGCGGTGAAGCCGTTTTTGGACCTGGCGCGTCGGATGTTGCAGCAGTCAGGTTGTCACGGAGTGGGACTGCATGTCCGTCTCCGCTCCACTATCCCAGTGCAGCGCGGGATGGGCAGCGGCGCGGCCATGAGTGTGGCGCTGGTCCGCGCGATTGCGGGCGCACTGCAGCTCAGAGTCTCCGAGGAAGAGGTCATTGCACTGGCATACGAGGCCGAGCGGTTCTTTCACCACGACCCCAGTGGGATTGACAACCATGTCGTTGCCCGGAACCAGGCAATTTATTATACGCGCCGGCGCGGCTGCCAACCCATCCGCTGCCGCGAGTCGGAGTTTCACTTTCTTGTGGCCGATTGCGGCGTACGTCCCCCCACTGCCGAAGTGGTGCGCCAGGTAGCGGAGGCCCGTTGCCGGCAGCCTGCGCATTATGATGCGTTGTTCTGGGAGATAGGGCATCTGGTTTCCTATGCCCGCCAGATCCTGGCACACGGCAGCCCGGCGCAGTTGGGCATGTGTTTGAACCGCAATCACGAATTGCTGTGCGAACTGGGAGTCTCATCAGAGACCATTGACCGGTTGGTGGCAGCTGCCTGCAAGGCAGGTGCGGCGGGTGCCAAACTCTCCGGCGCTGGGCGCGGTGGGAGCGTCATCGCCCTCCTCAGTTCCGCTGAACAGGCTGCCGAAGTGCGCGCCGCGCTTCAGGAAGCGGGAGCGCAGGCGATCTACGAGGCCGCTATTCGTAACTAGGCACCGGCACTGGAGCCGGCCTGTCCTCTGCTCAATGGTGTCGCGGGAAATGGGAAGTTCCTGCTCTCGGCTCGGCGGAAACGGGTTCTTGCAGTGGTAGCCACAGCGCGCGCCGCGGCGAACATAGCCTTCGTGAAATACTGGGGGAATCGCTGCCCGGCGCTGAATCTCCCCGCGAACTCCAGCATATCTCTTACGTTGAGCAACTGCACAGCCGTTACAACAGTGGCAGTAGATGGCTCCCTGAACGAGGACGTCGTATACTACGGCACGTCTCTCGCCAATGATGCAGTGACCGCACGTGTTCGCCGCTTTCTCGGGGCAGTTCGCCAGCGGGCGCGACGTGAGGAAAAGGCACGGGTGCAGACGAGCAACAATTTTCCTGTCGGTTGCGGCATCGCGTCCTCGGCGGCCGGTTTCGCGGCACTGGCGCTGGCAGCCAGCCGGGCATATGGACTGCTGCTGGACACGCAGGAACTGAGTTGTCTGGCACGCCTCGGTTCGGGCTCAGCGTGCCGCAGCGTCCTGGGTGGGTTTGTGGAGTGGGTAGCAGGCACTTCCCACGAGACGTCCTGTGCGAGGCAGTTGGCGGATCACGACCATTGGCCTGAGTTGCGGGACATTGTAGTCATCGTCAGCAAGGCGCCCAAAGAACAGTCGTCATCGGAAGGCCATGCGTTGGCACCCACCAGTCCGTTATATGAGGCCCGACTTGCATATTTGGGTGCCGTCCTGGAAACGACGCGGCGGGCGATTGCCACACGCGATCTGCGCCTGCTGGGAGAGGTCCTGGAACCTGAGGCTTTTTGCCTGCATGCCATCGCCATGACCACGAGTCGCCCCGTCCTTTACTGGACACCCGAGACGGTGGATGTCTTGCGGCGCGTATTCGAGTGGAGACGGCAGGGTCTGGAAGCCTACTGTACGCTGGATGCCGGCCCAAATGTTCACATCATCACCGTCGCCGAGGTTGCCGCCGAATTAGTGCCCCGCCTGCGCGCGCACGGCTACAATGAACTCATTGTGGACCGCCCCGGACCGGGGGCACAACTGCTCTCGCAGCCGCCACCTCAGTAGGGCAGCCGGCTGAGCTGCAGTGAACCTTGCGGGTCGTGACACTGCCCACTGGGTGCTCGCGCCGAGGTGCTCCTTGCCGACGAAGGTCGGGTATGGCGACGGGCCTTGCGGAATCGGGCGGGGCGCGCGCTGGCCGTCACTCGTTCCTTGAGGACTGTTCTCTCGTGGAGTGCGTTTTTCTCAAGCTGGGAGGTTCGCTCCTCACCGAGAAGAAGCGCGCCGCGAGCCTGCGTCGCGCCGTGGCCCGCAGGCTGGCGCGGGAGATTATGGCGGCGTTGGCGGAGCGTCCCCTGCGACTGGTGCTCGGTCATGGCGCCGGTTCCTTTGGCCACTTTGCGGCCGCCCGCCATCGGACAGCCGAGGGTCTGCGGGGCCGTGGCGGGTGGCGCGGCTACGCGGAGACGCGCCTGGCGGTTATTCGTCTCAACGTCCTCCTCCTCGAGGTGTGGCGCAAGGTGGGATTCTATCCCCTGGTGGTCGCGCCCTCATCCTGCTTCTTGCGCGCTGCCGATGGCAGGCTGCTGGCGCACACGGATGTGCTGAAGGAGATGCTTGACGCCGGGCAGGTGCCTCTGGTATTTGGGGACGCGGTGCTTGACCGACGCCAGGGATTCAGCATCGCCAGCACTGAGGAAATATTCGCGGCGCTTGCCGGGCAGCTGAACCCGCAGCGGATTATCCTGGCGACGGATGTGGACGGCGTATTTGCCCGCGACCCGGCGCAACACCCGCAAGCCGCACACATTCCGGTGGTCTCCGCCGAGAATGAGGCGGTGGTGCTCGATGCGACCGCCAGGTGTGGCCGCCGGGATGTCACTGGCGGCATGGCGGGCAAAATTCGGCAGTTGCGGCGGTTGGCGGCGCGGTCCCGCCCGCTGGGCGGGATGGAACTGAGAATCATATCCGGCTTGCGACCGGGCGCGGTCTACGCGGCGCTCCTAGGAAAGTACAGGGGCGGTACGCTGATTCGGTAGTGGCACTGCCGACTGAGACAGGCGGCTTTGGACGTGTCAGTGGCTTGTTTCTTTGTGCTCAGTGGAGGGTGTGAGACATGGTGGGTATTGTGGGGTATGGCGCGAGCCTGCCCCGATATCGCATCCGCGTGGAAGAAATTGCCCGGGCCTGGGGCGCTGATGCCCTTGCCTTTCGCCAGGGCCTCATGCTTGAGGAAAAGGCGGTCGCTGGCCCTGATGAGGATACCGTGACTTTTGCTGTTGAGTCGGCACGTCGGGCGCTGGCGCGCGCTGGGATCAGGCCGGAGGACATTGGTGCCGTGTACGTCGGTTCGGAATCTCACCCTTACGCCGTCAAACCATCCGGCACTATCGTCGCCGAGGCCATTGGTGTCACGCCTTTCGTACACACCGCCTCTTTTGAGTTTGCCTGCAAGGCGGGGACGGAGGCGATATTTGTCGCCGCAGGGTTGGTTGAGTCAGGCCGCATCCGCTACGGTCTGGCAGTCGGCGCCGACACTTCTCAGGGCGCGCCCGGCGACCCGCTGGAATACGCCACTGCCGCCGGGGGTGCCGCTTTCATCATGGGGCGGGAGGGGCTGGTGGCCACGCTTGATGCCGAGTGCTCTTTCATGACCGATACCCCCGATTTCTGGCGGCGGGCACACGAGCGCTACCCCAGCCATGGTGGTCGCTTTACCGGCGACCCAGCCTACTTCCGCCACACCATCGGCGCAGCCCGGGCGCTCCTGGCGAAAACCGGCCTCCGCCCCGCTGACATTCGGTACGCGGTCTTTCATCAGCCTAACGGCAAGTTCCCCCGCCGCGCTGGTGAACTCCTCGGCTTCACCGAGGAGCAGCTCGCGCCCGGCCTTCTCTCACCCTGGATTGGCAACGCCTATTCCGCCTCCTCGCCGCTGGGCCTGTGCGCCGCTCTGGACGTGGCGCGGCCGGGCGAACGCATTCTTCTCGTCTCCTACGGCTCCGGTGCGGGCAGCGATGCCTTTCTTTTCACGGTGACAGAACGCATCAGCACCGTCCGCGCCGCGGCCCCGCTCGTGCGGGATTTGCTCACCGCTGGTCGGGAATACCTGGACTACACAACCTACGCACGGTTCCGTGGGAAGATTCAGAAAGGGGCGTGATCGCCCGGTCGTCCTCGCTTCCTGTAGACATCAGTAGAGGAGATGCCGCGCATGAGGGAGGTTGCAGTCCTTGGGGTCGGGATGGTGCGGTTCGGCGAACTCTGGGATCGCTCGTTGAGAGACCTGTTCACAGAGGCCGCGCTGGCGGCCATCGCCGATGCCGGCGTTGACCACGTTGATTCGCTATACGTCGGCTGCATGTCCAGCGGCCTTTTCAACGGCCAGGAACACCTTGGAGTGCTCATGGCCGACAGCCTGGGCGTCAGTTCTATCCCGGCCACGCGAGTGGAGTCCGCCTGCGCCAGCGGCGGCGTTGCTGTTCGCCAGGGCTTCATGGAAGTTGCGGCAGGGTTCAGCGAGATCGTCCTCGTCGGCGGGGTGGAGAAGATGACGGATTTGAGCACCCCCGAGGCCACCTATGCCCTGTCGGCGGCTGCCGACCAAGAGTGGGAGGCATTCCACGGGGTCACGTTTCCTGGACTTTATGCGCTCATTGCGCGAGCGCACATGGAGCGCTATGGCACAACGCGCCGCCAACTGGCCGCGGTGGCAGTCAAGAACCACGCTAACGGCGCCAAGAATCCGCACGCGCAGTTCCGGCGGCCCATCTCTATTGAGGCCGTGCTCAACTCGCAGATGGTGGCCGACCCGCTGCGTGTCCTGGACTGTTCTCCTATCAGCGATGGCGCGGCCGCGGCCGTCCTCGGCTCTGTGGAACTTGCCCGCAAACTGGGGCGGCACCCTGTTGTCAAGGTCACTGGCTCCGGCCAGGCCACCGACACAATGGCACTCCACGACCGTAGAAACATCACTGAACTGGCCGCAGTCGCCAGTGCCGGCCAGCGCGCTTATGCCATGGCCGGACGCAGGCCGGGGGAGATTGATTTTGCCGAGGTTCATGACTGCTTCACCATCGCTGAGATCTGCATCATTGAAGCCCTCGGTTTCGTTGAGCAGGGGCGTGGGGGACCGGCCACCGAGGCCGGCGAGACTGCGCTCCAGGGCCGTATCCCCATCAACCCCAGCGGCGGGCTGAAGGCCAAGGGCCACCCGGTGGGTGCGACCGGCGTCGCACAGTTGCACGAGGCGGTACTCCAACTGCGCGGGAAGGCCGGCGAACGCCAGGTGCCCAATGCCCGCATCGGCCTCATCCAAAATATGGGCGGCAGTGGTGGCAGTTGCGTCGTCCACATCCTTGAGACAGAGTAGCGAGGCAACGAAATGATGAAGCCTGCAAGTGTCTGGCGTGTGCTGGCGCAACGATATCGGCATGAGGCGGCACAGTGCACTTCCTGTGACAAGATACTTTTCCCGCCCCGGCGTGTGTGTCCTCATTGTCGCGGCACAGCTTTTCGGAAGGTTCGTTTGTGCGACCGGGGGAGGATCATTACGTATACCATCCAGCATGTGTCGGCTCCCGCCTTTGCCGACCAGACGCCGTTCGCGGTGGGAATTATTGAGACCGACGATGGCGTGCGGCTCATGGCGCAGATTGTGGACTTCCCACCCGAAAAACTGCGCACCGGAGAGCGCGTGCGCCTCGCCTTTCGCCGCATCCAGGCCGATGGCGACAGTGGGGTCATCGCCTATGGCCATAAAGCAGTGCCGGAGTGACCAACCTCGTTGGAACGCAGGAGCGGGCGAGACCAACCGCCAACTTGATATTCTGGCCACGACGCGTTAGGATAAGCGCGAGAGGCCGTTCCTGCCGTGGGTTATCCTTGCGAGAAGTCGGGGTGTGGCGCAGTCTGGCTAGCGCGCGTGGTTTGGGACCACGAGGTCGCGGGTTCAAGTCCCGCCGCCCCGACCAGTTGCACGCGGCTTGTAAGTCATTGGCTTGCAAGCCGTTACTGCTTTGTAGCTCTGTCCCTACCGCCAGTCTGGTTCTACATTGTGCATAGTCCGGTTCGGATTCGATCATCTGCCCCACCTG
>Ga0272448_1000350_pt1 | contig 71457 bp, 63 predicted proteins | sample YNPCB0191_FD_202220 | JGI IMG/M metagenome (GOLD analysis project Ga0272448, IMG submission 202220) | Hot spring sediment microbial communities from Yellowstone National Park, WY, United States - YNP-CB-019-1 | ecosystem: Environmental > Aquatic > Thermal springs > Hot (42-90C) > Sediment...
CTGGTTTAATCTCCAGTAGTTCTAACAGCGCCGTTGTCTTAGCCCAAAACCCTGAACCCAGTTCTATGGTTCTTTTGGGCTTAGGCCTTGCCGGCTTAGCAGTATCAGCATTAAGAAAGAAAAAGAAATAATCTCTTAAGCGCTTGTGAATTTGACTTTTGCGTTAAATGAACGCACTACTCAATACACAAAATATGTATTGCTATTTAGTTATAACTAAACTATAATACATATTAATATGAACGGATATAATCAATTACAGTTAAGGGAAATCTTTCATTTAGAGTTCTTGCGGCATCTTGGTAGAAAGATTAAGTCAGATAATTACGCTCTTAAAGGAGGGGTAAACCTGCGTTTTTTCTTCAATAGCCTTCGCTATTCTGAAGATATGGATTTGGATATTTCATCTGTATCTGTGAATACGCTTAAAGAGATTGTGATGAAAATATTGGAGGCCTCCTCACTAAAAGACACCCTAAAGTCTTTTGGAATAGAAAGGGTTATCCCTCCTGATATAGCCAAGGCAAAACAAACAGAAACTACGCAACGTTTTAAAATTCACTTGCTCGCATCAAGCGGAGAAGACCTTTTTACAAAAGTTGAGTTCTCCCGTAGAGGGTTCAAGGGAAAAACATTGGTTCAGCCTGTTTCAGAGGCAATCTTAAGGGCATATAAAATGCCGCCGTTAATTGTGTCGCATTATGATATTTCTTCCGCAATCGCACAGAAAATAGACGCCCTGGCTACAAGAAAGGAAATACAGGCAAGGGATGTTTTTGATATTTATATCCTAAGTTCTCAACACCAACAGACAAAAATACCGCGGCTTGAAAAAAGTAAATTATCCAGGGCTCAAGAAAACATCTTTGAAATAACCTTTGAGCAATTCCGTGATACGGTCTTGTCTTATCTTTCTGAAGAGGACCAGGCGGTCTATCAAACAGCGTCTGTCTGGGATGAAATTAGGTTAAAGGCAGAAAATTTTATTGAAGAATTAAGGAAGGGATATGCCTAAAATTTCTGTTTTGGCCGCGCTTAAGCAATTAAAAAGGCCGGTATTTACTACTGCCGAAGTAGCCTCCTGCGGGACAGGAACATTATCTAATGTTACGCAGGCGCTAAATCACCTTGCAAAAAAAGGCGTAATAGTAAAAATAGCCAGGGGTATATGGGGGCTTGAAATCGGCGCTAATAAAGTGAGTTCTTATTCTGTAATTCCACTTCTACTTCCAAGGCATCGCGCTTATGTTTCTTTTGTCAGCGCACTGCACTTATACGGCATAATTGAACAGATTCCCCGGGTGATAACCCTGGCTTCAACAAGCCACACCAGAGTTATCCGCACAAAATTGGGCACGTTTTATGTCCACAAAATTGCGCCATCGTTTTTCAAGGGGTTTGATTGGTATAAGGGTAGCGGCAGTTTTCTTATCGCTGAGCCAGAAAAGGCGTTTGTTGACTGTTTGTATGTATCTAGTCGAAAGAAAAAACAATTTGGTTATTTTCCTGAACTATATTTTCCAAAATCATTTAGTTTTGATAAAGTTAAAAAATGGATAAAAGAAATACCTGACGCTAAAATTCGCTCCTCGGTGATAAATAAATTGAATAAACTAAAAATTAAAACAAAGATAACGCAAAATGCAAAGAGCAAAACGCAAAGAGCAAAACGCAAAACTAAAGAAAGTTAGCGAGTTAACGAGTTAGCGAGTTTGCGAGTTTAATCACGGATTAACACGGATTAAAAAAGAACACGGATTAAACGGATTAAAAAGCCACACGGATTTACACGGATAAAGGCATTGTTTAATTAAGGCAAGGGATTGTTTAATAAGGGTATCCGTGGTAATCCGTTTAAAAATCCGTTAAATCCGTGATTATAATCCACAGGCACCTTAGATAACTCAAAACGCAAAAGGCAAAAGGCAAAAGGCAAAACTGAAGAATGATTACAGCGATTTAATCACGGATTAAACGGATTGAAAAGCCACACGGATTAAACGGATTTAGATAAAACAATCCGTGGTAATCCGTTTAAAAATCCGTTAAATCCGTGATTATAATCCAGGGGTACGCTAAATAACTCAAAACGCAAAAGGCAAAACTGAAACTTAAAACTTAAAACGTTTTGAGTTTTGCGTTTTGACTTTTACGCTAAATTAATACTCAATACTAAAATGCATTGTTATTTAGTTATAACTAAACTATAATACATTACACAATACGCAGGAGATGAAATTATGAAGAAAAGCGATTTGGCAAAGTTGATAGTTCTGGCGGTTTTGACAGGCCTGGCGTATATTCCAACATTTGAATGGATGATTCAGCGCTGGAGCGTCAAAGATACCTATTATAGCCACGGCTTTCTTGTGCCTTTTATCAGTGGATTTATCGTATGGTTAAAAAGAAAGACATTGGCAACGCTCAAACAATCACCCACTTTGTTATGGGGATGGCTGATTTTCGGCTCAGGAATATTTATACATACCTTAAGCGCGCTCTGGAGGGTGTATTTTACATCTGGTTTCTCGCTACTTATGGTTTTGGCAGGCTTGATTTTACTTTTCTTCGGCAAAGAGCATTTAAAGGCATTATGGTTTCCTTTGAGTTTTCTGGCGTTTATGGTGCCACTGCCGATGGTGGCGGTAACGAATATAAGTTTTAGGTTGAAAATTTTTGCTGCGCAGGTTTCTACAGGCATTGTAAGATGGCTTGGGGTGCCTGCCATAAGGGACGGCAGCGTTATAAGGACTATGCATTCCTATGTGATGGTGGAAGACCCTTGCTCAGGGATACGCTCGCTGATTGCCCTTATTGCGCTTGGGGCGCTGATGGCTTATTTTAGCCATATTTCAAGGATAAAAAAATTGATACTTTTTGCGTCTTCAATCCCAATAGCCATAGGCACAAATATAATCCGCATTGTGGCTGTAACATTGGCAAGCGAAATGTATGGCTCAAAATTCGCAACAGGGCTTTTTCATGACGCAATGGGGATACTTGTGTTTGTATTTGCGTTTATTGGCCTGACCCTGGTAGGAAAAGGACTGGAGTGAAGAAATGAATAACAAAACCTTTCTAATTGTCGTCTCCATTTTAATTCTCGCCTCAATAATAGGGCTTATGTCTTATCTGCCTGGTAGATTTGACAGTAGTAGCGGCCCGAAGATGTCTGATTTTCCTATTAACATAGGCCAGTGGCAGGGTAAAGACATCCCCCTTTCTGAAAAGGACTATGAAATCCTTGAGACCAGAAACCTGATTATGCGCGAATATAAAAATCCAGGCGGGGAATCAATTTATCTTTATATTATATATTCGGAAGGCAACCGCAAGGTAGCCCACCCACCTGAAATCTGCCTTACAGGCGGCGGATTAAACATATTGGATAAGGCATCTATACAACTTACTCCTTCTATCAGGGCAGTGAAGATGCTGATGGAAAAAGGCGACTTTCGTCAGGTTGTGGTTTATTGGTATAAGGCAGGGGATGCCTACACAGACCAATACTTAAAGCAGCAACTTAAGATTGCCCTTGGCAATACTATGGGTAAAAAAATCTCCGGGGCAATGATTAGGGTCTCTACCAATGTCAAGGATAATGACGATAAAGGTGCGCTTAGCCTTATTCAATCCTTCGTCAGCCAGATAGAGCCGCTCCTTCCTAAATATGTCCCTTAGGAAAAATAGGGACGAAAACGCGAAAAATAGGGACGTTTCTATTTTTTCCTTTGCTATCTATTCAGGGAAAAAATAGAAACGTCCCTATTTTTCGTTCTTCAGGGAAAAAATAGAAACGTCCCTATTTTCCCTATTTTTTGCTTGACAAAGGCATTTATTTCGTATCTACTCGTTCTTAGAAAATATACAAAATTGTTAATTAAAAGGGAACAACTCGGTAGTGTTTATATGAACTTACAAAAATATGACCAGGCTTTAACCTACTACCAGAAAGCCATAGAATTGAATCCTAATGATGCGGATGTTTATGCTAATTTAGGGTTTATTTATCTATCTCTATCTCAGCGGCAAAAAGCATTAGAAAATTTCCTGAAAGCAAGAGAGTTGCATAAAAATGCGGGGAATAACCAAGCTGTCCAGCAAATAGAACAAATTCTAAACAAAATGTAAGTGCCCTATCCGCAAGAAGTGTCAACAGACTCGAAATGTGGATAAAAGTTAAAACCTCTGCGGACGGCACTATGCCGAGCCTCTCCTGTGCAGGGCTCTAAAATTCTACGCTGGACAAAATTCTGCGATTCAAACACCACTAAGATATCCTTTAAACCTGGAACAGCGGGACAACAACGCTCTTTATCTTGTCTTAGGATATCAGCAATACAAAATACAACCTTATCAATATCCCTGCTTAACTCATCTTGCGTATCACGTTTTAAAAGCGATAGAGAATTTTGAGGCGGAGAAAATAAGAAAGCGTTTTCCCAAAATCCCCAAATACTCTTGAAATTTCTTTACCGATATTACATACTTTAGTTAAAGATAAAAACCGGTACATCTTAGCTAGGAATGAGCTAAGGATAAGCCACGGAAAACTCGGAAATCCAAGCCGGATTGACAAAATGGGTCAGTCCAGTTTTTTATTTTTCTAAAAAATATATGCCTAAAAAACTATTAAAAATTATCTCTCTTCTCCTCTGTCTCACTCTTCTCTTTGAACAATCCGGCTTTGCCCAAGTAGCAGGCGAGTTGGATATCTCAGGATATTTAAGCAGCCTGCATAGCTCTATCATTCAGGAGAAATTCCGTCCCCTGCACTTAAGATATCTATCCTATGATAATTTAAACAACAACTTCAAGCTGCTTCTAGATAAGGGGGACTTCAAGAACCCGCAAACGCGCGAACTCGAGGACACAATCAAAACGCTCCTTAGCTATTTCTTCGTAGGCATTTCTCTTCCTAACGAAAGTTTCTGGGTAAACCTAAGGCCAGATTCTCCTGACAATATCATTGATGACTATTTAGCCCAGACTGATGTCGGAAAGGTGCTTCTGGAAGCAGACCTGCAGCTTAAAAAAGATACGGCTTCAATGACTTCGCCTCAGACTCTCGAAGGTAAACAGTACTGGGAGAGGCTCTACAAGAAAGCTGAAGAGCTTTTAGGCTATGATAACATAACCATTCCTACCTTAGTCAGGCCCTGGATTGTCCCTGGTGAAATCATCATCCGTGAGACCGAAAACAATGCCTATATCTACAAGGCTAACCTCAAAGTAATGCTTGAACAGGACTACCTTAAAGATTCATCTACCTACAATTTCATTGACCCCAGGCTTAAAATCTTAAATGAATATTCAAGCCAACTCATCAAAGAACTGATTATTCCCAAACTCACTAAAGAAGTAAACACCTCTAAAAAGTATGCACCTTTAAGACAAGTCTACTATTCACTGATCTTGGCCCAATGGTTTAAGGCAAGATTCTACGGCAAAGGTGGCCTCTACAGCTACCTTATAGACAAGAAAGACCTCTCAAATCTCACCTCTAAAGACAACTGGTCTAAGCAAACCTACTTCCAAGCCTACCAAGCCTCATTCAAAGACGGTGAATATAACCTTAAAGAGCCGGTCTCCACCCCCTTTGGCCAGAGTATCAGGAGCTACTTCTCAGGAGGAGTAGATTTTAACTTAAATTTCGGTAAAGGCGCGTCCAGTCCGCTGAAGGCAGGAACGCAACAGGTTATTGGCCCAGCATTGTTCGTGGGAGGAAAATCCGAATACGGTTCTAGCACAATAATCAACAGAAAAGAAATAATCCGCGCCGAGGTTAATGCTGGTTCAAATCCAGGAGAACTCGGCAGGATAGAGATTGTCGAAACCCCAGAAGCATCCTCGCCGACTCAATCCCTGCCCCCCTCGTCAGTTGAGCAGCCGGATAGAGACGCCGTCAGCCCGGTGGTGACCCAAGATATCTCGGTCCCACCGATGGAGGAAGGGGGAAAAGAACTTGAAGCAATAACGAAGAAACCATTGCATAAGATAACAACAACTGAAATAGGGAGATTAAAAAAATTTGCTATGGCTGAGGATTATTGGCAAGCAGCACAAGCCGCGAATCTTCTTTGTGAGCTAGTGGTGGTTAAGTATAACGTTCGCGCCATTGGCGCTATCAAAGAACTCGACTTGAGTTCTTGGGCGACGCAACTTATCAAGGTCGGTTTAGCCGTATATGCCAAAAAGAATCATACCGCAGCCATTCTTATTCTTAAGAATCTTGCTCAGAGAGGCGACCAATGGTCACAGGCAATTTTAAAGGACGTAGTACCCTCTGCGAAACTTATAAAAGCAGCTGAGGAGGGTGATTTTGATGCCCATTCTGTCCTGCACGCTTTGGCTATGGTCGGAAACCCCCAGGCCGTGGCATACTTTTGGGTTAAACATCTGGAGAAACTTAAGCCTGAAGAAAAAGTAGAATTTTTGCTTAACATCTTGACTTCCGAGATGCCCACCCCAGAGATTCCGGTAACAGAAATAGAACCCAATAACCCCACTGTTCCTGATTATGATTTGTCCGAAGAAGAAAATATTTTGCCTACGACAGTAAAGGGAAACGAAGCTGAACAGCTGCTATTTGGAGCATCACATTTGCGGTTTCCGTCTTTAAGGCCGGCGGGTTTCTTGACTAAGACAGCCATGGGAGCGCTTTTATTTGCAGGGATGGCGGGCGTGGCTATGGGGCAGGAGAGATCGGCAACGGAACAGAATTTAAATGACCCAGCTACCTTTACCCAACTCTGGCAGTCCAACCAAGACTTTTTGAATGGCCGAGAATTGACCAGCGACTTTGTTAACCGTATCAATTTATTCCTTGGCGCTCTTACCGGTCAGAACACCCCGGCAGTGCGGGACAGCCTGCGGCAATTTATCGCCAAGATACTTGAGATGGTGCCAGAAGGCGAGAGATTCTTTGGGATAGTCTCTACTCAGGCCATCTCTGCGCTGGTCAGTCTGAACAACCTTGAGCAGGCAGATATTGAGGTATTAATTAGAGGGCTGTCTGCGCAAACAAAATACAACCGGGCTTACGGGTCTTCCCGGCCTGATTGGGAATATTATAATTGGAATGAGATGAGGACTGCCTCCCAACAAGCCCTGCTTAAAATCGCCAACCAGACCAACAACAAAGCCCTGCTTCTGCCCATGCTCAAAGCCCCTGACAACGAAGTCGTCTCGGCTAGCCTGAATAAGCTCAATACAAGCATGGCTACGGATACCGAGATCCAGCAGGCAGTGGTTACCGCTTTTAATGAGCAGTGGCGGGATACTAATTCTAAATTCCAAGAAACAGACTCTGATATTGCAGACTGGCTTCCTGGCTTCATTAACCCTTTCCTTAATATTTTTACAAAAAGCAGTATCCCCGAAGTCCGCAATGCCCTGCGGGAATTCATTAATGCAGGCATAACTCTAAGGCCCGGCTGGTATAGCGATAAAAGAGATAACCTTATAGCCCAGGCCATCCAAACCTTAGGCGGACTTACTAACCTTGAAGCAGCAGATATTATGGTTCTTTTGCCAGGATTAAAGGCAGTTAGGGTATATGGGCTTTCCACCTATGACCGTGACATAATCCGTACCGCCTCCAAACAGGCCCTCCTGCAGATTGCCAAAACAACCAATAACAAAACCCTGCTTCTGCCCATGCTCAAAGCCCCTGACAACGAAGTCGTCTCGGCTAGCCTGAATAAGCTCAATACAAGCATGGCTACGGATACCGAGATCCAGCAGGCAGTGGTTACCGCTTTTAATGAGCAGTGGCGGGATACTAATTCTAAATTCCAAGAAACAGACTCTGATATTGCAGACTGGCTTCCTGGCTTCATTAACCCTTTCCTTAATATTTTTACAAAAAGCAGTATCCCCGAAGTCCGCAATGCCCTGCGGGAATTCATTAATGCAGGCATAACTCTAAGGCCCGGCTGGTATAGCGATAAAAGAGATAACCTTATAGCCCAGGCCATCCAAACCTTAGGCGGACTTACTAACCTTGAAGCAGCAGATATTATGGTTCTTTTGCCAGGATTAAAGGCAGTTAGGGTATATGGGCTTTCCACCTATGACCGTGACATAATCCGTACCGCCTCCAAACAGGCCCTCCTGCAGATTGCCAAAACAACCAATAACAAAACCCTGCTTCTGCCCATGCTCAAGGTCACGGACAACGAAGTCGTCTCGGCTACCCTTACTAAGCTTAAGGCCAGCATCGCTACTGATGCCGAGGTGCAGCAGGCAGTGATTGCTGCCTTTACCCAGCTGTGGCAGAATAACCAAGAGTTTTTGGCTGGCTCAAGATTATCCAATGACTTTATCAACCGTATAAACTCCTTCTCTGGCGCTCTTACCAGTCAAAATATCGCAGCGGTGCGGGACAGCTTACGCGCATTCATCGCCAAGATAATTGAGGTAGTGCCAGCGGAAAAGAATAGTTACTACACAATTTCCAATGAAGCCATCTCTGCGCTGGTCAGTCTGAACAACCTTGAGCAGGCAGATATTGAGGTATTAATTAGAGGGCTGTCTGCGCAAACAAAATACAACCGGTGGTCTTACGTTTCCCAGCCTGATTGGGAATATTATAAGTGGAATGAGATGAGGACTGCCTCCAAACAAGCCCTGCTTAAAATCGCCGACCAGACCAACAACAAAACCCTGCTTTTGCCCATGCTCAAAGCCCCTGACAACGAAGTCGTCTCGGCTAGCCTGAATCAGCTCAATACAAGCATGGCTACGGATACCGAGATCCAGCAGGCAGTGATTGGTGATTTTACCCAGCTGTGGCAGTCCAACCAAGACTTTTTGAATGGCCGAGAATTGACCAGCGACTTTGTTGACCGTATCTATTTATTCCTTGGCGCTCTTACCGGTCAGAACACCCCGGCAGTGCGGGACAGCCTGCGGCAATTTATCGCCAAGATACTTGAGATGGTGCCAGAAGGCGAGAGATCCTTTGGGATAGTCTCTACTCAGGCCATCTCTGCGCTGGTCAGTCTGAACAACCTTGAGCAGGCAGATATTGAACTACTGATTAAGGGATTGTCTGCGCAAACAAAATACAACTATGGTTATTATAATCGACCTGATTGGAGATCTTATAATTGGACTGAATTTATAGAAGCATGCCAGCAGGCCTTGTTTAAGATTATTCAAGAGAAAGTCAATGTTTCTGGGCAAATGAAACAGTTTTATTCTATTTTATTAGAGCGTGCTTTGCCTGATAGCATGTCTAATTTATCAGCAGGACGTACTTTGCCTGTTGACGTGGTTTTTAAAAATAGATTACAAGGTTTGGGGTTTGAATCCGCTTTTGCAGAAGCTGCTGCTCGTATCATAAACAGCGAAGAGTCACTAAGAGCATTGTATATGGTGGCAGTAGCGACCTTGCTTGAAGATAGAGACCCTCGCGCTATTCGCGCTGCGGTGAGTTTACTTGAAGGAACATCCCGCGGTTGGTCTTTGACTCCCGCGCAAGAGCTGGTATTATTAAGAGGGATAAGGGGAGTTAAAATCGAAAATCCCAAGCGTATCATTTACTTGATCAGTCAAAGAATTACAAACGCAGCGCAAACAAATGCCGAGCGAATTTTACTAATTGATATCCTATCCGGAATTAACCATCCCGATACCGTAGCAAATCTTATTCATTTTCTCCAAAGTGAAGGCGTAAGAGGAAGGGAGAATTCTGAAGTTTTGTTAAGCGCAGTAGAAGCTTTGATTACGCTAAACGATCCAACGGCAATCCAGCCTATTTATACAACACTTGGTTTAGGTTTAACCAACAAAAAAAGTTTTGACGATGCTGTTAAGAAAGCTATCAAAGAATCCCTGGAGAAGAAAGTTGCCGGGCAATACCTTGCCGATATTCAGTCCCTGGAGGCAACGCAGCTTCTCTTAGACGATTTCCGGAAAAAAATGGAAAAAAGCCCTGATAACTCTCAGCTGCGCAGCCAGTATGTTAATATCCTTAAAACTTTCATTATGCCCTTAATAAACAACCCCAACCCTATTGTGCAGAGAAAAGTTACTGCCCTGCTTAAGAACTATAGCCAGCAAGCGCAGTGGGATTTAGGGGAGGGTCGGGTAGTGGATGTGGTAGCTTTGTTATTGGAAAGGCTTAATCATCCCATACCGTCGGTGCGGCTGGCAGCAGTGGATGCGTTGAGAAATAGCAGGGATACTAGGGTACTCAATGCCCTTGCTTCGCTTTTAAATGACCCCAATATCGGCGTGCGGGGAGTAGCAGCCAATGTCTTGGAAGCTCAAGCGTTAGCTTTTCCGATGGAGATGCTGCTTAGCCCGGATATCCGGATTAGAAGGATAGCTAACGAAAGGTTGAATGAATACATAGCTTCACTGGATGTCTCTGAGGAAGAAGAGGCAGCCGCTGCCACCGTAGCTAAATTGCAGGCTTTAAGCGATACCTTGCTCTACAGCCTTCTCGTCGCCAATCGCCAGGAGAGTCCCTACTTTGAACTCTTGCATCAGGAGTATCTCAGGCGCAGCGAAGGCAACCGAGAAGCCTGGCTCTCCAGGGTTGACCCGCAAAACAGCCTGCTTTTTGATTTTGTGATTTCCCTTTCTAAATTTGATAAACTACAGGGGTCTTTAAGCTATGCCCTGGCAGATAATATTGTGACCGCCATCTTTAAAGGAGAGTTGTCGCGTGGTAGGCCGATAGTCAGCGACAATGCAGTATCATTATTGGCGGATATCCTGGCTGCTTTTGAAGGCGAACAAAAGACTAATCTGGAAAACAGGATGTTGCAACTGGCAAATGAGGCGCAAGACCCGCTCTTACGCACTACCTGTGGCTTGGTGATTTTAAAACTCATACAGGATAACCAGCTCAGCCCCCAGACCGCGGCCGGAGCTGAGACATTTAGTAAAGGCATTATTCAAACCATATTTCAGGACAGGGCGTTATTGGGCCGGCTTATTCGCCAGGGTCAACTTCTAACCAATGCCCTTAATTCAATCTTAAGCACTGCGGATGCGGCAAGGAAACAGGCCTTTGAGCAGAGCCTCATTTCCGCCATTTCAGGCGCGCCTGACATTGAAAGCAAAACCTACGGCGGCGTAATTCTTTTAAGGCTCATTAAAGATGAGAAACTCAGCAGCCAGAATATCAACCAGGCAATGCAGGCCTGCCGTCAGGCAATCCTGGAGGTATTCAGGAGCAGGCAGAATATGGATTTGATAAGGTCATTCTTAGCTATTCCCGGTAGCCAGCGGGCGGAAATTATGGGCCTCTATCTACAGGCCCAGTCAGAGAGGGCTACCGCAGGAGCAGCAGAGCTTGGCGCAGTTATAAAAGATATACTTACTGATCTGCGCTCCCTGGATGCTTCTTCAAGACGCTACCCTGCACTAACACAACAAGAACTCACTGCAGCCTTCCGTAGCGCAAACTTAAGCCCCGCTTTTATCAACAGCATCCTTTCTTACAGCAGGGTTGGCCCCAAGGTTTTTAATGCGGCGCTGCAGCTACTGTCGGAGACAAGGGCTTTTACTCCAGAGGGTCTTAATCAGTTTGGAGAGAATTTTGTAAGCCGCGTTGACTCAGATACCTTAAAGGGTGCTTTGCAGCGGAATCCGGCATTGTTGGATAATTTATTCGTTGCACTTTCAGGCGATGTAGATTTTATCCAAGGGTTATGGGAGACAGTTATTAGTATGCATGACGCGAATTTAAAACAGAGATTGGTCGATAACTACACCAGGGTGTTTTTGTCTCGTCCTGCCGGTGACCGTAATGCCTTTATTACTTCTGCGATGTTCTACCGAGATCTGCCTTCCCAGATTCAAAGACAGGTGGTGCAAAAATTCGGGGATATGAGCCGGCTGCAAAAGCTCTCTCTTGATTGGACACGCAAGAAGGAAATCAATGTCCTGATGTATTGCGCTAATGACGGTAATGGCTTTGAGATGTTTAAGTCCATGTCCAATCCTAACTGGTCTAATACCAATGTGAGAAAACAGCTCTGGCAGGTTGTAGATGGCAGTATCTCTGAAGGCTATCTTAAGGTAAAACGCGTTAAACAAGTGGGAGAGCAAAAAGACATCTACATACACGTATATTTTGACAAATATCCCACCGCAAAAAGAGATTATGACATCTTTATGTTTAGAGGGCATTATCTAAATTTTAAATTCTTAGAATGGTTAAAGACCCAGCATTATTTTGATAACGGCAGGGTTTATTTTCATGGTGGCTGCAGGGCAGAATCGCAGATTCTTGAGCACTTGTCCCAGGAAACCGTAGGAATCAGGTTCGGCACGCCGGTTATTGCTGGCATAGGCGCACAGAATAACTATATCCTCGGCAAGCTCCTTACCCAGATTGCTAAGGCAGGGGAGTCATCCGGAGCCAGAGGCTGGAAATTTATCTTTGAGCAAGTAGACAGAATAACATACGGCAAGCAGGCGAAGAATCCATACCGTTTCCCAAACGACCTTATTGATTATTCATTAAAATATTCTGGCCGCTCTTCTTCGCCTGTGCAGCAGTCCTCTTCACCTATCCAACAAGCATCGGAATTAAGGCGGGCCTACATAACCGACACACTCAGAAGAGCCAAATTTTTCTTCGCTGAGGTTGTCTTAACTGCTCTTCTGGGAGGAGCTGCAACAGTCAACCTCCAGGCACAGCAACAACCTGAGGAACAAGTGTCTCGCTCTTCCATGCAGAGGATTGAAGCTATGGCGAAGATGGCCGGCGAATCTTCGGGTTCCAGCCGTACTATCATTATCAACGGGATGCTCAGGCCATTTCTGGATGATAGTGATTCCCGTGTTCGCGATTTAGCCATATCCAAGATTATTGACTTGGACCGCCAGAATATCTTTAGCATTATTGAAAGCAAACATTGGCAGGCAGCGAAATCCAATCCCGCCATAATAGAAAAACTTAGACCTATTATCCTGGGGTCGCCTGAGACAGCATTTCGTTCTAACAACGCTGGTGCGCAGGAAATCGCCAGGCAGATTTTGAGGGATTACGACTTAAGTAGCGGCGAGAGCCTGCGTAGCCTCTCTAATGAAGCCATCTTCTATATAGTATCGTTTTCTGACTACCAAGAAGTTACAAGGGCCGGAAACAATGATGCCTTGAGGCAGCGGCTTACGGCTATTGTTCAGAAGCAGGGCCTTGGAGATTGGCTCAACAGGGTTGATCCTAACCGGCAACTGCGTACAAGATTTATCGGAAATACCGGCCTTATCTGCATTGAGGCATTTGGTTCTTTTTCCGGTTTGATTGCCGACCAACAAGGCAGAAACCAGCTGCCGGAATATTTTGTGGCCTGGGCATTGCTGAACAAAAGGGATGGTATCTTAAAAGAGATGATGGAAAAAAACCAACAGAACCAGCTCAACCAGTTAAAACAAGAGCTAATCAATCTAAACAAGAGGGCTTCAGAGAAAAGCAGAGGTGGCCTCAGAAGTATTTTGACCTATGCGCAAAAGAATAATCTTTGGATGACTAATCAGGCTAAGGCGTATTTAGAGGGTATTTTTGGCCGTCTTAGCCTGGAAGAAGAAAAACGGGAAGAAGGGGTTCAGCAACAGGGAACTCTTCGCGAGACGGAAGATTATACCATAAGCATCACCTCCAGGCAGGACGCAGAGACTATTATTAAACAAACTGCCTCCTACAGCTATCCGCGCGATGGCGAGCTTAAACGTATGGCAGAAGCCCTGGCATTTATCGCCGAAGGTGCCCCTGCGGATGATATGCGCGCACGTATCAGAAACCTACCTGAAAATATCATCACCAGGCTAGTGAGCCTACGTATTGTGGAGCCGCGTGTTTTTGGTTTGCTGATGGAGGATGCGCTCCAGCGTCGCGGCACCAACTGGTTCACTGAAGACCTGCAGCGGATGGTTCCGGAAAATGGAGTGGCGCGTTTCGTCAATAACGCCGGAGTAAAATATTTTGACTTTACCCAAAGGACCCTGACGCAGAATAAACAGCTCATTGCGGATATGGTGGGTTTTCTGTATCGGGGAGATGTGGAGTCCAAGTTCGCCATATCTTTGAATTTCTTCTCTAATGTCTTTGGCTCCGGTAATAGTCAGCTCAAAGATTATCTTAAAGAGACACTAAAGAAAGAGCAAGAAAATAACCCCGCCAACCGCCAGCTTATTGCTATAACTTTAGAGTCCTTTGGTCAGGCGCAGCCTTCCTCTGCCGGAGGAAGCAGAATTGAGGCAATAGTCCAAAGTATCCGCCAGGAGTTAGAGAAGAGACCAAATCAAAGAGATTTTACCAAGATATTCGGCAGCTTAAAAAAAGCAGGTATCTACAATAAAGACCTTACGCAGACATACGAAGAGATAAAAGACCCTGCTCTCAAGCACCTTGATTACTTGGAGTCCCTTGATGATAAGGAATTTGAAAGAAATATGCCAGCATGGCTCGGTAAGGCACTGGTAGCTACCGAAGACAGATTATTCTGGTGGAACCCCTTTGGAGTCAACCCTGTGGCTGTGTTTAAGGCATGGATATATAATTTGACTTACCGCGATACCGCTGGCAGTGGCTCCAGCCTACCGCAGCAGCTGGTAAAAACCATATTCCTCTCCCCGCGCAAGGAGCTCAGCCGTAAAATAATAGAGATGCGCCTTACCCTCCGCTTGGATATGCACTTAAGCGGCGAAAAAATATTAACACTTTATGGAGATAATATATTCTTCGGTGCGGATGAGGGAGTGCAGATTTACGGAGTGGATAATGCTGCCAAGTATTTCTTTGGCAAAGAAGCCAAAGAGCTTAATCTTAAAGAATGCGCGGTCTTAGCCGCCATTGCCCAGCGACCTTCTTATTTTATCACGCACCGCCGGGAAGCAGAAAAAAGGGCAGCGTATGTTTTAAAAGGCATGGTGGACAAGGGCTATATTACTGAGGAGCAGGCAAAGGCAGCCATGGAATTTTCATTGCCGGAGATATTCTTCAAGGGGTCAGTTAACGAAGGAGCAACCCCAGAGGAGACAGACGGCAATAAAATAGATAGTAACGGCAGAAGCCGTCTCCAAAAAATTGCGGCTAATTTTGTGAGAAGCCATCCTCGGGTAGTAAATATTTTTGCAGTGGGTGTCGTTGTAGTTTTGCCGCTGTTGTCGTTTGTAGGATTACTCTGGGGGACCTACAAGATTATTATACTGACGCAGAGGTTCACGAGAAATACAGTCAACTTTATAGATCAGCGCTTAAGTAAGCTCGCAGAGCGCTCGGAATTTTTGCGCAGGGTTGGCTCTGTCTTTAAACAGACGCCTATTTTTAAACCTCTGCTTCAACCGTATTATTCGTATTATTGGAGAGGGAATTTCGCTCAGGTGGCATACTCGATTGGTGTGATAGTGGCTTTTATGAGTCTCTTTATGATGATTCCGATTAGCGAATTTTACCCTAATATTCTAAAAGAAGCCGTCATACTAGGCATTATACTACCCCTTACCTGGCCTTTGTTTTTTATGTCTGAACGGCTGAATGATTTGTATATAAGAATCCTCTCGTTTCCTATAAATGTAACACTTCTTGCAGCTCGCCTCATCAAACTGCCTTTTAGTTACTATTTCGAGAAACGTAAGAAAGCTACAACTAACGGCCAGCCAGAGACTAAACAGACTGGGCAATCATCCAGCTCGGCGGTGGGACAATCGCAACCAGTCGTCACTTCGCCGGTGGCAAAAGAGGACGCCTCCTCGCCGCTCGCCGAAGATAAAAATAATAATCCAGGTACTACGCAGGGCAGCCCGAAATTTTTACCATCCAGCGTATTATTCACAGGCCTCGGCCTGTATGCCACTGTGGTTGGATGGGGTAAGATAGGGCCTGTACTGCAGAAGATTGCCGCTGGTGACCTATCTTTCAATACTGTCGGCTCCTTAGCGTTTTGGACGTATGCAATACTTAATGCAGGCTTGTTTACGATATTTAATGCTATAGAAATGATAGGAAAATCGCAGCTTGCTCATGACTTGGTGTGGCCACTTTTGACCCTGACTAGTAACCGGTGGACGCTGGGCATAGACCTTAAGCGCGCGATCCCTTTTAGAAAAGGAGACAAGGTTCTTGAGATTGGCGCAGGCGCATGGATTCCGGTCATACTCAGTAAAGCCGTGGGTAGCACCGGGTTGTATGTAGCGCTGGATAAAGGCAAGGTGCCGACGCGCCTCAATCAATGGTTATCAAATCGCCTGGGCCGGACTAATGCTTTATACATATCTGCTGATGCAAATGCGATTCCTTCCGGCTTGCCACAGTTCGATAAAATACTGGCCATACAACCGATATACCTGCATGAGCCGGATGTCCTTAAAGAGGTATCCCGAGTGCTTCGGCCTGATGGCTCATTCTACGTTGTGTTTGATATGCCTATACCTTTGCCGGGCATGAAAGCGATGCTGGAAGCTGCTGGCTTTCGTCTTGTCAGGACTAGACCGGTTTGGTGGTTCTTCATGATATTTGGCATGTTCCCTATAGGTCGTATGTATGAATTCAAGAAAGATGTCGCCAGCTCGCCGGCGGCAACTAACGAAGACGCCAGAGAAAATGCGATGGAGCAGGCTTTATCCGCCGTGGCGGGACTAGAAGAGACTGTAAAAGAACGAGCGATGGATAAAGCTTTGGAAGAAAATCAGGCCGCTGGTCTGCCAGCGCAGCCAGTTGATAAGAACAGCGCGGCTTCGCCGCTTGCTCAGCCATCCGCCGACTCTACGGCGCAAAAGGAAAAACCAGTTATTTCGCCAACCAGCGAATCAATCAAATCCGTAGGTCAGCCGACGGAGCAAGATACAAAGGCGGGCTCGCCGGCCACAAAAGGCGGTATCCAAGATGCTTCGCAAAATTCGCTCAGCATCAATCCCGCTACAGAGAAAGAACCAGGCGGGATTGACTTCCGTGCTCTTCCCATCGTCACCCAGCCAGTTGGCGCAGCTTCTCCCTTAACCCTTAACCCTCCAGCCTTAACTTTGAAGAATGTTAATCTAGAGAAGGAATGGTCTGAAATCCAGAGGATGCTCAATGCCGGCATCATTCCTTCAAGCCAGAGAATAAAAGAATACCTACAGTCTTGCTGCACAAAGCAAGAGGATATAACCCAAGAGATAGATAAGGTTTTAAGCTGTATTGCCGATATTTTAAGATTAGAGGAAGAGCGCTGCCAGCCGACAGAGGCAGCCTTAAAAGAACTTTTAGTCTTACTTGAATCGCATAAGCCGCCTAAGGATATGCGGGTAGATTTAATCAATATTGCATGTCTACCCAAGGATCCGACAGTAACGCCTTAAAACATAGCCTAACAAGAAGGGGTATCTTACCTTTTAGTTTCTTAGCCAAAAAGGCTTGCCATAAGATGCAAATTATTTTGCAAAGGGTTTTTATTTTTAGTAGAATAAAAATGGGGGTCGGTGGCTCAACCCACTTGGTCAGGTAGGATAAAAATACACTTTCTCTACCGCAGATAAGTTAAAAAAAGATAATGGCGAACAAGAAGAAAAAATGAAAACTAAAATTTATCTCCTACAATGACAATAAAAATTACAGAATAAATGATGAAATGAGCTGGAGACTTTCCGAGGCACCTAGTTATTATAATGCGTATAATTTTGGAACTCCGGTTAAATGGTGCGCTGGAGGAGAGTTGAACTCCTACGGCCTCATCAGCCACATGCCCCTCAAACATGCGTGTCTGCCATTCCACCACCCGCGCGTTACTCAATACATTTTGCCTGTCGCGCCTGCCATTCCGCCATCCTCGCGTCGTTCACTATGGATGCCTAACTTGCGTAGTTTTTCTCTTAAGGGAAGTTTTGGATCAAGTTTTATGGTGGGCACTGACCAAAATCTAAGCATGGCTTAAATGTAGCATAAAATTTGAGCCCTGTAAAGAAAAATAAGAATTTTTGATTATGTTTTCTCTAGGATTCAATATTCTTGAGATTTAGAGGTTAAATTGGCAGATAGAATTTGTGGCTTTGAGAGTAGGGTTTTTCTATGCTTTCAGATGAATTTTTACCGAGGTGATGGATAAGGATTTTGCCTTAAAATTAGCAGCGGACATAGGAATTGACGTTCAGCAGGTTATAAGGGAAGAGGCAGAAATTATTTTCTTAAAGGGGCTTTTTGAATCACCCCTGTCAGACAGGCTTATATTTAAAGGAGGGACTGCCTTAAGGCTTATCTATGATTCTCCCCTTTTTTCCGAAGATTTAGATTTCTCCCTGACCGGCAAAATCAAATCCGTAGAATTCAAAAATGTTATTACCAGGATTACTAAATCCGATGAAAGATTTTCTATCAGCGATTTGGCTTCAAAATATTATACTCACCTCGCTGAAATCAGGATAAAAGAACCATGGCGGGATATAGCGCTTTCTTTAAAAATAGAGGTTTCAAAAAAGATTGCGGGCAAAAACGATATAGACTGCACGAACGCCCTGGCAAAATCCGCCGCGACAAATATTTCTGTTATGGTAAAGGCATTTAGTCTTGAGCAGATATTAAAAGATAAATTGCGCGCCATAGAAGAAAGAAAAATGCCGCGCGATATTTTTGATATCTGGTTTGTATGCCAAAAAATCAATAAGCCATTTACCATAAAAAACTTCGGGTATCCAAAAGGAAAAATAAGGCAGGAGTTGCGAAAATTCCTACCCAAAAAATTCTATCCCGTCGTAGAAGAACTGGAGAAATGGAATGTTAAGGGTTTATGATAAACTCTTGGCAAGCAACAAAAGATATTTTAGTGGCCGCGAAGTAGGCAGGCTCCTTGATATCAATCCCAGAAACCTCAGGGTAACGCTGTCCCGCCTGGTTAAAAGAAAAGTGCTCTGCAGGTTGCGCCGGGATTTATATGAAATTATATTGAAACCTTCTGATATCTTAGAGGTGGCTAATACTGTTTATCGTCCGAGTTATTTGTCTTTCATATACTGCTTAGGCAAATTAGGGATATTAAATCAAATATCTTACGAGATAGAGTTTGCCACTCCTAAAAAAACAAAACGTATGGAAATAAGAAGCAGGACTGTTATATTTAGAAAAATCAGCAAAAAACTCTTTTTTGGCTACACATTAAAAGATAATGTGTTTATAGCCGAACCTGAAAAGGCGCTTTTGGATACGCTTTATATAAAATCTAAAGGCCTGGTAGATTTAGATGAAGATGAACTTAATCTTGGCACCCTTTCCAGAAATAAATTTCTTAAAATGAGCAGACAATTCCCACCCACTGTCCAAAAAGAAGCAAAGCGGATTGTGCTAAAATTTAAAACTTAGCCTAAGAAAAAGCAAAAAATAGGGACAAAAAATAGGGACGCGAAAAATAGGGACGTTTCTATTTTTTCCTTTGCTATCTATTCAGGGAAAAAATAGAAACGTCCCTATTTTTTGTTGAAAATAGTAAAAACTATAAGTTATTTTATTACAATAAGTTATGTAATTTGAGTTTAAATGTTGCCTTTGGTAAACAAAAAGGGGGGTAAACGGGGTTTTTAGAGGAATATAAATGTACAGGAAGATTCTGATGCGTTGCTATAACTAATTGAAAATAAATAGGTTAAAAAATTAAAAAAAGTATTTACATATTTAGTAATTTTGGCATAAAAAATGCTTATATAATATTTGATAGCAAAAAAGAAAGCGTTTTCAAAAAGATATTGAAGCACAAAAACATAACAAAAAAGGCCAGCTAAGGCGCCTCCAAGCATACCATTAGCTAGCCAGCCAAGAAAACACCCATAAAAATCCTCTAAAACTTAGAGGCAAGGGCATTTTCTTTAAGCCATTCTTATTATAAGGTAATGCTAAAAAGAAATCAAGCAAAATTTCACATTCTAAGGGTAATAATGGGAGGGTTATTCTGCTTTGCCTTATTATTACTCCTTGAGCCAATTTCCAGAGATAAGGTCACTTTTGCCATCAGTTACCTTGACCGTCCACAGGTTTCCTACGAACACGATTCCCAGATTAGTTATTTTGAAGAATTACAAACAAAACCAGCCACCCCGCAAAAGTCACATGCCCCTGAGCCAGGCACGATGTTTTTAATCTTAAGTGGCTTAGGCGGGATGATTATACGGTTTGCCCAGAAGAGTTTTGAGAAATTTAAAAGAATCTCAGACCTATTTTTGTCAGTTTTAGGTTTAACCATTGCCTCTCCGATTTTAATTTTAGCAGCGATAATGATAAAACTCACCTCTAAGGGCCCGGTTATATATAAACAGGATAGGATTGGCAAAAACAGCCAGATTTTTAAAATTTATAAATTACGAACTATGACCCTGGATGCTGAAAGGCAGACTGGCGCTGTATGGGCAAAGGAAAATGACCCCCGCATTACCCCGATAGGCAGGATACTGCGCAAGGCGCACATTGATGAAATACCACAGTTATTTAATGTATTAAAAGGTGAAATGAGCATAGTTGGACCTCGGCCTGAAAGGCCTGAAATGGTCAGGGATTTAAAGAAACTTATTACTGACTATGAAAAACGGCTAAAAGTCCTACCTGGAATCACAGGTCTTGCGCAAGTTTATCATAAATACGATGAAACCATAGCAGATGTGCGTAAAAAGATAAAATACGACCTTTTATATATCAAAAGGATGTGCTGGCTGGTGGAAATAAGAATTTTAGCCCAGACCTTTGTGGTTGCATTAACAGGAAAAGGGGCAAGATAAATAATATGAAAAAAATTATTTTTGCGGGTTTATTTTTCGGCTTTATATTGCTTTTAACTAATACCTGTGAGGCAACATTTCTGGTGAACTGGCGCAATAGTTGGGACCCGGGTAATGATATAGGTTATTATTACATTGCTGACTGGTTGGTAACAAATAATTATTTTCCAAATACCCCGTCAGGCATTAATGATGCCAGAAATTTCGCCAGGTATAATTATATTGGCTCGCCTGTCTCAGGCGTAAACCACACCGACCCCTATTACTGGAACCTTTATGACGGTGAAACAATGCAAGTGGAAATAGTTCTGGAGATGGGCGCTTTCGATACCTGGAATAAATTAGGATATTATCCGGAAGGTAACCCAAATCTTAAAACCGAGATTTTTAGCGGTCCTGAAGGGACTAATGATTGGCCAGGCCCACCCGGACCAGGCATAAGCAGTAAAGTTATTGAAGTAACAGGACCATTTGGTTTTTATCTGAATTCTAAGTTGCGCTATTCTCAGCAGAATCCAACCGGAACTTTTTGGTATACGGATAGAGTTTTAAATGCTAGTTCTCAATTGGGCCCCACCTATGCGAATAGCCGAACTGGAGATGCCCAGGGTTTAATCTACCAGTTGGGCGATTATGAATGGTTGATTGCCTGGGAAGACCTGGATGCGACTAATTATAACTGCATAAAAAACACTGATAATGACTATAACGATATGTTGGTAAGGGTCAGGGTAACTCCTATTCCTGAGCCAACAACTTTATCGCTTTTAGGGTTAGGGCTGTTGGGACTAGTTAGATTAAAGAGACGTAAGTAAGGTTTAAGGCGTATTGCGTATAGCGTATTGAGTATTGAGTATAAATAACGCGGTAAACGCGAGAACGCGCTAACGCGCAAACCTTTAAGAGGAGGATGGTAAAAAATGAAATGGCGTGTGTTTATTATTTTAATGGTTTTAAGCGTATTCTGTATAATAAACCAAGCCTATGCATTACTTATCTCTAGTTCAGATTTGTGGGATGTTTCAAGAGGAGCAGGCTGGGTTACTGTTACGAGTAATACATCTGTAAGTTACGGCAATATTTACAATATGTTTGGAGGAACATCTTATCCTGTTGAAGGGGACCCTGGAAGGCTAATATTTACTGATAGCGTTCCATCTAATCGCACCTACTTTGTAGAATGGCAAACGGAACAGCCCATAGAACTACGAAGTTTCAATCTTGTGGCAGCGCATGATTCAGATGGTCGCAATGCTAAATACCGTGGATTTCAGACTTTCAATCTTTTAATTTGGAATGGTAGCGCTTGGTCAAATATTTATACATATAATCCTCCTTTAGATTTTGGCGGAGGACCAAATTATCCTTCTTATAATTACTTAGAATTATATGGAATTTTATCCTCACCAAAAATTGGGGATAAATTTAGAGCGGAATTTATTATTTATTCTGACGCAGACCAATGGGCTAAAGGCCCTCGCATAATGGAATTAGATGGTTATGACAGAGTAATCCCTGAACCGGCAACTTTGTCGCTTTTAGGGTTAGGGCTAGTGGGGCTGGCTGGATTAAAAAGGCGCAAAGTATAGGTAGAGCGTATTGAGTAAATAACGCGCTAACGCGCGAAGGCGCAAAACGCGCTAACGCGCTAACGCAAAATAGATGAAAAAGAAAGGAGAAAAAGGAGAAAAATGAAAAATACAGTAAAATTAATAATAGTTTTATTTCTATTATTACTCTTTGTTAAAAATTCTGAGGCAGTTTTAGTTTCAGGCTATACTACTGCGGATAATATATTTTGGGTTTGGGATTACAAAGGAGATGGTGATTGGGGAAGTGGAAAATGGTATCCTGGAAAGGGATGGGATGATTGGAAGACATCACATCTTATTTATGGCGAAGTAACAACTTTGGGTGAAACAATAGATCTTTATTTTGCAGTAAAAAATACTAAAGAAAGAGAAACTAATCGAGCAGGATTTTTAGCAAGTCTAGAAACCTCATCAGGATTTTTCCAAGAAACAGGAACAAATAAATTGCTTACCGATACAACTCACTGGGAAATTGTAGAACACAAGTCATGGCATGGGGATCCGGACTTCGACCCCACCGCCTTAACAGGTTGGACTACCCCTGAGTGGTATGCAAAAAATAAGCAGGGCGCTGGTTCTATAAATTTAACTTATCAGTCAGTAGTTGACCCAGATTCAGATAATCAGTCTATATGGTACGAAGAAAATGGTGGCAATATATCCAATATTGATATGGATGCTAGTTGGATTTGGACCAATAATAACTTTAGCCATTCAATGGATGATTTTGCAGTTTTACATACACGCTTTACTGTAATTCCAGTAATCCCTGAGCCGGCAACTTTATCGCTTTTAGGCTTAGGGCTAGTGGGGCTGGCTGGATTAAAAAGGCGCAAAGTATAGTAGAGCGTATTGAGTATTGAGTAAATAACGCGCTAACGCGCGAAGGCGCAAAACGCGCCAACGCGCTAACGCAAAATAGATGAAAAAGAAAGGAGGTGAAAAAGAGAATGAGAAAGTTTTTGTATGCAACTTTGATAATTTTATTTGTATCTAGTTGCTTTTTACCAGAAACCGCATCCGCTTATTTGGTCGATTGGTATTTCAATCCGAACGGAACTGGTTATCCTTCAGCTAATGCCTTGAAAGTTCATAACTGGTTAGATTTATTCGGAACCAGTTTTATAGAGGTTTATCCAGCTGGAGGAACATTTTCTGAATATGGTGTATTACAAGCAAACGGATATGACGGGTCCTATTCGTTTCCTGGAACTGCTAATCAGATAACAACTGTTTTTTCAGCCGGTGGTGTTTTATCAAGTGCCTCGTCATTCACGTTTACATCTGGTACTGCAAAAGTATACTCTGATAGCCCTGCTGATTATCCTACTTTTAATAATAGTGACGGTTCGATGATGCAAGCTGATGATGGTACTTTGATTGGTACTTTCAATTTTGCGAAAGGCGGTGGTTTGCTGAATCCAGACTATACACCAAATGGATTGATATCCATAGTACTCGAGGCTCAGTCATTAAAATCCGGTTACTTTTTTGACAGCGCGGGTAATGATTTGAGTCAGTGGACATTAACAAGCGGAAACTTACCAATGTTGACCTTGGGGTTTATAAGCACAAACGCAACTCCGAATAACAATCCACCTTCTGAATTAATAGCAGAATATATTGAGAACTTCGGAGTTCCTCACAATACCCCTGTTTATTTTTTGGTTGGGAACAACGGTCAGTTCCGCGTGGATGTGGTTCCTGAACCAACCTCAATGCTTCTATTTGGAATAGGGACATTGGGATTGGCAGTGTTGCGCAGGAGAAAAGTTGCCTAACTTATATCCAAGGTAGGGATGTAAGTTAGCGCCACTTTTTAAGACTTAAGAGCTCTTAATCAAGAAAAGAGGCGCTTGAACTTATACTCCCAAAGAGTAAAGGGAGAGCGCCTTTTTCAAACTATTTAACTAAAGACATCATACCTATTTTATAATATATGCTATCTATAATTTTTTAAAGAAAATATTTGAATCATGAACATGAATATAATCGCAGGCAAACAAAAAATATTTCACATTCAACCCTAAGCAGGAAGGAGGGAGGAAAGGAGAAAAGAATGAGAAACATAACCAAAATATTGTGTATGGTAGGGTTAGTTATGCCTTTAATTTTAAGTTTATTTCCAGCGCTGGTATTTTCGTTCAGCTTGCCTGATCCAGAAACCGACCCTACGCTGGATAATATCTACCTTTACCATTCAGGTTCCGGCACATATTATCCTGCACCCACCGCCATTCTTTATGACGACTTTTATTCTTTTTCGCTACCTTTACTTGCATTAGATTATGCTATTGCCAATCACACAAACATTGGTCCTGGTAACCCCTATTATGTCGATTCAACTGTTGGAAAAATCAAAGATTACATTGTTCTCGCTACAGGTGCAAGTGGCAATCCTGTGAATACAAATATTCCAGGTGCTTCGGATAATGCTTATCGAACGCCAGACGGAAATAGTAGCCCTTCAACATTTGATACTACTACTACCCCCGACCCAGGCGGAGCGAATGAATTTCCAGGCGATGCGGCAGATAGTTGGGATATTAAGTTAGGTTCACTTTTAGGTTATTTAGGTAGAAACAATGCTGACCCCATCGATAACAGAAATTTAGTATTCTTTTGGAACAATAACCAGACAAAATCCGGTTCTGCCGCTGATGAAAATCTGTATGGGTGGGGAGAGGTGAGTTTAATTGATAATGAAAATCAGCTATCTTCCATAACATTATACTTTAGAGATCTTTCAAAACCTTCGCCTTACTACGTGCTTTCACCTGGAAATCTTGATGTGTATCTTACTCCAAATTACGATAAAAAGTCTATAGACCATAATCTTGGCACAGACCAAGCAGCCTTTGCTCTCTGGTCAAAATATCTTGATACAAATTTGGAGACGTGGTTTAATCAAGGTTATGATGTTATGCAGGTAAAGATTTATTTAAAAGATTTAAACAATGGCTATGAGCAATTATTTATTATGCCTGCGAATATAACGCAAAATATAATCCCAGAGCCCACAAGTCTTTCGTTATTAGGGCTAGGGTTATTGGGAATAATTAGATTAAGAAGGCGTAAAATCGCAAGATAAGAAACCGCTGCGCTACAGTAACAAAGTAAAATAGGGACGTTTCTATTTTTTCCCAAAAATCCCCAAAAGGGGAAAAAATAGAAACGTCCCTATTTTCGTCCCTATTTTCTTCGTCCCTTTTTTTCTTCTACTCAACTATTTTCCCCATTGACAAACAAGGGGGTTTGATTATATTCTAATGATGCACATAAGTTGGCGCAAAAAGATACAACACTAAACTAAAAATATGTTATAATATCTATGCTTTGGAGGATAAATGTTAAAACCTAAAAAAATAATTGAGATTTTAAGAAAAGAGGCTCCTTACTTAAAAAGTAATTTTGGAGTAAGGAAAATAGCAGTATTTGGTTCTGTGGCAAGGAATACGCCTAAAAAAAACAGCGATGTGGATATTATGGTAGATTTAGATAAGCCATTGGGTTTAGAATTTTTTGATTTGGCCGAATATCTTGAAAAAGTATTAAGGCGTAAGATTGACATTTTGACTCCTGATGGCTTAAGGTCAATCAGGATTAAAGAAGTAGCGCAGAGAATTAAAAGGAGCCTTCTATATGTCTAAGAGGGGTGACGTTGAGTCACTTAACGATATCCGGGAAGCCATTGCAAGGATAAAACAGTATCTCTCTGGTTTAAGTTACGAGGTTTTTCTCAAAGATGAAAAAACTCAGGATGCCGTCATTAGAAATCTTGAGATAATAGGAGAGGCCGCAAAGAATTTATCAGGAGATATTAAAAAAAGATATCCATTTCTGCCCTGGAAAAAGTTAGCCGGCATCAGAGATAGGTTAATCCATCAATATTTCGGAGTTAATTTTGATATCGTATGGAATGTAGCAAGGAATGAGTTATTGAGGTTGCAAACTGAAATCAAAAAAATAATAAAAGACCACGAGTAAAAATCAAGGAAAATAGGGACGTTTCTATTTTTTCCCTTTTTGGGGATTTTTGGGAAAAAATAGAAACGTCCCTATTTTCGTCCCTATTTTCTTCGTCCCCTTTTTCTAACTCTCAACTCTAACTCAACTATTTTCCCCATTGACAAACAAGGGGTTTGATTATATTCTAATGATGTGTGGAAAATTCTGTTGTTATTATACTTAAGATGGATTAAAGGATTAAATTCACCTAAAGGGATTATCAATTTTTCCCTCAAACAATACAGAAATAGAACCTTCCTTATCCAACCTGATAAAAATATAACACTTACCTTTGCTGATTTTAAAAATAAATTGGAAGAGACAATTTTATACTTTCGCAAGATGGGTTTAAACAAAGGGGATGTGCTGGTTTATGCCTCAGTTAATTCTGTGGAATATTTCAAGATAAGGGCTGCCTGTCATATTCTCGGCGTTGTCTTTTTTGGTATGCCTGCGAGTTTATCTGATGAGGATTTAGATTATTTTGTTAAGAAAACAAACCCCAAGGCTCTGTTCAAAGAAAAGGAAAATAGGGACGTTTCTATTTTTTCCCAAAAATCCCCAAAAGGGGAAAAAATAGAAACGTCCCTATTTTCTTTGAATTTAAGTTCAGGGACGACACAGAAGACACCGAAAATAGTTCGGCTGACAAGTAAAAACTGGATAGAGAGTCTATATAACTATGTTCGTAACTCTGAGGAAATAGGCAATAAGCAAAATGTCTTTTTATGCGCTTTGCCGCTGGCAACTGCCGGCTCAACAACTTTTTTGCCTTCAATGCTTGCCGGGGTTACGCAGGTAGTAACTAAAGAAAACCCATCTTGCGAGGTTTTGGCAGACTACATAAAAACATACAAAGTCAATATCCTTTATATAACACCAAGCAGGCTGCTTGAGTTTATAGAGTGGTGTAAACAAAATAAAGAACAACCAGAATCCCTGAAAAAAATTATCACAGGCACAGAGAGGTTTCCTGCGCAGAAATTAAAGGATGCGATAGGATTTTTTGGGCCTATAATCTATGTGGGATATGGAATGGTGGAGGCCCTGCCGCCTATAAGTATGCTTACGCCAGGAGATTATCATAAGTTAGACAGCGTTGGAAGGGTTGCCAGGGGTGTAAAGGTAAAGATTTTAGATGACGGAAGGATAGCCATAAAAAGCAAAACAGTAGCCGAAGGGTATCTGGATAATCCGGATGAAAGCGCCTATTGTTTTAAAGATGGGTGGTTTTACACAAGTGATTATGGCTGTCTTGATAAAGATGGGTTTCTTTATATTTTTGGACGCAAGGAAGAGATACTGGCTGAAAAACCCAGGCGCATTTTTGCCAGCGAGGTCGAGGATAAACTATACGCGCTTCCCTTTGTTAAAAGATGCGCGGTGATAAAGAAAGGTGCGCAGGTAGGTATCTTTGCTTCCTTAAAACAGGATGCGGATAAAGAGGAGGCAAAAAACAGAATTATTAGGCTTGTTGAAGATAGTTCTCTTGATAGCGAAACTCTGGTAGTGATTAAAGAAGATTTGCCTGTGAATGCCCTGGGAAAGCTAAACAGAAGGGCTTTAAGCGAGGAAATCGGTTAGATGGCAGAAATAATACTCTGGAATTCCATAGCAAGACGCAGGCGCTCAATCAGCGATACTTTTTACGACAATGGCTTGGGGACTTTAAAGGGCTATTTAGAAGACAAGGGCCATAACGTAGAGGTCATTGACTGGGCAAGGGGAGATTTTTTCCAGTCGCTTTCTCCGCTTGGTTTAGCCAGGGGAATCAGGAATATTTATACGGCGCTTGGGTCCATTAAAAATAAGGCAATTAAAAAATTCCTTGCGTTTGCATATCTTAATATGCAAGAGACGCTTAGCGCAATCCAGCGCAAAAGGCTAAGAAGAAAAATAAAAAAACTCGCCTATGAACTTAAGAAAAAAAAGGCGCATATAGTCGGGATAAAAATCTGGTATGGAGACGCATTTAAAAACGCCAAATATCTTATAAAGGTATTAAAAAAGATTGCCCCTGAAACCTGCCTTATTGCAGGAGGGTATCATTTAACCCTGTATGAAGAAAGGATTTTTGAAAATAGCGAATTTGATTTAGGGGTTGTCTGCGAGGCAGAATACGCATTAGAAAAAATTCTAAACATAGCGGATAACTATGCAGGCGCCTGGGATAAGAATAAATTTCTTAATGATGTAACCATTAGCGCTAAGGAGGGAAAAATAGAAAATCTTATTTATCGTAAAGACAACAGGGTTTATAAAACTCCACGCAGACAGCCATCTGTTCATAGTTCAAAGAGTATCCCTAAATATGTCATAAACGATAATAAGGTAAGCGTACATGTGATGGTTGAGTCTTTGGGATGCGACTGGGGCAAGTGCCATTTTTGCGTGCATTCCCAATTTTATCCGCATTATTCCCTTAGGGACCCTGAAGAAATTACCAGGGAAATAGAAGAGATGCTTAAGATAGGGATTGGGGTTTTCAGGTTTGCCGGCTCAGACACACCTCCATCATTCGGGGCAAGGATAGGGCAAAGAATCAAGGAAAAGAATTTAAGAATTATTTTTGGTATGGGGTCGCGGCCAATAAGGAATGCAAGACAGCAATACGAGCACCTTGTAAACGCCTATACCTGCTTGATAGAAAGCGGCTTAAGGGCTGTTTTTATGGGCGGAGAAAGCGGAAATGACTTTATAAACCAGGAGGTAATGAATAAAGGAGTAACTTTTGAGGATATTGTCTGGACTATAAAGGCTTTTAAAGAGGCGCAGAATAAAACAGGGGAAAAGGCGTTTCTAAGCCTGGCGTTGATTTATCCCGCGCCCCTTTTGGGCAAGGTAACATTAGAAAAGGTCAAAGAGGATAATATGCGTCTTTTAAAAGAGGCCCTGCCTGACAGCGTAATGATTACACCGCCCGGGCCATTTTTACATACCAGGTGGTATGAACAAAGGGAGAAATTCGGCTTTAAAGTTGAGGATGAGATAATCAGACTGGCAATGGAATATGAATACGTGCTTTATAAGCCGCCTAAGTTATGGCCTGAGTTAGGGATATCCTTAGAAGGCAGGCCATTTAAGAAATTGCTTGAGGAATGCAATGAATTCCGAAGACAGGTAGAAAATGAATTGGGCATTCCAACGGATATTTCAGATGAACACTTCCTTATGTTTTACGCTGCAGGGATAAAGGAAAAAGAGGAGATTTTAAAAGTAAAAAAAGAGACAATGCTTGATATAATTTCCTGCGATTATACCTTAACGCGGGAGATTGAGAAGAGGCTGAACTTGTTTAGCAAGAAGATAGCGTATAGCGATTAGCGATTAGCGGTTAGTAAGAAGATTAAGTGATTAGAATATGGGTGAGTTAGGGAAGGGATTTATTAAGTTTATGTTGAGGCATTCGGTATGGGTAATTGTTATTACCCTTCTTATAACGCTGGGCGCTTCCTTATTAATACCGCGCATACATCTTGATAATAGCGTGGATGCATTCTTTGACAAAAAAAGTAAAAGTTATTTAGATTTCCAGTCCTGGAAGGAGCAGTTTGGAAGCGACGAGGTAGTGATTATCGCATTCTCGGATAAAGATATATTTACCTTAGATAATCTGGGTTTGATAGCGCGCTTAACAAGAAGCCTGGAATCCATAAAATACGTACGCAAGGTAACATCCATAACAAATGTAAATGATATAAGCGGCCTTGAGAATGACTTTATTGTTGAGCCTCTCGTGAAAGAGATTCCATCTGACCCTATTGGCTTGGCTGAATTAAAAAGGCGCGCCTTAAATAATCCTTTATATATTAAAAACCTGATTTCTGAAGATGGTGGCACAACAGCAATCTTTGTGGAATTAGAGAATAAAGGCAGTAGTTACAAAAAAGAGACCATTGAATCCATCCAGGGAATTTTAAAAAAGGAATTCCCGCAGGATAAAAAATATTATTTAAGCGGGTTGCCGGCAATAGAGTATTTTTTTACAGCGTTTATGCAACAGGATTTAAGGACATTTCTGCCATTAATTTTTGTCATTATATTGCTTTCGCTTTACATTGCCTTCCGCAACCTTAAAAAACTCATTTCTTCTTTAAGCGTAGTCTTAATAACGCTTGCCTGGACAATGGCATTTTTGTATTTATGTGGTTTTTCAATAAATAACGTTACGACAGTAATTCCTCCGATTATCCTGGCGTATTGCCTCTCAGACAGCATCCATATAATAGTTGAGATTTCAAGGCGCGCATATAAAGGAAAAATAGGTGCAAGAAATGATGAGATAGCAGGCGCCTTTTGGGAATTGCTAAAACCCTGTTTTCTGACAAGCATAACTACTGTGGCGGGATTTTTTTCATTAATCATAAGCAGGGTGCCGGCAGTCAGGGAATTAGGGTTAATTACTGGGGCAGGGGTTTCCTTTGCCTTTATAATTACCTTTACTTTTCTTCCTGCGGCAATAAAAAGTATCCGTTTATCTCCTGAGCAGCCTGGCGCGGCTGAGTCCGTTAGAGGGTTAGAAAAATTCTTAAAAGGCGTTGGGATTTTCATTCAAAAACACAAGGTTTTTATTATTGCATTGACCACTTTTATAACTATTGTATCTGTGTGGGGATTAAGCCGCATAAAAACAGAAACAAGCGTCCTTGAATATTTTAAAAAGGATAGTTCACTTTATCAAGCCACTATATTTATTGAAAGGCATTTAAGTGGGGTGCATTTTTTAAATGTATCCCTGAGGGCAGGTGAAAGGGATTATTTTAAGGACCCTAAGGTTTTAAGAAAAATAGAGGGTTTAGAAGAGTTTCTGAAGACATTTCCTGAGGTTGATAAAACCATTTCAGTTGGAGACTATCTAAAAGAAATTAATAAGTCATTTCATAATGAGGATTCGGCTTATTACGTTATACCGGATTCCAGGAAAACAGTGGAGCAGTTTTTGCTTCTCTACGGCGCCGGGGATTTAAGGGATTTCGTAAATGAGGAATGGGATTGGACAACTTTAAGGATACGGCTGAATGAGCATACTACAAGCGGCCTTAAAAAAGTAATCCATAGGATACAGGTGTATCTTAATGAGAATTTTAAAGACATTAAAGAAAAATCTGTCTTGGGCCAGACAGTCCTTGAGGTAGAGGCTAACGAGGCGGTTACGCGAGGGCAAACGCAGAGTTTAAGCCTTGCCTTTATAGTAATCTTCGGTATAATGTTTATGGTTTTTAGGTCTTTTTCTTTGGGGCTGATATCTATTATTCCAAATCTCCTGCCGCTTTTAATGAATTTCGGGATAATGGGGTTTTCAGGGATACGGCTTAATAGCGCTACCTCTATGATTTCAGCCATAGGGATAGGGATTATTGTGGATAACACCATTCATTTTTTAAATACCTGTCTGGATAAATTCAAAGAGACCCACGACTACTTTGCGGCAATTAACGACACCCTTGTGATTAAAGGCAGGTCAATGCTCTTTACATCATTTATACTATTTTTTGGATTTGGGGTGGTTAGTTTCTCAAATTTTGTCCCAACAGAATATTTTGGTATCTTAAGCGCCCTGCTTATGGTCAGCGCATTATTGGGAGATATCATCCTGCTTCCAACTTTAATCGCCTTTTTTAAACCTAAGAAAATATGAGAAAAAGGGGACGAAAGAAAAAGGGGACGAAAAAGGGGACGTTTCTATTTTTTAATACCAACTGTTTTGCTGGAAAAAATAGAAACGTCCCCTTTTTCTTTGCTGGAAAAAATAGAAACGTCCCCTTTTTCTCTGTTTTGTTAATAGTATTGGTATTGCTTTATCCTGGCTTAACAGCAGGTAATGATGTATTATCTGGAAAGGAGATTATGGAATCCTCCTTTAACCGCGACGACGGCAGGGATGCCTATTTTAAGATAGAGATGACCCTTGTTGATAAAAGCGGCTCAGAGAGAAAAAGGAGTTTGGAAATTTATACGCGCGATTACGATAATCTTATAAAGACCTTTATTAAATTTACTGCCCCTGCCGATATAGCAGGGACTGCTTTTCTTTCCTGGGAAAACGCGCCAGGAGAAGATACCCAGTATCTTTATCTACCTGCCCTGGGTAGGCCCCGACGCATTGTATCAAGCCAAAAGAATTTAAGTTTTGTGAATACTGACTTTACATACGAGGATATGCAAAGAAGAAACCCTGATAAGGACGAGCATACCTTTATAAGAGAAGATTATTTTGACGCAAGGCCCTGTTATGTCATAGAGAGCAAGCCAAAGGATAATTCCCAGTATTCCAGAAGGGTATCCTGGGTGGATAAAGAAAGCAGGGTTATTATTAGGATAGATTTTTATGATAAGAAAGGGGATATCTTAAAGGTTTTTAAGGTTACTCATTTGGATAAAAGAGATGGAATCTGGACTGCCGTGAGGACAACAATGGAGAATCTCAAAGAAAAACACTTAACCAGAATGAGGGTTGTGGAAGCCAGATATAACCAGGGATTAGCAGATGAGATATTTACATTGCGCAATATGGAAGGGCAATAATTTTTTAGCAGGGGTTGTTATTATCCTGATTCTTAATGCGGGAATTTTTTTGCCAGGGCTTTACGGCTATGCAATAAAAGATAAAGACTTAAACCTTGCCTGGACAAGAAAGGGGTATTTAAAAACAAGGGTTTATCAGGATGCAAAGGATGATACCCCTTTTGAGAAACAAGAAGATATTGATGCGCGTTTCAGGATAGATAACAGGATAGAATTGAAAAATTTGGATGCCTTACTACAAATTAACCTTGAAGCCAGGGGCGAAGCCCTGATTAATGAAAAAACTAATAAGGATGCGGATTTCTTATTAAAGGAGGCGTATCTGGAAATTAAAAAGCCCGGATATACATTTTCATTTGGCAGGCAGACAATTACCTGGGGCAAATTAGATGATGTGGTAATTTTAGACAGGATTTCTCCCCAGGAATACAACAGGTTTATCCTTTATGATAAGCAGGAAAGAAAGTTGCCTGAATTAATGCTTAAATTTGATTACTTCCTGGACAACTGCCAATTGGAAGGGGTATTTTTGCCTTTGTTTAAGGCATCTAAACTTAAGTTCTTCGGCTCTGACTGGGCTGTATATGACCACCTTATTGAGTCAATTCAATATGGCGATTATTCAGGCCTCGTTAAAAATACTATTGGAAGAATCAAACTAGAAGAGAAGGATAGACTTAAAGAGAATACTGCAAAAAATGCCCAGTTTGGTTTGAGGTTAAGCGGCAGATTGAAAGATGTTGATTGCGGAATTTATTATATGAATATCTATCAGGATATGCCTACGTTAAGGGAGAAAACACCTGTTGGCAATGCCGTAAAGAGGTTTCTTAATCACCCTACTGATGAAAACCTTGCATCTCTTGTGGGTTTAAATCCAATGGATGAAGACCTTACACTAATAGAAGAGCACCCCCGGGTTCAGGTAATAGGGGTAGATGGGGAGGGGGTATTAGGCAATTTCGGGGCAAGGGGAGAGGCTGGGCTTTTCCTGGGGCAACCATATTTAAGAGGCGATTTTTCGTATGTGCGTAAGAATAGCGTATCTATAGGGTTGGGCATTGACCATACAACGAGCAATAATATTTATTTTAACCTGCAGGTTATCCAAAGTTTTATCTTAAACTATGAGCCGCTATTTCCTGATGAAGAGTATACGCAGCAGATTACCTCAACTTTAACCAAGGATTTCTTAAATGGCAGTCTGATATTTAAACTAAAGGATTCTTATAACCTTTCCTATAACGACTGGATGATTAACCCAAAAATAACTTATAAGTTTAATGACGGACTTGAGGCATCCCTGGCTGGTTTTATATTTGAGGGCGGGATTACTACTTTATTCGGTAGGTACACTAATAAGGATTTGATTTATTTAGAAGTTGAGTATAAATTCTAAGGAAAATAGGGACGTTTCTATTTTTTCCTTTGCTATCTATTCAGGGAAAAAATAGAAACGTCCCTATTTTTATTGGGAAACTTGTTTTATTGCTGCTAAGAGTTCTTCTTCGCTGCAGGTTTTTTGAATGTAAATATTCCCGCGGCTGTCGCGTTGTATGATTGATTCGTCTTCCTCAGAGCCGGTTAAAAAATTAAGGGGCAGGTTAGTTAAAAATATAACTGGTATATGATAGGTATCAGGGTCATTTCTTAACTTAGTTGCCATATCATCCCCTAAAACCTTTGGCATAAGGACATCAAGGATAATCAAATCAGGCCGCTCTTGTTTTGCCTTTTTGAACCCCTCCTCGCCATCATAGGCTGTAATCACATTAAAGCCCTTGGTTTCAAGGGTAAGTTTCATTACCGCAACTATATCCGGCTCGTCATCTACTAATAGAATTTTTGTAATCATTAATAATTAAAGATAAAACTAAAAGATTAGCGCGTTTTTAATCACGGATTAACACGGATTAAAAAAGACACGGATTAAACGGATTAAAAAGCCACACGGATTTACACGGATAAAGGCATTGTTTAATTAAGGCAAGGGATTGTTTAATAAGGGTATCCGTGGCAATCCGTTTAGAAATCCGTTAAATCCGTGATTATAATCCAAAAGCACCATAAATAACGCAAAACGCAAAGAGCAAAAGGCAAAACTAAAGAATGATTACTGTGATTTAATCACGGATTAACACGGATGAAAAGACCACGGATTAAACGGATTTAGATAAGACAATCCGCGGTAATCCGTTTAAAATCCGTTAAATCCGTGATTATAATCCACAGGCACCATAAATAACGCAAAAGGCAAAACTAAAGCATGATTACAGTATTCATTACACAATACTCAATACCCACTACTAATCCTGACAAGCACCTATTTTATATTAAATTATACGACGGATAGCAACTTTTAATATACTCCATCTGGGCAGGGGAGGCATTTTTAAATATGTCAGACTTTTCTATAAAGAAGTATCTTAGGTCTTCTTCGCTTAACTTTATTTTGCAATTATATTTTTCAGGAGGAATTTTTTTAAGAAAAAACATCCTGTATAAACCTTCTTTTTTCTTTTCCCTGCATTCATTTTCAACAGAATTTAAGTCCAGGTATTTTCCTATTGCAGGAGCGCCGTTGGCATTATTATACCTTTTTAGCCCTCCTAAGTCCTTAAACAAGAGGAAATCATAGGTAAGGGCATGTTTTGGGTTTATGGTGATGCAGATATAGTCCAACTTAAGAACCCTTATGGCGTAATCAAATACAGTTTTAAAAAGATAAAAAATCAGAAACATCTTCTTGGAATTTAACATAAGGGATATGCCGTTAACAAAGAGTTCTGTATCAGAAGCCAGCATAGATATCTCGCAGAGTTTCTTCTTGTTTCTCCTGAAGGACTCTAACTCGCGATGGTATATTTCATCCATAGGCAGGCCCAAAGGCGAATCAGGAATAAGCGTTGCTGTGGAAATTACTTTATTGTCCACTACTGCCACAAATGTAGTGGTATCTGGCAGGGCATTATATATGGAAAATTTTAATCCTGTGCCTGATTCTTTTACATAGCCCCTTCTTAGGTATTCACGATATACAAGGGAATAGGCGCCTTCTAATTCTTCACGAGAAGAGGCGGCTTTGTATTCTATGAGGTTAAGGAAATTATCTAATACTGATTGGTCAGGCAATATGGTAGTTACCTTGGTTTCATCCATTTGCGTATTAGCGGTTAAACCCCCGCCTCGCTGGGAAGATATTTAAGCATTATTTTATCAGAGATATACTCTACGAAACGCCTGCGGTCAGCGTAGTCCATTTTATGGAACTTTACGCCTATATTATATGTATTCCTTGAGGTCTTAACGCACCATATAACAGATGCCTTTACTATTATTGAGGGGTGCTCTTTTTCAGGGAAGATTATTTTAATATTAATTTCAGAGCCTTCGCCTATTTTCTTTTCACTGTTAAACCTAAGCCCGTTTCCGCCTATATCTTCCACAGAAACAGGGCCTAACCATTTAGCATCAGGGGAAGTGGTATAGAATATTCTTACTGGCAAATTCAAGCGCTCGCTCTTTCTTTTGTCGCTGGAAATCAACTTATTTAATTCCTGAATCTTAGAAACCATATTTATCCTTCTTTTGAGAAGTCCTTTAGATATAACAATCTTACACTTAAATTATGCACTATAATCTGATAAATGTCAATGTCTTTATCCTGGTCTTGCTGGGATTTTTGAGTTAATTCCTCCATTGTCATTTTTTCCCCAAAAATAACTTCTATTTTGCAGGGCTTGGGAAATGTCCTATTAACAGGCCAGGATTCATATGTCCCGCGTATATAAACAGGGACCACGGGCACTGCCAATTCCTTTATCAGAATTCCAGCCCCGCGTTTAAATTCCTGAAGTTCACCATTTACGGAACGAGCCCCTTCAGGAAACATACATAGAATTTTTGAATTTCTTAAAGCAAATGCGCAGAGTTTTAAACTGTCGTCAAATTTTGAGGCAGGGTCAATGGAAATCAGGCGTAGTAGTTTTTTCCCCCAGGCAAGGAGAGGGTGGTTTAAATAGGCGCTATAACCCAAAAAATAAGTGTTTAGAATAGTGGGGATGCTTAAAGAAGCCACAAGCACAGGGGCATCTAAATAACTTGTGTGATTGGGGCAAAAGATAAATGGCCCATTAGATGGGATATTGCCTTTGCCTTTTACCTTAATCAAAAGAAATGAGCGCATAATAGATTTTAAAAGAATTATTAAGATAAGGTTGGCTATTTTAGCCAGGGGTGATTGCCTTACAGTAATATAATCTTCTACATCTGACTCTGAAACCCTGTTTAAAATATCCTGCCAACTTGAGGCTTCTTCCAACTGGGGCTGGATTTTAGCGGCATTTAATTTGCTTAAAACATCCCTTACCGTAGATACAGAAAAAAACGGCCTTTCGTCTATATTTGAGCCGATTAATTTTTGAAACTCAAAAAATAAACCAATCCTTTCTAAGGAATCTAACCCTAAATCAAGTTCAAGGTGGTCGTCTAAATTAACCTGCCTTTTTAGCTTTTTAGAGAGATATTCAATTGCCTGCTTGGAGAGGGGGAGGGAAAGGAGCCGCAGGTCTTCTTCGGATAACTTATCCGACTGTGTTGATTTGTTTTCCATAGACAGGGGGGAATGGCCTGAATATATATTTTCCACTTCAAAGCGCTTGATTTTGCCGAGCAATGTCCTTGGCAGTCTTTCATTAGTAATAATGTATTTTGCAATCCTTTGATACGCTGGCAAATCGCGGGATAAATTTTCAATTTCAAACCTAATCCTGTCTTTTATCTGGGATACCCCGCGGCTATTACAATACTCCAAATCCGGCAGAATAACCGCTGTCAATAAATCTCTATCACCTGTGTCTTTTTGCAAAAATATGCATAACTCTTTAATGAATGGACTCTGGTTGTAATAAGCCTCCAGTTCTTCCGGGTTAATTTTCTTGCCAGAACTTAAAACAATAGTTTCATTTTTTCTGCCTGTAATAAAAAGAAAACCGTCATCATCAATATAACCTAAGTCTCGGGTATAAAGCCAGTTGTCTTTAATGGTTTCTTCAGTTAATTTAACGTCTTTATAATATCCTGGTGTTATATTCCTGCCTTTTACCAGAACCTCGCCTATCCCTGACTCATCTGGTTGATTAATCTTTATTGCCACGCCAACTATGGATTTACCAACAGAGCCAAATTTAAAATCATCCGGGAGATTAAAGGTTACAACAGGGGAGGCCTCGGTCAATCCATAGCCCTCAAGAATAGTGAATCCCCATTTATAAAATGCCTGGGCAACTTTAATATTTAACTTTGCCCCGCCGCTAATCATAAAGCGCAGGTTACCGCCGAATTTCTTATGCAAATCGTTCATTATGACCCTGGATAAATTTATCCCAGAGGTTTTTCTTATGGCATTAGCAAACCCCAAAAAAGCGTTTAAGAGAAATTTACCCTTTATATTTTTATTTATTTTTTCATAGAAGAGGTTAAATATGCGCGGGACGCCTATCATAATTGTTACCCCTGTGGATTTTAAACATTCTAATATTTCTTCGGCATTAAGATTATCCGGGAAACTTATGCTCGCTCCCGATAAAATAGGAAGGAGCAGGTTCACCATAAATGGATAACTATGATATAAAGGCAGAAGGCAAATCAGGTTATCTTCAGGCGTGATAAGATTAAGTTGCCTAAGTGACCAGGCGTTTGCTAAAAGATTTTTATGCGATAGGACCACCCCTTTTGCCGATGCTGTAGTCCCTGATGTATAAACTATAGATGCTGTGTGTTCAGGAATGAAACTTTCGCGGGTAGCATCTGCAAGAATACTCTGTTTCTTTTTCAACGTGATTTGCGAATCAATTAAAAAAATCGGAAGGGATAAATCGCCCAGTGATTCTTTTATTCTGGGTTCTATGTTGCTTGAGGTGATGATAAATCGCGAATCAGCATCTACAATAAACCGTTTTAGTTCTGAATGCCCCTGCTCTGGATTTAAGGGAAGCGCCACAGCGCCGATACGCATCAGGCCTAAGAAGGCAACAGGCCAGTAAGGGCTGTTTTCTAATATTATAGCAACCACATCGTCTTTTTGTATTGCATTTGCCTTAAGAAGGTTGGCTAAATTGAGTGAATGATAATACAGGTCGCGATAGGTGAGTGAGGTGTAAGTGGATTTCTCTTTGTAGTAAATTAATTCCTTGTAAGGATATTTTTTATATGTCTCTTCAAATGCCTCAAAAATATTAGAGGGTTCTTTTTCCATATCAATTCATTTTAACATAAAAGAAAAAATAAAACAAGACGAAAATAGGGACGTTTCTATTTTTTCCCTGAATAGAGAGCAAAGGAAAAAATAGAAACGTCCCTATTTTTCGTCCCTATTTTCGTCCATATTTTTAAACATATGTTTACAAAATAAGACAAGAGTAATGGTTAGAAGAAGTTGCGTTATTTGTTTTTCGTAAAAAAAATAGCGTAATTTTTTAGCAAGTTTGTAACTTATTTAAATAATTGAAGTTTTGTTTCTAATAAAATTTATAATTTAACCCATTGAAATACAGAAAGTTAGCAAATTGGCATAAAAAATGCTACTTAAAAATATGGTTTACCTTGACAGTATGGCTATAAAATGTTATACTTACTTTTATTGTAGCAATTAAAAAGAAAGCGCTTTCAAATTACATACCATAATAGATATGCCTAACCCTACCAAAACTTCAGCAGGACAAATATATTACCAGACCTATCAAACTATTAAGAAGACCCCTGTTGTATATTTACCATTTTTAATTTTTGCGGTTTTTGAAATAATTGCCGTGGCATTAGTCTATCTATTTCCGCGTATGCCTTTTGTTCTTGTCTGCGGGCCGATAATACGGACATTCTGGGGTGAAAGGTTCCTGCATTATCCTATAAATTTCCTGCTCCTTCCAAAACTGGCTGCGCTTTCCAGGATGTTTCTTTCTGTAATCCTGGGTTCTCTTCTTACAGGAATGGCTGTGGCAATAGTTTACAAGAAGAATTACAAAACTGCCTTTAAAAAATATATCTCACTATTTCTCATTGTCCTTATTATCACGGGTTTATTTTATCTTACTGTAAAAATCATAGGCTTATGCCTTAACAAATATTTTATGGCAGGACATTTAAAACTCCTGTTTTTAGGCCCGCGCATATGGCTTGGGCCTATCTTAACTACTATCAATTTAGTTACAGCCCTTTTAGTCCAATCCATTTTTGTTTACGCCATACCTGAGGTAATATTAAACGAAGAAAACCCCATAAAATGTATTGGGGCATCATTTGTCTTTTTTAAAAAACACACCGTGCTTACGCTTATTCTGGTAGGGCTACCTATGTTGATATATCTACCCGTGGTTGTGTTAAATTACAACACCACCTTTTTAATTTACAGGATTTTTCCTGAAGTTATTCTTTTTTTAGCCCTATCAGGCGCCATAATAAGTTCTTTAATTATTGACCCTGCGATTACAATTTCCACGGCATTATTGTATTTAAAAAGCAAGGAAAAATGATAAAAAAATCCATTACCTTAATATCCGCCATTGCGATTTTTATGCTAACTGGTTGCGCTGAGGACCAGTATGCAATTGAGAAGAGATACTACCATATACAGAAACAGGCTGAAAAAATATTCAAAAATCCGCATGCCTCTCCGCCAAATGAACTTGAAAATGTGGTTAATGTTTTAAACGGATTCTCCAAAAAATACCCAAAAAGCAACCTTGCAGTAAACGCAGATTTTACTATTTCGCGGCTTTATATAGTCAAAGAGGAGTTTGAAAAAGCAAGGGCGCAGTTAGCAAAAATAATAGGCACTTATTCCAAACAACCAGGCATATGCTCAGAGGCAGTCTTTCTTAAAGGTAATTCCTATGAGATGCAGGATAAATGGAGCGATGCCCTGGCTGAGTATAAGAAAATTATGCTTGAATATCCAACGACCTTGAGGGGTATGGATATCCCGATATATATCATCCAGCACTACAAGGTAAAATTCCAGCCAGATAAAATGAATGAGGCGGCGAAAGAGGCAGTACAGCATTACAAAAATCTCGCTGAAAAATACCCCGGCTCTGTAGCGGCACTACGCGCTCAAACATTAATAGCCGAATCTTACGCAATACTTAAAGATTGGCAAGGCGTCATTGGAGCCTTAAATACTATAATTGAAAATTACAAAGGCAAGATGGATATGGATGGCGTCTTAATGAACATAGCCATTATATACAACCGCGAACTTAATGACCCTGTCAATGCTAGCCGGATGCTGGAAAGGTTAATCCAGGAGTATCCAAAAAGCAAATTAGTAAACACAGCAAATAGTTTGTTAAAAAAACTTAAGGAGACTAAGTAAATATGCGCATTATTGACAACTCCCAGGGCAATAAAGAAACCATAAATATATCCAAGGATTTCCTTGGTTCTGTATTAAAAGAGATGATGTCTGTTCTTCAGGCAGAGTGCGGTTCATTCTTTCTGCTGGATAACCAGAATAAAGAATTAGTGCTTAATTCTTTTTTAAACAGCCAGGATATTAACATTCAAGCAGTAAAAAGAAGGATAGGGGAGGGGGTTGCTGGCAAGGTCTTTGAAATAAGCGCGCCTGTATTGGTTAAGGATATTGATAGAGACCCGCGTTTTAGGCGAAACGGTTTTAACCATTACCATACAAAATCGTTTATCTCCATACCGCTTTCCTGTTCTTCAGGTCCAATTGGCTTAATCAATATCGCTGATAAAGCAACAGGAGAACCGTTTTCCGAAAAAGACCTCCTATTTGCTGTTACATTATGTAAATACGCCTGCGCTGTCCTGGATAATATGCTTAACTCCCTAAGCATAAAAGAAGAAAAGGAAAATTTAAAAAAACAAAAAAACATCCTGGAGAAATATGCCTCAGTTGGAAAACTCGCCGCGGGTATAGTGCATGAAATAAACAACCCACTTGACGGAATTATAAGATACACCAATATCTCCCTTAACCAGATAGAGCCGCATTCCGTAGTCAAGGAATATCTATTAGAAATTAAAAAGGGATTAGATAGGATATTCGGCATCACCAAGTCATTGCTGGAATTCTCTCACTTAGTTAATTCAACGTCATCTTTAACCAGAAGGTATGTCCCTGTATATGACTTAATTGAAGATTCCCTGGATGTCCTGAAAGGAAGGTTTAACAACCATATACGTCTCGTTAAGAAATATAACAATTGCCTGCCGCGTATCCTTGATATGGGATTATCGCACGTTTTAATAAATATCATTAAAAACGCCCTGGATGCTATGCCGGAGGGCGGAGAATTGGAAATTGAAAGCGGGATAAGGGATTCAATAATGTATATCAGTTTTAAAGACACAGGCATAGGGATGCCTGAGGAAATCCGCAGCCGCATATTTGAACCATTCTTTAGCACCAAGGGTGCAACTGAAAGCGCTGGACTTGGCCTGGCGATATGCAGCGAGGTAATCAATAAATACGAAGGAAAAATAGAAGTGGAAAGTTCATTAGGCGGCGGAAGCACATTCCACATTTTAATCCCCAAAAAATACCTGGAAAATGAACAATAATCACTCAAATAATAATAGGCATGTAAATATCCTGCTCGTAGATGATGAGCCCCTCGTAAGGCGTTCTTTAAGCGAGTTATTGACATTAGAGGGTTATGTGGTTACTGCAGCCACAAACGGAAGCGAGGCCCTGAATATATTAAGAAATTATCCCGCAGATATTATCATTACAGATATCAAGATGCCTGAAATGGACGGCATAAAACTCTTAAGAAATATAAAAAAGGAGCGCCTGGATATACCTGTTATAATTATTACCGGCTACGGCAGCATTGAAAGCGCTGTGGAGGCGATAAAAGAAGGGGCATACGATTATATTACAAAGCCCATCATTGACAATGAGATAAAACTTGTTATTGAGAGATTAATTAAACAAAGGCAGATTATAGAGGAGAACTTAAAACTAAAGGAGCAACTTTCAGCCTCCTCGCGAGAGAAATTCTTAGGGATTGCCGGCAAATCCCCAAGGATGCAAAAAATTTATTCGTTAATTGAAGCAGTTGCCAATACCCGCGCTACGGTTTTAATATGCGGAGAAAGCGGCACAGGAAAACACCTGATTGCCCATGCCATACACGACTGCGATGCGCAGGAAAGGGGAAAACCCTTTGTGGAAGTTAGTTGCGGGGCTTTGACTGAAACCCTGTTAGAGAGCGAACTTTTCGGACATATCAGAGGGGCGTTCACAGGGGCTATAAAAGATAAGATAGGCCGTTTTGAGTTGGCTGACGGCGGGACAATATTCCTGGATGAGATAGACGCATTTTCTCCCGCATTACAGGTAAAGTTATTAAGGGTGCTTCAGGAAGGCGAATTTGAACGGGTCGGCGATACAAAAACCATCAAGGTGGATGTGCGCATAATAGCGGCAACAAACCAGAACCTGCAGGAACTTATAGCCCAAGGAAAATTCCGCAAGGACCTTTATTATCGCCTCAATATCATCAATATTGAAGTCCCGCCATTAAGAGAGCGCAAATCCGATATCCCGATTCTTGCGAAGGACCTTATAGATAAACATTCCAAACACTTAGGCAAAAAAATACAGGGATTATCAGAAGAGGCTCTACTTAGAATGATGGATTATGACTGGCCTGGCAATGTAAGGGAATTGGAAAACGTTGTGGAAAGGTCAATAATTTTAAGCAAGGGACCCTTAATTACCCCTGAAGATTTGCCTGAGTTCTTAAATAAAGGCGCCTTGGTTTCAGGGGATTGTAAAAATAACCTTATTAATGGCGCCAATGGCAATGGCTGTAAGTTAAAGGATGCCTTAAAAAATCCCGAGCGCGAGATAATCCTCAATGCCTTAAATTCAACAGGGTGGAACCGTAACGCTGCTGCGCAGGCCCTTGGGATAAACAGGACTACTCTTTATAAAAAGATGGTTAAATTCGCATTGCTTAAGAACAATAATGATGAAAAAGAATAAAAGTAATTATCCGCCTGAGAGAAGAATCTCTCTGTCGGAATTGATAGATATTAAAAAATGGCAGAAGATTCAAGATGTTTTTGCCGAAATAACAGGCATAGGATTACGCACCATTGATTTAAAAGGAGCAAATTTAACATCTCCAAGCGGCATACCTAAATTATGTAGTGAAATTTTAAGCAAACCTCACCCAAGACGCAGTATATGCGAGAAATGCCTGCCTACATTTTTAGGGGGCGAGGCTACTGTGGATAGAAACTTAAGTTTTACCTGCCCGCCTGGATTCCGTAATTTCGTAGTCCCGCTAAACCTTGCTGATGGAAAAACATTAGGATACGTTATTTTAGGTCCAGTGATACTGGTGGCTTTAAAACCAAAAGAGCAATATCTTAAAATAGCAGAGGATTTAAATATTGACCCCCAAACATTCTATGACGCTGTATTGGAAGTCAGGGTTTTGTCATTTTATAGACTGCAGACCATTGTGGAGTTAGTTAAAGACGTAGGGGCTTATATCTTAAATCTGGCTTACAATGATATGACTATGAAAGAGGAAATTGAAACTACTTTGTCTTCTAAAGAACAATCCAGGCTACAAGGGCTTCTGGATAAGTTCTTAAATGTGGCTATTCAAATAAGCGGTGCTGATATTGGCTCCATAATGATGATGGATACCCAGAGCAATGAATTAACCATACTCGCATCGCGGGGGCTGCCTGAACAGGTAATCAGAAACGCCCGGGTAAGATACGGTGAAGGGATATCAGGGATTGCTGTTAAAGAAAATACGCCTTTTCTTATAGACGAAACTAACGCAGATGAAAGAATAAAAACATATCTTAACAGGCCGCAGATAAAATCCTCTATGGTCCTGCCTATTAAGATTTACGATATGGTTATGGGTGTAATGAACTTAGGCGCCCTTGTCAGTTCTCCTGTAAGGTTTAACCAGGATAATCTTAAGTCAATGAATGACTTAATTAATCTGGCAACCCTTGCCTTACGCACCACTACCAAAAACAATAATTAATAATAAAGTTCTATTATCTTTCTTTTCTAAAAGAAGAGGAGGGGAGTTTTAATTCTTCGCGGTATTTGGCTACTGTCCTGCGGGCTACTTTAAGGCCTGTTTCTTTAAGAAGGACCCCTGCTATATCCTCATCGCTTAAAGGATGTCTTTTGTCTTCAGCATCAATTAACTCTTTAATCCTGCGCTTTGCGAAATTTGAGGAAATCGCCTGGCCGTCTTCGTTATAGAGATGGCTTGGAAAAAAATCTTTAAGGGCTATAATGCCTTGGGGCGTCTGCGCATATTTATTCATAACCACGCGGCATACAGTGGATTCATGCATACCGATTTTAGACGCTATATCCTTAAATGTAAGGGGCTTAAGCCGCGAAAGGTCTTCTGAGACCGCCTCATACTGAACCTCTAATATCGCCTCTACAACCTTTCTTAATGTGCTTTGCCTTTTTGATATTGCCCTTAATAACTCAAGGGCGTTACGTAATTTTGTTTTAAGGTATTCCTTTTCAGGTGGATTTAGGTCTGCGTTTTTTAGCATTTCCCTGTAATCCCTGTTAATATTCAGGGCAGGGATATCTTCGTTGTTTATATATACCTGAGGTTCGTCTTCATCTCCAAAATCTATTATAACATCTGGAATAATGTTATGCGCCTCTTCGTATGCGTAGTTTCGTCCGGGCTTTGGGTCAAGACGCAGGATTTTTTTAACGCAGGACTGGATATTCTCCAACGGTTCTTTAAGCCGCCTTGCAATATAACTAAAATTCTTCTTAGCCACATCATCCAGATGATACTGGATAATTTTTTTGGTTAAGGGGTCATTATCATTTGCCAATTCAAGTTGAATAAGCAGGCATTCTGCAACAGACCTGGCAGCCACCCCCGGGGGTTCAAATTTCTGGATTATCCGAAGGACATTTTCTACCTTATCAACAGAAACCCCTAAACTATGGCTTATTTCATCAATGCTAATCTTTAAATAGCCGTTGTCATCAATGTTGCCTATAATTTCCTGTCCAATTTTTAACTCTTCATCGGTGTTGGTAAATATACCTAATTGCCTAAGCAATACATCCTGCAGAGACGCCTTTTTAGTAATAAGATTTAAACGAAAATCCAACTCCTGGTCCTTGATTGCCTCTCTTTCTAAGCCTCTGGCAGCAGGGGAGAGGGAGTTAGAAGAAACCTTGGAAGGGGTCATATTAGCCTGAGACTCTTCCAGGAAAGGGTTATCAGTTAATTCTTGCTGAACTAAATCCTTAAGGTCAGGAAGGGGCAGGGCTAAAATTTTAAGGGACTGCCTCAGTTCTGGAAGGAGTAATTTCCTTAACTCAAGGCGCTGCTTCATCTGCATATCTATAATCTCCGTATGCTGTTTATAAGAATATTGATGCCAAAATGCTAAAGGAGCCCTATTATATATATAATTATACCTAATATTTATGCCAATTACTATAAAAAATTCATTTTTAGAGAAAGCGTTTTATATAACTGTTAGCCTCGGGTCAATGGTCTATATATTGTTAAACTCCGCCTAAGATAAACCTTGACATAGGATAATTTTGAGTATATACTCATATTAAATATGGCGTTAAAAATAGGTAAAAGTAAGTAAATCTGATTAAGGATGACGACAGCGATTGTATTAATCACGGATTTAACGGATTTTTAAACGGATTACCACGGATACCCTTATTAAACAATCCCTTGCCTTAATTAAACAATGCCTTTATCCGTGTAAATCAGTGTGGCTTTTCAATCCGTTTAATCCGTGTCTCTTTTTAATCCGTGTTAATCCGTGATTAAACGCGCTAAACTTTCTTATGAAAAGAAGAGGCAGGCCCAAAAAACAAAGGATTGTGCTTGGTGAACCAAGAATAAGCCAATTTAGCCCCAGGGGTAAACCAGGAAGGCCGGATGAAGCTGAACTAAGCAAGGATGAATTTGAGGCAATAAGATTAGCGGATTACTTAGGTTTTACTCAGAAGCAAGCGGCTAAATCAATGGGGGTATCCCAGCAAACCTTCAGCCGTATTCTAAAAAATGCGCGCAAGATTATTTCTGATGTTATTGTGAATGGTAAAATTATAAGGATTCAAACAGTGGAAAAATAAATTAAATCAGCATATTAACATTAATCATTTAATTTATATAATTTTGATATCTTATAACAACTTCCTATAATATATCTTATGTTAACTTGGATAAATGAGTTAAATTAACCTAAGTTATTGTAATTAAATAGGTTAAGTTAAATTGGTATTTTTCTGTGGAAAAGCAGATTTTGACTTACTCGGACTTACTTATTTCTTTTAAAATATGCTCTTTTATGCAAAAATTGGAAAAATAGGGACGAAAAAATAGGGACGTTTCTATTTTTGACTAGAGTGTAAGTGAAGCAAAAATAGAAACGTCCCTATTTTTCTAATTGGGAGGCTAATTTTTCAAATTCCTTTTCCATTTCGTTATATTGTTCTTTAAGGCCATCATACATCTGGCTTTTAATAAGGAGTTCAGATTCAGCCTTGGCTAACCTCTCCATAGCATTTTTTACTGATTCCTGTAGGTTTATTATCTTTTGCTCTAACTCCTCTTTTGAAGAAATAATCTGCCTTAAGGACTCCTGATTTTGCTTGCCCTCTCGCATAAAAGAATATATAACCATCATAGATATAACAAATACAACAAAAAGCAATGTAAAGAAAACCGTAGGATTTAAAATGAATGAAAGTATCCCCATATCCCCTGCCCTTTCTATTTTTGGCAATCCTTCATTGCAGGAATTTGCTTATGCTGCCCTTTAAGACCGCCTTATTATTTTAATAATTAACAATGCCATTAAATAAACAACCAACCCTGCGCAAAATGCAACTATAATATACCCTATAATAAGCGGTAATATAATCTTAAAAGTAGATGCCTTAAGTAAATTACCCCAGTTAAACTCCTTTATAAAAAGCGCATATTCATTATAAATCTCGCGCCAGGTAGTATTCATTATAGCCGAGCCTACCTTAATTGACAAGAGAAAAGTAATAATGCTAAACCAGGTATTAGTCAATAGGCTTCCTAATATAGCCGCTAGGCGGTTTGCGCGCAATGCCATAGCCAGAAATAAAGCCGCTATAACCCCGGTTCCTGGCAAGATACCAGAAAAGACACCTATGCCTAAGCCTAAGGCTATCCTTGCAGGCGTATCGTTAATACTGACAAACCTAACAATGTTTGACTTAAGAGATTTCCAGAAATCACCTCTTGGCATTTTCTTCTTCGTCTTTAAGCACCCTCTTTAAAATCTTTCCTGTGGTGTTTTTAGGCAGGGATGCCCTGAATTCTATATACTTTGGTATTTTATACACGGCTAATCTTTCTCTAAGGTACTGGATAATTTCGCGTTCATCAGCAATTTCGCCTTCTTTTAATACAATAAAACCCTTTGGGACTTCGCCTTTATGTTCATCCGGCACGCCTATAACAGCGGCTTCTTTTATTTTTGGGTTTTGATAAAGCACCTCTTCTATCTCTCTTGGGTAAACATTTAATCCACGCACATTAACCATTTCTTTTTTTCTGCCCACAATATAAACATAACCATCGCTATCCATCTTAGCCATATCCCCAGTATATAGCCAACCCTGTCTTAATGTTTCGCTGGATGCCTGGGGCTGATGATAGTAACCAAGCATAACATTTGGGCCATTAACTAAGAGTTCACCTATTTGCCCTGACTTAAGTTCCTCGTCATTCTCATTTACAATCTTAAGTTTAATATTCCTGGATAAGGGGATGCCTATTGAACCGGGCTTTCTTTCACCCTTTAATGGATTTAAGGTTACTACCGGCGAGGCCTCTGTTAAACCATATCCTTCAAGCAGGGGTATGCGAAACTTTCTCTCAAATTCCTTGAATGTCTCAACAGGCAACGCCGCAGCGCCTGAAATGCATATCCTTACAGGATTAAACAATTTAATTAATGGGCTGCGAAATATCCTCGGGAGTTTCATCTCCTTAAGGATATTATAAATGGATGGTATAGCAACAAATATGGTTACGCGGTTTTTTCTTATAGCGCGTATGACGCGTTTAAAGGGCCTTAAGGATTTCATAATGACTATCCTGGCTGCGATAAGTAGGGGTAGGTTCATACAAACAGTAGCAGCAAAAGAATGAAATAAAGGCAGGATGCAGATAAATGTATCTTTATAACTGACCTTTATCGCCTTAGAAGAATCTAAGGCATTAGAAATGAGATTAGTATGGGTAAGCATCGCCCCTTTAGGGTGTCCTGTTGTCCCTGAGGTGTATAATATAACGGCTAAATCAGATGGTGAACCCTTAGGCGTTATGCATAAATCCTGAGGCACTTGGCTGTATAAACTCTCAAAGTTTATAATCTCATCCTTAACCTTTTTAGTTGTAATAATATGCCTTAGAGTCTCTACCCTGAGAAGCAGTTCCTCTGCCATACCGGCATAAGCAGCAGAGGTAATTAGAGCAACTGCCTCGCTATCCTCTAAAATAAATTTCGCCTCCTCAATTTTAAACATATAATTAACAGGGACAACTACTGCCCCGGCCTTAAGAATTGCATAGTAACTAATCACAAATTCCGGACAATTATCCAGAAAAATGGCTATTTTATCCTGTTCTTTTATGCCTAACTGAATTAACCCGTAGGCTAAGCGGTTAGTCAAATCATCCAGGGTTTTATAAGTTATTTTTTTCTGGCCGAAAACTATGGCGGTTCGCCGAGGATGTCTATGGGCAGAATCCTGAAGCATAATGCCAAGATTTTTTAAATTCATATTAAACTTCTCCATTTAATACAAGGCATAAACTTATAAAACTGGTTTTATATTTGTCCCAAGAAATCTATCAAGACCCCCTGAATCCTGCACCCAGCCATTATACAAGCCATATTTTTCCATCATAGCCTTTGCCTGTTTGTATTCATTAAGTGTAAGCCTTCGGGATAACTCTAAAAAATCACCTGCTTTATAGCAAGGGTGATACTGGCTCATCAGGCTGATATAGGTATCCCTGGAAAGCCTTGAGGAGATAAAATGCATTATCTTATCTGTACCTGAGATATTGTTTGGCAAAACAAGATGCCTAATAATAAGGCCCTTATTTATTATACCCTGATTATCTATTTGGGCAATCCCGACCTGACGATGCATCTCTTCTACAGCCTCCTGGTTATATTTTGGATAATCAGGGGCAATAGAATATTTTTTAGCGGCGCCATTTTCAGCATAACGCATATCAGGTAGATATATATCCACTATTCCATCTAAAAGCCTGATTATGCTGGCTAATTCATAACCTCCTGTATTATACACTATGGGTATATTCAAGCCTTTGTCTATAGCAATAGAGAGTGCCTTAAGAATTTGAGGCATAATGTGTGTAGGGCTAACTAAATTAATATTGTGGCATTTCATATCCTGCAATTTAAGCATAAAATCAGCCAATTCCTCAAACTCAACTTCTGTCCCCACATCTGATTGGCTAAACTCATAGTTCTGGCAATAAACACAGTGCATATTACAACCTGAGAAAAAGATTGTCCCGGAGCCGTTTATACCAGATATAGGCGGCTCTTCTCCATAATGAGGCATAAAACTATAAACCTTGGGTTTAAGCCCTATTTTACAAAACCCCTTCTCCCCTTTCATACGGTTTACCCCGCATTTACGCGGGCATATACAACAAGACTCAAGCAGGCGTAAGGCATTGTTAACTATCTTGCTTAAAACTCCATCACGATGTGCATTTAAATAAGAAGGATACATAAAGGTTGGCGCGTTTTAATCACGGATTAGCACGGATTAAAAGACACGGATTAACACGGATTTAAAAGACACGGATTAAACGGATTTAGATAAGACAATCCGTGGTAATCCGTTTAAAATCCGTTAAATCCGTGATTATAATACACAGGCACCTTAGATAACTTAAAATGCAAAGAGCAAAACGCAAAACTAAAGAAAGTTAGCGAGTTAACGAGTTAGCGAGTTTAAAGAATTACCTAATTTGTTCGTAGTATATCTGTCTTATCTGGTTAAATATAGTAGCGTATTCAGCGGTTTTATAATCCGGGTAAGTCCAGGCAAAGGGCTTAAACCCCTTGTCGCGATAGTAAAGCGTAACCTCTGCATATATGCCCTCTGATAAGTATATGCGGTGGCTATAATCTTTAGTTGTAGCCAGCACTAATTTAGATAAATCAAGATACCCAGGGTCAATATTAACCATACGTCTTCCCTGGTGGGACAATTTCTCTTCAATTCTATTTGTGATAATCTTTATTCTGGAGATACTTTCAGGAGGGATAAGTTTTTTAAAACTGACAAACGCCCTTTTTAGGTAAGCACCAAATTCCTTTTCGTAATAATCGGTGTGTGTAAATTCAAGGACAGGACTTTCGTAATCAATAACCCCAAATTTATTTTTTAATATGATTTTGGCTTGTTTGAGTATGGGCTCTTCTTTAAAAATAAATCCGGTAATAAGTTTTACCGGCTGATGCCTTTCTGCCTTGCCCATATAAAATAGTTAAAACTTAAATTTTTTATAGCCTCCCTTTTAGACTTAAAGGGATGCACTTGGCAAGAATTGATTGATGTATTGGGATATCTTGCGGCGCTGTGAATCTTTAATTTCATTAAAGTAGATAGCGATATTAAAACCGCCATCTGCCTCATCCTCTGTCCTGACAATCACGCCCTTACAGTCCACCTGACAATCCTTATTCTGGGAGGTATTGGCAATGGGTAAAACCATTCTTACGGCTACTCTTGTAAAAGGAGGCACATATTTATCTATGCGGCAATACGCCCCCAGGCAGCTAATATTCTGGGTTGTGGTAGAAAAATCATAACCATTAGCCTCAATATTAACAGGAAGGCTATGTTTAATACGTGGGTAGCGTCTTCTCTCGGTTCCGGGTATATATCTATTCATACTTAGCCCGCCTTTTCTTTGGATTTAAATTTAGCAATCCAGCATTTCTTGGTGCAATAGTATTTTCCATCCCGGTAATAACGTTTGATTTTTTTAAGGGGCTTTCCGCATCCAAAGCAATTGGTCTGTTTTTCTGTCTCTGTTTGGGTGTTCGCCTTAACTGCTTCCTCTGCCATATTAATTTCCTTTCCAAAACCTAAAAATTTCCAGTCTGCATGTTAATATAATCTGAAATATAATTTTTCTCAAGTTGGTTCAATTCAAGAAATTCTATGCCTAAGCGATACCTGTCAGAATGCGGCAATGGCGCTGCCCAGACAACCCTGCCCACTGAATTTATTATGCGGGATAATATATTTATCTCCATATTCAGGCAGGTAGCAGGGCTAATGAATCTGTCAGAGATAAAACCAATGCCGCCTAAACTTATATTATCAGCGATGGTGTTTCTAAATTCAGAGGCGCCCCTTATTTGATAACGAAATGGCGCCTTTACTTCTATGCGGGTAAAACGCCTTTTATGTTCCTGTTTTATAATCATACGGCTCCTGATTTATTGAGGAAGCCGTGGCTTTGTTCATCCCCTTATATATGAGAAAATATAACACATATTTTAATATATGTCAATACTTTACAAATAGATTGATATCTGTTATAATAAATCCTGAGGTTTATGTATGTATTGTAAATTTTATGGATTAAAAGAAAAACCCTTTAATGTAACATCTGACCCATCATTTTTCTTTTCAAGCCATAAACATAAAGAGGCCCTCTCCCACCTGGTCTATGGTGTCACCCAGAGAAAAGGCATAATTGTCATTACAGGAGAAATAGGCACTGGTAAAACTACACTCTGCCGTTTCTTTTTAAATCAACTTCCTAAAAATGTAAAAACAGCGTTTATACTAAATCCTAATTTTTCAGGAAGCCAATTGCTGGAAGCAATAGTAAATGATTTTGGCCTTAACATCCGCAATAAATCCAGGCTTTCATTTATCTGGGGGCTGAATAAATTGTTATTAAACCAGGCAACATCTGGAAATAACGTAGTCTTGATTATTGATGAGGCGCAGCATTTAACACCGCAACAATTAGAACAGATACGCCTCCTTTCAAATTTAGAAACCGAAAAGGAAAAACTGATTCAGATTGTTCTGGTGGGACAGCCTGAATTAAACAAAAGACTAAACCTATATGACCTGCGTCAACTCCAGCAAAGGATAATGGTAAGATACCATATTACGCCTTTAGAAAAAGACGAAATCAAGGAATATATAAACCACCGTCTGAATGTAGCGGGTTCAAACGGAAAAATAAAATTTACAGATGAAGCCATAGAGGCAATAGCAGATTTTTCTTCAGGCACGCCCCGCCTGATTAATATTATTGCTGACAGGGCACTTCTGGCAGGCTTTGTTGCAGAGACCGAAACTATAGACTCAGATATTATAAATAAATGTCTTAAGGATTTAGAGAATTATTTTGTAAAAGAGTGGAATTAAATGAGTATTATCTATGATGCCTTAAAAAAGGTTGAAGGTAAGTTTGACGAATCCAGTCAGGACAAAGAGAATTTTAAGCCAAGAGAAAAAACGTGGATGAATATATTTCTTGGGGTAATGGCTATTGGCGCCGGCTTCTTTATAGCAGCAGTTATTTTTAATTCTGGTTTCTTTGATAGATTTATTAAAGGTGGTTATAATGTCCTACCCCCTGCTAAAAGTATCATCACAATGAATGATACAAAAACCCCTCCAATAATACCCCTTGAAAAATCGCAGCCTGCTACCGAGACAGGGCATCCTAAGGATATAACTCCAGAGGAATCCGCGACTAAACCTATACTAAATGAGGTAGCCCCTACCTTGACATTAAACGGCGTGTTTTTCTCTGAAAATGAGGGTTATGCCTTGATTAACAACCAGATTGTAAGAGAAGGCGACACTATTTCAGGGGCTGAGGTCGTGCGTATAACTATGGATGGAGTTGAATTGAAAGCCAACGGACGCTCTATTAAGTTATTAAGTGGCAAAAAGCAGTTTTAAAGTTCTGTTCCTCAAAGATTAAACTCGCCAACGTGCAAACTCATTAACTCGCCAACTCGCTAACTTTATTAGTATTGAGTATTGTGTAATGTGTAATGAATAATGAGTAATTATCTGTGGATTATAATCACGGATTTAACGGATTTTTAAACGGATTACCACGGATAATACTATTATAAACAACCCCTTGCCTTAATTAAACAATGCCTTTATCCGTGTAAATCCGTGTGGCTTTTTAATCCGTTTAATCCGTGTCTTTAAATCCGTGTTAATCCGTGATTAAACTTTCCAACCTTCCTTAGTTCAAAACATTAACAACGACAATACTATTTTTATAACTGGCGCAACAATGACATCAAACATCCCAATAGCGATTAGCGCAATAATAATAAAAAATCCATAGGGCTCTATAGCGGCATATCTATAAGATAGATTCTCAGGCAATAGCCCCATCACCACACGCGACCCGTCTAATGGTGGTATAGGAATTAGATTAAAAACGCCAAGCACAACATTAATATATATAAGGTTGGCGAATATAAAACTCACAACAGCGTTTTGCTGGGGCAGGAATCTCCAGATAATGCTTAAGAGAAATGCAAGAATAAAATTCGCCATAGGGCCGCTTGCGCCAATTAAGATAATTCCTTTTTTAGGGTTATTCAAAGCCAGATAATTTATAGGCACTGGCCTTGCAGCGCCAAAAACAAACTGTCCGTGAGTTGTGATAAAAAGAAATAAAGGCAGGATAACTGTGCCTATTGGGTCTATATGGGCTAATGGATTAAGGGTTAATCTGCCTGCATATTTAGCAGTTGTGTCTCCCAATTTATACGCTACCCAACCATGGGCAAACTCATGCACTGTCATCGCAATCAAAAGAAGCCCGAAGGATATAATAAATCCGATTATGGTCAATCCATAGCCTCCATTCCGGATGCCTCTATTAACTGGTATCTCTGACCAGGTAGATAAATTAGTTTGCCCGTAATTTTTACTTTATGATAAGTAAGACTACGCAGTTTTTCCTCATCTGCTTTAACCAGGAATATTTTTTTATCAATAGAAATAACTTTATGTGTTGCAGGCCTTCCCAAAACTTTTCCATATGGTTTTAAGATGCCTATGACGCATACTTGATTATCCTCATAAGGAGATTTAGTTTCTTCTACTTTTTGTTCTTGGGGAAGATTTTTTTGTTCTGCATTAATTTCTTTAGAATTAACCTGGTCAGGGTTAACTTCGGCTACAACTGCCTCACCTCTCTTTGCCATATCTATCCCCTCTGTCCTCGCATCTTGTGTTTTCATCTCATCTATTTTAACCACAGATTCTATTTTTTTAATAAATTTTTTATGTAACCAGCCATAACTATTTCTGACGGGAAGAATTTTATACCAGTCACCATTAACATCCACAATATTTAATATTTCGCCTTTACTTGCCCTGCCGATAATAGGGGATTTCTCGCTGGGCTTAAGACGGATGTTAACCCTGTCTCTTAGGACTTTAGCAAGCCGCGTATCCACTCTTAAAACTAAATCCCTTCTGACAAAAGAATCCGCAGAAACCGGCAATCTTACTTTATACCAATCATAAAATTCAGAGACTACCTCCAAATTCTGGCCTTTATTTACCTTATAGATAACATCGGAATTCACCGTGGAATCCAAACGAATATTAATATTATCAGCGATTACCTCGCCTTGAAAAGGCAGGAATTCCTCAGCGTTAGAGGAACAAAAAAATAAAATAGATACAAATAGATATGTATAAAATACAAGATTCTTTTTTATTTTTGGCATTTAACGTTATTTCTTTTCCTGGGCCTTTGCAGCGCCTTTGGGTGGGGTTTCCTTGGTTTCAGAGGCAGGGGCAGCGCCTTCAGTAGCGGCGGCTTCTGCTGGTTTTTCAGTAGCCTTTTCTTTTTTAATCTTGATTCTTACTGTCTTTATCTTAGGGAGTCCGTAAACGTCGTCGCCTTCCTTCCATTCTCCCTTTTGTAGCATTATCTTTATGCGTTCTGTGCGTTTTAATACAGACCGTGCCTTTTTATTCTTATCAGGTGTAGCCAGAGATGGATGTATAGACATAACTAAAGCCTCCTTACAAAACAATCTTTATATTGTTTTTTTAGTTCAGACAACAGGGAATTTGCTGTGTCCTTGTTAGAAAAATTACCAACACATAACACCGTATAACCGCCCTTGGATATAATCAACGGAGAAAGGCCATTTTTCTTCAGGGCTGCGGCTGCCTTCTGGGCATACTCCTTTGATTGATAACTGGCTAATTGAATAGTATAACTCTTTATGGAATCAGCCGGCTTAACAGGCATAGGAGTAGTTGTAACTTCTTCTGTTCTTACAGGAACAGTTGTAACTTCCTTTGTTATTGCAGGGTGAGTTACAATGTTTTTTGTCCTTGTTAGGGGAACTTGAATTTGTTCTTTCTGGGTTAATGGCGAATATTGCATTTTTGCATTTCTCATTCCCTTTTCTACTCCAAGAGAAAAGGACACCAGTCCTGTTATAATAAAACCAATTATTAAAAGTATAGTCTTTTGATAAACCCTGACATAACTTAATGCGGATTTCTGGTTCCTAGTTTCAGGGGTATTATAGGATTCTTGCTGATTAAAGAGTTCTAATTGCGATGGTTTTATATTTCCCATATCTTTTTATTATATATCCTTTATTTATTGTATTGCAAGTATTTTTTTGTGTTTATCTTTTTAACAACCTTTAAAAATGCCTCTACAACTTTAGGGTCAAACTGTGTGCCGCTTTTCTTTTTAATTTCTTTTATTGCAGAATTTAAGTCTACTCTTTCACGGTATGGCCTGCCATAAACCATTGCCTCAAACGCATCCGCAACAGCCATAATTCGCGCGCCCTGCGGTATCTGTTCTTTCTTAAGTTTTGAAGGATACCCTGTTCCATTATATTTCTCATGGTGGTGCATTATAATAGGTATAACAGGCTTTAAAATCTGTAGTGGCCTTAAAATCTCTGCCCCTTTCACAGGGTGATTTTTGATAATTTTATACTCGCGGGGGGTCAGTCTGCTGCGCTTTGTAAGAATCTCGGGTGGTATATCTATCTTTCCTGCGTCATGCAGGAGGCTGGCAAATTTTAAACTTTCCACCTGTTTTTCATCTAAGTGCATCTGTTCAGCCAACATTGTTACTAAACGGCTAAAGTAAGGCGAGTGAGTATATTCTTGGGGCACGCGCATATCCAGTAAAGAAACCAGCGCCTTTATACTGCCAAGAACAATCCGCTGCTGTTCTTCATAGAGTTGTAAATTTTTAATCCCTATGATTGCCTGTTCTGTAATGGTAACCAGCATCTCCTGCTGGAATCTTTCAAAAGGCGGGGCATTATTGTCTCGCCTGATAATAATCAACCCTATTATATCCTCGCATATAAGCGGCATAGCCATAAGCGTGCCTTGCCTTATAGAAGTTAAAGTCCTGATAATCCTTTTCTCAACCCTGTTTGTTATCTTTGTCTTTTTATCTATAATGGATTTGCTTTTACCGTTTATTACGCACTTAATCTGCGAATACTTTTTGGTCTGGTCCAGTATTATGATTGCGCAGTATCTTGCGTCAAATATCTGGCACATCAGTCTGGCTAAACGGATAATCATATCCTTTAGTTCAAAGGTAGAATTAATAAGTCGGTAAATGCAATGAATTGCCGAAGAAAGTATTTTATACTTTTTCGTAGGGGTCAAATAATTTTTTGTATTCATCTAAGGCATACCTATCTGTCATCCCGGCTATATAATCGCACACTACACGCTTAGGGCCATCAGAGGGAAGTCTCTTCTGCATCTGTAGCGGCAACTGCTCGGGCCTATCTACGTAAACTTTAAACAATTCTTTGATAAAACGCTTTGCCTTGTTGCTCATCCTAACTACGCGATAGTGATTGTATAATTTTTCTTTAAGAAATTCGCGTAGCGGCTGCCTTATTTCTAAAAGATGTTTGCTAAAAGAAACAACCTTTTCGTCAATTTTCTTGACATCCTTAAAATCCTTAAGGTTAAATTCTGAAATCCTTTTTTCCGTATTGCGAATTAAGTCCGTAACCTGTAAATCTATAAGCGACCTGATAATAAGATACTTCCTCTTCTCACTATCTATTTTAGCATATTTCTTAGAAATTTGTGTAAATATATCTTTCCAGAGAGAAAGTTCCTCTAATTCAGATTCCTTTATAAGCCCTGATGTCAGACCGTCGTCTAAGTCGTGGTTATCATATGCAATCTCATCGGCTATATCCACTATCTGCGCCTCAAGCGTAGGGGATTCCTCTGGGGCTAGCCCGCTTACCTTCCCTGGCTTATCAAACACAGAGGAGTGTTTCACTATGCCCTCTCTTACCTCCCAGGTTAAATTCAACCCAGGAAAATCTACGTATCTTTCCTCCAACACATCCACTACCCTTAAACCGTGCAGATTGTGATTAAATCCACCTTCTTCATACATCAGTTCATTCAATGCCTCTTCCCCTGAATGCCCAAAAGGGGTATGGCCTAAATCATGCGCTAATGCGACTGCCTCTGTAAGGTCTACGTTTAACCTTAAGGCAGCAGCGATTGTTCTTGAGATTTGAGCGACCTCTAAGGTATGCGTCAATCTAGTGCGGTAATAATCACCCTCATGGTTTACGAATACCTGTGTTTTATACTCTAATCTTCTGAAGGCAGCGGAATGGATAATGCGGTCGCGGTCCCTCTGGTAAACAGACCTATATGGATGCTCTTCTTCCTGATAAACCCTGCCCCGCGTAGCATAACTCTTCATAGCGTATGGGGATAGAAAATTATCTTCAAATTCCCTAATCTGTTTTTGAGTCAGCATCCCTAAGTCTCCTGCATAATTCATCCAGCGATTGTGAAATAACCTTTGTCTGATGAATAATCGGCATAAAGTTTGTATCCCCTAACCATCGCGGAACTATATGCACATGCAGGTGGCCCGTTATGCCTGCCCCTGCTGTCCTGGATAAATTAACGCCTAAATTATAGCCCTGCGGCTTTATAATCTTATTAAGGAGCCTCATTGCTTTAGTGATAGCCTTGAATAAATCCAAAACCTCTAAGGTATTTAATGCAGAGAGTTCCTTAATATGCCTTATAGGTGCAACCATAAGGTGGCCGTTGTTATAAGGAAAGATATTTAACATACACACCGCATATTTAGTTTTAAATACTACATATTCGCCTTTTCTGGCTTTAACGGCTTTACAAAATATGCATCCCTTTCTTTTTTTACCTGCAATGTATTTAATTCTCCAGGGTGCCCAGAGTCTATCCATGTTTAAACCTTAAAAAATACAATAAGATTAAGTTGTTATTATATTTTGATTATCTGTGTTTTTATTTTATTATCTTTATCTATCTCTATTATACCGTAAGATTTATATGGCGCAAATAAAGTATCTGTGGGGCTGCCTGGATTAAAATAAATTACCCCTTCTTCCTTTAACTCTAAAGGAGAATGCGAATGTCCGAAGATAACGAGTTGCGACCTGTCATCCTTAAACGCCCTCTTCATTAATTCTATCAAACCGTTTGGATGCCCTCTGCCGTGCATAACACCTATAATAAAATTACCCAATTTAATTATTTCTTTTTCCTGCAATTTAGCCCTTGTTGCATAAGAGTCCATATTTCCGCGGACCGCCTTTATATTGCCGCAGAACTTTTTGATTTCATCAAGGACCCCTAAGTCCGTTATGTCCCCGGCGTGAATCACCATATCCACTGTCTTAAAATCCTCAAGCATTTTCTCAGGCAACTTATCTGCTATATCCGGTATATGGGTATCAGATAACACGCCTATTCTCATATAATAACCCTTGGCTTATAATATAGGTCCAAAATATTATTTAGGTTGTTTATGTCCCAGGTCCATATCTTTTCATCCATTGCCCTTAAACGGGCATTGGTGTCTACGTCGTTAAATGCAAGGATAATTTTTCTCTGAAGTTTATATCTGTATTTCTTGCATTCCTTGACAAAATCTATAATATCTTCTTCAGTTACTAAATCGTATTTAAAGGCCAATATCCATAGGCTATCGCTAGAGCGGCCAATCATCCCGTTTTTTAATGACCTGCTGTTAAATTCAAGCGGTTTAATTTCCCTAAAATGTGCCAGTCTAAATTTCTTTCTCTCAATCTGAATGGTCTCATCGGCAAACATACGCAGGAGTTCCATTACTCTGTCAGGGATGGGTTTCTGGGAATTAAAAAGAAATTCCTGAATCATACCCTCTATTTTATCCCTGAATACAGATTTTTGATTCTGGGCATCAAACGTCAGGGAATTCAGTTTCTCCTGATAAACAAACTTAAGCCAGAAACTAAATACCCTGTCATTAATCTTTAAAAAATCGCCGCTACGGGTTAAGGCATCCAACTCTAAGAGTTGATTTATCTTAATGTTCAACTCCTTCTGGGGTTTGCGCAGAATATGCGAGATGTCTTTAAGTTTATTATTGCCTTTAGAGATTAAATAAAGAATTGATATGTAGTCCTGGCTATTGGGAGAATCAAGAAAACGCTTAAGGTAATTAGAAAATCTCTGGTTTAATATCCCCGAGGCATCAAATAGCAAATTCTCCAGGGTATCTACTAAGTTTGCCCCTGTGGATTTTAAGAGCGCATCGCTGATAACTGATAAATAAAAAGGGTATCCTCCCGTAAAATTAACTATGAAATCCCTTAGGCCTTTGTTTAAACTCATTTCCTTAAGCCGATAATCAAGGTATTCCTCGCTTGTCTTTATATCAAAGGGTTCAACCGTAATAATTTCAAAATTACCGAATAACAAAGAAAGGCTCTTGGATAGCACATACCTGGCTTTAAATTTCATAGAACTTATGAGTATATACATAGTATTTTTTTGTAAGATAAGAATCCTTGACCACTCCTTATACAGATTTTTAACTCCTATTTGCTCAAGGTGCAGAAACTCATCCATTATTATTACGCAGGACTTTCCTGTTTCTTGATATATACTGTCTGAAAGCAAAAGGAGTTCAGCAAAGATATCGTTTCTTTTTTTCTTACTAAGGGCACAGAGGATAAGTTTTATTTTCGCTATGGTTTTAGGTATAAATCTTTCTGATTTGTCAATTAAGAAATCAATGTCCTCTTTTAGTGGTATATCGCTTTTAGCCAAAAAGTTATAAAGCAACACGCCAATAAATCTTCTAGCAAATGTATCCAAGGATTCAGGCCTGATTTCAAGATAAAGTATGATAATGCGATTATCGCAGAATTTATTTAAAAACCTAAAGATGATGGAGGTCTTTCCTACCAGTTCATCTCCGATAAAGGCAATATTCTGACGATACCCATCCTTTAAATCCGAGATGCGTTTTTGCAATATATCCAGATACTCAGTTCTTCCAAAAAATATGTCTTCCATAAAATCCTTGATATTTTTAATATCTACACTTCATTTTATCATCCTAAGGCAGATAATGAAACGGATTCTGAGGTATATAACCTTTTCTTATCTCAAAATGCAAGTATTCCCTTTTATCCCTGCCCGCAGACCCAACAGTGGCGATACTTGTTCCCTTTTTCACGGTATCCCCTACTTTAACAAAAACTAAAGAATTCCTTGCGTAAACAGTAAAAAGCCCATCCCCGTGGTCTAATATAACTGTATTTCCATACCCTGAAAAATTCGGAGAATAAAAAACAACGCTGCCGCTACGAGCAGCAACCACGTCCTTGTTCACAGTAGGCTCTATGTTGATTCCTTTATTAATCATACCATTAACATTACTGCCAAACCCGGCAATGACTTTTCCTTTTAACGGCCAGATAAAATCTTCTATTGGGTAAGTTACAGATTTGCTATTTACCTGCGAACTTTTTGGAATAAGAATGAGTTGTCCGATTTCTATCTTAGAAATGTCGGAAATGCGGTTAATCTTTATAAGTTCCTCTATATCTACATTATATATTTTGGAAACCTTCCAGAGGGTTTCTCCTTTTTCTATTTTATGGTAAAATCCTGTTTTAGGCGTGACCTCAACGGGTTTGATGGCTGGGACAGTAGCGCATCCTGCAAGAAATGCCGCGCACTGTATTATGGCTAAAAAATATAAGAAATGTCTAGATAATAATGGGTTTTGTTTCAATAAAAGCATATCTATTAAGCCGATTAAAAATAAGTTATACCCTAGCGGCGTCGCAAGGCATGCCCCGACTTATTCGTCGGGGCTGCGAACCCCTGCCCGGCTCACCGACTCGCCGGGCGTCGCAAAGCATGCCCCGACTTATTCGTCGGGGCTGCGACCCCTTTCGGTTCGATTACTATAAGAAGCGGGTGAGCGGAATCGAACCTGTCGCTCACCACTATCAAAGACAATTGTTCGCTCCTTAGGAGGGGGCAAGCCCCCTCCTAACGCTCATAACTAATTTAGTACTAGGGTCGCTGTTCTCCCCCAAACGTGGGGGAAATTCTTCCCCCACACCCCCTTCGGTTCGATTACTATAAGCGGGTGAGCGGAATCGAACCGCCATATACAGCTTGGGAAGCTGCCATTCTGCCATTGAATTACACCCGCAGACAATTATCCATTAACTTAATAGAGCAATATCTGCCACACATAGTGCAGACATCTAGCAAATGCGGTTTTGAAGAAAGCCTGTATGCCCTAGCCTTCTCAGGGTCAATGGACAATTTAATCTGTTCTTTCCAATCACGCCTTCTGCGTGCCTGAGATATCTTTCTGTCCCAGGCAATTGCCGTCTTTAAACCTTTTGCTATATCAGCGGCATGGCCGGCTATTTTAGAGGCTATTACACCATCCCTGACATCTTCAATAGATGGATGCCTTAGATGTTCTGAGGCAGTTACATAACAGAGAAAATCCGCTCCGTAACTTGCAGCCAATGCCCCGCCTATTGAGGCAGTAATATGGTCATATCCAGCAGCGATATCAGTAACTAAAGGACCAAGGACATAAAATGGTGCCTGATGGCAAAATTTTTTCTCCAACAAAATATTCTTTTCAATCTGATTTATCGGCACATGGCCAGGACCTTCAATCATAACCTGAACATTCTTCTTTTGTGCCCGCAGGGCGAGTTCCCCTAAAGTCTTTAATTCTGAAATCTGAGGTTTATCAGTGGCGTCCAATATTGAGCCAGGCCTTAAACCATCACCCAAACTTAAACAGATATCGTATGTGTATGCAATCTCCAGAACCTTGTCGTAATATTGAAAGAACGGGTTTTCTTTTTTATGATAAGTCATCCAGTTGGCTAATATTGCGCCGCCGCGAGAAACAATGTTTAAGAGCCTTTTGTTATTCTTTAAAACTTCAAGGGTTTTCCTGGTTACCCCTGCATGAATAGTAAAAAAATCCACGCCATCTTTAGCCTGTGACTCCAAGACAGATAATACATCTTTACCTTCAAACTCCAGGAAATTGCCTTTATTTTGTTGCGCCTTTACTGCTATTTCATATATCGGGACAGTACCTACAGGTACGGATGAGTATTTTAATATCCTTTGCCTTACACCTCTTAAATCCCCACCCACGCTTAAATCCATAACCGTATCCGCTCCATATTTAATAGCCGTGGTCAATTTCTTTAACTCATAATCAATGGATGATTTATCCGTAGATGTGCCGATATTGGCATTTATCTTGGTGCGCATTCCAAAGCCTATAGCGCAGGGTTTCTTTACTGTATGTTTTTTATTAAGCGGGATAACTACCCTGCCTTCTTTTATACGCTGCATCAGTAATTTAGGGCTTACGCCTTCTAATGCAGCGATTTTTCTCATTAAGGGGGTTATGGTATTATTTTTAGCGTATTCCAATTGTGTCATCTTTTCACATCCAATATTTTACTCATAAGGCTTGTAGCAGAATAAACATCCTTTGCCTTACATATCTCAGAGCAGACAGCAACCCTTTCTGCCCCTGACGCAAGAACATCCTTGATATTATTTTTATTTATTCCGCCTATGACAAAAAATGGTATCTTGATTTTTTCTCTTACCTTAGATATCAATTCCACGCCTACAGGCCTGGCATCAGGTTTGGTTGGTGTCTTAAAGATAGGTCCAATGCTTACGTAGTCCGCCCCTTCTGCCTCAGCCTTTGTTGCCTGCTCTAAACTATGACAGGATACCCCTATAATCTTATCATCCCCTAATATCATCCTGGCTATTCTTATAGAGGTATCGCACTGTCCCAAATGGATGCCATCGCAATCCACAATCTTTGCTATATCCAGGTAGTCATTGATAAGGAATAGGGTTTTGGTACTCGTCAGAATCTCGCCCAGCATCTGGGCATTTTTAAGGATGGCGTCTTTATGGGATTTCTTGTCTCTGTATTGTATTACCCCGGCGCCTGAGCGCGCCGCTATGGAACAGATGTCGTAGATAGACCTCTTACCGCATACCTGTTTATCTATGATGATATAAAGACGCAATCCTTTGAGCAATTTTTTTTTCGACTTCATAGATGTCGTATCTTATCCCCTTAAACCGAATTGACAAATTGGAATTTCTAAGTTTCATAAACTCCTCTAAGACCCTTAATGATTCTTTGACGCGTTGTATATTGGCAAAGAAAATATCCTCAACGTTGTTTCTTTTTAACTCATTTCCGAACAAACCCCTGCCCACATCCTCTAAACTTTTCCTTTGGCTAAGCAAGACATATTTATCAGGCAGGCCTTTAATTAAAGAATCAATCTTATGCCTTAAGCCTTTAATATCAGCCGTAAGAACTCGGCTGTTAAGGATGAACCGCGTTATCTCTTCGCAGACGCGCAGACCTTCTTTGGCACGGTTGATGTTTGCGTCAATAATGCGATTAATAACGTTTTCTGTTTTAGAAAATTCGCGCAATTTTCCTAATTAAATTCGTGGTAGAACGGCCCTTTGTTAATTGAATAGTAACTACCCTGCCGCCATAACTTGAAACAAAATCACCGCCTACTATGCTTTTTTTATTCCAATCAGAACCTTTGACTAAAATATCTGGTTTAAGAATTTTTATAATTTTAAGCGGCGTATCTTCTTTAAATAAGACAACGTAATCTACACTCTCTAAACCCGCTATTATTCTCATCCTGTCGTATTGACTGACTATTGGTCTGTGGCTTCCCTTAAGCCTTTTTACAGATGCGTCGCTATTTACCGCAACCACAAGACAATCCCCTAAGCCTTTGGTTTTTTCTAAATATTTTACATGCCCATAATGAAGGATATCAAAGCAGCCGTTGGTAAAGACTATTCTTTTACCCTGGCTTTTAAGCCTTGAAATTATTTTTTTTAGTTCTTTTATCCCCTTTATTTTTGTTCCTGACAAAGGGATTCCTCCGCTATTTCGCATATGATATGCCCTATGGTAATATGCGCCTCCTGAATCCTGGCAGTAACGCAAGAAGGAACAATCAAGGCAACATCAGCCAACTTAGCCAATTCTCCGCCGTCTCCACCTGTAAGCGCAATTGTCTTAAGCCCCATCTTCTTTGCCTGTTTAATACCGCAGGCAACATTCCTTGCCTTACCGCTGGTTGAAATGCCAATAACTACGTCGTTTTTGGCGCCTAATGCCTCAACCTGCTTTGCAAAAATAATATCATAACCATAGTCATTGGCTACTGCTGTCAGGATAGAGGTATTTGTGGTAAGGGCGATAGCCGCAAGTCCTGGCCTGTCCTTTTTGAATCTGCCTACGAGTTCTGCTGCTATATGCTGGCTGTCGCTGGCTGAACCTCCGTTTCCAAAAATGATGATTTTGCCGCCTTTCTTAAGGCAGTCAATCACAATTTCAGATATGTCTAAAATCTGTCCAATGGCAGTGCGCAGTAATTCTTCTTTCACCTGAATGCTCTCAAGTAAAATATCTTTTATTTTATCCCTCATATACCCTTCTTTCGTTTTTTATCCAAAAAACACCTTGGCAATCTCATATAGTTCGTTATCTACTGTCTTTAGCGCCTTGACAGCGTCTTCAATGGGCACATCAATGATTTTATTTCCGGATAAAGCAACCATTCTGCCGAATTTTTTATTTTTTACCAACTCTACTGCCTTTACGCCAAATCTTGTCCCCAGGACCCTGTCAAACGCCGTAGGCGAGCCTCCTCTTTGAATATGACCGAGCACGCTTACCCGCGTTTCATATCCAGTTCTTTTTTCTATTTCCTTAGCCAGATTATCTCCGATACCGCCAAGCCTAACGTGACCGAAGTCATCCAGTCTTTGTTCCTGGGTAACAATTGTCCCTTTTTTAAATTGCGCACCTTCAGCCACAACAACAATACTAAATGTCTTGCCCCTTGCATGCCTCTTTTTTATAGCAGCGCAAACCTCGTCTATATCAATGGGCTGCTCAGGAATCAGGATTACATCTGCCCCTCCTGCAATTCCTGCCTCAACGGCAATCCAGCCGGCGTGCCTGCCCATTACCTCCACAACAATAATACGGTGATGGCTTTCCGCTGTTGTATGTAGCCTATCAATGCATTCCATTGCTATGTTTACCGCTGTGTCAAAACCAAAGGTATAGTCTGTGCTTGAAAGGTCGTTGTCTATTGTCTTTGGAACGCCAACGATATTTCCAATGCCGTCTTTAATTAATTTTGCAGCCACACCTAAGGTATCTTCGCCTCCTATGGCGATTAACGCATCAAGGTGGAGATTTTTGTAATTCTCTTTAACCTTGTTTACGTCCCCTTCTTTTTTATAAGGGTTTGTGCGGCTCGTGCCTAAAATTGTCCCGCCTTTAGGCAATATCCCTGAAACAGCCTCAATATCCAGAGGCATAATTTCATTGTCAATTAATCCCTTCCAACCGTTTTTAATACCTGTAATTTCATATCCTTCATTAAGCCCTTTTCTAACTATTGCCCTGATTACAGGATTTAACCCTGGGCAATCACCTCCGCCAGTTAATACACCTATCTTCATCATACCCCCATCCTCCGTATTCTTTATATTTTTTGTTTTTCTTTCTCTTTTTCGTTTTTTTATTCAGTTTGGTATTTATTGGTATTATTGGTATTTATTGGTATTTATTTTAATTTATACCCTCCCATACCCTCCATAAGGTATTGGTGGCTCTTCTTTAAACACATCTTTCCTTCTCTTATCCTTTTCTTCAAAAGAAATAATCTTGGCTATATGTATCTTTATAATTATTGGCTCTTCAAGGCCTAAGACTTCTTGTATCTTAGACTTTGTTATGTCCTGCAGGTGACTGGTTAACTCTGGAATATTCGCCTCAGACCTCAAGACTACCCTTAGTGTTACAATAATGCCTTTTTTGGTTGCGATTACGTCAGGCCTCAATTCCTTTATCTCTGGTAAAATATTGGAAAGGCGTTTTATCAAGTCCTCAACTGCTGAGAGTGCAACTGTTACCTCTCCAGTAGGTGTGGTAAATGCGATTGTCTTCTCCCGCTGGAACCTGCCTAATATTAATTGTGCGAAAGAAAAACTTATTAATATCAGAAGCAACCCGGAAAGTCCGACTATAATCCTGGCGTTAGTACCTGACTGCTTTATATACATGCACAGATTATTCATATCCTCAGTCTGCAAGATGTTAAATGAAAAAGCAATCAAGATTACGCCAATCAAAATAAGAACAGAAGCATAAAATAATATTCCCAAAACCGTATATATTCTCATCCAACCCCCTTTGTCATTTAAAAAATGCTATATTAAAATTTTGGCTATTGTTTTCCATCCTGTGCTGGAACCTCTATACCCTGTATAATGATATTAATATCTTTAATGGATAAATTTGTCATTTGTTCCAAGGCATTACGAATAGCCTCTTGAACCTGGCCTGCAATTTCAGGGATATTATATCCATATTTAATAACCAGCGGGACCTCAAGGCGCACCTCGCCGTTTTTGTCAATGTCAACCTTTATCCTGCCCGCATCTTTTTTACCGAATAACTCTAAAAATCCGCTCTTTAAATCTCCGCCAATGCGCTTAACGCCTTGTATTTCCCCTGCGGCGATAGACGCTATGGACGCAATAACATTATTATGAATCCTGACAACGCCTAAATCAGTGCGGGACTCCTCTTTTTTTATCATTCCTCCACCTTCTCTTCCTTAAGCATCTCCTGGACAAAATGAGTTGACACATCACCTTTGACAAAAAGGGCGTTTTCCAGCAGGCGCAGATGAAAGGGTATGGTTGTCTTAATAGGAGCAATTGTAAACTCTGAAAGCGCCCTCTGCATTATCTTAATCGCCTCCTGGCGGTTTCTGCCATGGGTTATTACCTTAGCCACTAATGAATCATAGTATGGGGAAATTTCATAACCAGGATATATATGGGTATCCACCCTAACCCTTGGACCGCCTGGGAGGTTCAATGTCTCAATCTTGCCTGGGGAGGGCATAAAATTATTTTCATAATCCTCTGCGTTTATACGACATTCTATTGCAACCCCATCAATCTCTATATCATCCTGCTGAAGTTTCAACTTCTCGCCTGCAGCGAAGCGAATCTGCTCCTTTATAAGGTCAACACCGGTCACTACCTCTGTTACAGGGTGTTCTACCTGAATCCGCGTATTCATCTCCATAAAGTAAAAATTATTGTGGTGGTCAAGCAAAAATTCAATAGTCCCGACGCCAACGTAATTCACAGACTTAACCGCCTTAACAGCCGCCTCGCCTAAGCGTTTACGCAATTTACTGTCCACTGCAGGAGATGGGGATTCCTCCAAAAGCTTCTGATGCCTTCTTTGAATGCTGCAGTCCCTTTCTCCGAGATGCAATGCATGGCCGTATCTATCAGCCAAAATCTGTATCTCTACATGTCTGGGTTTTTCGATATATTTCTCAATATAAACATCTGGGTTGCCGAAATTAGCCTCTGCCTCCTGCCTTGCAGTCATAAGGCTAGATATTAATCTAATATCATTGTGGCATATCCTCATACCCTTGCCGCCGCCGCCAGCAGCAGCCTTAATAATCACAGGATAACCTATTTTCTTGGCGGTTTTTAACGCATCTTCTTTGTCTTTTACTACAGCAATGCTTCCCGGGACTATGGGCAGGCCGCATTTTTGCATTGCAATACGGGCTGCCATCTTATCTCCCATACGTCTTATGTTTTCAGGGGTTGGTCCTATAAAGGTTATCTGGCAGGACTCGCAGATTTCTGCAAAGTGGGGATTCTCAGCCAAAAAGCCGTATCCAGGATGTATTGCCTCCACATCTGTAATCTCTGCAGCGCTGATAATGGCGGGAATATTTAGATAACTATTGCTGCTCTGGGCGCCTCCTATGCAGATAGCCTCGTCTGCAAACCTCACATGCAGGGAGTCCCTGTCTACATCAGAGTAAACCGCCACAGTACGAATTCCTAATTCACGGCAGGCGCGTATAATTCTAAGGGCTATTTCGCCCCGATTAGCAATAAGTATTTTGGAAAACATACCCCTGTGTAAATATATAGAGACTGGGTGAAGATATTCTTTCTATAATTGCTAAAGCGGCTCAATTAGAAACATTGATTGCCCGTATTCAACCGGTTCGGCATTTTCCACCAGGACCTCTAAGACCTTTCCCTTCACCTCTGATTTTATCTCATTCATCAACTTCATCGCCTCAATGATGCAGATTACCTGTCCCGGCTCTATTATCTGTCCAACTTCTATATAGGGAGGGGATTCTGGAGAAGGTGCCCTGTAAAAAGTCCCTACCATAGGAGCCTTTATCTCTATTGTAGTTGCCTGTTGTTCTTTAGTTGGCTCAAGAGATGGCTCCCTGTGGACTTGACTTTCAACAACCTTTCCTTTATCAATTATCATAGGTCCGCTAAAAACCTCTGTTTCTGAACCCCGTTTTTTCAGTCGGATGCGCATACCGTCTTTCTCTATTTCCAACTCCACGAGGTTGTTTTCATTCATCAGATTAATCATTTCTTTTATTTCTTTTATGTTCACCAGCACCTTCTCCTTTTTAATAAAATCTTACCTCTAAAGATACACCATTTAAAAATCAATATACCTTTATACCCTTTCCACATATGCTCCGGTGCGGGTGTCTATTTTAACCTTATCACCTACGTCTATAAAGAGCGGAACCTGTATTACCGCGCCGGTCTCTGTGGTGGCTGGCTTGCTGCCGCTTTTGGCTGTATCGCCTTTAATCCCTGGCTCTGTATGGGTGATTTGAAGTTCAATAAAGTTAGGAAGGCTGACATTCAAAATTTCGTTTTTATAGTAATAGGCGCTAACCTCAAGGTTATCTTTGAGAAATTTCTTTTTCTCTCCAATATCCTCCTCTGTAATAGTTATGTCCTCGTAAGTCTCCTGGTCCATAAAGTGATAAACGCCTCCTGAATTATAAAGATACTGGAGTTTTTTTTCTTCAACAAACGCCTCTTCAATCTTTTCCTCGCTTCTGAATGTCTTATCTTGAACAGCGGAGTTCTTTAAATTTCTCATCTTTACACGCACAAAGGCAGCCCCTTTGCCAGGCTTGACATGCTGGCATTCCAGGACAATCCAGACTGCGTTATCTACAAATATTGTTAAACCTGCTTTGATTTCATTTATTGAAAGTGCCACTTAGCAATTCCACCCCTTTCCTGGTTACTAAAACCATGTCTTCTATTCTTATACCGAACCTTCCCGGTATATATATGCCTGGTTCCACTGTAAACACCATACCTGGCATTGCCTTGGCAGTTTCCTTGCCTGATATCTGCGGTGCCTCATGGGTCTCTAAGCCTACGCCGTGGCCTAAATTATGACCAAAAAACCCGCCGTATCCTTTCTGGGTTATGTATTGGCGGGCAGATAAATCGAGCCTGCTTAAAGCAACGCCTGGTTTGATTAACCTTAATGCCCTCTCCTGGGCGTGGCTGACGATGCGGTAAACCTTCTTAAATAGAGTATTTATTTTACCTAAAAAGAATGTCCTTGTCAAGTCGGTTTTATATCCAGAATAATCCACTCCCATATCAATTAAAACAGGTTCATTTTCTTTAATCTTTCTTTGAGATGTGATATGGTGTGGAAATGCTGAATTAGGGCCTGAGGCGACAATAATCTCAAAGGCGGCGCCTGAAGCGCCATTATATCTTATAAATCGTTCTATCTCTGCTGCAATCTCAATCTCTTTTTTGCCTGGCTTTATAAAATCCTGTATAAAATGCAAAGCCTTAAAAGTAATATTAAGCCCTTTTTTAATCTTGGAGATTTCCTCTGCGTCTTTAATCTGCCTGAGGACTTCCACTAATCCATAAACAGGGATTAACTCCATATCCCTTTTGAGGTTATCTCTAATCTTACGATAATCGGCAAATGGAAGGTACCTTTCTTCAAAACCAGTTCTTTTTAAATTAAGGTCGCCTAAGACCTCGGCAATGGTCTTAAACACTGAACCATCTATTTTCTTTATGATAATTCCGCCTTTTAGGTATAACCTGGCTTCTTCAGTATATCTTGAGTCTGTAATGTAGATTTCCTTGTCTTTAGTTATGACTAAGAATGAATCGCGGCTTTGGTAGTTAATCAGATACGAAATATTGGCT